>NPIE01006968.1_pt1 | contig 22591 bp, 24 predicted proteins | sample 8637661 | NCBI WGS metagenome assembly NPIE01 (sample SAMN07420842, study PRJNA396082) | bioreactor metagenome | isolation source: sample BA12 brine-fed electro-methanogenic bioreactor BA | place: Japan: Kochi | collected 2016-12-09
CCCACGGCGCTTGTGCGGCGGCCCTCCGGGAGCCTCTGTGCCGGCGCGACTCGGCGTTGCGTTTCTTGGAAAGGGAGCGGCCATTCCCTGCGAAACGCGCCTTGATTCGCACCGGCACAGAGGCTCTGAGCGTTACCGAACTATCCGCGTGACCCACTAAAGAGCCTGGTCGCCTTCCTCGCCGGTCCTGATCCTCACCGTCCGCTCGATGTTGGTGACGAAGATCTTGCCATCGCCAATGCGCCCCGAGGCGGCGGTGTCGCGGATGATTTCGACCGCGCGCTCGACCCGCTCGTCCGGGACGGCAATCTCGAGCTTGAGCTTGGGCAGGAAGTCGACCACGTATTCGGCACCGCGATACAGCTCGGTGTGGCCCTTCTGGCGGCCGAAGCCCTTGACTTCGCTGACCGTCATGCCCGTGATGCCGGCCTCGCTGAGGGCGTCGCGGACGTCGTCGAGCTTGAATGGCTTGATGATCGCGGTGATCAGTTTCATCGGCAGAGTTCCCGGATGTGGCAGACTTGTCATGGTACTCAAAACCAGGTGGCAAACGCATGCGACCCGATCTCAAGACGCTGGATGAACTGACCCGCAAACTGGCCGATGCCCTGCCGCGTGAGTGGAAGGCGGCCGGTGAGGACATCGAGACACGTTTCCGACAGGTGCTGGAAGCGCAGTTCGCCAAACTCAACCTGGTCACGCGCGAGGAGTTCGAGATTCAGAAGCGCGTGCTCGAGCGGTCGCGCGAGAAGCTCGAGCAGCTCGAACAGCGCCTGGCCGAGCGCGGCTGACCGGGATGCGTCTGTATACCTGCACCGGAGCGCCCAGCCCGCAGCGCGTTTCGCTGTTCCTGGCCGAAAAGGGCATTGCGCTCGACACCGTCGAGGTCGATCTGCGTGCCGGTGAGCATCTGCGCGAGGACTTTGCCGCGAAGAGCCCGGACTGCACCGTGCCGGTGCTGGAGCTCGATGACGGCCGCTGCCTGTGGAACAGTCAGGCAATCCGGCAGTACCTTGAGAGCCAGTACCCGGAGCCGCCGCTGCTGGGCCGCGATGATCTCGAACGCGCGCTGGTCACGCAGTGGGTCGGCTGGATCGAGCACAACGGCATGCTGGCTGCGGCCGAGGCGTTCCGCAACCAGGCGGCCGGCATGAAGGACCACGCCGTGCCCGGTCGGCGGCCGGTGGCGCAGATTGCCGAGCTGGCCGAGCGCGGCCGCTTGCGCTTCGGCCACTTTCTCGACGATCTCGAGCGACGTCTGGGCGAGTCGGCACACCTGGCCGGGCCGAATTTCAGCGTCGCCGATATTGATGCCTTCGTCATCCTCGACTTTGGCCTGCGGGTCACCCGCGGCTCGACTGCGGCCCTGGCTGCGGTGCGTGACTGGCAGCAGCGCCTGGCTGCGCGAACAGCATTCCGCGCCTGATCGGAATATTCCGAGACCGATCTTCCGTTTTGCCTGGATCGATCGCGCCGCTTTGCCGATGGCCAGCGCGCGCACCGCTGCCGATACTGGGCGCCGGATGCAAGCGAGCCGATCGATTCGATGAACCTGGCCATCATTCATACCCGCGCCCAGCTCGGGGTTGCCGCACCGCCGGTGCGGGCCGAAGTGCACCTGGCCGGCGGTCTGCCGAGCTTCAACATCGTTGGTCTGCCGGATTCGGCGGTGCGCGAGGCGCGCGACCGGGTGCGCGCGGCGATCACCAACTCGGGCTTTGACCAGCCACAGCGGCGGATCACCGTGTCGCTGGCACCGGCCGATCTGCCCAAGGACGGTGGCCGCTTCGACTTGCCGATCGCGCTCGGCATTCTGGTCGCATCGAAGCAGCTCAAGGTGCGCGATCTCGAGGGCTATGAATTTCTCGGCGAGCTTTCGCTGGCCGGCGAGCTGCGCGGCGTGGTCGGCAGTCTGCCGGCGATCCTGCAGGCGCGTGAGGCCGGTCGCTGCCTGGTGCTGCCGGCCGAAAACGCGCGCGAAGCCGGGCTGGTCGGCAACGCCGACTGTCGCCTCGGCACGGATCTGGCCGGCGTTGCTGCAGCGCTGGCCGGGCGGGGCGAGCTGGCCCGGCCAGAACCATTTGTCGGTGCCGTGATCGATGATCTGCCGGATCTGGCCGATGTGCGCGGCCAGGCCCGCGCCCGGCGCGCGCTGGAAATTGCCGCGGCCGGCGGGCATAACCTGTTGATGCTCGGGCCGCCCGGGACCGGCAAGACACTGCTGGCCTCGCGCCTGCCCGGCATCCTGCCGCAGATGGCCGAGGATGAGGCACTGGAGACCGCCGCGATCGGCTCGATCAGCGCTCAGACACTGGACCCGCTGCGCTGGCGTCAGCGACCGTTTCGCAGTCCGCATCACACCGCCAGTGGCGTGGCGCTGGTTGGCGGCGGCACCCGGCCGCGTCCGGGTGAGATTTCGCTGGCGCACCACGGCGTGTTGTTTCTCGATGAGTTGCCCGAGTTCGACCGGCGCGTGCTGGAGGTGCTGCGCGAACCGATGGAATCCGGTCGGATCGTGATTTCGCGGGCCGCGCTGCAGGCCGAGTTTCCGGCACGGTTTCAGTTGATCGCGGCGATGAACCCCTGCCCGTGCGGTTACGCCGGTGACGAATCCGGCCGCTGCGGCTGTTCGCCCGACCAGATCGCGCGCTATCGCTCGCGCGTCTCGGGCCCGCTGCTCGACCGGATCGACCTGCACGTCGAAGTGCCGCGGCAGAAGATCGGCAAGCTGCCCACCGGCGAGCCCAGCGCGGAGGTGCGCCAGCGCGTCGATGCCGCACGCGCGCTGCAGCAGACACGCGGCGCGCTCAACGCACGCCTGGACGAGGCCGCAGTGCGCGCGCACTGCCGGCTGGATCCACGCGGCGAGACGCTGCTGGAACAGGCCTGCGAGCGTCTGCGCCTGTCGGCGCGTGCCTATCAGCGGATTCTCAAGGTTGCACGCACGATCGCCGATCTTGATGCGGCCGAGAACATCGCCAACGCGCACCTGGCCGAAGCGATTGGCTACCGCCAGCTCGACCGCGGCATGGCCGGCGGCTGAGCCATCGGTCGGGTGTCGGGGTCGCGCGGCTGGCGCGCGGAATTGCCGGTTCTGCACGCAGCGTTGACGCCGGCAGCATGGGTTTGGCCGCCAGGGCGGCAGCGCTGTGCCGAGCATGCCTCCCCGAAATGCCGAAATCCCGGGCGGGGCGGTGGATCCGGATCGAATTTCGCCGAACCGCAGGCGAGAAAGCGGCAGGCTTCGCTCGCTGTGCACCAGTGGCGCGGTACCCTTGCATACATGATCCGGTCTTGGCGACAACAGGCAGTGAGAGCGACCGCGCTGGTGCTGGCCATGGCCCTGTCAACGGCCGCGCCGGCGCAGTCGGTCCGGACTGAAATCGTCGGTATCTCCGGCGAACTGCTCCACAACGTGCAGGTATCGTTGAGCCTGAAGCAGGCCGAGCGGCTTGAACAGGTCTCGGTCTGGCGGTTGCGCCAGATGTCACTCGATGCGCGCGACGAGGTCCGGCTTGCCTTGCAACCGTTCGGCTACTACGCCGCCAACGTCAACGTGCGTCTGATCGAGCCCGACGGGTCCTCGGCACACTGGCGCGCTCGGGTCGAAGTCGAGCCCGGCGAGCCGTTGCGGGTGCAGCAGTTGCAGCTTGATCTGGGCGTGCTGCCCGAACAGATCAAGGCATTTGCCGACTGGCTCGCCGCCTGGCCGCTGCCGAAAGGTGCCGCGTTGCGCCACCCGCCCTACACCCAGGCGCTGGCCGAGCTGCAAGGCCTGGCCGAGCGGCATGGTTTTTTCGAAGGCGCGTTTGCGCAGCGCCTGATCGAGGTCGATCCGACGCGCGGCGAAGCCGCGATCAAGGTCGACTATCGTCCGGGTCCGCGCTACCGCATCGGTGCGATCGATTTCAGCAGCGCCGGGTTCAACGAGGACCTGATGCAGGCGCTGACCACGCTTGAATCCGGCGCGCCGTACCTCAGCAGCGACATTGATCGCCAGCGGGAAGTGCTGGTGCGCACCGGCTATTTCGAGAGCGTCGCGATCCAGCAGCGGCGCAATGCAGAGACCGACACGGTAGAAATCGACTACCAGCTTGAACGCCGGCCGCCCAACACCTACCGCGTGCTGGCCGGCTTCGGTACCGACACCGGCGCCCGGATCCAGCTTGGCTGGACCCGACATTACCTGTCCGAGCGGGGCGATCGGCTCGATACCCGCTTCGGCGCGCAGCAGACCAACAGTGAATTTGTGCTGCGCAGCAACTACCAGCATCCGTTCGGCAGCGAGCCCGGCAATTTCCTGTTCGCCGACCTGTTGCTGCGGCGTGAGAACGAGCGCTTCCGCTTCGAGGACGAAAGCCGGATCGAGCCGGTGTTCGAGGCCTTCCCCGGCGACCGCGAGCAGGCTCAGGTCACGGTCGGTCGCCTGCGCGAGCGGGTGCTGTTCGAGCGCCCGTTCGATCCACTGCGCGAGCGCCTGTTCCTGACTTTCCTCAACGAGCGCTTCGATGCCTTTCCCACGGGTTCCTCGGTCAGTCCCGAGCAGGCCGCGGTTCTCGCCAACAACCCGGACCTGGCGCGCTTTCTCGATACCGATACCAACACCGTGGCGGCCGGTGCCGAGCTGCTGCTGGTTCGGCTCGAGGGCGAAAAGTTCGATACCGAGGGCTTGTATGCACAGTTGCGCGCGCTGGGTTCGGTCGAGACGCTGGGATCGGCCACCAGCTTTCTGCAGGCGTATGCCGAAGGTCGCTGGCATTGGCGTTTTGGCACCAATCACAAGCTTCTGTTGCGTGGTCAGCTCGGTTACACCGCGGCCGACACCGAGCGCTTCACGATCAGTATTCCGGGCGATCCGCGCGAGCTGGATCTGGAGATTACCGAGCTGCCGGAGCTGTTCCGATTCAAGACCGGTGGTGACCGCACCGTGCGCGGCTACGGCTTCGAGGAGCTGAGCACCAATCGCAATGGGGCCAACCATATTGTGGTCGGCTCGGTTGAATACGAATACCGCCTGTCTCGGGACTTTTCGGTCGCGGCGTTCTACGATGTCGGCAATGCTTTCAACGACTTCGCCAACATGAAACTCAAACGCGGTGTCGGCGGCGGGCTGCGCTGGTACTCGATCATTGGTCCGGTCCAGCTCGATCTGGCCAGGCCGCTGGATGACGACGGGATTCGCATTCACTTCACCATCGGAACCAAACTGCTGTGAGCATGTTGCCGTGAAACGCATCCTGATCTGGCTTGGTCTTGGCCTCGGTGCACTGGCGCTGCTGCTGGCCGTTGCCTGGTGGTGGTTGACCGCCACGCGCGGCGGCGCCGCGTTCGTGCTGGCGCGCGCGATCGGCTACGTCGACACTCTGGAGTTCCGTCATGTCGGCGGCGGGCTGGCCCAGGGTCTGGTGCTCGAAGACCTGGTGCTGCGTCAGGCCGGCGTGGAAGCCGATGCTGATCGGGTCGAACTGGCTGTTCGCATCCGTCTGCTGTCGCCGGCGGTGACGATCAAGCGGCTGCATATCGATGGACTCGAGCTGCGCCTGCCGCCAGCCGAACCCGATCCAGCACCGTCCGGGCCGCTGGTGCTGGGCGATTACAGCGCACCGATCCCGATCGATTTGCAGGACTTCGTGCTGCGCGACACGGTGATTCGCAGCGGGGTGGATACGCAGCCGATCGAGCTTGAGCGGCTGGCGCTGCAGGCGCGCTACGACGACACCCTGGAGATCGAGCGGCTGACGCTGGAGTCCGGGCCGCTGCAGCTTGGGCTGAATGGCTCGCTCGGCCTGGTCGATCCATGGAGGATCGATCTCCGGTCGGATGTCGGACTGGCGCTTGAATCCGCGCTTGAATCCGCCCCTGAATCTGGAAAGCAGCAGTCGCTGCAACTGCGTGCACGCGGTCCGCTGACCGAGCTTAAGCTGGAGCTGGAATCGGCCGGTCCGGCACGGCTGGACGGTCGAGCGAGCGTGTCGGGGCTGCCCGATATCGATTCACTGCAGGCCGAGCTGGACCTCAGCGGGGCCGTGGCAGGCTGGCCGGGCATCGATGGCGCGGTCGAAGGCCTTGTGCTCAAGGCCAACGGCGGCCTGGCCCGCTGGCAGGCGGATCTGGGCGGCTCGCTTGCCTTGCCCGGCCTGCCCTCGGCGCAACTGCAGTTGGCCGCACGCGGCACGCCGGCGCTGATCGAGATCGATTCGCTGCAGCTCGATGCCCTGGACGGACGGATCGGCGCGGTCGGACGGATCGGCCTCGAAGCTGAGGTCCCGACGGCCGCGGTGCAGCTCTCGATCGAGGCCCTGGACTTCACCGCGCTGTATCCGGACTGGCCGGCCCAGGCGCGTGTAAGCGGCGTGCTGGATGCAATCTGGGACGGGGATCGGCTTCGGGTCGAACCACTGCAATTGCGCGCGCCGCCGACACCGCTGACGCTGTCCGGCCGAATCGACTTTGCCCGTGCCGACCAGACCCTGGACCTGAATCTGGAGTGGCGCGAACTGCGCTGGCCACCGCTGCTGGATCAAGCGACCGAGCCACTGTTCTCCAGTCGCTCCGGGAGCTTCAGCGGTCGCGGCAGCCTGGCCGAATGGCAGGCCGAGCTGGATGCATTGTTGCGCTGGTCGGATGCGCCGGAGGCGCGGCTTGAACTCGACGCAGTCGGTGGCGCGGACGCGGCTGAATTGCGTTCGGGCCGGATCGATTTCGGTGATTTCGGTGCGATCGCCGTGGCCGGCCAGATCGACTGGGCCGAGATGCTGAATGCGGCGTTGCGCGTACAGCTCGAAGCTTTCGACCCGTCGGTGCTGGTCGCAGAGTTGCCCGGCACGATCGATGCCGATCTCGGCCTGCGTCTGGATTCGACCGCGCCGCTGGCCGGCCGGGTCGAGATCGATCGGCTGCAGGGTCGCCTGCGTCAGGTGCCGCTATCCGGTTCGGGCCAGGCGGTGCTGGCCGGTGCCGAAGTTGGTGAAGCGGCGTTGCGCCTGGCGCTGGGCGAGAATCAACTGAGCCTGGATCGACAGCCCGCCTCGCCGTGGAAACTGGTGCTGGATGCGGCGCGACTGGACCAGCTCTGGCCAGCCCTGGTCGGTTCGGTGCAGCTTGAGGCCGAACTCGATCCGGACCAGACGCACGCGAGCTGGCGGCTCGAAGGTCCGGCGCTGGCGTGGCAGGACATCCGCGCCAATACGCTGGATTTGACCGGTAATCTGCGTTGGGGCGATGTCCCCGAAATCGATGCTCGGCTGCGTGCCGCAGAGGTCGACCTGAATCCATGGGAGCGGCTGGAGCGGGTCGAGATGACGTTGGCCGGTGACTGCAGCGCGCACCGATTCGGAGCCTTCTTCAACGGTACCCGGGCGACGCTGGACCTGGTCGTGCGCGGCATGTTGCCGAACTGTCTCAAGTTGCCGCGTGCCTGGACCGGGGCGGTCGAGAAGCTGCAGATCGACGATACCCCGGTCGGCCAGTGGCAGCTCGATCAGCCGGTGCCAGTCGAACTGGCCGTCGACGGTCGGGTACGCGCCGGGCCGGGTTGCCTGTGGACCGTTTCCGGCCCGGGCCGTTTGTGTTTGAGTGCGCTCGACGGGGGCGCGGACGGCAGCGCGGAAATTGCCCTGAATTCGGTCCCGATCGACATGCTGTTGCTGGCGGCCGATCCGGTATTTACTTTGGGCAGTGAGGTTCGGGGGATTGTCAAGGTGATGTGGATGCCGCGCGGTTTGCGCGCACTCGATGCGACGCTGTTGCTGGGCCCCGGGGTGGTGCAGATGCTGGAGTCCGAGGATGAACTGCTGCACATCCGAGGCGCCGAGCTGGTGCTGGACTCGCCCGCGGTCGGCGCGCTGAATGCGCGCATGCAACTGGATCTGGAGCAGCAAAGCCAGCTCCTGCTGCGCGCCGAAATTCCCGATCTGAACAGCACCGAAAACGTGATGATCGACGCACACGCCGACCTCAGCCTGCCCCGGCTCGGCGCGTTCAACCGACTGCTGCCGCAACTGGACCGGATCGAGGGTCGACTGGAGGCCGGCATGCACGTGCGCGGCCCGCTTGCAGCACCGGAGTTCGAAGGTCAGGTCGTGATTCATGATGGTGCGTTTCTGTACGCGCCACTCGGGTCGCGCATCGAAGCGCTGGAATTGGTACTCGACGCCGATCCCGCCGGCGGGCGCCTCGATGGTTCGTTTCGGGCCGGCGAGGGCCAGGCCCGAATCGAAGGTCGGATGAGTACTGATGCCAACGAACAATGGCAGGGACAGATGGCCCTGCGCGGTTCGGCGCTGCAGTTGTTCGATGTCGACTGGATGAAGCTGACGATTTCGCCGGATCTCGAGCTCGGATTCAGCACCGAGCAGCTTCGCTTCGGCGGTCTGCTGGGCATCGACCGGGCCCGAATCGGTCTGCCGCCGGGCAGCGAACAGCGTATATCGGTCTCCGACGACGTGGTGATTCTCGATGCCGGCGAGTCGCCGCCGGCACATGCACCCCAGCGCCCGATTCAGGGCAAGCTCGAATTGCGCCTGAGCGACGACGTGCGCCTGGCGGCGGCCGGCATGGAAACCCGCCTGGCCGGCGCGCTCGACATCGAATGGCTGCCGGGCGCGCCGCTGCCGGCAGCGCAAGGTCTGATTCGCCTGGTCGACGGCTCGTATCGTGCGTTTGGCCAGAGCCTGGATGTAACCGAGGGCGACGTGCTGTTTACCGGCAACCCGATCGACAACCCCGTGCTCTCAGTCGAGGCGGTCCGAACGATCTTCGGCGATCCCCAGGTCGAGCAGGCCGGGGTGCGGATTGCCGGCCCGGCCCAGGACCCCGACATCACGCTGTTCACCAGCCCGCCGACCAGTCGCGAAAAGGCGCTGGCCTATATCCTGACCGGCGCTGATTTTGATCACGCCGGCGGTCAGGGTGCCTTCAGCGTCGGCTTCTGGGTATTGCCGCGGCTGTTTGTCAGTTATGGCCTGGGGCTGTTCGACAGCGGCAACGTGCTGGCTGCGCGCTACGAGCTGTCGCGACGCTGGGGTCTGCGTGCGACTTCGGGCGAACGTGACACGGGGGCTGACATCAGCTTTATCATTGACCGATAGCCTTGATGGAGGACAGTTCTGCGAGGTCGCCCGATGAACCTGTTGCGCACGCCCATGACCGCACTCGTATTCGCCCTGGTCCTGACCGCCAACGCGCCGGCCCAGCAGCAGCAATCGCTTTCGGGCCAGAGTCCACAGCCAGCCAGCGCCGAGCCGTCATCGTCTGATGCTCCCGCGCCTGCCGACAATGGTGGCCCGAACATCTACCCGTGGCTTGCTGCGGGTCTGGTGGCCCGCGGAGTCCCCGTCATCGACGTGCGTTCGGCCGAAGAAATCGCCGAAACAGGCATGCTGGCCGATGCGGTCAATATCGTGCATACCGATACCGAGGCCCTGATCGAATTCATCGGCGAAGATCGAGACCGGACCGTGGTGCTGTACTGTCGCTCCGGTCGTCGCGCCGGACTGGCGATCGACAAGCTGCGCGAACACGGCTACCGCGGACTGGTCAATGCGGGCGGCTACCAGGATCTCGCCGCAGCCATCGAATCACCTTGAATCAAATGCGGAGCCTGCTCCGCCCGAATGGAATCCAGCATGAACGACACTGAACAGCAGCAACTCGAAGCGCACAGCAAGGCCACCTCGGCCTTCATCGACCTGGCCAACAAGCTGTCGAAGGAGGAAGGTCAGGACATGAAGCTGGTCTCGGCCGCGCTGATGGCCGCCTCCGGCATCTACGCCACCTTCGTCGCCGCCGGCAACGAGGGCTTCCTCGCGCCCGGCGGTGTCGAAAAGGTGGCTACCGTCTACAAGAACAACCTGACCTACATCCAGGAGCGCAAGCGCGAGGAAATCGAAGCCCAGGGCAAGACCCCGCGCCGCGTCGGCGCGCCCGAGGAACGAGCCTCGAACAACGACGCGCCCAATACCTGATCCGGGCCGACTGCGGTCGGACACTGTTTCCAGGGCCCTTAGCTCAGTTGGTTAGAGCAGCCGACTCATAATCGGTAGGTCGCAGGTTCAAGTCCTGCAGGGCCCACCATCTTTTTGATTTCTATGGGTTTTCCGTGGGGGTGACCCATAGACTACGGGTCGGGGGGTCATAGCGCGGGACTGGCTCTCACAGCTCACACCTTCCGCCTCGCCTGCATTTTCGTACTTCTATGGAACAACGCCTGTTGCTTTCAAACTTTGCTGACGGTCTACCAGATAGCCGTTTCGCCGACCCTTGATTATCTGTGTTGTCGGCGTGCCGGTCCAAAAAGTCTCGGGCTTGGCCAGAATAGCCTGCCGGATCGCTCTGTGCGTGGGCTCGGATTAGGTCAGTCATCTCGTCGCAAAAGACTGGATTCACGACTGGAATTGTCGTATCGTTGCTCATGGCAGTATTCGCCTTGCCTGAAATCAGTGACTTAGTCGTCTCTGATTCCAGTAGGGTTTGCCGTCGCTTTCAAGTCAGCTGATACACCAGCTCTGCGGGCAGCTCTCCCTGATTCCGGAGCAGACGATGTATTGGTAGTCGCGATGAATCTTTAACATACAGCTACTATCTGCGTAGTGACCGAAGGCAGGTTTCCAATATGAAGAAGCTACTCTTTTCCCTAATAGTGACTGCCATCTTGATCGGAATTTCGGTCTCTCTTTGGCGCGCGCTATTCGACAAGAATGCTTTAACAACGTCAGGATTTTACGATAAGGAGATTAACCAATTAAGCTACGCTTGGGACCCAGCCACAGATAAGTATTGGGTGCTAGGAATTGTCATGAGACCAACTCAAATTCAAACCGTAGGCGAACCCATTAGGCTGAGGCATTCTCATATCAGTAGCGTGAGAGAATTCTGCTGCTTGCGAGATCATCTGCTACAACAGATGGAACGCGAAGAGCTAAAAATAACTAATCCAGAGTTACTTCGTCAACAAGTTGTAGATAATGAAAAGCCATCTGCTGCATCTTTTACTAAAGAGGAGCTTGACCGCATTTTCTCCGGCGAGTACTCTGCCAAATCCGCCACCCTCGTCTCGCTTGACGAACTTAGCCCGCGGTCATATTTAGATCCAGAAATAAGCAACTTATTTGGCTGGGATTCTGATGTGACGGAGGACATCTATGTGGCTCACCTTGTAATCGCATCTATGACGGGCGGAGGCGCGAATCAAAAAGTGGAGTCCTGGGCAGAGTCTATTCCTAGAGCTGTGATTTTCAGCAACTCTGCCTATTTTGCTCTAAGAAAAGCGGGTGCGAAGAACCTTGGATCAGACAACTAATTCTTTGATTGCAAAATTGGGTGAGGCACCCTACAAAGTCGCGGACGCTTTTCTCTATGCCAAACATCCTCCTCTCTAAGGAGCCCTTATGTCTGCTGTTAAAGATATGCTAGACACCTTTAGCGCAGTTAAGAACAAAAATCATGACGTTTTAAAGCAGATTGAGGCGGTGATGCTGCACGCTCGCGCAAGGCAAATGTTGGCGCAAAGGAGAAAGCATGTTTTGTTTTCTGTTTTAATCGGTGTTGTGACAAGACTAGTTTTCAGCGTTCTTGGTTTTCTTGCAACTCCTTATTTCAGTACCGGCATATTTTTTCTGTGCCTTGGCGCGGCGGTTGTGGCATTTTTGCTGTCGGACTTTTGGGGAATTAACTCTTGGATAGCTGCGATCTCTGCCTATTTAACTACCTATTCACTATCTAACTTTAGAAATACAATGGACGGTTTCAGAACATCGTTATTCGATTTGCTGGACCTGCTCTTTTTTGGGACTCTAACAAAATGGTTATCAAAAATCATCGTAGATGGTGGTAAGAACGGTACTGATCTCCTTCTAACAACAGCGAATAAATGGTATCTGCCGACGCCAATCGCATATCATTTCTACAACTCTCGCCATCCAGTTATTGTTGACGGAGTTCTTCAGGGGGTTGAGGAGAAATTTTCGGATTTAGCGATGGAGGACACCAGCGATGAGTTTGCGATACAGGAGTGTGGCGACTACTGGACCGAATCGAGCAAACAGCGAGAATGATTAAAAAAATCTGGGGTCAGGTCTTGTTTCTTGCATGAGCCTGATAATCGGTAGGTCGTTGGTCCAAGTCCAACAGGGCCCATCATTTTACTGATTTCCATGGGTTTGTCTCGGCACCCATAGGGCGCCATTCCGGAATCGGCCCAAAAGCGCTACTCTGACCTGTTGATAATTTCGCGTTTCAGGCTTTTCTTTCATGGCCTAGCCTCGAGGGTTTTTCACCCGATGAGACGGCATCCATCCGCTGGAGTCGAAGTGCATGAACATGGGTTCGTGCTCGTTGATAAGTCCCAACTGCTCTCCGCAATAGGGGCAGCAGGTAATCTGCACCTCCGTGCTCCAGATTTCATCCCCGACATTTTCAAGATAATGGTTTTCTTCGAGGTCTGCCTCAGTGGCCTCTCGCGCGACAACCAAGATCCAAGGGGCGGCTATTACAGAATCGTCACTACAGCGCTCGATGCGAATTCCAGCGGGAATTGCACTGCATTGGTGAGTTATGTAGCTCATAAGAACTGAACCTGAGGGGCTCTGTATTCTCAGTCACTCTGACAGTCGGCGTTCTCAAAAGCTGAGAGCGAAAGGGCTCCGGGCTGAAAAAGCTTGGTCATTCTTTTCCCCAGCCGCTCCGTAGGCGCTCTCAATACCAAGGATGAAACCGATCAGGAGCTGTTGGAATGGATGTTGACACACAGGGCCGGGTTCGGGGCGGCCGTGCGGATAAGGTCACGCGGAAGCTGGGCTCACGATGTACGTACCAACTTAGCCAGTTGAGACCAATGGTCCGGGCGCACGGCAAAGGTATTCACGCTCAGACCCGATTGGGTGTTCACGTTCGGCCGGACCCGGTGTTCACGTTGGACCGGACTGAGTGTTCACGATCGGCCGGAATATGCAGAGGCGCCGAAAAACATGCGTCTCAAAACCCCAAAAACAACATATCCAGCGCTGCGGAGATCTCATCCCGCTTCGCAGCAAGGTTGCCAACACCAGAACGCAATTCGCCCTTGGGTACGGCAGCCATGTACTGCGTGGCCATGACCAGTTCCTGGCCCTCAATGCTGAATATGGGATTCAGCCGCTGGGCAGGAGACGGCGCGGTGGATTTGGGCAAGAGTGGCACCACAACTCGTGTATTCAAGCCTCCAAGAAGGTCTGACTGAACGTCCAGCAGATAGCCAGCCTCAGCCTCCATCTTGAAGATGTCAAAACGAGCCATCAGAACTGGCGGTGCCGAGCCAGCGGCAAGCCGTTCGCTTCAACGTATGCGTTCGAGCTTGCCAAAGCGCTGGCGTTTTCTTTCAGCCACTTTTCCTGCTTGTGCAGTCTCACGGCCTCGGCGATGCCCGCCTCCGCAGACCGCGAAACATTGATTCCCAGAGCTTTTGCCTCTTTGACAAGATCACGATCCAGCGACAGGTTGGCTGGCTTTCGGGTCGGTTTTCTGGCTTCAGCAAGCTTCATGATTCACTCCTGGCACCCGGTGACACGCTGATTTTACCCGCACATCATCTGCGCATCAAGCGTGCGCATAGCAACCATCGTCGCGGGATGAGGTGAGTGCCCTGATTCAGTCGGGGCGCGAGGCTAAAGGCTTATTTTCACGGTTTTTTCCTGAGGCTGACCCAAGGACTATTGGTCCGGTGGTCGTCAGGGGCGGCTTTTCAGCCTGAGCCAGAACACATCCCGGAGCCACTGATGCGCACAGTTCAAATCAACAGGGAGCCGGTCGAGCTCTACAAGATCCTGAACTTCGAGGGGCTGGCCGCGAGCGGCGGTGAAGCGAAACTCCTCATCGGCGACGGTCGGATCATGAACACGCCGGGATATATCTTGGAGGAATGCGCTACGCTAGCGCGACAATACAGCCTTCCCAGCATCGACAAAGCGAGTTGCATTCATGTTCGACGGACCCGGAATTCCACGCGGAGCTGAACTGGAAGACTCCGAAATTGCGCTTGAAACTTTCGTGTACTGTAGCCGTGCCGCTGAAGGCGTCGGTGACGTTGAGGTCGATCGCATCATCGAGTTCTCTCAGAACCGCAATGCCGCCCGAGGGATCACCGGGATATTGGTTTTCGGCAGCGGCGTCTTCTTCCAATGGGTCGAGGGGCCGACAACCGAAGTGCAGAAGCTGATCGTGAGCATCCATGGCGATTCGCGGCATTACGATATTGTCGAGTTGGACCGGAGTGTTGAAAAGCGCGAACGTCTGTACGCGGATTGGGATATGGAGCGGGTCGAAACCGACGACATCCGCGCTGTGCTTCAGGACGCGCTCGACAGCACCGAAGATGAAATCAACGTCGCGACACTAAAGCGCATCCTCGCGCACCTCGACTCCGCGCCGCTGGCTTCGCTTGGGCAAGGTAATTAGGCCAGTACACTACCGCCGAAAACCATCCACCTCCTGCTACTCTATTTTTTCGGAGGCACATCGCGTCCAAAGGGTCGAATCCCTGACTGATTTCCTCGTCCTTCACGCCGATGGATGCTTTGGCGGACGGTCTTGGCGGTCTCCAAGATATCGAAACAAAGACATTTTCCGAATTAGCTGGTGGCTCATACAACTACTTTGATGACGGCGATGTGCTTCTCGCGAAAGTCACGCCGTGTTTCGAGAATGGAAAAAAGGCTATTGCCTCGAAACTTCAAGGAGGTGCGGGCTTCGCAACCTCCGAAGTGATCGTCTTCCGGCCGAAGAGTGCTGAGGTAGATACGCGGTATCTTCGCTACCTTTTCTGTTCGGAAGAGTTCGGACACAAGGCGATCGCAAGTATGACCGGAGCGGGCGGATTGCGGCGAGTGTGTGAGCGCGCAGTTCTCGACTTCCCACTTCACGTCGATGACCTCGCCACCCAACGCTAGATTGCAGACTTTCTGGACCGTGAGACCGCAAGAATAGACCTGCTGATCGAGAAAGAGCAGCGGTTGGCGGCGTTGCTAAGGGAGCGGATCACCAGTCTCATCACGCATGTTACAAAGCATGGTCTCAATCTCGAAAAACATATCAAGACCGGCATCGATTGGTGGTCTCGCGCACCAGTATCTTGGAAAGTCCATCGCGTTGCGTCAGTATTCACTGAATCAAAAAAATAGCGAAATTTTTTCCCTGAGCACTACATCTCTGACGTGTCAACCAATCCACCGCTCCAAATTAGGCCCAGTCATAACTGGAGACTCCGTCGTCATGCGGGCCCTTTTCAAATCTGTGGCTTCGCTTGTATTTGCCAGCCTCGGGTGCCGGATTCATAGCCACTCTTGCGCACTTTCCGTTTAATGGCGTACACTCCTACTAGACCCGGCTAGGCGAGCCGGCAGCGGTACGGATCTACTACCAAGGATTTGGCACAGGGCTGCTTAATATTCTGATTTAATTGCATTTTTTCCTCGAGGGTGTCGTGATGAGCTATAGCGCTGAAATTAGTCGGACAAATCCTACGGCGTTCCTCTTCCTTGTAGACCAGTCCGGCTCGATGCAGGACACCATGCAGAACGGCAAGTCAAAAGCGCAATTCGTTGCCGATGTGCTGAATCGCACTCTGGCAACGCTGATTACTAGATGCACTAAGTCGGAGGGGACGAGGGACTATTTCGAGGTTGGTGTTCTCGGATATTCTGGCGCGACTGCTGAGAATGGGCTGGCTGGAGGCCTAGCATCGGCGGTGCTCAACGCGATTTCACAAATCGAAGCGAACCCCCTCCGGATTGAGGAACGTTCAAAGCGAGTGGATGATGGTGCTGGCGGACTGGTCGATCAAGCGATTAAGTTTCCAGTCTGGTTTGAAGCGAAGGCGTCTGGGGGCACGCCGATGTGCACCGCAATCACCGAGGCGGCCGAGCAATTAGCAGTTTGGTGTGATGCTCACCCAGACAGCTATCCCCCAACCGTTCTTCACATCACCGATGGGGAGTCGACTGATGGCGACCCTGAGAATTTGGCGCTACAGCTCCAGCAGATCGGTACAAATGATGGCAACGTTTTGCTCTTCAATCTCCACGTCAGCACCTCTGGTGGGGACCCTGTAAAGTTCCCAAGCTCTGACTCGGGGCTAAATGATTCGTATGCGAAGCTTCTCTTTCGAATGTCGAGTCCCTTGCCACCACATCTACAAAAAGTGGCAGAAGAAAAAGGCATTAGAGCCACAATGGAATCTAAGGGCTTTGTGTTCAATGGGGAGATCACTGAAATCGTCGACTTCTTCGATATCGGCACCAGGGCCGCTCAGCTGCGCTAGACGGTATGCCACTTTCCATTCTTTTTGAGGCGACAGTGCCGAAGTACATTGAGTCTCCTGAGGACAATGAAGATGCGTTTTGTGTCGTACCAGAACATGGGCGCATCGTTATATCGGACGGGGCCTCCGAATCATATGATGCAAGGAGCTGGGCACGGCTACTCGTAGATCGAATGACGTCATCGGAACTTTCGCTTTCGGCGCTAGAGGCCTGTATCGAGGACTACGAGTCCCTGCATGACCCGAATTCGCTTTCTTGGTCAAAGTTAGCGGCCTACGAACGGGGCAGCTTTGCAACACTGCTCGTACTCCAAGACGACTCTAATTCCAGAACGATCAGGGTGACTGCTGTCGGCGATAGCCTGTTTGTATTGTCCAAGGGTCGTACTTTGATTGGATCCATTCCCTACACCTCTTCCTTAGAGTTTCAGGCTAGACCGTCTCTGCTTTCAACTCGCAAGGCCCTTAACGGCGAAGGCGACTCCTTAGGGCTACGAGCAGATTGGCCCTATGACAAAGATGATGATTACCTGCTCCTCTGCATGACTGACGCTCTGGGCGAATGGTATTTTTCGCATAGCGACGAATCCGGGGCCTCGGCACTGGAGGTCCTGTCTAGCTTCCGATCTCATGACGCTTTCGAGCAATTCGTCGAGGAGGAAAGGGCGGGAGGACGCCTTCATCGAGATGATACGACTCTAGTTATCGCAGCTCTAGCTTCAGAATAATTGGCGCTTTCCAATGGGCTATCCCTCGCTTGAGCAATACAACGAGGCGCTTCAGTCTCCGCACCTCGCTATTTTAGATCCCGAGCTAAAGAAGGGCGTTCTGACAACTACCGGCCTCGGCTTACCTCTTGCACTGTGTGGAGGGTTCGCCCTGACATATACGGTAATGGTCGGGAACAAGAAGTACGCGCTGAGGTGCTTCCATAGGGAGTCTCGTGATCTTGAGCGCCGATACCAAGCGATTGCAGCACGAGTGAAGCAGCTGGCAAGTCCATACTTTCTTCCATTCGAATTCATACCTAATGGCATCAGAATTCAAGGAAGCACGTTTCCGATTGTCAAAATGGAGTGGGCAAATGGCACGACCTTAGCGGAGTTTCTTGCTGCTGAGTACCACAATAGTACCGCACTCAAAAAGCTCCGCAGTGCGCTAGGTTCGCTTGCGGAATTTCTTGAGCAGAATACGATTGCCCACGGCGATATCCAGCCCGAGAACATCATGGTCAGCCATGATGGAAGCACTGTCCAGTTAATTGACTATGATGGAATGTATGTCGAGGCCCTGAAGGGCTCTCAAGCAGCAGAGCTAGGGCAGATTAATTTCCAGCATCCGAAACGCTCTCAGGCAGACTTCAATCATCATCTTGATCGATTTTCCTTTATTGTTTTGGATGTTGCACTACAGGCACTGATTGCATCGCCCAATATTTGGGGCTCTTCTCAGTCCGAGCCTGGCGCGATCATCTTCCGCCGCTATGACTTCCTCAATCCTGGGGGGTCGGCAATATTTGGCCATGCCGCAGGGATCTCCGGAATTAGGGCGCCAGTTGAAAGCCTTGGAAGGGTCGCTCTCGGGTCTTTTGGATCTGTCCCAAAACTTAGCGATTTCTTGCTTGGCAGAGGCGTTCCGGCTGGCTCAATTAAGATCTCTACTACTCCCGCTACAAGCGTCTATCAGAGCGCCTATCCTGTCTGTGATGCGACCGATTTTGGCTCGCTTAAGCGACTGGTTGGATCACGCGTCGAGCTTCTTGGAAAAGTGCATTCAGTGAAACAGGCTTGGGCTAAAAATCGGAAACCTTATGTATTTGTAAATTTCTCTGATTGGCGCGGCCAAGCCGTAAAACTCGCAATATGGTCGGATGGGCTCAACTTGCTCGGAATAAATGCGCCCAATGAATCTTGGGTAGGCAGCTGGGTATCTGTCACAGGTCTAGTAGATCCCCCATACAGTAATTCGGTCAGAGGAGTTCGCTATACACATCTATCAATCACAATTTCTTCTGCCGGTCAGATCCAGCGGCTTTCGAAGCAGCAGGCTGAGTTTCGTCTGCTTGCCATTGGTAGCCCAATGACTGTAAGCCAGTCCACAACTTCATCTAGGAATCTCAAGATTACTGATGGTATGGGTGGCACTGGGAAGACAAGGACGTCGCCGCCGATTGCGCGCGTCAATCAGCAGCCAAAGTCAGCGCCGCTGCGGCCCTCGGTTAGTAGAAACAAAAACATAGCACAGGCAATGAGAAAGAGCACTCCAAGTACGGTATCACAAAGCCAAAGGCGCACATCTCCGACACCATCGCAGCCTTCTAGGCCATCGCGGCAAGGCAGCGAGATCTGGACCTGGATTATTGGGGGATTTTTCGCTCTTATTTTGCTGCGCGCATGTGGTGGCTAATGTCAGAAGTGCTTTGAGTGCTATCAATCGCCGCTGCGATCTCGACTTGATTAGTTGAGCGTGTCCACGCAATTTGATGGTGATGTTTTCACGTTATTTGATGGGGCTTGGAGGGTTGCCGCCCCGGTCATGGGCACGGGGCGCGTGGTGTCGGCTAGAACGGCATCGGGTCGTTGAAGGGAGGATTATCGGCTGGTGGTTCGGGGATGTCGGGCAGGTGTTGCTGCTGGTGGTTTCGCAGGGCCAGGTAGTAGTCGGTCTCAAGGCGCTCGACCAGTTGGTAGAGGACGTGGAGCGTGGCTTTGGCTTGCTCGAAGTCGATGGTGATGGGATTGACGGTGAGTTCGGTCGCGGTTTCGTGGACACCCACCTCCTAGCCCTAAAAAAGAGCCAACCGCCGGACACCCCTCCCGCAGGAAAAGCCTTACCCCACTTCGGCCGATCTTACCAAGCGCATTCGGGCGATGTCCCGATGGACGGACCGGTGCTCGGTTGAACCGATTCGTCAGGAGGCCTCGCGGAACTCCACTTTTTCAACCGCTGCGAGGTTGACGGTTTGGCGCGCGTGCCACAGTTCATGACGATCCTGCATCGCCAGCCAACTTTCGGGCGAACGGCCAAGCGCCCTGGAAAGGCGAAGCGCCATCTCCGGACTGATTCCGCTCCGGCCCTGCAGAACGCGATTAAGGGTGGAGGGCGAAACCTCCAACTTTGATGCCAGCTGGCGCCCGGTCATGGAATGAGGTTCGAGATACACCTCGCGGATGAACTCGCCCGGATGTGGTGGATTGTGCATGGGCATCAGTGGTAATCCTCGTAATCGATAACGTGAGCCTGCCCTTCTTGAAACTCGAAGGTCAATCGCCAGTTCCCGCTGACACGGACCGACCAGCGCTCGGCGTCCTTGCCCTTGAGCCGGTGCAGCCGAAATCCTGGAATATCCATATCCTCGATTGAAACGGCCGTATCCAGTGCCGCAAGCATCATTCTCAATCGCTTCGCGTGAGCTGGCTGAATTCCAGCCACCGAGCCCGTTTCATAGAACCTGGCCAGGCCCTTGTGACGGAAGGACTGAATCATGCCGAAAGTGTAGCATGATGCGCAACGCGCATTATGCATCTGACGCCGTGCTGCGCGGTCGCGGGTCGGTGGTGGTTGGTTTGAATCCAGGCTGCCGGCGCGTTGCCCCCCGGCGCGGTTGGAGCCAGACAGGGTTTCAGGGATCACTCGGTCGACGCCTGATCCTGCTGACCTCGCGCTGATGAGTTCCGGGGTGGCGCGCGATTTCGGAGCGAGGCCAGGTGCCGGCCCCGGCAGGTTTCGAAAGGTCGCAGTTTCAACTCTTCAGCGGCCACCATTTTCCGTTTGTGCCGGTTTTTTCGCGGGCTTGGGTGACGCATCACAATTTCTCTGATGCGGCGCGATAGGGATCGCCCAAGCTGTTGATGCGTCGGTAAAAAATTCGAGTTAAGCTGTTGCCATGCTGGAACAGTTCTCTCAACGCGCCCGATTTCGTCAATGGCTGCAGGATGTCGCGGCCGGCAAGCGCTGTGATTATCCGGAGCCGTCCGATCTGCCGCGTGATGCCCGGATCGTGCTCGAGACCGACGATACCTTGCGCCGCGAGTTGCGCCAGATGCGCGACCAGGCCGCAGCGTTCCGGGGCCATTTGGCCAAAGCGGCCGGGCTGGATCCGGCGCTGGCCGAGTCTGAGCTGGTCGAGCAGTTGACTGCGCGGCTGCGCAATGCGCCGCGTTTTGCGCGTTCGGTGCCGGACATCGCGCCCGTCGATTCTCAGGAGCAGCAGCTCGGTAGACAGTTGGAGGAGGCTCGCGACCGGATCAGGGCGCTGCAGTCCGACCTCGCGCAGGCGCGTAAGGCCCTCGAAGTCGAACAGAAGAAGCTCGCGCCGGTGGTGCGCTACGCCTATCGCCTGCGGCGTATGGTCCAGTCGATCTATGTCCAGGGCGAGCTGACCGGAAAGCACAAGCGGCTGATCGAGGACCTGCTGCGCGCCAGCGGGGTGCCGGTTGATGGTGATCGGCGAGAAGTCACCCGCAATTGAATTTGCGTCTGCGCGCGAACAGATGCGCGAACCGCTTGACCTCGCCCCGCTCCGGGGCCACCATCACGAATCTTTCTGCAGACCCGGCGTGATGGCCATGAATTCCGTTCGTCTCATGTTCGTCGCCGCGACCGCGGCACTGATTTCCACCGGGTCCGCGCCCGTTTCGGGCATCGAGCCTGCGGTGCCGGACGAGGTCGCCTTCGTCGATGTGCGCGTGTTCGACAGCCATTCCGACAGTCTGACCGGGCCGACCACGGTGCTGGTGCGCGGCGATCCGCTGGAAGATCTGGAACTGATTGCTGATCCGGAGCAGAATTTGCTGGTCATCATGAAGGGCGGCACGATCTACAAGCAAATCGCGGCTGAACCGGACTGAGCCCGACTCCACCCATCCCTCCTACTGCGACGCCGCCAGGCCCCGCATCTACGGCGTTTCGCTCGGTCGCGTATCCTCAACGGACAGGCAAGTACGCCTCGTGCGCGGCCATCATCATCGACTGATCAGCATTAGAGACTGTCGTCGGCCGGGTCCATGATCGGGGCGGCGCCGGCCTTGATCTTTGCTTCCAGCGCCAACGTGTCCGGCAGTATCCGGGCCATGAAGAAGCGCGCGGTATCGAGCTTGGCACGATAGAACGCCGCGCGGCCCTCGCCCGTGTCCAGCCTGCGTTGAGCGATCGCGGCCTGTCCGGTCCAGACGAAGGCCAGCGCGGTCAGCGCGAACATTCGCAGGTAATCGCTGGACGCCGCACCGGCTTCGTTCGGGTCGCGCGCCATTTGCTGGTAGACCCAGGCGCTGGTCTGCTGCAGGCGTTCCAGCGCGGCCTTGAACGGGCCGGTGAATTCGGCCAGCTCGGCCTCGGGCGTGGCGGCAAGCAGCTTGTGCGCGTGTTCGAAGAAGGATTTCAGGGTCTCGCCGCCGTTGGCCACCAGCTTGCGCCCGACCAGGTCCAGCGCCTGCACGCCGTTGGTGCCTTCGTAGATCTGGGTGATGCGCACGTCGCGCACGAACTGCTCGACGCCGGTGTCGGTGACGTAGCCGGCGCCGCCGTGCACCTGCATGCCGAGGTTGGCGACCTCGGAACCGGTATCGGTGAAGAAGGCCTTGATGATCGGCGTCATCAGCGCGACCCAGTGGCCGGCCCGGGCGCGCTGCTCGGGGTCGGCGTGGCGCCGCTCCAGTTCGAGCTGGACGCCGCTGTAGAGCCCCAGCGCGCGGCAGCCTTCGACCAGCGCGCGGCCGGTCAGCAGCATCCGGCGCACGTCCGGGTGGACCCGAATCGGGTCGGCCGGCTGGTCGGGAAAGCGCGGTCCGGTCAGCGCCCGGCCCTGCAGTCGTTCAGCCGCGAAGGCGGCCGCGTTCTGATGCGCGGCCACGGCCATGCCCAGGCCCTGAATGCCGGTGACCAGCCGGGCTGCGTTCATCATCGTGAACATGCAGGCCAGGCCGCGATTTTCCTCGCCGATCCGCTCACCGACGGCACCCTCGAACACCATCTCGCAGGTCGCCGAGGCGGCCTGGCCCATCTTGTGTTCGATCGCGGCGCAGCGTACGCCGTTACGCTCGCCGATGCCGCCGTCGGCATCGAGGTGGAACTTGGGCACGATGAACAAACTGATGCCGCGCGTGCCGGCCGGCGCCTCCGGGGTGCGCGCCAGCACCAGGTGGACGATGTTCTCGGCCAGGTCATGTTCGCCGGCGGTAATCCAGATCTTGGTCCCGGAGATGCTGTAGCGGCCGTCCTCGCGGCGCTCGGCGCGGGTCCGGATCATCCCCAGATCGGTGCCGCAGTGCGGTTCGGTCAGGTTCATCGTGCCGGTCCAGC
>NPIE01004931.1_pt1 | contig 22557 bp, 18 predicted proteins | sample 8637661 | NCBI WGS metagenome assembly NPIE01 (sample SAMN07420842, study PRJNA396082) | bioreactor metagenome | isolation source: sample BA12 brine-fed electro-methanogenic bioreactor BA | place: Japan: Kochi | collected 2016-12-09
CCGGCGTGCGCTCCCTCTCCATCTCGCAGCCGGTCAGCAGGATGCTTGCAATCAGTAAGACAAGAAAGGCGTATTTTAAGGGTGGCATGGATCACCTCTTCCGGAAATGTGTAAATCACCACATCGCAAATGTGACGGATACAGAGCGTTACACCTCATCCCTCACCAGTTTCTTCCCTCGACGGGGTACTGGAGGAAGGTGTATTAGGGTTCAGGATCAGGGGCATGACGCCTGACCGGGCACCCATCCCCCGAGTATAATCACAAATAGGGGGAGAACAAGCCAGGGGCCCGGGGGGGGATGCGTAGCAGTCCAGCGGGCTTCTGCACCCCCCGTGAGGCTCGGGGTGCAGAGCGCTTGCTTCGTCAACCCCGGGCGAATGCCTGGCTCGCGGTTTAGGTGCAGGGTAAGGGGCGTAGCGCGATTTCGGTCAGCGACCTGCTACGAAATCCCAGGGGAAGGCTTCTTTTGAGTGCGACAGCCGTGAGGGGCACCGCACCCACCCGATGGTATCCGGTGTATACAGACTCCCCCCGGCAGAGCCTTCCGCCGGGGGGAGCAAGGGATTCACGATGTTGGTTACTTCAGCAACCCTACGCGATCATTGAACTCTTCAATGAGCTCGTCCATCTGGTCCATCTGTGTTTGGAAGCTGGTCCAGTACGCCTCATCGTACCACTGGCGCTGGATCTCTTCGTAGGTCTTGCCCTGCTGCTCGACCCAGGTGTAGTACTTGAGGTTGTGGACGCGCTTGCGGTCGGGGTAGGTGAGCTCCGCCATGTTGTCGGTGGTCTCGCCCAGCAGATAGCGCTCGTAGTCGGCGGCGGCTTCGAGCTCGGTGTACTCGCCGTGCTCCTCGTTCAGCTCGCGCAGCCGGCTCTGGTAGAGCTCCATCGAGTCGGTCCAGACGGTGAGGATAACGTCGTCGCCGGTGAGCTCGTACCACTTTGCCATCTTAATGGCGCCGAGCACGTTGGCGACGCTGGAGATGCCCATCAGATCGAGTTGCTCGACGATGGTGGGATCAACGCCCCGCTGCTTGAGGTACTCGCGGCCCGCCGGCTCGTTGAAGAGGCGGATGAGGTCAATGGTGGCCTGGTCGTCGATGGCGGTGACCATATCGGTGTTCTTGACGTTGTGAACCCACGGCACGTGCTTGTCGCCGATGCCCTCGATGCGGTGCCCGCCGAAGCCGTTGTTGAGCAGGGTGGGGCATTGCAGCGCCTCGCTGGCGACGATCCTGCTCGTGGGGTAGCGCTGCTTCAGATAATCGCCGCAGGCGATGGTGCCGCCGGAGCCGGTGTTGGAGACGACGCCGGCGAGGCGATTTCCGGACTGCAGCTCGATGCCCAGCACCTCTTCCATGGCGTGCCCGGTGATCTCGTAATGCCAGAGGTAGTTGCCGAACTCCTCGAACTGGTTGAAGATGAAGATGTCGTCGCCGCGCTCGCGGGTGAGCTCGTGGCACTTGTCGAAAATCTCCTTCACGTTGGATTCGCAGCCGGGCGTGGCGATGACCTCACCGGAGACCATCTTCAGCCACTCGAAGCGCTCCTGGCTCATCTCTTCCGGTAGAATCGCGATGGATTCGCAGGCCAGCAGCGCCGAATCGTAGGCGCCGCCCCGGCAGTAGTTGCCCGTTGAGGGCCAGACGGCCTTCTGCTTGGTGGGATCGAATTGGCCGGTGACCAGGCGGGGGACGAGGCAGCCGAAGGCCGCACCGACCTTGTGCGCACCTGTGGGGAACCACTTGCCCACCAGCGCGATGATGCGCGCCTCGACGCCCGTCAGCTCCGAGGGCAGCTCAACGTAGTTGACGCCGCCGAAGCCGCCGCCGTGCGCGGTCGGCTCGTTCTTCCAGGTGATGCGGAAGAGGTTGCGCGGGGTGATGTCCCACAACCCGATCTCCTTGAGCTCGGCCTTGATGTGGTCCGGAATCAGGGAAGGGTCCTTTTGCTGTGCAAAAGTCGGGATGATGATATTCTGTTCACGCGCACGCTCTACAGCGTGCTTCATGCCTTCTTGATTGATGCTAAGGTCGATCATATTTGTTCCTCTCTGTTTTTATTTTTTCCTGTGTATTACGCACTTCGTATTGCGTATTCCGTATTTCTTAAGGAGGCCACCATGAAATACGCAGTACGCAATAGTTTTGAGATAGGGTAAGATGAAAACTACAAACCCCGCCCCCACCGCCGCCCCCGTGGTATTGAGCGCCACATCAGCTAGCGAAGAGACCCGGCTGGACGTCAGCCCTTGCAACGTCTCGATGACGACGCTGAGAGCCAGCCCTGCCAGTGTGCCCCAGAGCCAGCGCCGCCGGCCCTCGTCCAGGGCCAGCGCTACCGAAGCGCCCAGCGGCACGAAGACGACGATGTTTCCGGCGATGTCGATGAGCCAAAAGGCTGAGATACCCCGCGCTGCCGCCGGTGTGGTCAGGATTTCCAAGTTCCCGGCAACCTGGGGGTTGGGACGGAGCGTCATCCACAGGAGCCAGAGCGCGCAGCCTAAAGCAACAATCCACCAGAATTTACGATGCAGACGCGGCATTTTTTATTCCGTATTTCGGATTGAACGGAATACGCATTACGCATTACGCATCACGGCCTTCACTGCTTCCAGCGTCGGCGCGACGATGGGCGGCTCGGGCACGGTCTTCATGGCGCTCTTGATATCCTTCAGTCCGGAGCCGGTGAGGAGGACGACGATGCGCTCGTCGGGATCGACTAGCTCTTTCTCCACCGCCTTGACCAACCCGGCGTAGGCCGCCGCCGCCGCCGGTTCGGAGAAGACGCCGGTGTTGCGGGCGATGACAGGGATGGCGTCCAGTATCTCCTGATCGCTCACCCGCAGATAGGCGCCGCCTGTCTCGCGGACGGCGGCGAGGGCCTTGTTGCGGTCGCGCGGCAGCCCCGCGCTGATGCTATCGGCGATGGTGTCAGCGGGTTGCGGCGTCATCTCCCAGCCCTGGAGGCCACGCTCCCACGCATCCACCAGCGCCGAGGAGCCTTCCGCCTGGATGCCCATGATCTTCGGCATGTGGTCGATCCACCCGAGGGCCATGAGATCCCGCAGCCCCTTGTGGATGCCGCCGATGATGCAGCCATCACCCACGGGCACGAAGATGCGGTTGGGTGCCTGCCACGCCAACTGCTCGCAGATCTCCAGCGCGGCGGTCTTCTTTCCCTCGCTCATGTAGGGGTTGTAACCCGTGTTGCGGTTGTACCAGCCGAACGCTTTGGCCGCTTTGAGGGTGAGCTCGAAGGCCATGTCGTAGCTCCCATCGACCAGCAGTACGCGCGCGCCGTAGATGAGGTGCTGGGCAATCTTGGCGGGGGGCGCGGTCTTCGGGACGAAGATGACAGCGGGCAGGCCGACGCTCGCTGCTAACCCCGCCAGGGCCGCTGCCGCGTTGCCCGTGCTCGCCGTCGTGATGATCTCCGCGCCCGTCTCACGCGCCTTCACCACCGCCACCGCGGAGGCACGATCCTTGAAGGAGGCGGTGGGATTGGGGCCGTCGTCCTTCACCCAGACGTGTTTGAGGCCCAGCTTCTCCGCCAGACGCGGCGCTGCGTAGAGCGGCGTCCCCCCCACGCGCAGCGGAGGGAGGGGCGAATCGGGCTCTACAGGGATGAAGGGCTGGTAGCGCCAGATGGTCGGATCGGGATTCTGCGCCAGGCTCTCCCGGCTGATGCGGGAGGCGATCACGTCGTAGTCGTACTGCACAGCGACGATGCCGTCGTCGCCATGGTCAGGGCAGACGTAGGCAATCTCGTCTACGCCGTAGGTCTGGCCGCAGATGGTACATTTCAATCCAGTGACATGGTCCATGGTGTAGTCCTTTAGTCCTTGGTCGAACAGTCTTTAGTCGGGTAGTCCGGTAGTCAGGTAGTCTGGCAGTCCGGTAATCAAGAGTCTCGACTAATGACTACTTGACTATCTGACTAAGGACTACCTGACTGACCACTATCTGATTAAGCGACTACGGGACAATATGCGTGCCCGTCTTGCCTTCCAGCGCGTCCATGATGTGCGCCGGGTCGGTGACGATGGCTTTCTTGCCGCCGGCCTCCAAGTACCAGAGGATGGCGCGGATCTTGGGCTCCATGCTACCCTTGGCGAAGTGTCCCTCGGCGAGATATTGCTTGGCCTCGGAGACGGTGATGGTGTCCAGTGCCTGCTGATCAGGCTGGTTGAAGTTGAGATAGACCTTCTCGACCGCCGTGGAGATCAGGAAGAGATCGGCGTTGATGGCCTGGGCCAGCAGCGAGGAGGCGAAGTCCTTGTCGATGACCGCCGCCGTGCCGACGTAGTTGCCCTTCTCGTCCTCGATGACGGGAATGCCGCCCCCGCCGACGGTGATGGCACAGATGCCGTTATCCAGCAGGGTCTTCACCGCGTCTAGCTCCACGATCTCTTTGGGCAAGGGGGAGGCGACGACGCGGCGCCAGCCGCGACCGGCGTCCTCGACGACCGTCCAGTCTTCGTCCGCCGCACGCTTCTTGGCTTCTGCCTCTTCCATGAAGCCGCCGATGGGCTTGCTGGGCGACGCGAAGGCGGGATCGTCTTTGTCCACCAGCACCTGGGTGATGACCGTCGCCACGTGCTTTTCCATCTTCCGCTGATAGAACTCGTTGTTGAGGTTCTGCTGCAAAGCGTAGCCAATGGCGCCCTGCGAATCCGCGCCGCAGACATCCAGCGGGACCTCGTGCATCCCGGCGACCTTGGCGGCGATCTCCGAACGGCGGAGGATGAAGCCGACCTGCGGCCCATTCCCGTGCCCGATGGCGACGTCCCATCCTGCCTCGATCATGTTGGCGATGTGGTGCGCGGTCTCCGCCGCGGCCTGGTACTGATCCTGGACGCTCTGGTGCTGCTTGCTCTTGATCAATGAATTGCCGCCAATGGCGATGACGGCCCATTTTTTGTCACTCATTTGTTAGTCTCCTGGTCTGGTAGTCTGATAGTCTGGTAGTTAGGTAGTCGGGTAGTCTGATAGTCAGGTAGTCGGGAAGTCGGGTAGTCGGGCAGTCGAGTAGTCTGGTAGTTGGGTAGTCAGATAGTCGGGTAATCAAGAGTTTCGACTAATGACTAAGGACTACCTGACTAAGGACTACTTGACTAAAGACTACCTGACTAAGTGACTAATCTACCACATCGTCATCGCCATCACGCCCTTCTGAGCGTGGAGGCGGTTCTCGGCCTGGTCGAAGACGACAGATTGCGGCCCGTCCATGACCTCGCTGGTGACCTCGACATCGCGGTCGGCGGGCAGCGGGTGCATGTAGATGGCGTCGGGCTTGGCATGGGCCATCTTCGCCGCGTCGGTGATCCAGTCCTTGTAGCTATCCTGGATGCGCTTGCCCTCGGCGGGATCGGTGGTGGTGAGCAGCGGCCCCCACGACTTGGCGTAGACCACGTCGGCGTCCTCGAAGCCCTCGGTCATATCGTGGACGATCTCGAAAGCTGATCCGCTCTTGCGGGCCATGGCCTTGGCTTCTTCCACGTACTCGTCGGGCAGCTTGAACTCCGGGGGGTGGGAGAGGGTCACATCCATGCCGAAGCGCGGCATCTGGAGGATGAGGGAGATGGGCACGGACATGGGCTTGAGGTAGGAGGAGGCGTAGGCCCAGGAGACGACGATCTTCTTCTTGCGCAGATCGCGCCCCTTCTTTTCCTGGATGGTCATCAGATCGGCGAGACATTGGAAGGGATGGAAGAGCTCGCACTGCATATTGAGCACGGGGGAGCGGGAGGCTTCGGCGACCCAGTTGATGTACTGGTTGCCGTAGTCCCAGTCGCACTGGCGGATGGAGATGCCGTCGAAGTAACGGCCCAGAATATCGCCGATCTCCTTGGCGGTGTCGCCGTGGGCCACCTGCGTCGTCTTCGAGTCGATGAAGGCCGCGTGCCCGCCCAGCTGGGCCATGCCGGCCTCGAAGGAGCAGCGGGTGCGGGTGCTGCTGAAGAAGAACAACATGCCCAGGGTCTTGTCGCGCAGATAGGGATGGGGTTCGCCCACCGCCCGCTTGCGCTTGAGATCCCAGGCCATATCCAATACGGTTTCGACCTCTTCTTTGGAGAAATCAAGGTCGCAGATCAAGTCGCGGCCACGTAGATTAGTAATCATGTTTTAGTCTCCTTGTTGGACAGTCTGTTAGTCTTCAGTCGGGTAGTCGTCGGTCGGGTAGTCGGGCGCGAAGTCTCTTACGCGATCACTGCGGCGCAAATAGGCAATCAGCCCGTTGATGAGGCGTTTGGCCTCGGTGGCAAGCGTATAGGTCTCGTGCAAATCCTGCTCTGTGATGTAGCCACGGTCGAGAGCTAGGTAGAGTTGCGATTGTACCTCGCTGGCAGAACGTCGTGCGTAGGCCAGAAAACGTATGAACTCCGCATCTGTTCCGGCATCGAAACCCTCGGCGATGTTGTGCATGACGGATCCAGCCGCACCCTGTATCTGGTCGCGCAATTTGAAATCTCGGCGGAAAACGGGGCGGCTTGCAAAATCATACACCCGATTGGCAAGCAAGCGCGCTTTCTGCCAGCTCTTCAGATCTTCAAAGCGCTCAATTCTCATGTTTTAGTCTTTTTTAGTCTTGTAGTCTTGTAGTCTTTAGTCCTTAGTCGGATAGTCAACTATTTACCGTTCCGCGCTCTGACTACCTGACTCTCCGACTACCCGACTACCCGACGACTTTTCGACGAAATTTACTCCGCTGCGCCCAGCACCAGCGCCAGCAGGCCCATGCGCATGACGACGCCGTTGAACGCCTCTTGCCAGTAGCGGGACCAGCGGGTGATGTCCACATCGGGCGGGATCTCGTCCATGCGCGGCAGCGAGTGCAGCAGGATGGCGTCGCTCTTGGCCTTGTTCATCAGCAGATCGCGCGTGATCTTGTAGTTCTCCGGCGTGGTGGGCAGCTCGCCCTTGCGTTCATCGCGGGACTTGGTGTAATCGGGCTGGATGGTCGGCTCCACGAGGATGACATCGGCCTCACCGATCACGTCGCCGACGTGATCCGCGAAGGTGAAGTCCAATCCCATGGCGGTGAAGTCTTCCTGGTACTCCTCGGGCATCTCCATGCCGGAAGGCGCCACGAAGGTGATGGGGCAGTCGAACTGGGTCAGCGCGTGGCCCAGCGAGTGCATGGTGCGCATGCGCATATCGCCCACGGCCACCCAACGCAGCCCGTCGATCTGGCCCTTCTCCTGCAGCACGGTGTAGAGGTCGGTGAGGATCTGGGTGGGATGTTCGCCCCAGCCGTCACCCCCGTTGATGATGGGGATGCTGGCCCATTTGGCGGCCTCGTGGGGTGCGCCCTTCTGGTAGTGGCGCATCACGATGACGTCGCCGTAGAACTCCAGCATCTTGACCGTGTCCTTGATGGTCTCCTGGTACCAGTCGCCGGCGCGGGTCATCTTGGCGTCGGAGAAGCCGGTGACGCTCCCGCCGAGGCGGAGCATGCCGGCCTCGTGGGCCAGGCGTGTCCGCGTGGAGGGCTGGTAGAATGCCGTCACCAGCGTCTTCCCGGCGAGCAGATCGCTGTTCTGGCGATTCCGCGCAATCGGCTCCAGCTCTTCGCAGATCTCGAAGACCCGGAAGAACTCGTGGCGCTCAAACTCCTTCAAAGACAGAATGTCACGACCCATGAAACTACGCATACGCATATCTCCTTTGCTGAAAATAGATTGATGAAACTCGGTAATGGGTAAGGGGACTTACCCATTACGCTTTACCCGTTACTCACATCCGCAATCGCCTGCGGTAGCAGCGCGTACCACTCTGCTGCCCGCACCACGTCATCCAGGGGTACATTCTCATTCATCGTGTGGGCCGTCTTTTCGTCGCCCGGCCCCAGGCCGATCGCCGGGATCCCGGCTTTCCCCGCCCAGTAGATGCCATTGGTGGAGAAATTCCACGTACCGAGGGGGCGCGATTCACCCCACAGCAATTCCATCGTGCGCTGTCCGGCTTGCACCAGCGGGTGCTGTTCCTCCATCAACCACGCGGGAAAGAACTTATCCACCGGGAAGACGAAACCGGTATAGGAGGGGGTATCATAATACAACTGCTCCACCCGAATCTCTTCCTGCATGTAATCCGCGATCAGCCCCCTGACTTGAGTGATCAACTCCGCGCGGGTCTCACCGAGGGTCGTGCGCCGGTCGAGGTAGATGGCAAACCGATCCGGCACCGCGTTGAGTGAGGCGGTGCGCACCTCCACGTCCGTTACTGTGATGGAGGTGCGTCCCAAGACCGGATGGCTGCAATAGCCGTGCCGCATCCGGCGATCCAGCTCGCGGATTTCCATGATCATGGCCATCATCTTGTAGACGGCGTTATCGCCCAGGTAGTGTGAGGCAGCGTGCGCTGACCGGCCTGTCGCCGTGATCTTCAACTCAATGCGCCCTTTATGTCCCCGATAGACCTGCATCTTGGTCGGTTCGCCGATGACGACGAAATCGGGCTTGACCCTGGGGTCCACCTTGACGAAGGCATTGGGTGCGATCCCGTCGCACCACTCCTCCATGTTGCCGAAGTAGTAGACGGTGTAGCCCTCCAGGAGGCCGAGGTCACGGGCAATGGCCAAGCCATGGACCATGCCCGGCGTGCTGCCCTTCTCGTCGCATGCGCCCCGCGCGTAGAGGCAACCATCCTCCACCTTACCCACGAAAGGATCCCACTTCCACTCGTTGGGATCACCGATGCCTACGGTATCGATGTGGGAGTCATACACGATGACCTTTGGCCCATCGCCGATGCGGCCGATTGTGTTTCCCATCCGGTCGAAGCGCACCTCATCGTAACCGAGCTTGCGCATCTCCGCCTGGATCCGTTCGCCCACCGGCCCAATCTGCGATTCCATGCTCGGAATGGCGCAGATATCGCGCATGAACTGGATGATGTCATCCCGTTGCGCCTGTACCCGCTCCTGAATCTGGGCAATATGCTCCATTCAGTTTGTTACTCCTTGTTATTTAGGCCGTTCCAAGAAAATAAGTCTTCCAAACTCTGACGTTTTCCCAGGGATTGGCTCAAGATGTGGCGTATTTTAAATCTTGGAACTGCCCTAGTGATAGGTAATGCGTATGGGAAAAACCCATTACTCGTATCCGTCTACCCCTGCACTTTGCGCATTACGTGGAACTTGAAGTGTCCAGGTACGAAGTAGCTGACCGAGTAATCTACCACCCGCTCTTCGCAGTTGTAGAGCTGGGCCACGAGCTTGAGCAATGGAGCGCCATCCTGCACCGCCAGACGAGCGGCACACGGATCGTGCGCCGGCGTTGCCATAATCTCGGTGCGCGAGGTACAAAGTAGGGGATAGCTGCGCTCCAGCAGCAGATCGAGAACCGAGCCACGGAAGTCCGTCTGAAGGTCGTCACGACCGAGACAGTCCAGGGGCACGACGTCCAGCAGATCTGCCACAGGTCTGTTTTCCACCGCGATGACCCGCGAGATGGCAAGGACCCGCACTTCTTTCTCGGTGCACTCGAGCCCTTTCCGCTCCCGCGCCGTGGCCAGACGCTCCACGATCTTCAGATGACGGGTCTCCGTCTCCAGATCCAGGCGGGCAGCTTGGGTGGCGAGACTCTCCAACACCTCCATGCCAGTCTCCAGCACCGGCAGCCGCGCCGCGACAAAGGTGCCCACGCCGTGCTTGCGCACCAGGAAGCCGCGCTCGACAAAGGTCTGCATGACCTCCCGCAGGGTGGCCCGCGAGACGCCCAGCTCCTTCGCCAGCGACGGTTCCGGTGGCAGCTGATCGCCGGGACCCAGGGTCTCCAGCATTTCCGTGAGGGCATCCTCGACTTGAAGTCGAGGGGAACGGATTTTCGGGTGGTCGGATGGTGGCATTTGTTCCTCCAATCCCCATTATAATGTCAGTTGTCTGACAAGTCAACAGGACAGGTGTCAGTTGGAAATGGGTCTGGTTTCCCGAGAGGTTCAGTGTTACCGGAGGGACTTCAGCAGGGGGACCAGCTTGTATTTGCGCCCATGCTCTTCCAGCAGGGCCGTGAGATAGCTTCTCCATTCTTCCTCGCGCTCGGCGGCCTCGTAAGCGGCCTTGGCCCGGGCCAACCACGTGACCGCATGATGATAAAGTCGGGCCTTACCGGCGTCCATGATCTGCTCGGCCTGCTGCCGACTCGCCCGAATGACCCAATCGGGCCGTCGTTCAATCGCTGCATCTGCCACCAGCGCGACGGTGCTGTAAGAGCCGTAGTTCCCCAGTGCCGCAATGGCGTCATCTATCAGGTCGTCGTGTAGAAAGACCTCGATCACGGCGGTGTTGCCCGTTGGGGGGAGGGCGCGCAACTCGGAGAGGAGCCGCTCACGCCAGGCGGGCCACGTCTCCCCCGCCAATTCCTGAAGCCGCAAGTAGGTCGCAAGTCCAGGCTGCTCGCGAAAGGCAATCTCGGCAGCCCGCAGCGCCAGCTCGTTCCGATCTGCACCGGCGGCGGCGTCGCACAGCCAAGTCGCCAGACGGGATTTCTGCCCGTGCAGCGTGAGGCCATGTTCGGCGATACGCAGCGCCTCCTCCAGCTCGATGTGCTCCTGCAGCGCCTGGGCCAGGGCCAACGCCTCATCGGTAGTCGCCAGATATTGCAGGCCGTAGGTCACGGCCTCCGGGGCGCGCCCCAGTCGGACCAGCATGGTGACATAGCGCGCCGTCTGGCCTTCAGCCTCGGCCAGATGGAGGTATTCGGCGTAGCGCTCCTGGCGTTCCAGCACGTTGAGCCGGGCTTGGGCCAGCTCATCGGCGTACCAGGGGGTGTCTTCGCTCTCCCACGCTCCCAGCGCGGTGATCTCTCCCGCCAGTGCCCGCCGGAGAGGAGGGTACTCCCAGCCCTGCGCCAGCGCTTCCAGGGCGACGTAAAAGATGTCGATGCCGTAATCCGCGACCTCCGCCTGCCATCGCTGAAGCTTCTGGACCCACTCCCCGCGCTCTTCCTGCGTCAGATCGGCGGTGAGAACCGCTTCCGTCCAGGCGGGATCGAGCTCGGAGAAGAATTCGCCCGCGTACCCATCGGAATCGTCCAGATAGTACCATTGGCGGGTGTACTCGTCGGTGACAGCCTCAAGGATGGCGAGCGCGTTGTGCCCATCCCCGGCTTCGATAAAGGTCCAGGCCTGTTGCACGACCTGGCCCACTCCTTCGACGACCTCGCTGACGTGCCGGTAGGCTTCGGAGGTTCGCATCCCATCCAGGCTGTGGAGGACGTGGCGCGCCTGGCGGCGGAAGGGCTCAGGGTCGATGGCGGTCTGCCGGGGTCGCGCCCCTCTCTCCGGCGGAGCAACCGTCGCTTGCAGCATCTCGACGTAGCGTTCGATGGAGTGGATGAGCCCCGGCTGTTCCGCGGCGAGCTCCAGCAGCAGAGCGAGCAGCGTGTCGCGTTTCAGGTCGGCGAGCAGAGAATCAAGCGGCTCGCGCTCCTCCACCGCTTCCGGATGCTCGGCGAGGGTCAACAGCACGGCGACGATGTGCTTGCACCAGCCGCCCCAATCGTAGGGACAGGAGCAGTAGGTCGAGGTGAGACCTCCCGCGTCGAATTCGAGGCGCACCTCGTAGGGCAGATAGCTGCTGCCCTCCACCTCCGCCTCGATCTGCGGGCCCCGCCGGATGAGCGGCCCTACCGCGCCCGCGTGATAGTAGTCCTCCCCCCGGCTCAGGGATTGCGGGGTCGTGTGCGCGCTGATCATACCTCGGGTGATGCTGGGCAGGGCCATCTTCTTCTCCTCCAATTTGATCTATGGGGCATTGGTCCCTGTCTCAGGGACGGATCAGGGCATGCCGATGGCGATGAAGGCGCCCCACGCAAAAGGCACGTCGCCCCGGGTGATGGCGGCCCGCTGGGCCCGGGCCAGAGCCACAGCAGGGCTCCCGCCCCGGTGGAGTTCCGCGTGGAAGTCCACCATCAGTGCCAGGGTGCTCACGTCCTCGACGTGCCAGAGACTCGCAGTGACCGTGCGGGCGCCGGCAATAAGAAAGGCCTGCGCCAGGCTCAGGCTCTCGTCGCCCGAGCGGAGAGCGCCCAGCCCGCTCTGGCAGGCGGAGAGGACCACCACCGCCGAGTTCAAGCGCAATTGGGTGATGTCTTCGGTGGTCAGATCCCGCTCCTGAAGGGCCACTGCGGACATGGAGTCGGAAGCAGCGTCGAGGTAGGCATGGCTGGCGAGGTGGATCAGGCCGTAGCGCTGGAGATCGCCCACCGCGTTCCGCTGAAGTACCGCCCCGGCGGTGGCCTCTGCATTCTGCAGCAGCTCGCTCCGGTCTCCGTAAAGGGCCCGCAGGCGGCGAATTTCGGCCACGGTGGAGCTGAGGGGAGGCTTGTCCTGAGCGAAGCTGTCGATGCCGATGAGCAGCGGGATGCCCTCTTGGGGGGGGCTTTCCTGTGCCCGGCGCGCCAGCCCTTCTAGGACCGCCAACGAGGGCAGCTGGCTGATGGTGGCCTGCTCCACCAGGAATCCCTCCTCGTTCTGGAGGACGCTGAAGGGCAGATGGTGCAGGCTGCCATGGGGTACGATGAGGAGCCGGGTAGCGGGCGTCAGCAAGGCAGCCACCTCATCGGGAATGAGCAGCTTGTAGAGCAGCCGCTGATACCGGAGATCAACGGGAGCTACCACGCGCATCCCTCGGAGCGCGCCCCGGAAGGCCAGCGCGCGCCGCTCCGGTGCCGGCGAAGTGCAGAGCTCGAGTGCCATGCGCTCCATCTGGGTCAACTCCTGGATATGGGCCTGTCGTATGCCACTGGCGTCAGCGTGCAGGATAACCAGCTCTTCATCCAACCAGTAGTAGGCCAGCACCCGCCACGGCGCGGAGAGGGTCTCTTGGGCCTGAGCCAGAAAGCGCTGCCACCGGAAGGGCTCGATGCTATCGAGGCGGCCCGCTGTATGCGCGTGGATCTGATGGAGGGTGCGCCGATGCTCCTGTCGCTGAGCCTCCAGGCGTTGGAGTCGCTTGGTCTCAGCGGCGGGGGGGGGCACGGAGGTCTGTTCCCAGTTCTCGCCTTCAAAGGCGTTGAGCAGGAGTTTCTGGTCCCGGACAATGCCCGCCCGCAACTCGGCTTCGCGTTCCAGCAGGGAGGTGAGATAAGGATCTCCGACTTCGTATCGCGGCGCCTCAAACACCGTCCGCTTGAGCACCTGGGCCTTGTAGTCCTCGATCATCTCCAGCGCGCGCAGCTCCTCGTTCAGCTCGAGCGCCAGCTCGATGCTCCGCTCGTAGAGATCGGAGACTGAGTAAACAAAACCCTCGGCAAGCGCGGGAGCAGGAATGGAAAGGCGTAATCCGTAGAGGGCGCGTAGCGCCTGACGATAGGAGGTGAGGGCCTCCTGCCCGTTCTTCTCGGCTCTAGCCAGATCGCCCAGGCCCGCGTGGGCCTGCCAGGCGACCTCGGGCAGGACCCCTGCAGCCATCGCGAGCGTGGCCTGCAACCGGCGGCGGGCCTCCTCTCGCTCTCCCAGCTGGATGGAGGCGAGGCCCATGCCCAGCAGGGCAAAAGCTTCATCCACCCGCTCTTCGGTGGCGGCGGCCCGCGCCTGCACGGCTGCGTACTGGGCCCGCGCCCCTGTAGCGTCGCCCATTTCCAGCAGCTGTGCGCCGAGTAGCCGCTCGATGGCCGAGATGTAGTGACCCGATCCGCTCTCTTGGGCGAGGGTCTGCGCGCGCTTCAGGGCCGTCAGTGCCTCGGCTTCCTTCCCGGCAGCGGCAGCCAGCTGTCCTTCCAGGGCTTCGCACTGGGCCGCTCTGAGCTGCAATGCTTCCTGGGTGAAGTAGTGCCGGGCGCGGGTCAGGTGAAAGCGGGCCGTCTCCGTCTCCCGCAGCCGGGCGTAGAGCTCGGCGATCCCGTAGTGGCAGTGGGCGGCCCAGACGAAGATCTCCTCCTCCTCGAAGAGCCGGATGGCGCGATGGAGATGGTCGAGCGCAAGATCAATGCGCCCCTTTTCCTTGAAGGCCAAGCCGAGATTCTGCTCGCAGCGGGCCACGAAGACCTGCATCTCCGCCCGTTGATAGAAGGCGCGGGCGCGCTCGTAGTGATCGGAAGCCAGGGCGTAGTTTCCCCGGAAGAAGGCGACGTTGCCCAGGTTGAGCAGGCTGTCGGCAGTGTTCTGTGCCATCTTTTGGCCTTCAAACCACACCCGGGCCTGGTCCATCAGAACGCTGGCTTCCCCCAGCCGTCCGAGCCAGGCCAGGACTCGCCCCTCAGCCAACCGGCAGTTCGCCACGCGCAGCGGGCGTCGCTCCCGGTGGAAGATCGCCGAGGCCTCGTGTAGATCATCCAAAGCCAGCTGGAATTCGTTGGTCTGAATCCGCACCAGCCCTCGCATGAAGAGGGTCTTGGCCGCTTCCACCTCCTCGCCATGGACGCGGAACGTCGTCAGCGCCCGGGTGAGCAGCTCTTGCGCCTCCTGGTAGCGGGTGAGCTGGCGGATGCGTGCGCCTTCGACGAGATCGCACAGAGCGGCTTCCACGGGATCTCCCACGGCGGCGAAATAGGCTCGCGCCTCTTGGAGCAGAGGGGCAGCTTCATCGAAGCGCTCCAGCAGATTGTAGGCGATGGCGAGGTCACGATGAATTCGGACTGCCGCTTCCTCCTCGCCCAGCGCTTCGACTTTGTCGAGGGCTACCTCCAGGAGCGTCGCCGACCGGCTGACCTCCTGAGAGCGGAGGGCCACGCCTCTCTGCCAATCGCAACAGGCCTGCCCCAGCGCATCCTCCAGCCGGGTGAAGTCGCGGTGGGCGGAATCGAGGAAGACGAGGGCCTCCGCAAAGCGATCCTGAGCGTTGAGCGCCCGCGCCAACGACCAGCGCTGCCAGGCCCACCTTTCGGGGCCCAACAGCTGGCGGACCAGAAGATGAAATGGCTTGAGCAGGGCTCGCCTTCGAGAAACGGTGGGACGCTCGGCAGCGAGCTGCGGCACCACAGGGGGAACAAGGTGCAGCAGGAAAGGGGGCGGAGATCGCCGGGGGATTCTCGGGCGTGGCGAGCTCACAATCGGGCTATCAGGTGACGTAAAAAGAGAGGAGGAGCTGGGAAGGCGGCTCTTCATCCTCCGGTAGGTAGAGATACTGTAGAGGCAGGTCGCCCAAGATAGCTTGCCCCGTGGGGCCCAGGGGCTCTGTGCGCTCAACTTCGCCCCAGGCCAGGCCGACCTGGAGTCCTTTGGGAAGTTCCCTCTCGCTTACCATTCGCACCTGAAGGTTGAAGGTGTCCGAAGGGTAGGGCGGACGTTGCAGCTCGATGTCAACGATCAGTTCGCCCTCCGGCGTGGAGATCAAATCGTGCATCAACAGCGTACGCCGGGATTTCTGGTCGTGAGTGCCGCGCACCCCGGCCAATTGGGGACCCCGCAGGGCCATCTCTAACATGGAAGCGGCGATACGCAATAGCCGAGGAAAGGTGGGGGGTGGCGCAGTCGAGACTTCCGGTGTGATCCAGGCCGTATCAGAAGACGAATCCTTCACCTCCATGATGGCGTGATTCAGTTTTTCGAAGGGCTCCGTCCAAGTCGGATCTTCCTGCATTCGTCGCCGAATTTCTTCCAGCATCTCTTGAGATGAAGGTGCTTTTTTCTTGTCCACTCTGTCCTCATTACTATTTAGGAATGCTCTTTCCTCATAACTGGACCGTACCAGTACACGACTATTATAATGACAAATCACGCTTTGAGCAAGCAAACCACAGGGATGCGCCTTTGACCCCTGGCTGCCGAAATGCGACTAAAGACCGGGGGAAAATCCCTCTCTGGAGAACGCTGCTTTTGCGGCGCAACAGATACGGCGAAGGGGGAGGTCTTCCAAATGCGATGGCCCTGGCAAACGTCCCCAGGGCCTCGAGTTGAGGGTTATCCATTCGGCTAAAGGTGCTCGCTCTCCCGTCCCATATGTAGGGGGAGAGCGCCAACGGGGGATGCGGGAGATCAGTTCTTGTCGAGGTGCGCCAGCAGGAAGGCACGCAAGGCGGCGAAATCGAGCGCTCCCGTAGTGTGCCCCTTTTCCAGGAGGGCAATGCGTGCCGGGTCATAGCTGCGTCGCTGGCGCTCGTGGACGATGATGGCGTCGTAGCGCATCAACAGTGCGGCAACGTTGTCGGCCGGCACCGCGGCAAAGGCTGTCTCGAAGTTGAGCACACGCTGCAGCGCTTCGGAATGCCTCCGCCCCGCCGGCCCGGTCAAACGCCGGTACGCGGAGCTGATGAAGACCTCGTCCAGGGCCGCACCGGCCATGATGGGGGCGTAGAAGTCGGCGGTGCCGCAGTAAGCGCGGTGCAGGTTGGTGACCCAGCCGCCCAGGCTCACACCGCTGAGGAGCACGCGGGGGCAGCCCGCTGCCCGGCTCCAGGCAATCAGGGCCTCAGCGAGTTTCACCGACGTAGCGAGCATCGTTGCGAAGTTGCGGAGTTCCACCATCTCTCTCAGATACACGTTCAGCGAGCTGTGATAGGGCGCGCGCAGGGCGATCAGGTTGGCGCGAAAATTCCGCCGGTGCTCCAGAATCACGTTCTTAAAGCTGTTCTTGCTGAAACGGCCAAAATCGAAGGGGCGCTCATTATTGCCGTGATGATAGATGAGCGTGGGATACTCGGGACCCAACCACTGGGCAATGTAAAAGGCCGGGTCAAGAACCCCGCCAGGGGAGGGAGTGGGCACTTCGTAGCTACCCTCCCCCGTGATGGGTGGGAGATCCGGGGAGAGCTTCTCCAGCAGCTCCGAAATTCTGGGAGACGTTACGCTATCAGCGAAGAACTTGCGACGTCCTGCCAACAGCGCACCCACCATGACCGTGTAGTGATCAAGAAGCGTGTGTAGGTTCATGCAATATCAAAATTCTGTTCTCGCCACCCGGAAGCCCAGGCGGAAGATCTTATCGTGGCGGGAGCGGTAGAAGCGGTTTCCGACGCGGCAGTCGTTGGCGCCGAAGATCCAGCTGCCCCCCCGCATCACCCGTACGTGACCCGATGTAGCCCCAATGGGATTGATCTGCGCCTCGCTCGGATAATCGCCATACCAATCGTGGCACCATTCCCAGACGTTGCCGCTCATGTCGTGGATGCCCAGCTCGTTCGGCTGCTTCTGTCCCACCGGCTGTGTGGACTTCCCCTCGATGTTCCCGCCCCCGTGGGTGGAGTAGTCGATGCCCAGCGACGTTCCGGAGTAAACGTACTCACCGGTGTTCCCGAAATACCAGGCCACCTCGTCCACGTCGTCGCTGCCGGAGAAGAGGAACCTCGGCGGGAGCGGCAGGGCCTTCTGTCCTCCCGAAGCCGCGTACTCCCACTCGGCCTCCGTCGGCAGCCGATACCCCTCCACCTGGGTGATGTCCGTCGTCACCTCTCCGTTGCGATCGAGGAGCTCGCCCGCCTGATTGTAGGCAGGTTGCAGCCCTTCCCGCTCGCTCAGCCAGTTGCAGTAGTCCCGCGCATCCCACCAGCTCACATTGATGACGGGCCGATCATCCCGGCCCCAGAGCTGATCCTTGGCGTGACGTCTTTCTGTAGCGTCGCAGAAGTTGTCGTACTCGGCAAAGGTGACCTCGTACTTGCCGATCCAGTAGTCGTAGGTCAACGCGACGGTGTGGACGGGGCGGGTGCCGTCCCAGAGGTCGCCCACTTCATCCCCCATCTGGAAGGTGCCGCCTTTCACTAACACCAGCTCCGGGACGAGATGCGCCTCCCTTCCCACGCCGAGGGCGACGATAGCCAGCCCGACAGCGAGCAGACCCAGTACCCCTAATCCGATGATGGTGATCTTGCGCCCAAACTTTGCCATGACAGCCCTCCCCTTGGGTCTGTAATTCTATGACTTGCCGTGAGCAAGCCGAAAACGAGCGTTGCAAGCCGACTAAATCGGGAAGCTATTAGGTCTTCGGCCCTTTGCCTCGACGAGGCGTTTTCATCGACGTCACCTGCTCCGCACGACGCGCGTCCCGGCGATCCGATCCCCGAAGCGGGCGTGTTCTTCTGAGCGCAGAATCAAGATGATACCGAGGACGTTCAACGTCGGCAGACTGTCCACGACACGGAGGAAATTGCGCAGGGCACCCGCCTTTAATCCCGGAACGCCGCCCCCCGCTCCGATGACGCGTAAACCCAGTGCCGCCTTGCCTGGAGTCACGCCCAGCCACCCCTCCAGCAGGACGAAGTAGAGGATCATGACGACCAGGAAGGTCATGCACAGCGGATCGGTGATGAACCAGCCGGAGACCCACCGGTGGTCGGCAGGTGACATCAGCCAGACGCCTTTGACCAGCCGCGTGATGGGAAAGAAGAGGGCGCAGAAGATCAAGCCATCCACTGCCAGCGCCAGGAAGCGCGGCCACAGGCTGGCATAGCGTCCCTCAGCCTGCGTTGGGGGGGGCTCAGCGCTCTTCATCCGAGCGCCTGGATTGATCTATGCCAGCGCCCAGCACCAGACCGATGGCGGCCCCGGCTCCGGCGATGGCGATGTAAACGGCGTTTCCGGTGCTGGTAAAGAGCACGATGCCGATCCCGGCTCCGATGATGATGCCGAGTAGCATTCCCAGTTGGGCATAGGTGTACGTTCGATCTTCCATGGTGTGTCCTCCAAACGTAAATGGGTGAGTTGGTCCAGACCTACTATAACCCAGCCGGGTGGCTTCCACAACGGCGAATATGGTAGGCTTTTTCCTGTACGCCTGACCAGGAAGGCCCTTTGGTGCGGGAGCAAGTCCTGCGCCCAGCGCCTCACTCCTGGAGGAGGCGCTGCTCCGCTGTCGCGAGATCGGGATCGCGGCCCGCACGGAGGTCGGCCACCGTCCAGGTGACGGGGACGTCGGGCGCGATGCCCACCCCTTCGAGGGATGTTCCGTCGTTGCGGCGGAAGTCGCCGGTGGAGAAGCGCGCCCGCCCGCCGCCCGGCAGGTGGAAACCCACGGGATTGCCGCTGCTGCCGGCGCTCCGGCGCCCCACCGTCGTCGCCCGCCCGGAATCGACCAGAGCTACGGTGAAGTTCTCGCCCGTGCTGGCGACGCCCTCGTCGATCAGCAGCACTAACGGCCCGGTGTAGGTCAGGCCCCGGGGCTTGACCCGGTAATCGTACCAGGGCCGCCAGCCCCGCTGTGGCAGGCGTGCCGGGTAGTACTCCCGCCCGTAGACGAAGCGCTGCTCTAGAAAACGCCCGGCGATGGGATCGGAGATGAAGGTGCTGCCGCCCCCGTTCCCCCGCAGATCGAGGATGAGACCCGGCGCGTCCAGCAGGGTATCGAGGGCGGCGTCGAACTCGGCGACGAGATCGTGACCGCCACCGCCGCTGAAGGTGGGGATGCGAATGAGGCCCAGGCCCGAGGGTAGCCGCTCCCCGGTGATGAGGGGCTGCCGGGGTGTGGTCTCCACCACTGCGGCGGGAATTGTTTCTTCGGGCCAGAGCAGGGTGACGGTGCGCTCGCCCGCCGGGCCGGTAACGGTGACCGTCAGGGAATCCTGCCTTGTGCTCAGCACGTTGAAGACCGCCTCGGCCCGCCGGGCGTGGGGCGTCGAGCCGGTGCGGAGCAGTGGCGAGAGGGCCTCCAGCGCCACCTCGATAGGCTGCCCGCTCACCGCTAGTACCTCGTCGCCCCGTTCCAGGCCCGCCTCCCGCGCCGTGGCGCCCACTTCATCCAGGAGAATCATGTCCTGGATCTCCCGGCAGGTAGCGAAGTAGCGCCGCCCCGCCCAGATGGAGGGAGAGGTGACGCCCGTGTGCCCGTCGTTCAGCTCGGCGAGCATGTGCGCGATTACGCTCCAGTACGCCTTGTCATCCGGTGCCTGCACGACCTGGGGATAGTAACGGTCGTAGAGCGTGTCTCTATTCACCCCTTTCTCCTCAAAGTAGGGGTAGGCGTAGTCGAGAGCGCGCCAGAGGCGTCGGAAGTTGGCGCTCCGCGTCTCGCCCGGCAGGGGAAGGGTGCCCACGCGGTAGAGGGGGATGATCGCCGCCAGCGCTACCCCCAGGAAGATCACGCCGTGAGCTATCCGCACCCCACGCCGTCGGGCCTTGGAGCAGGACCACCACCCGATCCCGCCGCCGAGCAGCGCGCCGAGGAGGCCCAGCCCTACGATGACCGGCACGGGAGCCGCCAGTGGGCCCCATCCCAGGGTGACCCCGCCCGCCGCCAGCAGAATCATGTTGATGAAAATCCAGGGTATCGAACGTCTCGTTTGCATGTTGTGGCTCCTGGGGGAAATTTGCAAATGGTGAAGGGTGAATGCGAGCTGCTATCTATTACGCCTCGCCCCTCACCTTTTCGGCCTCGTTGGTGTGGCTTGCCGCAGGAAACTACTCTCGGCAATCGATTATCCAAAGAGGCGCTGGACGACTTCCACGTCGTTCTCGTAGAAGACGGTCAACAATCCAATCTCGGGGAGCGTGTCGGTGAAGAAGCCGTTCGCATAGAGTGCTCTGGCGGTGAGTTTGCGGACGTAGCGCCAGAGATTCAGCATCATATTGGCGGGCGGCACACCCTGCCGGCCCGGCGTGGTGGCGCGTAGCAGGGTATCGAGCGTCTCCAGCTCGCCGATGTAGTAGGCGGAGGCGCCCTCAATGATGCCTTCTAGCGCCGCCGCGTGTGCGCGCACCACCTCCCGGGTGATGACGGCGCTCTGGAGCTGGCCTCCCCGCAAGAGATTCGCTGCTTCGGCAGCAGGGCGCAGGGCTTCGCTCTCCAGCTCGCCCTTCACCAGCCGGGCGTAGGCGTCCACCAGGTAACGATTCACACTCCCCACGTAGCGCCGGCTCTCTGCCGAATCCCCCACCGCTCGAAGCAGCGACCAGAAGCCACCCTCTTCAAAACCAATGAAGACCGCCGTGTGGGCCTCTCCCGGCAGGATCGTCTTGTTGAGATAATCGGGGCCTAGAGCCTCGTAGGGCTCGCAGAGCTCGTCGAAATCAACCTTGCTCTGGGCGTAGCGGCCCGTGTAGTTCTTCCAGTCAGCTCCCACATTTTCCTGTCTGAGGGCCAGTCCCAACCCCTGGACCAATCCCACCACTCCACCCAGGAAGAGGGTGATCTCCGGGGGCGCAGTGCGGAGCGTCCCCCCATGCTCGGCAACGCGACGTGCGAGCTCCTCGGCGAGGGGTGTGACCTGTTCCAGAATCTGCTCGATGTCCTCTCGCAGGAAGACGGAGGTGTCTAGCGTGACGCCTCCCTCGCTTTCCTTGAGGACGTGCATCTCAACCAGTTCCGCCAGCACCTCTTCCGGGAGCTCGGTGCTGCTCCTCGGCGCGCGGGCGACGGCGGCAACGACCTCCAGGGCTCGCGTGTCCAGGTATTCCCGGATGCGCGTAAATGATTGACCGGAATAGCTCGCGATGACGGGCTTCAGTTGCATGATTCCTCCCTGGTCCATTGCTCTGGCCTTCCAGAAGCCGATGGGTCTGGGCTCATTCTCGCCTAATTATGACCGAAGACAAATCGAAGCACCCTTCTCAGAAAATCTGGCCAAAGTTAAAGGTGGGGGGAAAAGCCGTCACCGGGGAACATGTACATGGGTACACGTTCCCCCGTCTTCATCCTTGAAGCCAGAGCGATCAAACTTCGGCGGCCCGGGTCCACGCCGGAGTCCGATCCCGCAAACTCTCCACGATGTCCTCGATCATTGTGGTCACCGTGACCAATTGGGCCGGGCTCAGTACCTCGGGAAGGTCCTCCCGGCGATGGGCGACGTCGGGCGCGCCGACGGCGGTGAAAGCCAGCGCGGGAACGCCACGAAAGGTGAAGGTGGAGTGGTTGCTCTGGGGCCAGGGCTCCACCGGAACGACGCCGGGATGCGCTTTTACCAAGGCCTCCACCTGCGCCCGGAAGGCGGACGTGGCATTGAAGGTGGCGATGCTGGGCGCCCCGAGCAGGTGCCCCACGCCGTCCACATTGATGACGACGAGGATGCGTTCGAACTCCTGCTCGCCCCGGCGGAGATACTCGTCGTCGCCCAGCGGCAGCAACTCCTCCCCGTTGAAGGCTACCCATTCGAGATCGAAGGGGTAGGTCCGGGTGGCGAGTCGCCGTGCCAGCGCCAGCAGGACGGCGACGCCGCTGGCGTTATCCAGGGCGCCGGGCGTATCGATCTTGGTGTCGAGGTGGGCGCAGAGGACGACCTTGCCCCGCTCTGGAGCGCTGCCGGGCCGGCGCGCGACGAGATTGGCCGCCTGACCCGGCTCGACGTGGCTCTCGATCTCCAGCCGGAGCCGGGTGGGCAGCCCGCGCAGGAGGGCCATTCCCACCTCGGTGGGCAGGGTGGCGGAGGGGATGGTGAACTCCGCGTCCTCGATGAGCCGGACGTGCGAGTCCGGGGAGCGCTGCACGGTGAGGAGCGCCGCCGGTGCGCCCTCCTCCAGCCGGGTGATGATGTGCTGCTCCTGCTCGGAGATGAGGAACCAGGATTTGGGCGAGAGTGGGCTTTTCACCAGATCCCCGTAGAGAAGAACGATCTTGCCCCGGAGATCGGCAGCATCGAGCTCCGCCACGGACCCCACGGCGATCACCGGCGCGCTCACGGCGCAGGGGGGCGAGCAGGTGTTGGCGACGGCATCGAGGCGGGCGCCTTCCCACGTCAAC
>NPIE01003602.1_pt1 | contig 22553 bp, 15 predicted proteins | sample 8637661 | NCBI WGS metagenome assembly NPIE01 (sample SAMN07420842, study PRJNA396082) | bioreactor metagenome | isolation source: sample BA12 brine-fed electro-methanogenic bioreactor BA | place: Japan: Kochi | collected 2016-12-09
TCGATCAAGGTACAATGACAATACTGTCACATGTCATTGCTCCTAGTGTTTATCCATCAGGTTTGTAACGCGTGAGCTTATTGATGCCATGGCCGCTTTTCTCTCCTGAAATGTTTACGTTGCAAATCGAAGTACCGTAGTTATCCTCGAGGTGTTTGCCGGATGAATTCCGACGCTTCAGGATCGTAATCGGCCGCCCTGGTAAATTCTTTCGTGTACTACTCCCCCAGGGCCGACCAGATGATTTCCCCGTCCTTGTCGTAGAGATTAAGGTCGGGTGCGGGATTTTCGTTCATGTGTGCCATGGCCGCCCTGACCACGTCGCCGTCGTCAAAGATGTTGAGTCCCGCGCCATCACTGTCGACGGACAGAATAAACCTGGTCTTTCCCCTTGAATTGTTGAGAACCAGGAAAGACCCATCGCCATGGGCGGCGAAAACCGCCAGGGGAGAGCCGTCCCTTCCCAAAAGGGCAAGCCCCGGCTGGTCCTGCGAGGCGCCCAGCCTGAGGCGGGCGTTGCCCTCGTCGTCGACCAGGATTATCTCCCTTGCGACCACCTGACCGTCGCCCTGTGCCTGGGCTCCGCCCGGGGGCCCCATCAGGACGAAACCGAAAACAATGGCAAAGACAAGCACGACCACCATCGCAAGAAGGCTTTTATTGCGTACTTTCTGTCTTTTAAGCTCCCTCTCGATTTTTTCCATTCTTTCTTCGATATTCATGTAGGTAAAAACCCCCTTTGTTTTTGCTGCCTCCCATGTCAGGAAAAAAGCAAATCAATAAAAATTTTTTTATCCATGCCCCGTATGTAATGGCCGATCTGGAGTCCTTCCACCTTTCGTGCCACGTCCTCCTCGCGGAACGCAACACCCTTGAGGTTCTCCTGCAGGGTTCGGATGTCGCCGTTCCCGAAGAAGTCCCCGTAAATCCGGCAATCCGTCACGACCCCCTTTTGGACATTCAGCCTGATGTCCACCTTCCCGAAGTCGAAACGTTTGTTACGCCTGACATCGAATTCGGGCGACCTGCCGTAGTTCCATTCCCAGGTCCCGTACTTTTCTTCCGCAAGTTTTTCCGCCTTTTCAAGCACTTCAGGGTCCGGCTTGACAACCCGAAAACCCCGCCGCCAGGTCTTCATGGTTTCGATGACTGCCTCCCAAAAGTCCTCCAGCGAAACACTTTTGGGAAGCCAGGGCCGAACGTTGGTCACCCGGCTTTTTATGGACTTGACGCCCTTGGACTGGTATTTACCCGGTTCCGCCTGGAGCACCTCGCCGAGGACCTCCAAGTCGCTGTCAAAGAGGATGGTCCCGTGGTGAAGGAAACGTCCTTTTCTCATGTACTGGGCGTTGCCGGAAAATTTACGCCCCTCGATTACGAGGTCATTGCGGCTGTTGAACCCGGCATCGACGCCGAATCCCCGGAGTGCCAGGACCACGGGTTCCGTCATGCGCCTGAAGTCCAGCCGGCGGGGGTCTTTGCTTTTGAGGATAAAGGTGAAGTTCAGATTCCCCAGGTCGTGGTAGACGGCACCCCCACCGGACATGCGCCGGACCACGTGGATGCCGCGTTCTTTTACCGCCTCGGCGTTGATCTCCTCCAGGGTGTTCTGGAACCGTCCGATGATGATCGACGGTTCGTTGCGCCAGAGAAGAAAGAACCCCTCTTCCTCATTGTCGACGGACTGGAAGAGCACCTCTTCCAAAGCCAGGTTGAAGCGGGGATCGGTGCTGGAGTTTTCGATATATTTCATGGCAACCTTTCGGGACACCTCCTCCGGGACGAAGGTCCTCGTTCCCTTTTCAGTGTAGAATTGTTCATCGGTTTCGTGGGGGGATCTGGTGGATCGCGACGCCTTTGGCCGCCAGAGCCGCTTCGTGAAAGGCCTCGGCGAGGGTCGGGTGGGCATGGACGGCCGAAAGAACCGCCGAAACAGGCAGCTTTGCATGGATCGCCAGCGCCGCCTCGTGGATGAGGGTGCTCGCCTGGGCGCCAAGGATGTGGACACCGGCCAGAGTACCGTCTTCTCGAAGGAGAACCTTTACGAAGCCTTCTTCCTCACCCATGGCCACGGCCTTGCCGTTTGCGGCGTAGGGGAATTTCCCGACCGTATAGTTTTCGCCCGATTCTTTGAGTTCCTCTTCTGTCAGGCCCACGGAAGCGGCCTCGGGGATGGTGAAGACCGCAGCAGGAATGGCGGTGTAGTCAACACCGTCGGTGGGGTGCCCCAGGATATGCTCGACTACGGCCTTGCCTTCCTCGGAAGCCACATGAGCGAGGTAGGGCGGGCCCTTTACATCTCCTGCGGCATAGACCCAGGGAACGGTCGTCCTGTAGTGTCCGTCAACTTCGATGCCGTCTTTGTTGACCTTGACGTCCACCTCCTCGAGCCCGAGGCCATCGGTACAAGGGGTGTTGCCGGTGGCCACAAGCACCGTGTCCGCCTCCAGCGTGACGTCGCCTTTTTTCCCGGAGGCTTTGAGCGACAGCCCCCGATCCGTGGCAGAAATTTTCTCGAGGACAGTTCCCTCGTAAAACTCCACGCCCCGCTTTTTGAGGGCCACGCGGATCCTTTTTCCCAGGTCGTCGTCCATCTTTCGCAGAACCTTGCTCCGCACCATGACGGTCACCTCGGACCCGAGGGCGTTGTAGATGCTCGCGAATTCCATGGCGATGTATCCGCCGCCGTAGATGAAAAGCCGCTTCGGGAGTCCCTTTGTGGCCAGAAGCTCCCGGCTGGTGACGACGCCCGGGCTGTCGATCCCCGGGATATCAGGCACAGCCTGGTTGGAACCCGTGGCCAAAACGACGGCGTCGCCTTCAATGAATCCTCTCTTGCCGCCTGGTTCGGCAACCTCCACGCCCTTGTTTTTTGAAAGGCGGGCGGTACCATGGATAACGTTTACGCCGTACCCCTTGAGAAGCTGTCTTACGCCTCCCGTGATTTTTTCCACGGCCATATCTTTCCAGGCGTGGACCTTCTCCATGTCCACCCCCGAAAACTGCGCCATAATGCCGCACTCGTGCATTTTCTTCGCTTCAAGGACGCTTCCGGCGCTCTTGCACAGGGCCTTGGTGGGGATGCACCCGTGGTTGAGGCAGGTTCCCCCGATGTTTTCCCTCTCCACCAGGGTGACCGTCCCGCCGAGCTGGGCGGCTCGTATGGCGGCCACATAGCCTCCAGGGCCTCCCCCGACGATGATGATATGGGTGCTCATGGTTGGGCCTCCTTGAAAAAAGAGGGCGCTCACCCGCAACGGGGAAGGCGCCCCCAGGATGTTTTTTTATTCCTCTTCGGTAATCCAGGTGACCACGGGCCGTTTCGCCGCCGTTACCTCATCCAGCCGGGTGACGGGCGTGGTCTTCGGCGAGTTTTTCACCAGGTCTGGATCCTCCCTGGCCTCGGCCGCGATGGCGTTCAGGGCCTCGGCAAAGGCGTCCAGTTCCTCGATGCTCTCCGTTTCGTTGGGTTCCACCATCATCGCCTCGGGAACGATAAGCGGGAAGTAGACCGTGGGCGGGTGGAAGCCGTAATCTATTAGCCGCTTGACCATGTCGAGAGTCGTCACGCCGTTTTCTTTCTTCTGCCTGCTGCCGGAGATGACGAACTCGTGCTTGCAGCGGCGGTCGAAGGGAAGGACAAAGTTTTCCCGCACCAGCTTCAGCAGGTAGTTCGCGTTAAGCACGGCATCTTCGGCGACCCGCCGGAGGCCTTCGCTTCCCATGGTCATGATGTAGGCATAGGCCCTGACCATGACGTTGAAATTCCCGTAGAAGCTTCGCACCTTCCCGATGGAAAGGGGCCTGTCGTAGTCGAACCTGTAGCTTTTGCCTTCCTTTACGATAACAGGTTTGGGCAAAAACGGCGCAAGTTCTTTTTTCACCCCAATGGGCCCGGAACCGGGACCGCCGCCACCGTGGGGCGTGCTGAAGGTCTTGTGGAGGTTAAGGTGGACCACATCGAATCCCATGTCGCCTGGCCGGGCAATCCCCAGGTTGGCGTTGAGATTGGCGCCGTCGTAGTATAGGAGGCCGCCTGCGTTGTGAATGATCTCCGCGATCTCCAGGATCCGTTCCTCGAAAAGCCCCAGAGTGTTAGGATTGGTCAGCATGATCCCCGCGACCTCGTCGCTCATGAGGGACTTCAGGTTTTCCACGTCTACGTTACCCCGCTCGTCGGAAGGAACCACCATCACTTCGAACCCGGCCATGGTGGCCGACGCGGGGTTGGTCCCGTGGGCGGAGTCGGGGACGATGATCTTTGTCCGTTTTTTCTCGCCCCTGTGTTCCAGGGCCGCCTTCATGACCATGAGCCCCGTCATTTCGCCGTGGGCACCGGCCGCGGGCTGGAGGGTCAACTCATCCATGCCTGTGATCTCACAAAGCATCTCCTTGAGGCCGTACATGAGTTCCAGCGCTCCCTGGGCCAGGTCTTCGTGCTGATAGGGGTGAAGGTTCAGAAAACCGGGCAGCCTCGAAAGCCGCTCGTTGACCTTGGGATTGTATTTCATGGTGCACGAACCGAGGGGGTAGAATCCCACATCCACAGCGTAGTTCAGCTGGGAAAGCCTGGTGAAATGCCGGACAACGTCAACCTCGCTTACTTCGGGAAGGGCCGCGTCCTCTTTTCTGGCGAATTTTTCCGGGATCTTCTCCGTCGCTTCGGGTACGTCCGAAGCCGGCAGGGAGCAGGCCCTGCGGCCCGGTTTGCTCAGCTCGTTGAGAAGCTTGACGGGCTTTTTCATTTCTTTTCACCTCCCGCCACTTCCGCGAATCTGTCGATCTCCCGTCGGGTCCTTCGCTCCGTCACGGCCACGAGCCATCCATTTTCGATCTCGGGGTAGTCCCTGGAAAGGTCGTAACCGCCCACAAAGCCCTCCCGCAGGAGACGGGCGTTGATGGTCTCCACCGGTTCGGGGGCGCGAAGGGTGAATTCCTTGAAGAAGGGGCCGCCAAAGGCCCGCTCGAAGCCGCGCTCGAGTAGGCTCTCCATGGTGTAGTGGGCCTTGTCGTAGCAGAGTTTCGCCACATCCTTGAGACCCTCCTTGCCCATGGACGCCATGTAAACAGCCCCCATGAGGGCGCAAAGCGCCTGGTTGGTGCAGATGTTTGACGTGGCCTTCTCCCTTCGGATGTGCTGCTCGCGCGCCTGCAGGGTCAGGACAAAGCCGCGTTTTCCCTCCAGGTCCTTTGTCTGCCCCACGATGCGCCCCGGCATCTTCCTGAGCAGGTTTTTCGTGGCCGCCAGAAACCCGAAATGGGGCCCGCCGAAGGAGGCCGGGTTACCAAGGGCCTGGCCTTCACCAGTCACGATATCGGCGCCGAGTTTTCCCGGCGGTTCGAGAAGCGCAAGCGATATGGGATCGGCGCTGACCACGAGCATGGCTCCCTTGTCGTGGGCCATTTCCGCAAGGGTTTTCACATCTTCGATGACGCCCAGAAAGTTTGGGCTTTGAACCAGGACGGCTGCCACGCTGTCGTCGAGTTTCGACGCCAGGTCTTCAAGATCCAGCATCCCGTCCTTGTAGCCGACTTCCTCCACCGTGACGTCGCGGAAACGAGTATAGGTGCGGGTAACCTCTCTGTATTCAGGATGGACTGTTTTTGCGGCGAGCACCTTGTCCCGTTTCGTCACGCCGCAGGACATGAAGGCCGCCTCGGCCAAAGCCGACGCTCCGTCGTACATGGAGGCGTTGGTCACGTACATGCCGGTGAGCTCGCAGATCATAGACTGGTACTCGAAAGCGGCCGTAAGCGTACCCTGGCTGATCTCCGGCTGATAGGGCGTGTAGGCCGTGTAGAATTCGCCGCGGGAAACCATCGCGTCCACCACGGAGGGGACGAAGTGATCGTAGATCCCGGCTCCCAGAAAACAAACGCATTGCCCGAAATGGCAGTTCCGCCCCGAGAGAGCCGTCAGGCGGCGCACCAGCTCGTCCTCCGACAGGGGGTCGGGAAGTCCGCCTACCGCTTTTTGTCGAACCTCTTTCGGGATATCCTCGAAAAGGTCCTCCACGGAAGAAACGCCCAGGGCCTCGAGCATCTTCCTCCGGTCGGACTCGGTATTGGGCAGGTAGCTTGACATCAGCCCATCGCCTCCTCCTCTTTCTCGCAGTGTTCGCGGTAGGATGCCGCGTCCATGAGGTTATCCGCCTCGGACGGGTTGCTCAGATCGAGCACCGCAATCCAGTTGGCGTAGGGGTCTTCGTTGAGCAGCCCCGCGTCGTCCTCCAGATCCTCGTTGACCTCCACGACCTTGCCGGAAACGGGCGAATAGATGTCCGACGCGGTCTTGACGGATTCGATGGAACAGAGCACGTCGCCGGCCGCCACTTCGGCATCCGTCTCCGGCAGTTCGACGAAAACGAGGTCTCCCAGGTGGTGCTGCGCAAAATCCGTGATCCCCACATAGCCTTTGTTTCCTTCAACTCTGAGCCATTCATGAGTTTTCGTGTACCTCAATTCTTCAGGGATATTCATGGCTTTGGCACCTCCGTTTTTGGTGTTTTCGCTCACCGCTTGTAGCGTGGCGTATAAAAAGGCTTCCTGACAACCCGGGCAACCTTTTTGCGGCCCCGGATGTCGATTTCAAGTTCCGTCCCCAATCCAGTGTAATCAGCGTCAACCAGCGCCAGCGCCAGATAGGCGTCCAGGGTGGGGGCAAAGGAACCACTGGTCACGGTTCCAACGGCCTGTTCGCCGGCATATACCTCGTAGCCGTGACGGGGGACGCCCTTTTCCAGCATCTTCAGTCCCGCGATCCTGCGTTTGAGCCCTTCTTCTTTCTGTTTCGCCAGGGCTTTTTTGCCTATAAAGTCCGACTTGTCGAGCTTGACGGTGAAACTCAGCCCCGCCTCGAGGGGCGTGATGTCCTTTTCGAGCTCATGGCCGTAGAGAGGGAGGCAGGCTTCAAAACGCAGTGTGTCCCTGGCGCCCAACCCCGCGGGAAGGAGACCTTCTTTCTTTCCGGCTTCCATGATACGGTCCCACAGTTGCGATGCAATGTCCGTCGGCATGTAGATCTCGAAACCGTCCTCACCGGTGTAGCCCGTCCTCGAGACCAGGGCCTTCCCCACTTCAAGATCCACGGCGTCCATGAAGGTGTAAAAGGCCAGTTGCTGAACCGGTGCCTTCGTAAGCCGCCTCATGATCGCTTCGGCCTTGGGCCCCTGAAGAGCCACCTGGGCCGTCTCGTCCGACAGGTTCCTCACCGTGACATCCTTTCCCGAGGCCTGCTCAAGAATCCACTCGTAATCCTTGTCCGTGTTGGCGGCATTCACAGCGAGAAGCCAGTCGTCAGGCGCCTTCATGTAGACCAGGATGTCATCCACGACACCTCCCGACTCGTAGCACATGGGCGTGTACATGACCTTGCCGGGTTTCATGCGGGACGTATCGTTCACCACGAGGTAGTACACCAGGTCCGACGCACCGGGGCCGGTGACAGAGATCTCACCCATGTGGGAGACGTCGAAAAGTCCCGCAGCCTCCCTGACGGCCTTGTGTTCCTCCACGATGCCCGAATACTGGACAGGCAACGCCCATCCGGAAAAATCAACCACTCGCCCTCCATAATCCAGGTGCTTCTGATAAAGAGGTGTTTTCTTCATGTGTTCATCCCTCCAGCTTCAGCCTCCGGCCCGGACTTTTCCTGATTTTTTCAACCCGCGCTTTGAGCGGCGCAAAAATCCTGCAGGAGTTTATAGATGCCGCTTTCTCCAAACCCCACGCTCTTTTACAGGAACGATCCCGAGTAAAACATACCATACTTAAAAGCATACCCTTTGTCTATATATATTATCACTTTAACTATACCATAGAGGGTATTTCTGCTCCTGTCCCGAGGTTGTTTCCTCCTGGACCGCTTCTTGCGGAAGTGCGTGCTTTATACCATGGAGTGCGCGCTATCAGTTTATTATCGCATGCTGCTGACATAAAAAAAGGGCCTTCCGCGGGTTTCGCGAAAGGCCCTTTTTCATCGGCCTGCCGGGAACTAAACCAGGGCTTCTGCCTTCGGCCAGGTGGGGATTACCGGATTTCGTAGGCTTTAAGAAGCTTTGTTCCTTCGGCGATGTCCCTGGTGAAAGGCCTGTCCTGGTCCACGAAGGGTACTACTTTCCTGTAAGCGTCATAGAGTTTTTGGGTGGCTTCGGACATGAAAAGATCGTCTTTCATCTGGGCTTTCCTCAGGTCCAGTGCCTGGGCGGAATGCAAGAGCTGGAGCGACGAAATGTCGTAGAGGTTTTCCATTATCTGCTCCAGGGAGCGTACCGACACCAGGGTGCATCCTGCGGTGTCTTCGATGTTGCCCGCCAGGGCCGTTGCTCCCAGTTGGGTCGGCGCTGCAAGCATCCTGTTTTCGGTATCCATTGCGACTAGAGGTTTCTGGATGGCTCCAAAGGCATGGCCCGGGTTATCCGGACCCGAAAGAAACCTCGAGAGGTTGGTGAATTTGGGGTCCTCCAGTCGAATGGTCTGCATGACGAGACGGTTGGACATTTGGGCAAGGGCCACCTTGAGGCTGTCAAGCTCCCGCAAAACGGGAAGAATCTCGAAGTTGGAGGTCGGGAAAATAGCGCCCTCGTCGCCTATGAAATAACGGGCCGTCTGCGGGTCTCTGTTCTTTTCCTTTTTGACGTTCCAGACGACGGCGGGGTTGTCGTCGGTGTGGTTGGCGGCCAGGGTGACGGCGTCTTTGGCTCGCTTAAGGGTTACCTCAACGTTACCGAGGGTATAGGCCATGGAGCGAATGGAAAGAGGATCCTGCAGGGCTCTTGTTTCGCTGGGTTTGTAAAGGTATGAACCCTCCAGGGTTTTGCGCAGTTTCTCCGCCGCTTTCACATACCCTTCAAATGGCCTCATTTCGGCGACTTCCTTCATGAAGGGCGCTACGTTGCCATTGTATCCTTCAAGGAAAAGCCCGAAAACCGGGTAGGACACGGCGAGATAATGATCTATATCCGAGATTGCCAGGGCCGCCTGGCCAAGGGCAAGGGCGTTGGTACTGAGGATGGAAAGGAAGTCCTTCCCCACGGGGACCAGCGGCTCTATCCCGAGCTTTTTCATGACTTCGCCCGCAGAAAGCACCTCGCCATTGTACGTTACGTCCCACTCGCCGACCATCGCCAGCCCTATGTGGGAGGAAAGGGTTATATCGGCCTGGCCCACTGTGCCTTTCGACGGGACCAGCGGAGTTATGCCTTCATTGAGGTATTTCTCGTATATCTCTACAACGTAGGGCTGTACACCAGGAATGCCAGTCAAAAACTGGTTCAGCCGCACCAGCATCCCGGCCCTGACGACTTCCACCGGCAGGTAAGGGCCTACTCCAGCGCAGTGTGCTCTCAGGGAGATGATGTTGAATTTCCTGGACATATCGAGGAGTTCGTCTGACAGGACTTTTTTGCCCCCCACGGTTTCGAAAACGGGACGGTCCTTGTTCCAGCCCACACCAACGGTTAGACCGTAAACGGGGATTCCCTCCACGGCTGCCCTTGTCACGGTGTCGTAGCTGCGCGATACATTTTGCATGGCTTCTTTGGAAATGGAGATTTTTCTACCCTCTGCCGCTACACTTGCTATGTCCTCGATGGTCAGGTCATTGCCGGTGAGTACCAGTGGTTTTTCTGAAGCATACACCGCCGTCGCGAGCGCGAGAATTACCGCAACGACAACTACTAAAGCCAAGGACTTTCTCTGCCTTTGTAACATCGCTCTGCCTCCCCACGTTTTTGTGTTTCGTGAAACGCCTTCTCACGTTACCGGGAACCTGGACCCGGCCATGTACGGCCACCCTCATTTCCGCCTTAAGCACCGCCTCCTTGCTTGTGAATAAAAGATGACAAAAACAGGTGTAAAACTTTCACTGATTACGGCTTTACCAGTCCTTATCGGCCTTCCTCTGCCTGTTACGCACAGCACACGGGGAGAAAATGCTCGAAGACCGTCATTTTTGCGTCACTTGCTCCTGACAGGGTCCCTGGCGGATTCGACGTTAAAAAAGACGTTTTAGTGACGTTCTCCCAGAAAATGCAAGAGGCAAGCTACTACATGTTAAGGAGTGGGCGAGTTGCTGATAAGCCTGACAGTTAATGACCGCCGATATTCCCTTGAGGTGGACCCCTCCATGCGGCTGGTGGATTTATTGAGGGATGTTTTGGGATTCACCAGTGTCAAGGAAGGTTGTTCCGAAGGGGAATGCGGAGCCTGCACGGTTCTTTTGGACGGCAGGGCCGTCACCTCCTGCACGATCATGGCCTTTCAGGCCGACGGCAGCGAGATCCTCACCGTGGAAGGACTTGAAAGCCTCGGTGAGCTGGAACCCATTGAAAAGGCCTTCATAGAAAACGACGCGGTCCAGTGCGGCTTTTGTACACCTGGAATGATAATGTCCGTAAGGGCCCTGCTGAGCAAAAACAGGAAACCTTCCGAGGAAGAAGCGAAAAGAGCTATTGAGGGAAACCTGTGCCGCTGCACGGGCTACGTCCCGATCATCAGGGCAATCATGGATGCCGCGGAAAGGATGGGCTAAGATGCGGGCAAGTCGTCCTGTAGACCTTTCCGAACTTAGAAAAATCCTCGGCAGCGGGGATCCCGACCTGAAGCTTGTCGCCGGGGGCACCGACCTGGTGGTTCACCTCAATGCAAATCCCGGAGAAGACTGGCACCTGGTGGACCTTACCGGGGTAAAAGAGCTCAGGCGAATAGCGGTGGAAGGGTCCTTCATGGAGATCGGGGCCCTGGCCACGTTCACGGACCTTGAAGACTCAGAACTGGTGCGTCTTAAAGCAAAGTGCCTTGCCAAAGCCGCCGCCATGGTTGGTTCCTGCCAGATAAGAAACAGGGGTACCCTGGGCGGCAACGTAGCCAACGGGTCCGCCGCGGCCGACATTCCACCGGTTCTTTGCGCCCTTGACGCCCTTTTTGTCATTGAAAGGCACGACGGCAACCAGAGGACGGTACGAGCCGAAGAGGCAAACCCCGACGACTTCAAGTCCCTTGCGGCAAGGGGCGAATTCATAAGAAAGTTCCTTGTGCCCCTGGAGGAACGCGGTTTTTCCTTCTTCGACAAGGTGGGAAGCCGAAGAGCCGTTACCATTTCAAAACTGAATCTCGCCTTTTCTTGCAAATTTCAAAGATCGCGCATCGAAAAACCGCGCCTTTATCTGGGAGCCCTGGCTCCTTGGCCCGTTCGAGCATCAGAAGCCGAAAGCCTTTTGGCTTCCGCGACTTTAAAGGACCTCGCAGAGACATCTTTTCTGGATGCCCTCTCGAAAACAGTAGAAAAGACTATCCCCGGCAGGGCGTCCATGCCCTATAAACGCCAGGCCGTAAAAGGACTCGGAAGCCATTTGTGGGAAAGCCTTTTGGAGGTGACCCTATGACCAAGGTATCATCACCCGTTAAAGAACCCGTGATAATTGAAAAAGAGGCCGAAAGGGGACTCAAATACGTCGGGCGGGACGTAAGGCGGGTCGATATAGAAAGAAAGGTGAAAGGCCGTTTCAACTACCTTGCGGACCTGCCTCCCGGGGGGAGTCTCCATGCCCGGCTAATCTTGAGCGAGGTAGCCAACGGGAAGGTCTTGTCGATAGATGATTCGAAAGCCCTCGAGATACCTGGCGTTATAAAAGTTTTCACTTCCGCCGACGACCCTGGTGTCAGGTTCAACAGCCAGGTGTCCATGCCGAACCAGGAGGATTTCCGGGACGAGCGGATTTTTACCGACCGGCCCCTTTTCGTGGGAGACCGCATCGGGGCCGTGCTCGCCACAGACCCAAAGACCGCGCAAAAGGCCGCCGATCTGGTTAAGGTGGAGTACGAAACCTTTGAACCCGTTATCGACCCCAAGCAGGCGCTTTCTTCTTCGCCGATTCTTGAGGGTCGCCCCCAGGTTATAGAGGGCCGGATCTACTACGGTGACGGCGAACCCGACGAAAAAGGGCTTGTCGTTGCCGAGTCCGTCGTCAGGACCCCAAAGATCCATCATGCCGCCCTGGAAAACCACATCTGCCTGGCCTACGTGGATCATGACGGAACTCTCACGGTGGAATCGCCCTGCCAGATGATTTTCACGGTCCGTCATATCCTCTCGCAAACCCTTGGCCTTCCCCTGAACAGGGTTCGGGTCATCAAGGCCCCTGTCGGAGGTTCTTTCGGCGGCAAGCAGGACATAATCCTCGAACCCGCCTGTGCCCTGATGGCTATGGAAGCACGAAGGCCCGTCAGGCTCGCGATGGACCGGAGGGAAGCCATAATCGCGACGCGCACCCGGACCGCCACCATAGGCAAAGTCAAGACCCTTGCACGCCCCGACGGGACGCTCGTTTTTCGCGAAATGGACGTAATCTCCGACTCGGGAGCCTATCTGACGGGCGGTCACAGGGTGACCATGGCGATGGGGAAAAAGACGTCGAGGCTATACCGGATTCCCTCCCAGGTTTTCGTCGGCAAAACCACCTACACCAACACCACGCCTAGCGGAGCCTGCCGAGGCTTCGGATCGCCTCAAATTCACGCTGCCACGGAAATCAACCTGGACTTTTTGGCGAAAAAACTTGGAATGGATCCCGCCCTGCTGCGGCTAAAGAACCTGGTTTACCCCGGCGACCTGGACCCGACGGGCGCTCCACCCCTGGGGAATGCCCGCGTGAGGGAATGCCTTCAAACAGGGATGGAACGCTTCGACTGGAAGAGGCGCTACTCCACAGCGAGCGGAACCGGTCGTTACCGCAGGGGGGTCGGCCTTGCATGCAGTACCCACGGAAACGGCTATTACGGAAGCCCTTACCCGGATTTCACCGGCATGAGCCTGCGCGTGTGTGAGGACGGCTCAGCCATATTGAACGCGGGATTTCATGAACTTGGAAACGGCACGCTGACCGCTATGGCCCAAATAGTCGCTGAAATACTGGATATCCCTCCCGAAAAGATATACGTCACCGAGGGGGACACCAACCATTCACCCTTCGACACCGGATGCATCGCAAGCCGCGTCACCTACGTCTGCGGGGCCTGCGCCCTGGAACTCGCCGAGAAAGTGAAAGACCGCTTCATCAGGCAAATCGGAAGGCTTTACGGTGAGATCCCCGAGGACATAAAACTCGAGAACGGTTATGTCTACATAAAAGACAGGCCGGCCGGCGACTACGGGACCATGGTCATAGAAATCACGAACAGGCTGAAAGAAGAGACAGGCGATTTTCTCACCTACAAGCCCGAGGCAAATCCCGCCTCCTACGGCGTTCATTTTGCAGAGGTCGAGGTGGATACCTTTACGGGACTTGTCAGGGTGACGGACTTTTTGGCGGCCCACGATGTGGGGAAAGCCATAAACCCAAGTATGGTAAAAGGCCAGATCTACGGCGGCGTGCAGATGGGAATCGGCATGGCTCTCACCGAAGAGATGCTTTACGATCCTTCGGGACATCCCAAAAACGCATCGCTGGGCAGGTACCACCTGGTAAACGCCCCGGACATGCCTGACGTCGATATCATCCTCGTAGAGAAAAACGAGCCGGGCGGCCCTTTCGGCGGAAAAAGTATAGGGGAGATCAGCACAGTACCCACCGCGGCGGCCGTGGTCAACGCCGTAAACAGGGCACTGGACACGCAGCTGACGCACCTGCCTCTTACACCTGAAAGAATTCTCGAAGCGCAACCGTTTTTTGTTTAACAGCAACTTTTTGAAGGGGGTAATAGTTTTGAGTAACGGCGGAGCCAAATCAGGGACGGAGAAAGGTTTCAGGTTCCCCAACGGTATAGTGATCCTTTTCTGGATCATCGTTTTCGTGGCGGTTCTTACGTACATCGTGCCGGCGGGGCAATTCGAAAGGATAATGGTAAACGGGCGCAGCGTCGTGGACCCCGACAGCTTCCATTATATCGAACAGACGCCCGTAAAGGCTTTCGATATTTTCAAGGCCATACCGCTCGGCATGAACAACGCGGGAGCCCTCATCTTCATGATCCTCACCATCGGGGCGGCGATCCAGCTTTTTGACAGCACCGGGGCAATCAAGGCGGCGATTTTCAAGCTCCTGGATACCATAGGGGAAGAGCGCAAGGGATGGGTTATAGCGGCGATCATGGCCTTTTTCGCCGCTCTCGGCGGTTTCCCGGGGATGCTGGAAGCCGCGATCCCATTCGCCCCGCTTTGCGTGGGCATAGCCCTGAGCCTTGGATACGACCCGCTGGTAGGAATAGCCATACCGCTGGTATCCATTGTCGTGGGATGGACGGCTGGACCTTCGAATCCATGGACGGTGGGCATAGGCCACAATCTGGCCGAACTGCCCATGTTTTCCGGTTTCGGATTCAGGCTTTTGATTTGGGCAGCCCTTCTCGTTTTGAGCATTCTCTTCGTAGTACGGTACTGCAAAAAGCTCGAAAAAGACCCGTCTTCAAGCATCGTCGCAGATGTCGATTTTTCGCACCTTGAAAGCAGCGTCCTTCACGAAAGGATCCCATTCACGAAAAGACACATGCTGATCCTTTTGACCTTCGCCGCCACTATAGCATTTATCCTTTTCGGGACTTTCAACTGGAAATGGGGCCTTTTCGAGATGTCCGGCACCTACATCATTGGAGCCATCATCGGCGGGATAATCGCAGGATACAACAGCAACAAGATAGCCGAGACGCTGCTGGAAGGAGGAAAGGCGATATTCATTGGCGTTGTCGCCGTGGGCATGGCCAGGGGCATCAACGTTATCATGGACCAGGGAAACATAACGGACACCCTGGTGAGAACCATCGCCATGCCCCTTTCGGGACTGCCGGAAAGCATTACTTCCATCGGGATGTTCATAGTCCAGAGTATAATCAACTTCTTCATACCCTCGGGAAGCGGGCAGGCCATGGTCACGTTACCAGTCATCATTCCCGTGGCCGACATCATCGAGCTCAACCGGCAGATAGCCATTCTCGCTTTCCAGTTCGGGGACGGTCTTTCCAACCTTTGCTATCCCACGGTGGGAGCGCTGGTGGCCTTTTTGTTGTACACCAAGGTCCCCTTCAACAAGTGGCTGAAGTTCATCATGCCCTTTATGCTGCTTTCCTGGGCTGTGGCCGCTGTTTTTCTGCTTGTCGCCGCCGCCATAGGCTACGGTCCGTTCTAGAAAGCAAACATCGTCTTTTAAACAAGGCCCGTCCAGCGCAGGCGGGCCTTGTTGCTTTTGTCACCAGCTTTTGCGGAGTTGTTGAGTAAAGGACTCCCGCATTTTTTCGACTTTCTCCACCATGAAATCTATGCCCATGGCCTTGTACAGTTTCCCGGCCTCGCCAAAATAATCCGTCCCTTGCCCAAAGAGGTAAGCCCTTAATTCGCCGGATTCAATCTTGCTTTTTTTCATCATTCCCTTGACCAGAAGCTGCAGTGCTAGCCAATATTTTTTATTCAACTTGCAACTGAGGTCGTCGGCCTTTTTAAGATATTCCAAAGCCTGTCGCTCGTCTTTTTCGGCTAGGGACAACATGGCCTTTATACTGAAAACAACGGAATTTCCCCTCCACCATTTACGTTCCTCCATGAAATCAAGGGCTTTGCTGACATGTATTTTAGCCAGGTCAGGTTCGTCCATATCGAAATAAACATGAGCCAGGTTGCTGTGGAAACTGAAACTTCCCCTGTGGATACCCATGGACTCGCAATTTTCAAGGCATTCTGTAAAATGCTTCACGGCACCATCGAAAAAACCCCGCTTATGGCAGATTTCACCCTTGTATTTTCGGGCCGCTTCCTTCTGAAGCGTAAATTGCCCTCCCGTGGCTTCCATGTCTTCAAAACACTTGCTTGACAAGCCAAAATATTCCAGGGCTTTGTCGAATTTTCCCGTAAAGGTGGCAGCCAGGCCCTTGAACCTTAAAGCCGCCCCGTAGGCCGCCTCGTCAAAACAGCTTTCCGCGGCACACAAGTACCTGCTCGAAACGGAATCCAGGTTTTGGCCTTCCTCGGTCTGGATGAAAAGATAACAGAGGTTCTGAAGACTCTTGAGCTCCAGGCTTTTCTCGTTTTTCAGAGTAGCCCATTCCAGGGAGCTTTTGAGAAAATTGCCGCCACGCCCGTGATCCCCCCACCACACCAGGTATCCGCCCAGAAGCGTACGGTAGGTCATTTCCAGTTTTCTGTAATCATCGGTTTCGCCAAACTTGTCCCTCACTTTTCCAAGAAGCTCTTTCGCTTCAATGAAACGCCTCTTCGTTTCGCCGATATCCTCAAACGCCGCCGAGCTTCGACGCAACGTATCGTCGTCCAGAAGAGGGAACAACTCGTAGTTGAGCCTTGTCTGAAAGTCGAGCCTCTTCAGGGAAAAGTACAATTCGTCCAGTATCATGCCCGCCCTGCGGCAGTGAAAAATTATCCTGGAACCTTCGAAATCTTTCCAAAGGTCCCTGTTGCTGTCGGCCTTGAGGATGCCCGCAAGCCTCTGGTGGAGCGTCCGCCTTTTGGCCTCCGAGAGGGAGCCGTACACGTGCTCTTTCACTTTCGAGTGCCTGAATCCCAGGAAAAGACGACCGTCGGGTTCTGGAGAAAATTCCCTTATAATGCCTTTCCGGCAAAGGCTTTCCGCGGCCTCGGCCAAACTTTCCGCATCGCAGTCGCAAACATCCACGAGAAGATCCCAGCCCGTTTCGTTCAGAAAAACCGACATGCATTCCAGTATCTGCCTTTCCCTGTCCTCAAGTCCGGCCAGGGTCCTTTCCACAGCTTCCCTGACATTGTCCGGTATTTCCTCTATCGGCTTTCCCTGTCTGATTAGATCCAGGTAGCTTTTAAGATAAAGCGGGAGCCCGCCGCTGTACTCGTAAAGCTTCCGTATGGTTTGATCCGTCAGACGTTCGTCCTCCAGGGCTTCCCGGCAGAACCGCTTTACTTCTTCCATATCGAAGCTCTGAAGGTTGATGGTCTTGCTTTCCAGAAGCCCCATCCCGTCGAAGGACTTCAGCGCTTTTGTGATTTTCGTGTTCACGTCGGGCCTTGCGGTCATGAAAATCTCTATGCCACCCGGGTTTCCGCCGAGAAAACTCTCCAGCACTTTCAGGGACGCGTCGTCGAACCACTGCAGGTCTTCCAGAACAACGCGGATACGCAATCTTTTTGACAGGATCCTGAAAAACTCGGCCAGCATGAGGCCAATTCTCGAATAGCTCGCCGATTCATAGGATACTTCCAGGTTGAGAGCAGGGAATGCCTCTCCCAAAACCATCTTCACCCTCTCGGGTAAAGCCCCGGAAAACCTCCCGATATCGATTTTCGCAGCCATGTTTTTCGAAAGGTCGTTAAAAGGGAAAAGAGGCAATTCCCTTCCTTCTTCCATGGTCCTTCCATAAAGTATTACCCCGTCTCTTTCATCTTCGAGGTATTTTTCGACCAGGCGGCTTTTGCCGACCCCCGCTTCTCCCGTCACCAAAAGACAACGCGCCGCTTCTGAAGACCCCTGGAAAAAAGAGGCTATCTCGTTCAATTCACTCTGTCTGCCGTAAAACCAGTCCGCACCGCGGGCCCTCCCCAACCCTTCCTCAAGGGAGGTTTTTTGGGAAAGGGAAACGCAATTTTTAACGAGGTCTTCGAAAACACCCTTTACGAGATTTCCGGGAACCGTTCCAAGTTCTTTTTTTAAATTAAGCTCCAGCTCACGGAAGAGCTCCCTGACCTTGTTTTCTTTGTTTTGCCTTCCGCAGGCGATCATCAAAAGGCGGCAGGCGTCCTCGTCAAGCCTGTTCCTTGCGTAATACGCCTGTATCAAGCTCATGCCGTCTTCGTAAAAACCTTTTCCGTACAACCCTTCCACCTTTTTTTTCAAGGCGCGAGCAGCCCGTTCCTCGTATATGTACCTGGTCTGCTGCAGCCAATCGTCGTAAACGGGACAATCCTTGAGATACAAGCCTTCGAGAAAGGGATGTACGAAATTCATGCATTGCCCGACACTCATCGTTTCAATATCGTCGAGCTTTTCAAGGTCTGTTTGGATTTTGTCGCAGACTGCCAGTGAAATCCACTGTCTGTCGGAAAGGACAAGGGCCTCAGGAAGGGTTTTTTTAAGCAGGTACAAGGTATTGCGGAGGTTTTTGTGAGCCGCCTCCTCGTTTCTTTCGCTCCAGAGCAAGCCTGCCGCCTTCTCCCTGGAAACCTTTCTTTCCACCAAAAGGTAACAGAAGAGGGCCAACGTCTTGCGTGAAGGGAATAAGACTTCCTCGTCTCGATAAAAAAAAGCGGGTGGCCCGAACAACCTGACTACAAGCATTCAATACCCCTCGTAAAATTCATATGGGTCATTGTACGTTATCCGGGCCACTATGTGCTAATGCTACATCTTCTTATGAGGTGATACATTGCCGCAGGGACTGGACCCTGGGAAAAACGCGAGATCAGACTATAGGATACCCCGCATCCTTCCAGGCGGAGACACCGCCTTTTAGAGCCTTGACGTTTTCGAATCCCTTTTTCTTGTAGGATTCCGCCACACTGACGGAAGTGTGTTCGGCCGGTCAGGCGCAATAGAAGATAATCTCCTTATCCTTACCAATCTCGCCTTCCTTCGCCTTGAATGTCCCCAGCGAAACGGCTCCATCCAGGTGGACTTGTTTGAACCTGTCTTCAGAATCATAGGCGCAAACAAGCATAGCTTCTCCCGACTGTACCTTGTCGAAAACATCCTGCGGCGTTACTCTTTCGACAGCCACATGACACTCCCCCTTTTTCAGATTATCTGTAATCCTTGTAATATTTTACCATAGTATCCGAGACGTCCAAAAGCAATTCCTTCCAGGAAGCTATGTGACCGGACAGCGATAATGTCACCCTTTAAGGGGACAGGGAAAATGTCACCCCCATGCGTCACAATACTGGACATCACACTTGTCCAAAACAGGTTTTTGTAGAAATTAAAAATGCCCCCGCGAAGGGGGCGACGTGGTTGCGAGGTAAAAGGCTACCAGAACCAGGATGTTTCAATCCACGCCCCCGCGAAGGGGGCGACCACATTGCCATCGACCGTCGCCCCGGTTGTGACAAGTTTCAATCCACGCCCCCGCGAAGGGGGCGACTAGCAAAAACCCTTTGGCCAGGGACGAGTTTCAAGTTTCAATCCACGCCCCCGCGAAGGGGGCGACTACAGCAACAAAACAGGGTAGCCGCCAGCAGGAATGTTTCAATCCACGCCCCCGCGAAGGGGGCGACGGTATTAAAAGTAGCGCGCAATGCACACGATCGAGTTTCAATCCACGCCCCCGCGAAGGGGGCGACCACTCATGCTAGCAGTACAGTTACCGTACACATATGTTTCAATCCACGCCCCCGCGAAGGGGGCGACTCGCGTCAGTGACAACGCCCTCGGTAAATAGTTTGTTTCAATCCACGCCCCCGCGAAGGGGGCGACATCGCACGACACGGCGCGGGGTGAGTTATACGCTCGTTTCAATCCACGCCCCCGCGAAGGGGGCGACCAGGGTGAAGGCGCTTACGGGTCGGTTTACGGTGTTTCAATCCACGCCCCCGCGAAGGGGGCGACGGTTTGGTACAGCCCAGCCCAGCCGCATCACCACGCGTTTCAATCCACGCCCCCGCGAAGGGGGCGACGTCGCCCGCCATGCAAGCATTGGGGCTGTCGGCAGTTTCAATCCACGCCCCCGCGAAGGGGGCGACTGTAAATCTTCGTGATGTCAGCCACCCGTTTCCTGTTTCAATCCACGCCCCCGCGAAGGGGGCGACTTCGCCACCTGGGTCGCCTGACTGGTTTGCCTGTGTTTCAATCCACGCCCCCGCGAAGGGGGCGACTAGGGCACCTTTCGCAAACATGCGTTGATCAGATAGTTTCAATCCACGCCCCCGCGAAGGGGGCGACCATACAAGGGGTCGATTGTATTTGTAGATACAGGTTTCAATCCACGCCCCCGCGAAGGGGGCGACGATGGCCGACTTCGCCCATTGGGTTGTTGCGTGCGTTTCAATCCACGCCCCCGCGAAGGGGGCGACGTCGAGCTTGTCTTCCTTTGGCGTTTTTTTCTTGTTTCAATCCACGCCCCCGCGAAGGGGGCGACTCTGATTCAGGGTCTATATCCTGCAGTTTCTGCCAGTTTCAATCCACGCCCCCGCGAAGGGGGCGACGATCAATGGGCGGGGATAATATTGCGATTACGATGTTTCAATCCACGCCCCCGCGAAGGGGGCGACAACATCCACACCTCCACACCCAAGCGTTACTTCCTTGTTTCAATCCACGCCCCCGCGAAGGGGGCGACTTAAAAAAGGGGGTGAGGCACTATGACAAAGCTAGTTTCAATCCACGCCCCCGCGAAGGGGGCGACGTCCACTTGGTCTGGAGGCAACGCCACCGCCAAAGTTTCAATCCACGCCCCCGCGAAGGGGGCGACTGATCCTGTGACATGGGAAGCCGTCTTGAAAGTAGTTTCAATCCACGCCCCCGCGAAGGGGGCGACTATAAGCCTGGTCAGGGATCTTGGGATGACTTTGTTTCAATCCACGCCCCCGCGAAGGGGGCGACAAAGCTCGAGCAGCGCTGCAATCTCCCTGATCGTTGTTTCAATCCACGCCCCCGCGAAGGGGGCGACTGGCGAGTTCCAGAAAGTTGCTAGTGGAGGTAACGTTTCAATCCACGCCCCCGCGAAGGGGGCGACGGCCAGAGGATGAGATCTATAACCGTGTGGTAATCGTTTCAATCCACGCCCCCGCGAAGGGGGCGACTGCGACGTATATATTAACAGTTGTTGGTGTAAATGTTTCAATCCACGCCCCCGCGAAGGGGGCGACATGGCAAAGAAAAACCGTCAACCGTTGAGATACGTTTCAATCCACGCCCCCGCGAAGGGGGCGACATTATCTTTTGTTGGAACACAAGGGGCGATATTACGTTTCAATCCACGCCCCCGCGAAGGGGGCGACTTACAAAGCAGGCCTGATTAGCCACAACAACATCCGTTTCAATCCACGCCCCCGCGAAGGGGGCGACACATGTCCAGCGTTGCCGATTCATTAGATGCGTATGTTTCAATCCACGCCCCCGCGAAGGGGGCGACTCAACGGCGCAGTGTATGCGCTTACGTCACAGACTGTTTCAATCCACGCCCCCGCGAAGGGGGCGACCCCGGCCGAGACAAAAGAATTCTTGCAAAAGTGTATCGTTTCAATCCACGCCCCCGCGAAGGGGGCGACCGGACAAACGGCGTATTCCATCATAAGTAACATGTTTCAATCCACGCCCCCGCGAAGGGGGCGACTGATTATAATAAAGATTTCTATTATACTCCCTATGTTTCAATCCACGCCCCCGCGAAGGGGGCGACACGGAAAGATAATAATCTTGATCAGGGCGGAATGTTTCAATCCACGCCCCCGCGAAGGGGGCGACGAAACACCGTGCCGTCATTGTCAAGGATAATTGGTTTCAATCCACGCCCCCGCGAAGGGGGCGACGAGGCGGTGGTGTGGGATGAATAACCGGTTTGATGTTTCAATCCACGCCCCCGCGAAGGGGGCGACTTCGCCACCTGGGTCGCTTGACTGGTTCGCCTGTGTTTCAATCCACGCCCCCGCGAAGGGGGCGACGTCATGCACCAAGGTGGTGTTGTCGGAGCTGGAGGTTTCAATCCACGCCCCCGCGAAGGGGGCGACACGATGATTCAAATTACGTTTCCAAAGATGCGATTGTTTCAATCCACGCCCCCGCGAAGGGGGCGACCCAGGACTTTGGTGACAATACTGTTTAATAGCATGTTTCAATCCACGCCCCCGCGAAGGGGGCGACCTCGCGTATCCCACGAGCACAGACCCTGACGGGAGTTTCAATCCACGCCCCCGCGAAGGGGGCGACTCTTCGTCAACTTCGACTTCTAACACTTCAAAGTCGTTTCAATCCACGCCCCCGCGAAGGGGGCGACCTCGTCCGCCGATGCCAAAAACACTTTGACATCGTTTCAATCCACGCCCCCGCGAAGGGGGCGACATGTTCTCGTGATCCATGATCCTTATCATTTTTGTTTCAATCCACGCCCCCGCGAAGGGGGCGACAACACTTTGGCATCACTAAAGGATATCATCTTGTGTTTCAATCCACGCCCCCGCGAAGGGGGCGACACACAAAGACCCCAAAGCTTGTCTCTCTCACGGGTTTCAATCCACGCCCCCGCGAAGGGGGCGACAACGCATGAGTGGGAAACAAAACAAGAGCTCTAAGTTTCAATCCACGCCCCCGCGAAGGGGGCGACGTCACGTCGACCAGGTCGATGTAACCCTTAAATTGGTTTCAATCCACGCCCCCGCGAAGGGGGCGACACGATAGACACAAAAAGATTGCCTTTGAGTTTGATGTTTCAATCCACGCCCCCGCGAAGGGGGCGACAGAGCGGTGTCCAGCGTACTCCCTCAGCCTCTCCAGTTTCAATCCACGCCCCCGCGAAGGGGGCGACACCTTCTGCTTGTAATTGAATTCAGCCCCTGAATGTTTCAATCCACGCCCCCGCGAAGGGGGCGACTTGAACGGTCGCCCGATGATTGAGTACGTGATCGAATGTTTCAATCCACGCCCCCGCGAAGG
>NPIE01002746.1_pt6 | contig 22544 bp, 23 predicted proteins | sample 8637661 | NCBI WGS metagenome assembly NPIE01 (sample SAMN07420842, study PRJNA396082) | bioreactor metagenome | isolation source: sample BA12 brine-fed electro-methanogenic bioreactor BA | place: Japan: Kochi | collected 2016-12-09
ATCGCCGACCTGGCCGGCAGCGAAACGATTCAACAGCCCCATCTGGCCGAGGTGATTCAGTACCGGGCGCTGGATCGGCGCACGCCTTAGCGACAAGGCCTCTCCCCCAAGATTGAGTCGGTTCAGCCAGTACCGATGCCCTATTTTAAAGGGCATTTTATGCAATAAAAATTTGCTCAATAAATAATTTTGCAAATTATTATTGCATTTCCGGGATGGCTCTGTAGAATGCTGTTCTATAGGAGGCTCGAATGAACGATCAGGCTAAGCAAAAGGCCCCCCCACAAACATTGGACCAACTCAAGAACCTGCTTGCCAAAATACAGGCGGCCGATTCGCCGATCCGACTTGGCAGGCGGGCGTTTCAGGTCTTGGGCTGCATGGTTGATGCCCCCGACCAGGCTGCGGTCTCGTCGATCTCTGAGCTTGCAGAAACCCTCGACGTCAACGCCTCTACTCTCACCCGCCTGGCCAAGAAACTCGGCTACAGTGGTTTTAGCGAGCTACAGAACGTCTTTCGGCGCCGGGTTGTGGAAAAAGGACATTTCTACAGTGACCAGGCCAACCGCCTGCTGCGGGCGGATCAGGGCCTTCGGGAAAGCCTCGCCCTGGCGGCAAGGGTGGCCGACGACGAGATCGCCAATATCTCGGCCATGCTGAAGGACATAGACGTGCAAGCCCTGGAGAAAGCGGCCGATCTGCTTGCTACAGCACGTCGCGTTCGAACCTATGGGCTGCGGCAATTCTATTCGATCGCCTGCTTTATTTCCTACGCCCTTGGTCTGCTGCGCGGTGAAGTCGCGGTCCTGGGTAGCCCCCAGCACGGCGTCGCTCACGCCCTGGGGCAGCTTGAAAGGGGTGACGTACTGATCGTTGTCGGCGCCTACCCGTACACGCGGGGAACCGTTGCCGCCGCGCGCATCGCGGCAGCTCATGGCATGTCCGTCATCGCCATTACCGACTCTTCCGCCTCTCCCCTGGCTGCCCCGGCCACCCATACTTTCATCACCCCGGTGGGCGGCTCTTTTTTCAGCAACAGCATGGCCTCGTCGTTGGTCCTGGCCGAAGGGCTTCTGACCCTGGTGGCCCAGCGACTGGAGGATCGCGGCCTGGAAGCCCTGAAACATCGAGAAGCCCTCATCAGCGAACTTAACGTGGAACTGTAGCGAAGTGAGCGAAGACGGGGAATATGAGGACTCGAACTCCCCTGCCCAGTGGCTGAGACAGGGCATTAAATCACCTCTGGAGGCGTCGATGGATTTTCAAACGATCATTTACAAAAAGACCGAGAGCATTGCCGAGATTCGCTTCAACCGCCCGCAACGCCTCAATGCCGTGGTGAAGGAGTTGTACGACGAACTGCTGGTGGCGTTGGAGGATGCGGAAAAGGATCGCGCCATCAGAACCATCATCCTGACCGGAGAAGGCAAGGCCTTCAGCGTCGGCGCCGATCTGAAGGAGCACGGCAAGGGGGAAAGGACCCCTTTCCAGAAGCGCGAGTACCTGCGGGGCGAACAGCAGGTGTGCAAGCGGATTTTCACCCTCGGCAAGCCGGTCATCGCGGCCGTCAACGGCTATGCCCTGGGCGCGGGGGCGGAGCTGGCGATAGCCTCCGACTTCATCCTCATGGCAGAAAGCGCCCAGCTGGGGCTGCCCGAAATCAGCATCGGGACCTTCCTCGGCGGCGGGGTCAGCCATCTCCTGCCGCGGCTGGTCGGGCTGGCCAAGGCCCGCGAGCTGATCTTTCTGGGGGAGAGAATCGATGGCCAGGAAGCGGCCGCCATCGGGCTGGCCACCCGGGTCTTTCCCGACAGCACCTTCATGGAGCAGGTCTACGCGTTTGCTGAGCGGCTGGCGCAAAAGGCTCCCCTCTCCATGGCTTTGGCCAAGGAGCATCTGAACAGCGGGAACAACCGGGACCTGGATACCGCGCTGGTCACCGAACTTGAAGGGATGATGTTCTGTACGACCACTAAAGACTGGCAGGAAGGGGTGAGCGCCTTTGCCGAAAAACGCACCCCTATTTTCAAGGGAGAATAACATGTCGAGCAACCTGCAGGATTTCTTGAGCCCTAATTCCATCGCCATTATCGGCGCGTCCAAGGACCCGACCAAACGAGGCTTCCGGTCCATCCAGACCCTGCTGACGGAGACGTACCCGGGGCAGATCTTCCCCATCAATCCCAAGGAGAAGGAGATTCTGGGCCTGACCTGTTTCCCGGACCTGGCCTCGGTGCCGCACCGGATCGACTTGGCCTTGGTCTGCACCCCTGCCCATACCTTGCCAGGGGTTTTGAATCACTGCGGGGAGAAGGGCGTCAAGGGGGCGGTGATCCTGGCTGGTGGTTTTGGTGAAGCGGGCGAGGAAGGCCAGAAGCTGGAAAGAGAGACCGTCGAAGTCGCCAGGCAGTATGGCCTCCGCCTGGTCGGTCCCAACACCTCCGGCATCTTCAACACCCACAAGTCCCTCAACCTGGTCGGCTTTTCCGACCTGAGGAAGGGCTCGCTGGGCATCCTCACCCAGTCCGGGAACATGGCGCTCTCCCTGGTGACCGAAGGCTTCCACAACGGCCACGTCGGCTTCAGCACCTATATCGGCGTGGGCAACGAAGCGGACATTCAGTTCCATGAGTATCTCGAGTATTTCGGGGACGATGAGCATACCCAGGCGGTCATTGCCTACGTCGAGGGGCTCAAGCAGGGGAAGGCGTTTCTGGAAACGGCGCGCCGGGTCACCCAGAAGAAACCGGTGGTCCTGTACAAGTCGGGGAGGACCGCGGCCGGGCAGCACGCGGCCAAATCCCATACCGGGGCCCTGGCCGGTGACTATGCCGTCAGCCGGGACCTGATGCGCCAGGCGGGGATTACCGTGGCCAACCAGTCGGATGAGCTCCTGGCGCTTGCCGAAACCCTGGCCCTGCTCCCGACTCCCGCCTCCAATCGGGTGGCGGTGCTGGCCGACGGGGGAGGGTACGCCACGATCGCCGCCGACGCCCTCACCGAGCGCGGCCTGCAGTTGCCGGTGCTGAGCGACGAGACCCAGCAGAAGCTCAAGGCCATCCTGCCTCCTGCCGCCGCCCTGGCCAACCCGGTCGATGTTGCCGGCGGCACCGACAGCAATCCGGAGGTCTTTGCCGACTGTGCCCGGGCCATTCTCCAGGACGAAAACGTCGACGCTCTGCTGATCATCGGCTTGTTCGGCGGCTACAAGCTGCGTTTCTCCGCGACGCTGGAAGCCCTGGAAAACCAGACCGCCGCCCGCCTGGGCAACCTGATCGACGAGTTCGGCAAGCCGGTGATCCTGCAGAGCCTCTACGCCCCGCTGCGGCCCGAGGCCCTGGTCATTCTGCGCCAAGCCGGGGTTCCACTGCACCACTCCATTGAAACGGCGGTGCAGTGCATGACGGCCCTGACGGACTACGGCCATGCGAAGCGCAGAAATCAGGCCCGGCTTGAAAGCGGCACCGCCAGTGCGCTCCCTGCTTCCCGGGAGATCCTCGCGACCTGCCACCAGGAACAGCGCAGCAGTCTGCTCGAGCATGAAGCCAAGGAACTCCTGAAGGCCTACGGGATCTCGATCCCCCCCTATGTTCTGGCGCGCACCCCCGAAGATCTCGCCCAGGCCGGGCAACAACTGGGAGACGTCCCCCTGGCCATGAAGGTCGTCTCCAAGGACATCCTGCACAAATCCGATGCCGGAGGGGTCAAGCTCAATATCCGGGGCGAAGCCGGCATGAAGGCGGCCTTCGCCGAGATCCTGGCCAATTCCCGGGCCTACGCGCCCGATGCCGATATCCAGGGGATGCTGGTCGCGCCGATGGCGGAAAAAGGGGTGGAAATCATCATCGGCGTCACCCGCGACCCGCAATTCGGGCCGATCATGATGTTTGGCCTGGGGGGCATTTTCGTCGAGGTGCTCAAGGACGTGGTCTTCCGCGCCCTGCCTCTGAGCCCGGCAGATGCGGAAGAGATGCTGGACGAGATCAAGGCCAAAGCGATCCTGGCTGGTGTCCGGGGGGCCTCGCCGGCAGACCGGCGGGCGATCATCGATCTGATGCTGCGCCTTTCCCGGATCTGCCTGGCGCATCCGGAAATTGCCGAGGTCGACCTCAACCCGGTAATCGTCTATCCAAAGGGGCTTGCCATCCTTGATGCAAGGATGATTCTGGCCGACTGACGCCTTTTTTAGGCCCCTGAACGGTTTTCGCAAGGGGCGGCACGCCCTTTCAACGGCCTGAGGGACCTTCTCCCTGCACGGTCCGGCAAGGCTTCAACGGCAAAACGATGAAAAGGAGCAGACGATGAAAAGGAAAAAAATCTTGACCCTGTGCCTTACCCTGGCTCTCACGGCCATCCTGGCCGCACCCGCATTGGCGGCAAAACCCACCTACGTGACCATCGGCACCGGCGGGGTGACCGGCGTCTATTACCCCACCGGTGGGGCGATTGCCAAGATTGTCAATGAAAAGCGGAAGGAATACAACCTGCGGGTCTCGGTCGAATCCACCGCCGGGTCGGTGTTCAACGTCAACGCCATCATGAGCGGGGACCTGGAGTTCGGCGTGGTCCAGTCCGACCGCCAGTATCAGGCCTATAACGGCCTTGAGGACTGGGAGGGCAAGCCGCAGCAGAACCTGCGCGCGGTCTTCTCCATCCATCCCGAGTCGGTGACCCTGGTGGCTGCCGTGGAAAGCGGGATCAAGGCCGTTGCCGATCTAAAAGGGAAGGTGGTCAATATCGGCAATCCGGGGTCAGGTCAGCGGGGCAATTCCATTGACCTTCTTGAGGCCGCGGGGATTGACTACGAAAAAGACCTCAGGGCCGAAGAGATCAAGGCGGCGGAAGCGGCCGGCATGCTGCAGGATGGTAGAATCGACGCCTTCTTCTACACCGTCGGCCATCCCAGCGGTTCCATCAAGGAGGCTGTTGCCGGAGCGAAAAAAGTACTCTTTGTGCCGATTATGGGTGATGTTGTGAAGAAGCTTACCCAAAAGCCTTACTATGCCCCTTCGATCATCCTGATAAAAGATTATCCCGGCGTGGGCAACACCGAGGATGTCCCCAGCTTCGGCGTCAAGGCCACCCTGTGTACTTCCGCCGATGTCCCTGAGGCCGTGGTATACGCCGTCACCAAGGAGGTTTTCGAAAACCTCGAAGAATTCAAGAAGCTCCATCCCGCCTTCGAAGTTCTGACCAGGGAGAGCATGCTCCAGGGTCTCTCCGCGCCGCTGCATCCGGGCGCCGAGAAGTACTTCAAGGAAGTCGGTCTGATCAAGTAAGTGAAGTAAACAAGCGGGGGAGGGCGCGGGATACGCGCCCCCCAATGCCGTAAGCGTTTGGAAAAAGGGAAAAAAGGGGACGGATTTATTTTTCAATCGCGGCCCCTTTGTTTTCCCCCGCCCCTGTCCGCCTCATGTATTTCACTGGAAAAATTCCCGATCAGGTGTATATATATGGGTTATTGCGCCATTCTTTCCGGAGCGGGGTTTGCGCTCCGCGACTCCCCCTTTATAGCCGCCGAGGGCCGACATGTTCAGGATCCGCCGCATTTTCGATGATGTTCTTCCGGCCAACCACGACGCGGTGGCTCAGGTGCAGGTGCTATGTGAAGCTCGAACTTATGTGAAGGCCATCACTGGATACTCCTTCATTCTCTACCCAAGATCAATGTTTTACTGTACATAATCGAGGTGATTTTCCGAGCGTAGCGAGCCACTGCAGGACGTCAGGCCGCTGCCATGGCAGGTCGTTTTTGACAAGTGGAGCGGCTGCCTTTTGGAGCATTCTGCGCTTCATTTCCATATCGATTTCCACGTAGATGTGTGTGGTGTTGATGTCGGCGTGTCCCAACCAGTAGCTGACCATATTGACATCGTTACCGGCCCTCAGCAGATACATAGCTGTGGTATGCCGGATGTGGTGTGCGGCGTCCCCTGCGTCCCCTGCGTCACCCCGATATCGCCGAGCCCCAGCATCGCGGTGCTCCAGCTTATTTTCGCCGCCGACCTGTCCAGTCAACCGGGGGCACCTCTATTCGCGTCTTTTGAAATCAGAAAGGGGACAACTTCAGGATTACAGAGCCACCCCATTCCCGTTCGGGAAGAAAAGTCTTGTGTTTTTCCTCACACATGTCTATTCTTACCGATGAGGAAGATTTTTAATCCGGAGCCATCATGAACGACAAAAACATCCCGTACGGTAAAGTTTCCGATCCGGCGCAGCTCGGCGCCCTGATCCGCCAGGTGCGCAAGGGGCAGGGAATCACCCAGGAGGACCTCTCTGCCCTGGCCGGGGTGGGCCCGCGACTAATCGGTGAGATCGAACGGGGCAAGCCGACCGCGGAAATCGGCAAGGTTTTCCAACTGCTGGCCAGCCTTGGATTAGTCATCTCCATCCAGCCCCGCACCTCAAAAGATTGGCGGGAATAGGCCATGGCTATCCCGGAACAACTCGTGGCCTATCTAGGTGATCGCCGCATCGGGATTCTGAGCCGGGAGAACGGTCGGCTGGCCTTCCGGTACGACCGGCAATGGCTGGAGGATCCCCGCAGCCATCCTCTGTCTCTCTCGCTCCCTTTGCGCGAAGCACCGTTTGCTGATATCGAAACCCGGACATGGTTTGGCAACCTGCTGCCGGAGGGGGACTTTCTCAATGCCGTCGCCCGCCGTCTGGGGCGAAGCACCGGCGATGTCTTCGGCCTGCTCGTCGATCTGGGCGGGGAGTGCGCCGGCGCCATAAGCCTGCTGCCGCCGGGAGAGGTTCCGCTGGAGGCCGGCCGCTACCAGAGGTTTAGCGAAGACGAACTCTTCGCCCTGGTCTCCGCCGATCCGCCCCTTCCCCTGCTGGCCGGGGAGACAGGCGTGCGTCTCTCCCTGGCTGGAGCCCAGAACAAAGTGCCGGTCTATGTCGATGACAGCGGCATCCACAAGGCGACCGGAGCCTTGGCCACCACCCATATCCTCAAACCTCCGATCCGTGCCGCCATCGCTCTGCCGCACACGGTGGAGAACGAAGCCTTCTGCATGCAGCTGGCCGGCAAGTTGGGCCTTGTGGTGCCAAAAGCGCAGGTACTTGCGGTCCGTGACCAGAGCTTTTACCTGGTGGAGCGCTTCGACCGTCGCAGTGAGCAAGGACGGATCGAGCGTCTGCACCAAGAAGACTTTTGCCAGGCGCTGGGCGTCGAGGCCAACCTCAAGTACGAGGAAAGCGGAGGGCCGTCGCTGGCGGCTATTTGGCGCCTTCTGCAAAACCACAGTGCAGCTCCGGCCGTGGACGGCCGACAGCTGGTCGGCTTCAATTTTCTGGTCGGCAACGCGGACGCCCATGGAAAGAATCTCGCGCTGCTCTACGGTGAAGATGGAAGCGTGCGCCTGGCGCCCTTTTATGATCTTCTTTGCACTGCCGTCTATCCGGAACTCGACCAGCGTCTGGCCCTGCGTCTGGGGGGCGAGCGGCGGCCGGACCGCTTGCGGCGCCGCCACTGGGAAAGATTGGCCGAGGAATTGGAGATCGCTCCCCGGGCGGTTTTTGGTGAACTGGAACGGCTGACCCGGACTATCGAAAAGACGGCAGAAGCTCTTGTCGGGGAATTCACTGACCGCTACGGCGGCGGCGAGACCATGAACGCTATCCTGGAGGTCATCCGCCGTCGCAGCGGCCGAGCTTGGGCCTTTCTCGGCGGTCGTCCGGATTGATGTCCTCTGTTCGCGAACCTTTGTCACCTCTTTTGTCACCTCTTTTGTCGACTTTTTAGCTGACATTTCCTTCCACGTCATCAGTGGTTCTCTGCGTATCCTGAGAACGGAGAAACCGCTCAACTTCCTCCCGAGTCCTCCGGCAGGGTTTGTGCCGACCACTCAACCAGTCTTGAGCGTCAGTCCGTTGACCTGCTTGTACCAGCCCAGTCTTTCCAATAGATCATCTGGACAGGGGATGGGATTGTACCCGAGGAAGACGATGACCCTAGAGTCGACGGTCCATCCATGCTCCCAGTTCCAGATGGTGGAAGCGGTCACACCAATCTGAATGCCGACATCTTTCTGGTACAATCCAAGTTCGAGACGGCGACGGCGCAGGTGGTCGCCGAGGGTGACGGGGTCTTGCATCAACTCTGGATGTGGTTGAATTTCATAGGGAATTGCAATTTTGTGTGCTTGCTGTGATGCTTCAGAAAAGAAGGAAAAGATACACGCATCCCTGTTTCTGCGGAAAATTAGGAGAACTTAACGATTCTTACACCTGCACTCCGCCGATGATCGAACGCTACCGGAGGCGTCTATCCGGCCCCCTGCTCGACCGCATCGACCTACACGTCGAGGTCCCCCGTGTTCCTCACCGGGCTCTGGCCGACCCTGTGGATGGGGAATCATCTGAGGTCATCCGGGCCCGGGTCGAGGCCGCCCGCCAGATACAGCGTGAACGACTTTCCCCGTTCGGGCTGCACTCCAATAGCCAGATGCAGGCCCGCCATATCCGGAAATTCTGTTCGGTGGACGACCAGGGGCAGAAACTGCTGGAGATGGTGACCGATCGGCTGGGGCTCTCCGCCCGCAGTTACAGTCGGATTCTCAAGGTGGCGCGGACCATCGCCGATCTGGCTGGTAGCGAACAGATTGAGCAGGCGCATCTGGCCGAGGCGATCCAGTACCGGTCGTTGGATCGGCGGACGCCATAACAACAACTCCCCCCCGCAAGTAAAACAACAGAGAAAGCTCCAGTTCCGTAAGGAGCCGGGGCTTTCTTGTTCAAATGATCTTTGGGAACCTTCTGCTGTTCTCAGATATTCCTATGGCCCCGAAATTTCCTACCCGAAAATCGGCCTATAAGCCCTTTTAAGAGTCAAAAAATGGGTGGGCAGATTCAGTTTTTCAATCGGTTGATTTGGTTCGACCCCGCCGACAGCTCCCCGGGTTCCCCGGTCATTAGACTTCTGCCCTAAAGGTCTTATTACCGCGAAACTTCCCTTCTGATGTTATAGACGGACCGGCCTTCGGCCAGGATCTCATCCGGAGCCCCATCAGAATAAACCACGGTATGGGCATTCCCCACCCTGTTACCTACCAGTCTTACACGCGATTCCGCGACCAAATCCCTGTCAAATGCGGGCCTTAGAAAATCTACCCCCATGTCTATGGTGGAAATTTTGTCGTTAAAGTTGCACATGGTCAAAACTGCAAAAGCTCCGCAAGTAACGATGAGCGTTGATAGAACACCTCCATGAAGGGTATTTCTCATGCAATCTCCAACCAATTCTTCTCGAAAGGGAATATAAAGAGAACACATCCCTTTTTCCAAAGACCGAACTTTAACGCCGAGGAACCGATGGAAGGGGTTTTGTTCCTCAATTATGGCGCGAAAATGTGTCAAGTTCTTTGTCGTCAAAGAATGCTCCACTTACTGGGTTATGCAGGAGTCCCTGCTTGGGACAATTTTTAGCTTCTTAGACTGCCGCTTGGACGATGGATCGAGAAAAGTTCTGAAAACCAGATGAGAGCCAATACGCAAGCAAGGGTTAACAGAGAAACCTAGCATTGCCTAATTATTCCTTGTATTGGCCTCTTTGCGTTGTTTCTGGAGAACCGTTACACTTGGAGCCTTTCAACCAAGGCGGGAGCCAGCTGAAGGATGTCGGCCACCACCAGTACATCGGCCGCTTCGCCGATGGGGGCATCCTTGTCCTTGTTGATCGCCACGACAAAGTCGGACTTCTTCATTCCGCCCAGGTGCTGGATTGCCCCGGAGATGCCGCAGGCCACGTACAGCTTAGGCGTGACGGCCTGGCCAGTTGTCCCCACTTGGCGGCTGTGGTCCACCCATCCGGCATCCACCACAGGACGACTCGCCCCCAACTCTCCGCCTAGCGCCTTCGCTAGATTGGCAATGAGCTCGACATTCTCCTTCTTGCCGACCCCGCGCCCGGCACTAACGATGACCTCGGCCTTAGTCAGGTCGACCCCGCTCTTTTCGGCCTTTTCATAGCCGGCAAACTCGAACTGCCTCACACCTGCCTCTGCGTCCACTTTCTCCAGGATTGGTGAACCAGCCGGCTCGTCGGAAAGAGTGAAGGCGCCGGGCTGCAGAGTGACGACCGTGACAGCACTTTTCGGACGAAGGTTGCGGCGCAGCTTAGCGTTACAGGAAGGAACCACAAAGAAGCCATCCACTACATCCACCACCTCGGACACCTGGGCCGCCTTAAGGGCCAGTGCCACCCGGGGAGCCAGATCCCAGCCGTAGGATGAGTGGACAAAAACCACCAAATCAGGCTGTTCCAGCTCGATCACCTGCAGCAGCAGCCGCTTGTGCGTATCGGGGTTGAACTCGCCGTATTTGTCTGCCTCTGCAAGATACACCTTGCTGTCCACCTGGGGGAGCTGAGCTTCATCTCCCACCAGGAACATGGCTGTCTCGGTGCTAATTTTCCGGGCAAATGCCACCAGTTCATAGGTGGTGCCGAGAAGCTTGCCATCCCTGTATTCACCAACGAGTAGAGCTTTCATGGTTAACTCCCTGAGAAAATGAGGAGCTGGGAGTTAGGGGTTCGCAGAAAAAGCACTTAAATCTGCTGCCTCCTGACCCCCTAACTCCTAATTTAATACTGTCGTCTTTTCTTTAAGAATCTCGATCAGTTTATCGGCCAATTCGCCGATTTCCCCGTCAAGAACCAGGCCGCTCCCTTTTTTCTCAGGGAAATACATCTTTTCAGTTGTCAGCAGGGACTCCACCTTCAGCAAATCTTCCACCGCCATGGTCTGGAGCTCTTTCTTCTTGGCCTTCATGATGTTGGGCAGGGTGGGGTAGCGGGGAGCGTTGAGGCCGAGCTGGCAGGTCACCAGCGCCGGGGTTGGAACCTTGATCACCGCTTTCATCCCTCCCTCAAGTTCGCGCTTGACCGTTACGGTGCCGTCATCAAAGGCGAAATCTACGATGGTGCTGACCGCCGGAACCCCCAGCAGTTCACCTAGCAGTACGCCGACCTGGGCAGAGCCGCGGTCCTGGGACTGCATGCCGGCCAGGGTCAGGTCGAACCCTTGACCTTTGGCGAACTCGTGGATGATGGAAGCGACCTCGGCCGGGGTCTTCAGGTAATATGCGTCGTCCTTGACATGTATGCCCTTGTCGCTACCCATGGCAAGGGCTTTCCTGATAGCTTCCTTTGCCCGGTCAGGGCCGATGGAGAGCACCGTGACCTCCGGCGCGCCGCCCAGCTGCTCCTTAAGCTGAACCGCCTGCTCTACCGCATATTCGTCGTATTCGTTAATCCGCCAGGCGAGATCGGCCTCGTTGTACCAGATCCCCTCGGCATTGATTTTGAACTTGGACTCCATGTCCGGTACTTGCTTGATGCAAACGAGAATTTTCATCGTATACCTCCGCGTTTGATAACTATCTCCGGAAAACTCTCAAACCTTTTTGGGGCTTTGCCTGTCTCCTTGTTCTTTGCGGTGAAAAGGGTTTTGGTTTAATTTGTCAACCTCTCGGCCAGAATCTCTGCAATATCCCTCGGTTTGAGGCGCACTTCGAGCTCTGCCCCCTTGATGCCGTCTTCGAACATGGTCAGGCAGAAGGGGCAGTTGGAGACCAGTGTGGGTGCCTTGGTCTCGGCAGCCATCTGAGCGCGGGCCTCGCTGATACGGGTGCCAATCTTTTCCTCGGCGAGGATGCGCCCGCCGCCGGCGCCGCAGCAGAAACTTTCTAGGCCACTGCGCTCCAACTCGGCTATTCTTCCTCCCGCAGCCTGTACCAGCGCACGAGGTTCTTCGAAAATGTCGTTGTAGCGCCCGAGGTAGCAGGAGTCGTGGTAGGTGCAGTCGAAGGCTTCGGCCTTGAGCTGCAGTTTGCCTTTCCTCAACAGGCGATCGATAAACACGGTGTAGTGCTCGACCGGGGCCTCGAAGCCGAGATCGCGGTAGTCCTTGGCCAGAGTGTTGAAGCAGTGGGGGCAGGTAGTTACCACCTGCTTCACCCCGTAGGCCTTGATGGTCTCGATGTTTTCCGTGGCCATCATCTGGTAGAGGTACTCGTTGCCAAGTTTGCGCACCGGCTCGCCACAGCACTTTTCCTCCTTGCCGAGGATACCGACCTTGATGCCGGCGGCCTGGCAGAGTTGGACAAAGCTTTTGGCGACGGCGATGTTTCGCTTGTCGAAGGAGGCGTAACAGCCGACGAAATAGAGGATATCTACCTCCGGGTCTTCTTCGAGGGGCTTGATGCCCAAATCCCTCGCCCATTCCCCCCGGGCCGCATAGGCCATCCCCAAGGGGTTGCCGTTGACCTCGGTGTGGTCTACTGCAGTCATGACTTCCTCGCCGGGGAACTCCCCCTCCATCAGCACCAAGTTGCGGCGCATCTCGAGAATCTTCCCCGGATGTTCAATTGCAGCGGGACAGATCTCCTGGCAGGCCCGGCAGGTGGTACAGGACCACAGGGCGTCCTTGCTGGCCGTTTCGATGAGATCTGCTTCGGGATTGCTGAAGGCCGCCTCGCCGATCTGGTTGACCAGATTCATCGGCGAAAGGGGCTTTTCGGTGAAATGGGCCGGGCAGCGGTCCTGGCAGCGCTTGCAAAGAGTGCAGGCATCGGCGTCGAACAGATCCTTCCAGGAGAGGTCGGACACCTTGGCCGCACCAAAACACTCGACCTCCTCGTCTTCCATGTTCAGGGTGGTCAGGTTCCCCCTGGGGCCACGGTCGGCAAAGACGTAATTAGCGCTGGTGGTGAAGATATGGCGGAGCTTGGTGAAGGGGATGGCACCGATAAAGCCTAACACCAGGGCAAAGTGCCCCCACCACATGGTGGTGTGCAGAGTGCGCAGAGAACTCTCTTCCATCCCGCTTAACGCCTTGGCCACCACCAGTCCCACCGGCGACCAGATGGCCAGCGGAGTGCCCAGTTCGGTGACCGCCACGCGTGCCCCCTCGATGACAAAGCCAGTGACCAGTATGGCGAACAGCAAACCGTGCATGATCACATCGTCCCGTTTGCTTTCCAACCCCGTGGGACGCACCAGGTAACGGCGCACAAACAGGCCGAGCAGCATTGCCAGGGCCACCAGACCGGCGAGATCGAGAACCAGGGAAAAGAGCTGGTAGAATCCGCCGGTCAGAAACCGCCAGCCGAAAAGGGGATCGGTGAGGTCAGCCTGGAGGAAGACCAGGGTAGTGCCGATGGCCAGCAGCACTAATCCCCAGAAGAACAGGCCGTGAGCCGAGCCAGGCCCTCTGACCCGCAAGACCTTTGCCTGCAGCAAAACCTGCATCAGGGCCTGTGTGGTCCGGTCGCCGAGATCATCGGTCCGGTCGAGAGGCCTGCCCAGCCGGTAGACCTTGATCCGCTGCCAGAAGCCGTAAGCCAGACCCCCCAGCGCTGCCAGCACCAGCAAGTACATGGGGATCAGCACCCCATGCCCAACATTCCAATATATCTCTCTGGAAACATCCATAATTCGGCCTCAACTATAATCGGCTGTTCGAACTTTCAATCTATGATTTTTTTAATTGGACAGTGGTGTGCGTTGTATGAAACACTTTCACCGCAAGCTTCTTGATTGAGGGCCTTCGCCACTTAGGCGCCCCCCCCTACCGAATGTCTTATAGCCCGGCCTTCGGTTGTTACCCGACGACCGCTTCAAATGCTTTCAGTCTGAAAAAGACTTAGCTGCCTGGCAAAAGACCGTCGATGTTCGACGCCTTCCGCAGTTGCCACACCCTGGCAATGATCCGCTCCATTTCTTCCTGGGTCGCCCCGCCCTGGAAAGCAGCAAGCCGGATTGCTTTTTCTTCTAACTCGCCCCGGGTCAGGGTATTTTCCGGATCTCCCCTGGGAACGTCAATCCGTATGCCGATCTGCCGATCATCGCAGGTTTTCACCTCAACATGTCCCAACCAGCGACGGGGATAAGCGCGGTCGACCTCCTCATCCAAAACCATTTCCACCCGGTTGTGAAAAGAACGAACCGCTGGGTCCCGCAACGCCTCCTCGGTAAACTCGTTGATCCCCGCACGGCCGTGCAGAGCGATCATGGCCAAAACAAATCCCATGGAAAACTTGGACTGATGCACGGTTTGCGGATCGGAGACCGGCCCCAGAACGTCAATGGCCCCCTGGTGTACATGCGCCCAAACCCGCTCAATGTCATCGGCCTTAAGGTTGTGCTGAACCATGAGATCTAACAGGGCGTCTGCGGCGGGATGGGTATGACGGCAGCTCGCATGAAACTTGAACGAAGTTTCAGCAACGGCCCACCGGCTCCCCAATCCGTCGGTAAGTTTTGCAGGATCGGCATCCTTTGACATGCCCGCTGCCATCCCCTGTTTGCCCTCCAGGATCCGCATCGCTCCAGTAAATCCGTCGCGAGCGACGTAGGCGGACAGCAGTCCGTCCGCAGCCGCCTTGGCGGTATGAAGCTGCTTGGAATCTGCGGCATCACGCAGGAATTCCCATAATCCGGCGGCCTGGGTTCCGGCCGAGCCCAGTGCCTGTTGCATCTGGTTCCCATTGAGCCCCAGCAGTCGAGCCACTCCCGCTGCGGCAGCAAGCGTACCGACGGTCCCCGTGGTATGAAATGTTTTATAATGGGAACGTCCCAGAAATTCACCGATGCGGATACCCGCTTCATAACCCGCTACTGCCGCAGCTATTATCTCTCGCCCGGAACTGCCCAACTGCTGGGCAACGGCCACTACCGCCGGGAACACAACGGTTCCAGGGTGAAGCACCGATCCGTTGTGCAGATCATCCTGTTCGGCATAATGAGAGGACGCAGCGTTAATCAAGGCCGCAAAATATGGCGAAGATCGCCCCCGAGAGATAAAAATTTCACTGGGGCCATCGGCCGGACCCATGGCAGCGGCAAACTGCTCGAGGATTTGAATCTGCCGGGCATTACGCCCTGCCAGAGCAGAACCAAACCAATCCAGAAACAGATCCTCGGTGCGGGAAACAACTTCAAGTGGGAGCTGTTCGTATTTAATCTCAGCCAGAAACTCCGCCAGTACTTGTGTTGGATTGTCTATTCGGACGCTCATTTGACCTGCTCCGGGGCCATGCGCGCAATTTGCGGAGCGCATCCCTGCTTATACACCATGAGAATGCGATCGAACGTGATCACTACCACGCCGTTTTGGTTAAACCCGGTGGTTTTCACTTTAACGATTCCTACGTTGTCACGGGACTTCGATTCGCGCTTTTCCAGGACCTCGGATTGAGAATATATGGTATCGCCTTCGAATACCGGGTTGGGCAAACGGACAGCGTCCCAACCCAGATTGGCCATTACGTTCTGTGAAATATCCGTCACACTTTGCCCGGTTACCAGGGCCAACGTGAAGGTGGAATCGACCAGCGGTTTCCCGAATTCCGTCTGTGCTGAATAGTGATGATCAAAATGGATTGGAGCTGTATTTTGCGTCAGGAGGGTAAACCAACTATTATCTACGGTGAGCACCGTCCTTCCAAGAGGGTGCTGATATACATCACCAACTTCGAAGTCCTCAAAAAAACGCCCGTTCCAGCCTTCTTTAATTGCCATGTCCATACTCCTAGGGATTAAGTGTCAGACCGCATCGTCGGTCCGTAACTGGATAATGTCTTCTTCACTGTAGCCTAGATCGGCAAGCACGAAATCGGTGTGTTCGCCCAAATCGGGCACAGCATCCATGCGAACCTCAAACCTTGAATCCGTGACTGGCGGCAAAAGAGCCCGGATCGGTCCAATTGACGTAGGCACCTCTCGCCAACGATCTCGCGCAGCCAATTGTTGATGATTCCAAACTTCTTCCATGTCATTTATGCGGGCGTTGGCGATGGCGGCTGCGTCCAACCGTGCCATCACCTGTTGTGCTGCCAGGGCTCCAAAAACCTCATGGATGATAGCGGTCAACTCTCCTGCATTCGCTACCCGCTTCGAATTGGATTCAAAACGCGGGTCACTTTTGAGTTCGGATCTCATCAACACCTGATCGCAGAACACCGCCCATTCCCGCTCATTTTGCAGTCCCAGCATCACCTGTTTGCCATCTCCCGAAAGGAACGGGCCATAGGGGAAAATGGTGGCATGAGACGCCCCCGTTCGCCTTGGTGGGCATCCTCCGTAATGGCTGTAATTTAGTGGATATCCCATCCATTCGCCTAAAGCTTCCAACATCGATACCTCTATCGAAGTGCCCTCGCCGGTTTTTTCACGCCGATAAAGGGCACTTAAAATCCCGCTGTAGGCATACATCCCGGCCGCTATGTCGGCAATAGAAATACCGGCCTTAGACGGTGATTCTGAAGTTCCTGTTACGGACAACAACCCGGCCTCGCTTTGAATCAAAAGGTCATAGGCTTTTTTGTCACGGTAAGGACCGCTATTGCCATAGCCCGAAATATTGCAAACTATCAAGCGGGGATAGCGCTTCAGGAGTTCATCGGGCCCCAGCCCTAAGCGGTCGGCAGCCCCAGGGGCAAGATTCTGCACAAATACATCGGCTCTTTGGAGAAGCCTTGCCATGATGTCTTTCGCCCACGAGTGTTTCAGATCCAAGGTCAAGCTTTCCTTGGAGCGGTTTACCCACACAAAATGGGAGGCCAACCCCGAAACGGTTTCGTCGTAGCTTCGGGCGAAATCCCCTGCCTTGGGACGTTCTACCTTAATTACTCTTGCCCCCAGGTCGGCAAGTTGCCGGGTAGCAAAAGGCGCGGCAATCGCGTGCTCAAGGGTAACAACGGTAATTCCTTCTAACGGGCGCATGATTAATATGACCTCGGCATGCCCAGCACATGCTCACCAACATAGGACAGAATCAAATTGGTGGAAATCGGTGCGACCTGATAAAGCTTTGTTTCTCTGAACTTTCTTTCGATGTCAAATTCGGCCGCAAAACCAAATCCTCCATGGGTCTGGATGGCGACATTGCCAGCCTCCCATGAGGCGTCGGCTGCCAACAATTTTGCTATGTTTGCTTCTTTCCCACAGGGCTTACCAGCATCAAACAGGGCGGCCGCCTGAAAACGCATAAGATTGGCCGCTTCGACATTTATATACGCTCGGGCTATAGGGAACTGGATGCCCTGGTTTTGCCCTATGGGACGATCAAATATCACGCGTTCGTTGGCATAAGAAGAAGCCTTGTCCACGAACCAATATCCATCACCTACACATTCGGCAGCGATAAGGATACGCTCGGCATTCATGCCATCCAGGATGTAGCGAAAACCTCTTCCCTCCTCGCCGATCAGATTCTCGGCTGGCACCTTGAGATTGTCGAAAAACAGTTCGTTGGTTTCATGGTTCATCATGTTACGAATCGGGCGCACGGTCATTTCGCTTTCACTGACGTCCCGCAAATCGACGAGAAAAACAGAGAGACCATCAGATTTTTTCTTCACTTGGTCCAAGGGGGTGGTGCGCGCTAAAAGAAGCATAAGGTCGGAATGCTGAACGCGTGAAATCCAAACCTTCTGCCCGTTTACGACATAATGATCCCCCTTGCGCACGGCAGTAGTTTTCAGTTTGGTGGTGTCAGTGCCGGTATTGGGCTCGGTAACACCGAAAGATTGCAGACGTAATTCCCCGCTGGCAATCTTAGGCAGATATTTCTTTTTCTGTTCCTCTGAACCGTGCCGTAAAAGGGTTCCCATGATGTACATTTGGGCATGACAGGCGCCTGAATTGCCCCCGGAACGATTGATCTCCTCAAGAATAATGGAGGCCTCGGTTATTCCCAGCCCAGATCCGCCATATTCTTCAGGAATCAGAGCGCTAAGCCAGCCGGCCTCAGTTAAGGCCTGAACAAACTTTTCCGGATAACCCTGGGACTCATCCACTTCGCGCCAATACTCATTGGGAAAGCACTTGCAAAGGTCACGCATTGCATCCCGAATCTGCTTACTCAATTCCGAATCAAACATAAAACGCCTCCACTCTGATGAAATTCTTGGATCGCTCGGACTGGGCATCATGGAAATGGCCCAGCCAGAACTTGTTGAATTGTTAAGATGCCTATCCATAAGAGCAACCACCATGCCACATTGGAGACTCTCTTTAACCTACTGAAATGAAGGAGATTTTCTGACGTAAATTATTTCCAAGGGGATGCCCTCCGGGAGCCACGTTCACAACGCAAACATTACGTTCACTATTAGAACGCAGCACGAGCTAGCCCTGACTGGTCGAGGAAAAAGCTTATCGGAGGGAAAAGAAGTTCAGCGGAAATGAGAATTCAGGGCGAAGATCCCACATATTGAGCGTTGAATTATTGATTAACTGAGAGGGTAACAGAAAGGAGAATCTGGGAATCTGGGATCTGGCTGAACTTTCGGGCTGGCAGGAGAGCCTTTGCCGGGAAAGAAGTAGTGCTGTGTCGAACAACGGAACCAAACCAATACAACCCAAGGACATGGCCAAATCAGGGGCCTTTGCAGGGGCACGACTGACTGCCGTTCAATCGTCCCTGTTAAGTTTTTTCCAAAGAGTGGTTCGACTTATGCCTAACAGCTTGGCCAGGTCGGATCTATTGCCACCGACCCTTTCATCAACTGCCGCAATCAACTGTCGCTCCATATCTTCAAGAGAGCCGAGCCTGACACCAATTCGGTCTTTTTCCTCCCGGCTATCCTGGATTATCCCTTCATCGGCTTCCGCAATTAATTGCCGGACCCATTTTTCATCCAGCACGCTGCGGTCAGCCAGGATTACCATTCGTTCGATGAAATTTTCCAATTCCCTTACATTTCCGGGCCAACTGTATCCGTTCATCCACTCCAGAAGGTCTTCGGGCACCCCCTTAATGTGTTTACCAAAACGCCGGTTGAAGATTTGGAGAAAGTGCTCCGCAAGGAGCCGGATGTCTTTGGGGCGCTTTCTCAAAGGACTCAGGGTGAGCTTCAAAACGTTTAGGCGAAAGTACAGGTCGTGACGAAAATTCCCTTCCTTGACAGCTTGCTGCAGGTTTTCATTGGTTGCGGCAATACAACGCACATCGACAGGGACCACACTGTCTCCACCGATACGCATCACTTCTTTTTCCTGCAAAACCCTCAAAAGCCTAGCTTGCAACTCCTTTGAGATACTACCAATTTCATCCAGAAAAATAGTCCCCTTGTGGGCCAGCTCAAAAAGTCCCGGCTTGCCGCCTTTCCTAGCCCCAGTGAATGCTCCCTCTTCATGACCGAAAAGCTCGCTCTCCAGAAGTTCTTTGGGTAAAGCGGCGCAATTAATGGCTACAAAAGGGCCGTTTGACCGTGCACTGGCTCGGTGAATACTCTGGGCAAACAGCTCCTTTCCACAACCGCTTTCCCCGATGATCAGTAAGGTGGAATCGACTTGGGCAAAATTCCGGGCCTTTTCCATCATATCGTGCATGGAATTTTCATGCGTCACAATGTCTTCGAATTTGAATCTCGCAACCAGCCCTTTACGGTGCAATTCCTTTCTTATTTTTTGTTCCAATTGTTGTAACTGAGAAATTTTTTGCAGTGTAAAAACTTCACCGAAATATTCCTTTCGATCAGCTACAGCAACGCGATTAACGACCAATTCCGCCCCATTCAATGAACATCGCTGGCCACTGCCTTGGGGTAAGTTGAGCAAATTTGTGAAAGATTTATTGACCTGCGCGGCCGCCTTCCCGATGACCGCAGTGTTATTGATGCCCAGCAAATTTTCGGCATTTTCATTAACCAAAAGGACTTTTCCTGAAGCGTCAATGCAAACAACACCTTCACCAACTGCCTGAATCATTGTGCTCAACCTGCGGTAATATTCTTTGTCCCTACGGCGGATTGAAATAACTTCTTCTGCCCGCTCAAGAGCCTGGGATACCGTCCGATGACTGGAATAGATGACGACGCCCTTCATCCCCACGGAATTTGCAATGTCCTGCCCCCATTCGGCACCGCTAACAACCACTTTAATATTATCTGAAGAAGCTTTTTTTATCTGTTGGTCAAATTCCATAGAGTTTCGATATATATATTGCTTTACTTCAACGCCAAGGATGTCCATTAGATCATCAAATTCGTAAGCTTCTCGGTAAGCAGAGTTCAAATACGCAATTTTTCCCCCTTGTTTTTTAGCCTCCCACAAAGCACGTAACAGATCAAAATCGTTAAATTCCGCTGTTACCACTGGGATATCAACGACTTTTCTGATTGCTGCAGCCGTCCCCCCCCTACTGACCACAACCTCGTAATCTGCTTTTTCAACCTCCTCACTAACCAGGCGAGCGGCTCGTTCCAATACTCCCTCAATTATTTTAACCTTTAGTTTTTTCTCCCGACTTACCTGCAGAACGAGTTCAGTAAATTTGGGGTAAGGAGAAGTAACCAGAATTCGGGGTTTCAATTTAACACCTCACGTAGTTTTTTAAATGTTAGGCCTAAATATTTTATAAGCCAACACATCAACAAAGGTCTCATGAAAATCAAATATTTAAAAAGCTATCAATTGATTAAGGAACAAATAAAATAGCATAAACACTCTAACCCAAATCCCTCGGCACCAACCATTAGAGAGTATCAACTGATAGTGTCCACTTAGATGAAAGATTGTGCTTTAGTTGTCAGAAAACAACAAGTCATACTACATGTTTTTGCTTAAGGACATCAACTTAAATCAAGCAGGCGACCACGCAAGTTTCTCCGTAAAACAGACAGCTCAATAATGGAGTTTCCAGCGTTCTTTGAAATTTATTCGACAGGTGTAATATATTCCAGGGAATCATGAGGACGCTGCGTATTGTATTCGATCATCCACCAGTAAGTGACCTCGCGGACCTCGGCCAGGTTCCAGAACAGATACAGGTGGAGCAGTTCATTCCAATAAGTCCGGTTGAAGCGATCGATGTACGCATTCTGGTTCGGTTCACCGGGCTGGATTTAATGAATCATCATCCCGGCCGCTTCGGCCCAAACAACGAACTCGCCGCTGAGGAATTCGGGACCACTATCGATCCGCTGTGCATCGGGAAGCCCGCGATCCAGGCGCAGTCGTTCAAAGACCCTGATCAGACGCTTGCCGGTAATGGATCGACCTGCAACCTTCATGGATGCCGCTGGCGGCAAGGACCGGGGCTCCGTACAGGTAGGTCAGGGCGTGGATGTTGCGGTACCGGCGCTCGTCTTGGGGAAGCTGGCCTGCGCGAACCAGGAAGGTGTCGCCCGAGTAGGCGATGCCCAGGTCGGCATCGCCGGAGTTGATGCGACGGATATTTTCCACCGAGGCGACCGAGGCCATGTGGCTGACTTCGGTTTCCGGAAGGTTCCGTGAAAGGCGTGCAGCAATACCTTTGGAGAAATGCTGAAAGGTACCCCCTCCGGGCCCCCGGAGAAGTCCAGACGGGTTTTGGCGGCTTCGCCGGTTGGCGGCAGAAATGCGGCAGCTAGAGCCAGGGCCAGCAGGAACAGGGACAGATAGCGGGCCAAGCGAAGCATAGGGGTTCCTCAAAAATCGGAAACCGGGGAGAGGGGCTGGCGCCGGAGAAGGGTTCAGTTCCATCGGGCAAAGTCTTTAACCCCCGGTTAACCTACAACCAAATGGATTTTAATGCAACAGGCCGAAGGGGGGGCTGGTGGGACGCGAACGGCCCGGAGCCTGCGGCCCCAGGCCGTTCAGTGGCGATCTGGTTAGACCTGGATTTAGGTTAAAATCAGTCAGGCAGCGGAACCACGAACACCGGCCGCCGCGACCTGCGCAGGACCTTATCCGCCACGCTGCCCAAAAAGGTGTGCGCCATGGCGCCCTTGCCGTGTGTGCCCAGGACGATGACATCGGCGTCAACACGATCCGCCGCTTGAAGGATCTCCGAGACCGGGTGGCCGTGGTGCACTTCGATGGCTCCGATATTCTTGAAATCTTCGGGATGGTCCGCCAACTCCTCACGGGCAAACTCTTCCAATTCTCTTTTGATCTCGACGCGTGCCTCTTCTTCATGCTTCGATTCGAACTTTTCCAGGTTGCCTTGGCCCATGACCGAGGAGACATAGCTGCGAAAACCTGCGTCGATTTCAGGGACTATGTGCAGCAGGTGAATTTTTGCATTTGACGGTCTGGCAAGGATAACGGCGTGTTTGAAGGCATGCTCCGAGTTCGGAGTCAGGTCGGTTGCGATCAGGATATTTTTGTAATTCGGCAGCATGAATTCCTCCCCGTAAAAACGTCTTGATTCCCTTGCTTTCAAGCCTTCAAAATATTTTAGTATAACTATGACGGTGTGGTGCAAACAGTAACGGGGAGGCATAGCCTCCCCTCTGCTGGTTTGTCGTTATGCCGGTCAATATCCCTTGAGGTAATCGATATATTCCGGCAGCCAGAGAGAAATCTGTGGAATATAGGTGATCAGCACCAGGAAAACCAGCAGGATCATCAGCCACGGCAGCGAGGCACGCATGATCCAGGTGATACTCTCCCCGGTGATCCCGGAGGTGACAAACAGATTGAGCCCGACCGGCGGAGTGATCATGCCGATCTCCATGTTGACGACCATAATGATGCCGAGGTGGATAGGGTCGATCCCCAATTGCACTGCAATTGGAAAGAGGATCGGCGCCATGATCAGCAGGAT
>NPIE01001470.1_pt1 | contig 22531 bp, 21 predicted proteins | sample 8637661 | NCBI WGS metagenome assembly NPIE01 (sample SAMN07420842, study PRJNA396082) | bioreactor metagenome | isolation source: sample BA12 brine-fed electro-methanogenic bioreactor BA | place: Japan: Kochi | collected 2016-12-09
CGAGATACGAGATACGAGATACGGAACTTGCCAACCCCGCCCGCCAAGAGCATAATACTTCCATAGCAGAGACCACAGGTGCGTCGATCGATTGGAGGTCCTGGACCATGAGAACCGTGCGGATCGCAGTGTACATGATCGCAACAGCAGCCCTCTCAGCCGCAGCATCCGAGAATCCCGAGCCGGCTGGCACGGCCGCCAAACCCCTGACCCTCACCTTCCAACGCAAATGGGAGCCGAACGAGCGCGCCTTCACCTTCCTGATCCCCGCCGACTGGACCTTCCAGGGAGGCATGTTCCACGTCGACCCCACCCAGGCGGGTGGCCCCGGCAACTCCATCGACGCCAAGTGCGATCTCACCATCCGGAAGGACCCCGCCGCTGCCGTCGCCTTCCGCTGGCTGCCCTCCTGGAACTACGCCGACCTCACCCGCAACCCGCAGATGGCCTACGCCGCCGCCATGTTCCCCGTCGGCTCCCGCTACCAGGGCATGGAGGTCCGCCCCATGCCCACCGCCGCCGACTACCTCCGCAGCCTGTTTGCGCAGTTGCGCCCCGGCGTCTCCGACGTCCGCGTCGTCCAGGCCATGCCCATCCCCGAACTCGCCCAGATCTTCCGCACCCTCTTCAAATCCGTCGACGACCAGCAGCGCATGCTGGGCTTTCCTGCCCTGGGCTACGACGCCGCCGGACTCGTCGTCGACTACACCGAAGCCGGCCGTCGCTTCCGCCAGGCCCTCGTCACCTGCCTCGTCGACTTCCGCTACGCCGCCGGCATGTGGAGCAACCAGTACACCCTCACCATGCGCGCCCCCGCCGACGAAGCCGACCGGTGGAAACCCGTCTTCGACATCATCCGCCAGGGCGTCGAGTTCAACCCGCAGTGGATCGCCGCCGCCGCCCGCGCCGCCGGACAGCGTGGCAAGACCGTCGAAGAGACCATGAAGGCCATCCAGAGCATCGACCAGCAGATCTACGAGAACCGCGCCCGCACCAACGCCGACGTCCAGCACGAGAACTACCTCCTCCTCACCGGTCAGGACGAGTACGTCAATCCCTTCACCAACAAAGTCGAACGCGACACCAACGAATACAGACGCCGCTGGACCACCGACCAGGGCGACCGCATCTACACCGACCAGGAAGACTTCAACCCCAACGCCGTAAAGGAGCTGAACCACCAGACCTGGAAGCTAACCCCCGTCCGCCCCCGCTGAACCCCTGCCCCCCAAAGACGCCGGCACCCGAACCGTCCCTGGCCACTCCGTCTTGCAAGTGGTGGGAAAACATCCCGCCAGGCGGGAGTGGCCGCCTCGGTCCCGGTGCCATCGGGATTGGGGATGGTGGATGCGCCTGTCGGATACACACGGAATGGCGTCTGCCACGCGAACCATCCCCATCCGCCTGTCCCCGATGAGCCTGCACCCGGATGCCTCGACGGGCCAGGACACGCACGACCTGAAGCGTACACAAGCATTCCTTCAACACTCGACCGCCATCTCCTTTCTCTTTCCGACGGGAACGTTAGCCCTCCTTGGTTATTCCGACGGGACCGAAACCTTTGGCCCTGAGCAAAGTCGAATGGGGCCATGGAGGAATCCAGCTCCGCTCGCCACACCCCGCCGCAGATGTCAGGCAAGCCACGGACAGCCATCGCCGAATCCGCCACCCCTTGCCGGTTGCGCACCGCCGACCCCCCGCCCCACGCCCGCAGGACTCCCGCCAATACCAGCTTCTCACCTCTATTTCATCCGCAAACCGACCGCCCGAAGCTGAACCGCCCCGCCCCCGCCGCGTAGAAACCCATGCGAACGAACCAGGGATGATGACCGAATTCCATCAAGGAGATGACCATGAAAACGTCCGTACTCAAATCGATCGATTGCATCACCTACACGCTGATCATCATTGGCGCCCTCAACTGGGGCCTGGTCGGCTTCTTCGAGTTCAACCTCGTCGCCGCCATCTTTGGCCAGATGACCGTCGCCGCCCGCGTCGTCTACGCCATCGTCGGACTCGCCGCCCTCTACGACCTCCTCGCCATCCGCTCCATGATCCATCGCTGGGGGGTCCAAATCCACCCCGAGCCCGCCCCCGCCCACGCTTGATCCAACCGTCTCAAGTCTTTACTTCCTAAGGCCCCCTCGCCCCCCGCAGGGGGCCCGCTTTCCTTCCCCGGGTCAGAGCATTTATGGGCGCCGCCCACGTATGTGTGAGAATATCTTGGCAGGTGGCTGGCAGTCTCAGCGCCCGGACCATACCAATGCCCAGATATCTTAACAGACACCCGCCCGCCAATGTCACGAATTCTCATTGGCATTTTGCCCCATGTCGCCTAAGCTATAGCCCTGAGCCCTACGAGCCAAAGGACAGTCACAATCAGGAGATGTCAATGTCGTTCTGTACCGCGATCAACTGCATGGACGGACGCACCCAGTTGCCCGTCATCGAGTACCTGCAAAGACGATTGAACGTCGACTATGTCGACACCATCACCGAAGCCGGCCCCGTCCGCATCCTCGGTGACGAACCCGACTCGCCCCTCGCCGCCGGCATCCTCGCCCGCGTGGACATCTCCACCAACAAACATGGCTCCAACTGCATCGCCGTCGTCGCCCACCACGACTGCGGCGGCAACCCCGCCCCCAAAGAGATCCAGATGGGCCAGCTCGACCGCGCCCTCCGCTTCCTCACCGCTCGCTACCCCCACATCCAGATCCTCGGCCTCTGGCTCGACCCCGACTGGACCGTCTCCCAGCCTCTCCCCGCCCCCGCCTGACCGCACCTCCGCACGTTCCGCGCCCACCGGTCGCCCCTCCGCCTGCTCCCCCCGCTCGCTGTCATTCTGAGCGCCAGCGAAGAACCTCCCCCACGACCACGCATGCCCTCCGATGCCCCCTCCCTTGTGTCATTCTGAGTCCGACAGCGGCAATGCCGCACTTGTAGGGCAGAACATCAACGCATCGCGTGCTTTGCTCATGACTGTCATCTGTATCATTGCCGGACGTCGGCAAAAATGGACTTTAGGCCTACTTTGGGAAGGAAGAGCCTTCTTCTTGGCTCTTCCTTCTCAAACCCCAAGACCTGGTTATAGTTGACTTCCGTCATTCTCCAAGGAAATCCGTTTCACGATTTCCTTGAAGAATATTGGCCTAACGTCCATTGTTGCAGAAGTCCACCCACCGTATGTGCTCGTGCGCCAGCGCCCGCCGGACCTATGTTCTTAGGGGCGCCGGCGAAGAACCCCCGCGACCGCGTCACCCCCTCCGAATGCACCCGCCCCCACCATCAAACCCGCGTAGGGTGGGCACCGCCCACCGACTCCTCTATCGCTCCCCCCGATTGTACCGCTCGCACACCTCGATCGTATGCCGCACCAGCCCCAGGTCCCCGCACGCCCCATGCCCCGGCACCACCACCCGCGCCTCCGCATACCGCTCCAGCAGCTTCCCCACCGACACCGGCCACGCCGCCATATCCGCATCCCCCACAAACCCCGGCGTCCGAGCCCCAAGCGCTTTCACCATACACCCCCCGTACAGCAGCCGCCGACCCCGAAAGTACACCACCACGTTGTCCACCGTATGCGTCGCCCCCGGAAAATACACCTCCACCGTCTCCGCCCCCACCTTCAGCACCAGCCCCTCCGCCAGCGGATACAACCGATTCGGCGCCGCCAGCTTCTGCCGCACCAGAATGTCACGATACTCCCGATTCGCCTCCCCCTCGAAATAAGGCAGCACCTTCCGCACCGTCTCCGCCCAGCACCGCTCGATCAATCCTGGCGTGACATCCGACCCATAACACACCACCCCCCGCCCGATCAGATACCCGTTGCCCCCCAGGTTGTCGTTGTGAAACCCCGTATTGATCTCGATCACGTTGGGCTCCCCGAACGTCCCCCGCAGCCACGCATACACCCGCCCCGTCGCCTCCTCCGTGCAGGGCGTATCCACCCACACGAACCGCCCCTCCCCGCACTCCACCAGCAGACTGTTGTTGCCCCCCGCAAACCGGTGCACCACCAGCCACACCCCCGCTTCCACCGCCTCCACCCGCACGTCCTCCCCCAGCGTCACTACCTCGCTCGCCCCGCACCAGCCCCCCGCCGCCAGCACCACCGCCAACGCCGTCCGCCAAACCATAAGACCTCCCTTCCTGTCCTACCCGATCCATCCCTTGCCCCCCGCCACATCCTACCCGCCTCTCCCCCACCCCGCAACCGCGTCCCCTCTTGTAGGGGCGAGGCATGCCTCGCCCTCCCTTCGTCTCCCGGCCCCCGTCTCGTCCGTAACGTCCCCGTAAGGCCATGCCTGTCCCACTACCCCCGCTCACCCCTTGTCCCGTCCCCTCGTAGCCCCTATACTATCCCCATCGACCCAATCCCTCTTTGCGGAAGAATCGTATGCCACAACCAAACGAACCAACCCCCGTCGACAAAAAGTACGCCTACCTCCTGGAGACCGACCCCGCCGTCGTCGCCAAAGCCAACCGCCGCATTCAGATTCCCATGTTTATCACCTTCGCAGCATTCGTGACATTGCTGTGCTTCATCTGGCGGGTCGATCCGCCTCAAGGCAGACCGCTCCCATGGCCGCTGCTGATCGCCGTCTGGGTCGCCGGCATCCTCCTCTCCCTCCTCGCCTTCCGCATGCGTGGCCTGCCGAAGAACAACGAAGTCCTCATCGGCGCCGACTTCCTCGCCGCCGGCATGTCGGACAGCCGGGTCTCGCTCGCAATCGGCAAATACGACGATGTCGTTGCCGTCTACCTCGCTTTGGCGAAAGGGCAGATCGTCGGTGCAGGTGTCCGCCTCAAAGGCTTCAACGTCCTCTCCGTTCAGGGCGTCAAAGACCCCGCCCTCGCCGTCCGCGCCATCTTCGACCGCGCCCCGACCCGCGTCAAATGGCGTCGCCTCCGCCTCCCCTACACCCGCCTGACCCGCGACGAAGTCGCCGCCCTCATCGCCCGCGCCGCCCTGCCGCCCCTCGCCCGCGCCCTGCCCCCCGGTGCCGCCTACGGCCGAAAAGACGAAATCTTCGCCGCCCACGAAGGCGACTTCTACCTCGTCGCCACAAACCAAAACCCCCCGTCCCCGTCCGTAGGGGCGAATAATCATTCGCCCCCCGCACCGACCGACCCCAATATGCGTTAACCCTGCCCTGGCCGGACGTTATATATCCCACAAAAATACATTATTGTATTGACAAAAAAGCCCCCATCCTCTACACTGAAATCGTCCTGCCATAGCCGGACGCCGCGCTGCCCGCCGGGCAGCCCCTGACAAGTAAGATAGAGACTCCCCACGCCCCGTTACCCGTCCCCCGCCCCCGCATTTGTCATTCTGAGCGCCAGCGAAGAACCTCCGCACCGCCCGCCCGACCCTCCATTCCGCATCCACCCTTCCGTCCCGACGATGTACCCGCCACACACCCAGAAAGGAGCCCCCTCATGTCCAAGCCCAGCCAACCCCAACCCGAAAACCACGCGCAACCAACCGACTCGCCAACCTCGCCCTGCCCCCGCCAATGCTCCCACTGCGTCTTCTCCCGCTGGATCCGCCCCGGCATCTCCGGCCTATTCCCCATGGGCTGGCTCTCCCGACTCATGTGCGTCAACTCCGACCACGCCCCAGGCCAAATCCGCGAGGTCGCCCCCACCTTCATCTGCCCCAACTTCCGCCCGCAACGCCCCGAACCCGTCCGCCTCCCCGAACCCGCGCCCCCCTCCCAAGACATCCGCTACATCGCCCTCACCAAAGGCAAATTCGCCATCGTCGACGCCGCCGACTACGAGTGGCTCAGTAAGTACAAATGGCACCTCGTCGCCCCTGGCAAGCTCTACGCTGGCCGCAAAGAGAACGGCAAAACCATCTACATGCACCGCGAAATCATGCAGCCCCCGCCGGGAATGATGATCGACCACATCAACGGCAATGGCCTCGACGACCGCCGCGCCAACATGCGCCTCTGCACCAACCAGCAGAACATGCGCAACACCCGCAAACGACCCGGCGCCGCCTCCATCTACAAAGGCGTCTACTACGACAAACGCCGCCGCAAATGGTACGCCCGCATCTGCCATCAAGGCCAAACCATCCACCTCGGAACCTTCCCCACCGAAATCGAAGCCGCCCGCGCCTACGACCAGGCCGCCCGCAAGTACTTCGGCGAATTCGCCCATCTCAACTTCCCCGAGCAAACCCCGTGACTCCTATCTCCCCGTTCGTAGTGTGCCCGTAAGGGCATATAGTTCGTAGTGACGCCGTAAGGCGTTCGCTCGTAGTGGCGTCGTAAGACGCTATGTTCAACCGTGCCGGATGGAAGCAAGACGCCGGCAAACGGACCAAGGCAGCGTCTTACGACCCCCCTGCGAGCGGGTCTTGATCTTCGCCGCCTATTCTGGTAGAATCGAGCACACAGGAGCAGGACCATGGCGAAGCTGACTCTCAATGTGGATGCGGAGATCATCGAGAACGCGAAACGCCTCGCGGCCGAGCGCAATACAAGCGTTTCCGCGCTGTTCAGCCGCTTCATCCGCCTGCTCGCCAACGGCGCCGGCCGCGACATGCCTATCGGCAGGATTGCCAAGAAGGCCTCCGGCCTGATCGACCTCAAAGGCCGCAATCACAGGGAAGTGCTCACCGTTGCGCTCACCGACAAGTACCGGCCCCGTTCGTAGTGTGCCCGTAAGGGCATAAGGTTCGTACCGTGCCCGTAAGAGCATAAGGTTCGTACCGTGCCCGTAAGAGCAGAAGGTTCGTAGTGACGCCGTAAGGCGCTCGCTCGTAGTAGCGTCGTAAGACGCTACCTTGTTCGTAGTGTGCTCGTAAGAGCATAGCGTTTGTAGTGTGCCCGTAAGGGCATGTCTTCTCTTCGGATGTGACTGGCGTTTACCGACGCCACTACGAACGAACCACGAGGAGGGGAAATGTACGACGATCGAAGGATGACACCACAGCAACGCGCCAAGGCACTGGCGACCCGCAAATGGCTCCGCCAACCCTGGCATGCCCCGCCCCACTTCGAGCAAACCCACGGCATGTACCTGATTTCCGCCGCCTGCTATGAGCATCGTCCCATCATGGCGACCGACGCACGGCGCGAGGCATGGCAAGCAGTATTGCTCAGCAGACTCAGCGGTGATGCAGACATTCATGCCTGGGTCATCTTGCCGAACCATTATCACCTGCTCATCGATGGAGATCTGCGTTTGTTCGCGCGGCGCATCGCCCGTCTGCACAACGGCACCGCCACGCAGTGGAACCGCGAAGACGGCACACCCGGCCGCAAAGTCTGGCACCGCTTCTCCGATCGCCTCATCCGCACGGAGGGACATTACTACGCCTCGCTGAACTATATCCTTGCCAACCCCGTCAAGCATGGTCACGCGCTGTCACCCGACGCCTGGCCGCACAGCAGCTATGCTCTCCATCTCGATACCGTTGGCCGCGAGCGCCTCGCTCAATGGTCGACCCAATACCCCATCGCCAACTATGGCCAAGGCTGGGACGACTTATAAGGTGTCCGTAGTGTGCCTCGTTCGTACCGTGCCCGTAAGGGCATAAGGTTCGTACCGTGCCCGTAAGGGCATACAGAGCCTACCCCCTCCCCACCGACGACGAATCCCCCCGCGAAGCCCCAGCAACCAAACAAAACACCCTCTCACACCAACCCTACAATCACGTCACCCCACCCGGTCATAGAGAACCTTCCCCCCGCCAAGGATATGCCGGCTGTAAAATGGATTGCCATCGGCTGCGTTACGCTCCATCTGCTCGGTCGTCGTCACGATCAAATCGACCGCAAATCGCCGTCCCCACAGCAGATGTTCGATCTCGCGCCGCACCTGACGGTTGCTCCGCCCGCTGTCCTGCACGACCAGCAGATCCAGATCGCTCGAGTCCGTCTCCTCTCCCCTGCTGCGCGACCCGAACAGAATGATCTTACAGGGCGAGATGGCCCCGACGATTCTTTCGACGACGTGCGCGATCAGTTCACCAGTGACCTCCCGCGTCGCCAGACGCGGATCGCCCTGCGCCGCAAGATCCCGCATTGTCGATCGACTCGCCGCCATCCGTCTTCTCTCTGCTCGCGACAGAAACCAGCCGCACGAGGAACCGGTCCCCATGGGCTTCACCCTGCCATTGTATCGCCAGCCTCATGCTGGTCAAGCGCAGCCATGACCCGATGCAACATCAAGGAATGCCACCACCCTATCGCCTTTCCCCCGTCCCCCGCGCAAATTGCCCCATCCACGCTTCCACGCATCCCCGCATTCTCGCGAGCCCGCGAGCCCCGCTCGCCCCGAGATACGAGATACCAGATACGAGATACGAGGAAGTGGCGGAAAAGCCGTCACTTCCGAATAATATCCGTAATCTTCATCAGCCGGCTGGTGTTGTCCCGCTCCGCCTCCGACAGCTTGTCGTGAATGTACCGAATCGTCTCGTGAATCTCCGGAATCACCACGTGCTCCAGCACGTTCACCCGCCGCCGCGTCATCTGCAACTCCACCGCCAACAGCCGCGCCTGCTTCTCCTTCTCCGCCAGCTCGATCAGCAGATCGAACGCCCGCTCGAGCGACAATAGCGCCACGTCCATCTCCCCCGACGTCGTCGCATACCCATAGCACAAAATCTCCCCCTCGATATCCTTCAGCAGCCGGGGCACCTTGACGTTCATCACCGACGCGAACTCCATCACCATACTGAACTTCTTCGTCGGCACCGCCAGCGCCGCCTTCACCTGCTCCGGCTCCATCGACGCCCGCGCCAGCATGAACCGCCGGAACGTCTGCGACAGCTCCGTCTCCACCTGCTCCCGCAACGGCTGAATGTCCCGCGCAATCTTGATCAACTGCCGCGAAATCTCGTCCCGCTTCTCGCTCAGCAGCCGGTGTCCCCGACTCGCCAAAGCCACCCGCTTCCGCAGCCCCAACAATTCCATCCGTGTCGCGTTTACATTCGCTAGCACTGTCGTACCTCGTCGATGCGAGAATGCGTAGATGCGTGGATGCGTTCGTTTCGACGATCCAGGATCCGATCTACGCGCTCCGTCGCTCCTTTTTCGATTTCACGTACTTGATATAGTTCAGCGTCTTCCGGCGCAGGGCCTCGATTTCCTCGAACAGCCGCGATCCATCCAGATACTTGAGCCTCTCGGCGATGACCACCTGCGTCTCCAGCTCGGACAGAGAAGCGAGGGCAACATAAAGAAAATGAATGTACTCCTTTGCCGAAGAACGGGCCGCCCCCTCCGCTACGTTGCTCGGGTACGACACCGACGCCCTGCGCATCTGCAGTTTCAGCCCGAAGGCCTCTTCCTTCGGAAAATTCTCCGTGGCTTCATAGATATGCACGACAAGTTCTATGCCGCGCTGCCAGATCTCCAAGTCCTTATGGGTCTTCACTCTGCTCATCTCCTCTCCTCCTTCTGCACTTGGGTCTCTTGTGCCTTTACACCTCCACGCATCCACGCACTAACGCTTTCACCCATTCCCGCATTTACGCATCCACGCATTCACGCCTTCCCCCGGAACCGCGGCATATACTTCTCGATCAGCTTCACATCGATCCGCTTCAGTTCCGCGTTCTCGAACATGCTCAGCAGTTCCCACCCCAGGTCCAGCGTCTGCGTCACCGTCCGATTCTCGTAGTAGCTCTGCGAGATGTACCGCGCCTCGAACGCATTGGCGAACTGCATATACTTGCGGTCCTCGTCCGACAGCGCCGCCTCGCCCATGATCGTCGCCAGTTCCTGCATTTCCTTGCCGCGTGCGTACGCCGCATAGAGCTGGTTATAGAGGTCCGCGTGGTCCTCCCGCGTCTTGTTCTTGCCGATGCCCTTGTCCTTCAGACGCGACAGGCTGGGCAGCACATCCACCGGCGGCGAAATCCCCTGCCGGTGCAGCGACCGCGACAGAATCACCTGCCCCTCGGTAATATACCCCGTCAGGTCGGGCACCGGGTGCGTCTTGTCGTCTTCCGGCATCGTCAGCACCGGCGCCATGGTGATCGACCCCTTCTTGCCCTTGATCCGTCCCGCCCGCTCGTAGATCGTTGCCAGGTCGGTATAGAGATAACCCGGATAGCCGCGCCGTCCCGGCACTTCCTTCCGCGCGGCACTGATCTCACGCAGCGCCTCGCAGTAGTTCGTCATATCGTTCAGAATGACCAGCACGTGCATGTCCAACTCGAACGCCAGGTACTCCGCCGCCGCCAAGGCAAATCGCGGCGTCGCGATCCGCTCGATCGCTGGCTCGTTCGCCAGGTTGATGAACATCACCGCCCGCTCGATCGCGCCCGTATTGTGCAGGTCGTCGATGAAGAACTGGGCCGCCTCGAACGTGATGCCCATCGCCGCGAACACCACCGCGAAGTCCTCGCCCTCGCCCAGCACCGTCGCCTGCCGCGCGAACTGCGCCGTCAGATCGTCGTGCGGAAGGCCCGACCCCGAGAAGATCGGCAGCTTCTGCCCGCGAACCAGAGGGTTCAGCCCGTCGATCGTCGAGATCCCCGTCTGGATGAACTCGTTCGGATAGTCGCGAGCATAGGGATTAATGGGCTGGCCGTTGATGTCGATCCGCTGCGTGGGAATGATCGCCGGACCGTCGTCCTTCGGCACCCCCAGCCCGCTGAAGACCCGCCCCAGAATATCGGGCGAGACCCCCAGCTCCAGTGGCTTGGCCAGGAAGCGAACGGCGGTGTGCTTCACGTCGATGCTGCTGGTCCCCTCGAACACCTGCACCAGCACCTTGTCGTTCTCGACCTGGAGGATCTGCCCGTGACGGATCGACCCGTCCGCCAGCTCGATGTCGACGATGTGACCGTACTTGGCCTCGTCGACCATCTCCACCATCATCAGCGGGCCCTGAATGTTCGTGACTGTCTGATATTCTTTCACCGATCGCATGTCGAACTCCTACGCCTTTCCCTGAGCCAACGCCGGACGCGCTATTGGGCGGCCGCCGCACCTTGCAGCTGTTTCATCTGGTCGTCGATCTTCTGACGGATCTGCGGAATCTTCTCGATCTCCGACTGCGGAATGTACTTCGCCCGCGCGATGTCTTCCCGCACCCCCAGTCCGAAGATCTCCGCCGTCTCCACCCCCGCCTCGATCGCTTCGAGACCCTGCCGGTGGAAGTGCAGCACCGTCTTGAGCATCTCGTACTGCTTGACCATCGACGTGAACGTATCCACCTCGTGGAATGCGTTCTGGTGCAGGTAGTCTTCCCGCAGCGACCGCGAGGTCTCCAGCGCCAGCCGGTCGCGAGGCGACAGCGCCTCCGCCCCGACCAGTCGCACGATTTCCCGCAGCTCCGACTCCTGCTCCAGCAGCGTCATCGCCTCCACGGTCATCTTCTCCATCTCCTGACCCTGCTCCTTGTCCTCGAAGCACCCCTTGAGGTACTGCTTGTAGAAGCTGTACGACGTCAGCCAGTCGATCGCCGGGAAGTGCCGCTGATACGCCAGTTCCCCCTTCAGCGACCAGAACACCTTCACCACGTGCAGCGTCGCCTGCACCACCGAGTCCGACAAATCGCCACCAGGCGGGCTCACCGCCCCAATCACCGACAGCCCCCCTTCCCGCTCCGGCCCACCCAGACACTTCACCCGACCCGCCCGCTCATAAAACGCCGCAATCCGAGCACTCAAATACGCGGGATACCCTTCTTCGGCTGGCATTTCTTCGAGGCGGGTGGAGATTTCGCGCATGGCTTCGGCCCATCGGCTGGTGCTGTCGGCCATGAGGGCGACGGTGTATCCCATGTCTCGGAAGTATTCGGCGAGGGTGATTCCGGTGTAGACGGAGGCCTCGCGAGCGGCGACAGGCATGTTGGAGGTGTTGGCGATGAGGACGGATCGTCGCATGAGGGGTTCGCCGCTGCGGGGGTCCTTGAGTTCGGGGAACTCGGTGAGGACGTCGGTCATCTCGTTGCCCCGTTCGCCGCAGCCGACGTAGACGACGACGTCGGCGTCGACCCACTTGGCCAACTGGTGCTGGACGACGGTCTTGCCGGTTCCGAAGGGTCCGGGGACACAGGCGGTACCGCCCTTGCTGATGGGGAAGAAGGTATCGATGACGCGCTGCCCGCTGACGAGGATGTTCTCGGGGGCGAGGCGTCGGGCGATGGGTCGCGGGTTTCGCACGGGCCAGCGCTGCATGAGCTGGAGGTCGCGGGCGGCGCCGTCGTCGGCCTTACAGACGGCGACGGTCTCCTCGACGGTGAAGTCGCCTTCCTTGATGCCCTGGATGGTTCCGCTGACGCCGGGCGGGACCATGATCTTGTGGACCATGAGGGTGGTCTCGTCGACCTCGCCGATGATGTCGCCCGGCTGGACCTTGGCGCCGTCGGCGACGGTGGGCTTGAAGTGCCACTTCTTCTGGCGGTTGAGGCCGGGCATGTCGCTGCCCCGGCTCATGAAGGCGCCTTCGAGCCCGACGAGATCATCGAGGGGGCGTTGGATGCCGTCGTAGATGCTCTCGATGAGGCCGGGGCCCAGTTCGACGCTGAGCGGGGCTTCGGTATCGACGACGGGCTCGCCGGGGCCGATGCCGGTGGTCTCTTCGTAGACCTGGATGGAGGCGGTGTCGCCACGGAGCTCGACGATCTCGCCGATGAGGTTGAGCTCGCCGACGCGGACGACGTCGTACATGCGGGCGCCGGCCATCCCTTCGGCTACGACCACGGGACCCGCGACTTTCACTACACGACCTACTCGTTGTTCTGTCATGGTCAAAACCCTACTTTAACTGCTCTTGAGAATATCGATCCCCGTAGCGAGTTTGAGCACTCTTGCCAGGGCCTCGCCGGCAAAGCCCTTCGATTCCTGGGTAAAGGGCACCACCACCACGGAGGGGGCGGGCCTGCTCTCGGTGGGGGCGAGGGCCTCGTCGGCGGCCTCGGCGACGTCTTCGGCGACGACCACCAGGGCATACTCGGCGTCGACGATGGCGCCGGCGGTGCGGACGATTTCGTCGCGATCCTGTCCCACGGCGAAGGTATCGACGCCCAGTGCCGAGAACGGCAGGACGAAGTCCTCGTCACCCAATACTGCGACTTTGCCTTCCATCTATTTCGATCTCACAGTCTAAATCCAGTTTGTGGTCGTCGGCGCTTCCTACCGGGCACCGTGCTCGCGCAGGAATTGAACGATCTCTTCGTTGGCGGCGTCCTTTGCATACCAGAGAGGACTCCTGCCCATGCTGTCTTTCGTGTTGAGATCGGCCCCATGGGAAACGAGAAGCTTCACCATCGGCCAGTCCCGTCGACCCAACGCGGAGCGCAAAGCGGTCCAGTCGAATTGCCCCGGCGCGTTCACATCGGCGCCGGCTCCGATCAGCAGTTCGGCCACCGGGTGATGGCCCGCCCCCACGGCCAGATGCAGGGGTGTGGTCTCTCCGAAGCTCTTGGCGTCGGCGGTGGCGCCGTGGGCGAGGAGGACGCGGACGGTCTCGTCGTCGCCCCGCTGGGCGGCGTAATGCAGGGGCGTCCAATGCTCGTAGTCCCTCGGGTTCACGTCGGCGCCATGGGCGATCAGAAGCTCCGCCATGGGGCGATCGGCGGCGAAATGCAGCGCGGTGCCACCGCGCCAAGGCATCTTGGCGCCGGCTTTGTTTCCTGCTGCGAGGAGTCGTCGGGCCATGGTCAGGTCGCCAGTAAAGGCTGCTGAATACAGATTCGGGGCAGCGCCTCGGGCCAGAAGAAGATCGACCAGGTCCCTGTTTCTGCTGGCGACGGCATAATGGAGAACGGTGACGCCTCCCCTGGCCTGAGCGTTCAGGTCGGCGCCGCCATCGAGGAGCACTTCGGCGATCCCTTTGCGACCCTCGCATGCGGCAAGGTGCAGGGCGGTCCATCCGTGGCGGTCTTTGGCTTCGACGTCGATGCCCGTCGAAAGGAGGGAGCGGATGCGTGCGAGATCGCCCTTCTCAACGGCCTCATGGAGGGCAGTCGGGGTGGCACCGAGCAGTTTGCGGGTTGGGGGATCGGGCTCGGCGCCGTAGGCGAGGAGGAGTTGGGCTACGTCGTGGTGTCCGGCCTGGGCGGCCTGGTAGAGGGGTGTGCGCGGGCCGGGCTGTCTTCTGCGGAAGAGGAGGGAACCCAGGGACACGGGGGGTTTGGCATTAACGTCGGCACCGTGTCGAATGAGCAACTCGACCACGGGGGCGTTGCCCTCGCGTGCGGCCAGATGGAGCGGTGTCCATCCTTCCTCGTCTTGTGCATTGAGGTTCACGCCGTGCTGAAGTAGCAATGGAGTTATGTCCCGGCCTCCTTTGAAGCTTTTGGCGGCGTAATGCAAGGCGGTCCGGCCGGCCTGGTTCGCGGCGTTCGGGTCCGCGGCGTGGGCGAGGAGAACTTCAGCCGCTTCCGCATTATCGTAGTTCGCAGCGACATCCAGAGGACTTTCACCCAGACCGGTTCTCGCCTGGATATCGGCGCCCTTGCTGAGGAGCACCTCGACTATGTCTCTATGTCCATGCTGAACGGCGTAGTGCAAGACGGTATAGCCATTGCGATCGGTGGCATTGATGTCGGCAGCGGCGATCAGTCGCTCCACTCTCTTTACGTCGTTCGTCGAGATGGCTGAATGCAGTGCGTCCTGCGCGTTCGGTCCGACCTCGTCGAGGCGATGGCCTCCGCGAGCGAGGAGCTGCTCGACCAGCGCTTCATCTCCGTATCGCATGGCCAGGGCCAGCGGCGTATCGCCACGGCCATCGGGTTCGTTCACGGCGGCGCCTTTGGAAAGGAGGACCTGGGCCACACTCGCGCGGCGCCAGCGGATCGCTTCGTGCAACGGGGTCGAGCTCACCACCCAGAGTCGTCTCGGTCGCATGACGCTCATCGGGGCGCGGAGGTCGGCGCCTTTGTCGACGAGGAGCGTGGCGAGGTCGGGGTATCCACGGAAGGCGGCGAGGTGCAGCGGGGTGCCGCCATCGAGGTCTTTGGCGTTGACGTCGGCGCCGGAGGCGAGGAGGAACCGCGCCATCTCGGCGTGGCCTTCGAGGGCGGCGTAATGGAGCGGGGTGAAACCGTCGTCGTCCCGGGCATTAAGGTCGACGCCGGAGGCGAGGAGGTCCTTGGCTCTGGGCAGGTCTGCGAGATAGGCGGCGACGTGAAGGTCGGTGCGGGCATGGGCGGGGACGCCACGGGAGACGAGGACGGCGACTGCGTCCGTTCGAGAGCGCTGGGTGTGTGTGACGGCGACATCGAGTGCGGTGTGTCCGTCCTCGTCGACGGCGTTCGGGTCTACGCCTCGGTCCAGGAGAAGCTCGACGAGGTCCGGGAGATTCCTCAGGGCAGCGCTATGGAGAAGGGTCTGGCCCTCGCGGTCGCGGACGTGGATGTCGGCGCCTCGCGACAGGAGGTATTCAAAGATCTCCCTGCGTTCGGGGGACAAGGCGTGGAAGAGCGGCGGGTAATCGCGACGGTCTTCGGCGGCCAGGTCGACTCCGCGATCGAGGAGAAGCCCGATCAGGGCGGTATCCTTATTGGCGATGGCGGCGGTGAGGGCGGTATTGCCGCTGCCAGTCTTGACGTTGGGGTCAGCGCCTCGGTCGAGGAGCAGTTCGACGACGTCGCGGTGCCCCTGGTTGGCGGCTTCGTAGAGGGGCGTGAAGCCTGGAATCGTGTTTGCGGTCCTGGCGGCGTCGATATAGGCGCCGGCGTCGAGCAGCGCTTCGACCACGGCGCAGTGTCCATGGCGAGCGGCCAGGTAGAGGGGTGTGGCGTCGTCTTTGTCGGTGAGGTTGACGTCGGCGCCGGAGGCGAGGAGGCGGCGGACCTGGTCGAGGTGGCCGGCGGCGGCGGCGAGGTGCAAGGAACGGCTGGGTCCGCCCAGGTCGGGCGGCAGGTGCGCTTCGGCCCGATCGGGCGTTTCGGCGCGCGCGAAGGTCGCGGCGCTGAGGATCAGGGCCAGGGCCCAGCAGAATGTCCCGGTCAGTTTCGTCATCAGGTATTGGCGTTGAAACTAGGCGACGCGGTCCTGGATCAGTTTGGCGTCGAGTCGGTTCTTCTTGGCGGTCAGGATGAGGCGGACGGTACGGATCTCGTGCTCGACGCGCAGGAGAAAGGCGACGACGGGTTGAAGCCCGGCGGTGATCTGGGCGGTCGATTCGAGGAAGCCCAGCATGTACTGCTCGCACAGTTGTTCGGTCTTGAGGAACGACTGGCGGCTGGCGACGTAGGCGGCGCCGGCTTCGAGGACGTGCTGGTACGGCGTGGCCATGAAGAGAGCGCCGAGGGCATCGTAGGCCTGATCGAGTCCGGCCCAGAAGCGGTCGCGGTCGACGAAGCCTCCTTCGAGGAAGACGTCGCGGCGGTCGCTCTCGATCAGCTTGAGGCGCAGCAAGGTACGGATGTTGGTCAGGTCGATCCGGACGCGGAAGAGATTGGAGAGGAAGAGCGAACCCAACTCATCGGCCCTTTCGACTTCGTACTGCACCTCGGACTGATCGAGGGAATAATCGATCTGGCGGATGTCCTTGTTCTGGTAGTAGGCGAGGACCGCCTGCTCGGTCGCTTCGGGCAGAGGCTCGGGCATGAGGGTGTAGTTTTCGCCCTGGAAGACCTGCTCGAACATGTCGGGCGGGACGTTGCCCCCTTCGCTGTAGTCGGCGCCGATGGGCTTGTCCAGCACGGCGCGGCGGATCGCGACGCGCAGGTTGGCGAAGTCGTCGCGGGTCCTGAAGAGGGCCACCCACTGGTCGGGGGCGAGCTGCGCGAAGAGGTCGCGCACGGCGGCGCGCCGTTCGAGCAGGACGGCGTCGAAATTGGCGCCACCGGCGGGGATGGTGTAGGGACTGCCTGCCAGGGCGGCGAGCGCCGAGGCGAAGTCGGGGGCGTTGATCATCTCCGCGAGGGCAGCGTCCGTGAGCAACTGCGTTTCCATGGCGCGCACCTCGGCGGCCTGGAAGGCATATTGCCAATCGTCGGCGCCGACCGACGGGTAGCCAAAGAAATCACTCATCATCTGTTGAGATTGCGCCTGCATATCAGCGGGCCCCACGGACGTCGGCGTCCTTGAAAAGCTCATTGCTCAGTTCGATTTCCAGGTCCGTCCGCGCCTGTCCGACGAGGACGTCGGTGGTGACGTTGGTACGGATCTGGCCACGCTGGAGGAGGAAGCCGCCTCCGAAGGGGTGCTTCTCGGACGACAGCGAGAGCTTGCCCTTTCCTTTGTCGGCGAGCTGGCGGTTGACGTCGTCGACGAGCTTCTGGTCGATGCGCGGATCGTCTTTACCGGCAACGACCTGCTCGTCGCCCGTCTCGACCGCCTCGGCGAGGAGTCGCGCCATGAGTTGGCGATACTCGTCGTCGGGCAGCTCGTTGAGCTTCTTGCGGCTGCGGGCGAAGACCTCGTCGAGCAACCTGGCCTTTTCGGCGAGGAATTCCTTCATGTTCTCCATGCGGGCCAGGGCGAGGATCTGGGCCTTCTCCGTCTGGGCGGCCTGTTCGGCGAGCTGCTGCGTCTGCTGCTGGAACTCGGCGATGCGGTCGTCGAACTTCTTCTGTTCGGCGGCCTGCTGGTCCTGGGCCTGGCGTTTGATCTGGTCGGCCTTGGTCTGAGCCTCGGCGAGAATCTTATCCACTACCTGTTGGGGATTCATAATGGGTACCTGCCCTTCGTGGTTGCCATCGTGCGTCCGCGCCTTTGGGGGGCGTTTTTAGGCGGGGAAGATCCCACCGAGGAGGATGGCAAACATGGTGATCAGCAGACCCAACACGGCGTAGACCTCGACGAGCACGGCGTAGACGACGCCGGCCTTGAAGGCCATTTCGGGTCGCTTGGCGGCCATGAGGATACCGCCGGAGCAGACCTTGCCCTGGTGGATGGCGCTGATGAAGCCGGTGATGGCGATGGGCAGACAGGCACCGATGACCTGGAGGCCCTGCATCCACGAAAGGCTCTTGACGCCGCCTTCACCGAAGAGGTTCATGTTGAGCAGGACGAGGAAGCCGGCCAAGAAGCCGTAGAAGCCCTGCGTGCCGGGGAGCACGACCATGATGAAGTTGAGCCCGTAGCGTTCGGGCTTATCGGTCAGTACACCGGCCGCACTGCGACCGGCGATGCCAATCCCAACTGCCGAACCCGCTCCGGCCATAAACACCGCCAGCGCTGCCCCAATCAAAGCCAACCCGTTGCCTAAACCTTCCATATACTTGCCTTTCCTAACTTGCTGGTCCACATCCGTACACAGCGTTCAGTTGTCTGCGGTATGCTATTTGTCGGCCGGCTGATCCGGGCCGGTGACGAGGACATACCGATTTGCCATCTGCATCGGGCGAAACTCCCGGCCGCCCCCTTGCAGGAACTTGGGGAAAAACTCCACATACTGAAGTCGAAGCGTGTGGACGAAGGCGCCCAACGCATTGATCACGAGGTTGAAGGCGTGGCCTCCGACGAAGACGAGGGGGGCCAGGACCCATCCGATCCAGGGGATGTCCATGGTGACCTTGGTCATGACGTTGACGGCCATGCCGAGTCCGGCGGTGGCCATGCCGAGGGCCATGAGGCGGAGGTAGCTGAGGACGTCGCCCAGGAAGAAGATCGTGCTGAAGAGGCTGTAGGCGCCCATGCCGAGTCGCCCCCCCCAGCCGCCTTCGCGGTGGCTGCCGAGGAGGATCATGGCGGCGGGGACGAGGATGATCCAGCCGAAGATGGTGCCGACGACGGGCGGGAAGACACCTGCTTTGGCGAAACCGAAGATGGCGATGGAGTTGAGCATGACCAGCCAGGTGAGATGGTCGAAGACGGCGTCGATGTAGCGGCGTTGCCGGAAGGCGTGTACGAAGCCGATGGTGACGCCAAAGATGATCTGGAAGTAACCGATCGCCAGGGCGAGGATGAAGAACTTCATGGGGTCGACGAGGGGGTCGAACCACATGACGGCCTGGCGGGCGCGGTCGAGGCCGGGGACGAACTGCTGGATGCCGTCGCCAAACCAGCCTCCGGTGAGGGCTCCGGCGACGACGGTGAGGATGGAGCCGATGATGAGGAGCCAGAGGAGCTTTCGGTCGCCATGCATCTTCCAGACGACGAGGCCCAGGATGGCGATGAGGACGAGGCCATATCCGGCGTCGGTGAGGCAGAGGCCGAAGAAGATAGCGAAGAAGGGCGCGAAGAAGGCGGTGGGGTCGACCTCCTTCGATCCGGGCATGCCATAGAGTCTCGTGACGACTTCGAAGGGACGAATGGTTTTGGGGTTTTCGATGTCGACGGGCGGCTCTTCTCCTTCGGCGGGCGTGATCTTGTCGACGGAGCAGGCGTCGAATCGGGCGACGATCTTCTCCAACTGCGGATAGTCGTGCTGCTTGACCCAGCCTTCGAGGAGCATGGTGTGCTCGGTGGCGGGGACGCTGACGCGGGCCTGCTCTCGCTGGAGGAGGTTGCTGTAATGATCGTAGAGGATCTGGAGGGCGAGCCGATGGGCGGCGAGGCCCTCGATGGTCGCGCGTACTTGCGAGATGTCACGGTCCAGGTCGGCGAGGCGATTGCGATGGTCACTGATGAGTTCGGCGACGGTGCCGGTCATGCCTTCGAAGGCGACGGCCTTGAAGTCGGCGGCGCGGAGTCGTTTCTGGACGTCGGCGACGGTTTCGGGCAGGCAGACGATGAGGACGGCGCGGGCGTTTTCTGCGGCGCCGACGGACTGGACCACGGCCTGCTGCTGTTCGAGTTCGGCGCGGAGCGGCTCCCACTGGCGTTCGGGGACGAGGCCGGTGAGGCATTCGACGCTGTCGAGATGCCGCAACTGCTCGACGGGCGTCTGGAGGGCCTGCCAGGGCTGGAGCATCTCGAGGGTGGCGCGGGTTGCTTCGCGCTCGTTGGTCAGGTGCTCCATGCGGGTGTGGGCCTCTTCGACCTTTGTGAGGACGTCGAGGGCTTCGCGACCTCCGACGACGTCGGAATACTGGCCGGCGGAGATTTCGCGGTGCGGGCGCAGGAAGCTGGTCTTTTCCTTCTGGTATTCGTTGAGGAAGGCGATCGCCTGTTCGAGTCGGCCGACCATCTCTTCGAGATCGCGCGGGCGTTTGCCGTCGGCGCGGAGGTCGGGCCACTCCTTGGCCAGCGCGGCGGCCTGGGCATCCATGATCTCGGCGACGCCGGCCTGCTGGAGGGCCTCCATGAGGTCGGAGGCCTGGGAGCGATGGCAGACGATCAATACTTTTGCCATTCGGGTGATGGCCATGCTCAGCCTCTCAGATAACGGACGACCTTGTCGGCGGCGGCGTCGATTTTGCCTTGGGTTTCGTTACGCAGGGCAGCGCGGCGGGATTCGGCGTCGGCTTTGAGCGCGGCGGCTTCCCGTTGGCCTTGTTCGCGGGCCTGGGCGACGGCGGCGTCGATGGCCTTGCGTCGCTGCTGCTCGGCGGTCGCCTGGGCGGCGGTGCGCTGCTTGCGGCCTTCTTCGGCGGTGCGCGCCGCTTCGGCCTTGGCCTGTTCGATGATTTCCTGTGCCTGTGCTTCGGCCTGCTTGATTTTTGCGATCAGTTCCATGTGCCGATATACCCCTATGGTCACAGCGAAGTTAAAAGAACCGGGAGTCTACATGATCCTTGCGCGGCTGACAAGAAAAAAGCCCTGGCGCGACGTTTAGAGAACCCGGTCCGCGGCGGCGACGAGTTCCTTGACGTGGGCGAGCGAAGCGGCGAACTGCTTCTTTTCCGCTTCGTTGAGATCGAGTTCGACGATTCGTTCGACGCCTCGCTGGCCCAACACGGCCGGTACTCCGACGAAATAGCCGCCCACTCCATATTCGTCACGACAGCAGGCGGAACATGAAAAAACCCCCCTGGTATCTCGGAGAATGGCCTCGGCCATTTTGACGGCTCCGGCGGCGGGTGCGTAGTAGGCGCTGTAGCCGAGGAGGTTGACGATTTCGATTCCGCCCTTGCGGGTTCGTTCGACGATTTCGGCGATTCTGGCGTCGTCGAGAAATTGGGCAATGGGGATCCCGCTGACGGACGTGAATCTGGGCAAGGGGACCATGTCGTCGCCGTGGCCGCCCATGAGGACGCATTGGATGTCGTCGACGCAGACGTTCAGTTCGCTGGCAAGGAAGTAGCGGTAGCGGGCGGAGTCGAGGGCGCCGGCCATGCCGATGATGCGCTGGGACGGGAATTGGGTGGTTTTGGCGAGGACGTGGACCATGGCGTCGAGGGGGTTGCAGACGACGATGACGAAGGCGTCGGGGCAGTGGGCGGCGATCTGCTCGCTGACGGACTGGACGATGTTGGCGTTGGTGGCGAGGAGGTCGTCCCGGCTCATTCCGGGCTTTCGGGGGACGCCACTGGTGACGATGACGACGTTGCTGCCGTCGGCGGCGGTCCAGTCGGTGGCGCCGGTGATGCGTTGTTCGGAGCTGAAGAGGCCGCTGGCTTCGGCCATGTCGAGGGCCTTGCCCTGGGGGAGTCCGTCGACGATGTCGAGGAGGACGACTTCGGCGAGCCGGCGGGTGGCGGCGATGTGTGCGGTGGTGGCGCCGACGTTGCCGGCTCCGACGACGGTGATTTTGTCCTTCGCCATGGTAGAAACCTCACAAATTCAGTGTTCCAGCCTGGTGATCGGGCGAGATGCTATCGGGATACGGGCGGAATGTCAAGGCGGCTCGTGAATAATGTGAAATTTTTCACAGAGCGAATCACCGGAGGGCGTCTCGGGATTGTCTCCATCGGGCGCGCATGGCCTCGAGGAGGGGCTGGTGCGCGGGGTCGGTGGCGAGGTCGAAGAGCTGCTCGTAGACGGGGTCCTGCTCGGTGTAGCGGAGGTACTTGTGGCGGAGGGAGACGATGCCTTCGGTCTGGGGGATGAGGTTGGGGCCCTGGCCGCGGGGGCGGTTGATGAAGAGGTGCTCGTAGAAGAAGTCGCTGCGGGCGAAGGCGGGTTTGCCGTGGAGGAGGGGCGAGAGGTCGGCGCCCTGCATCTGCGACGGGATCTCGATTCCGGCCAGCGACAGGATCGTGGGGGCGACGTCGATGTTGAGGGCGATCTGCGCGGGGGTGAGGCCTCGACGGGAGGCGGGCAGGCGCGGGTCGTAGACGAGCAGCGGGACGCGGATGGATTCTTCGTAGCCATACCACTTGCCGGCGAAGCCATGCTCGGCGAGGAAGAAGCCGTTGTCGCCCAGGAGGATGATGACGGTGTTGTCGGCGAGGTCGAGGCGGTCGAGCTCGCGGCGGATGCGGCCGATGACCGTGTCGACGCCAGTGATGAGGCGGTAGTAGCCTTTGACGGACTGCTGGTATTTTTCGGGGGTGTCGGAGCGCATGTGCCAGCGGACGCGGGCGGTGGTGGCGTCGTCGCGGAGGAAGGCGGGGAGCGTGGCGAAGTGCTCGGGCGAGGCGGTTTCGGGGACGGGGATGGTGACGTCCTGGTAGAGGTCTTCGTAGGGGGGGTCGTAGATGAACTGGCGGGGGTCGGCGTGCTGGACGTGCGGGGCCTTGAAGCTGATGGAGATGCAGGGAGGCGGGGAGGCGTAAAAGCGTGGATGCGGGGAGGCGAGGAGGCATTGGTCGTATCTCGTAT
>NPIE01002312.1_pt1 | contig 22507 bp, 21 predicted proteins | sample 8637661 | NCBI WGS metagenome assembly NPIE01 (sample SAMN07420842, study PRJNA396082) | bioreactor metagenome | isolation source: sample BA12 brine-fed electro-methanogenic bioreactor BA | place: Japan: Kochi | collected 2016-12-09
TCTCGCCTTCGGCACCAACTGACAATCCAAAGCAGTCCAGATAAATCTAAAAAACCCGCCAAATAGGCGGGTTTTTTAGTATCCAGCGTCTGCATCCGTCCACGCCAGATCGTTGACAGCCAGGCATGCCCAGACGCGTGCCCCCACTGACCGATTTCCAGGTCAGCAAAGCCAAGCCTTAATCGAAGGTGAAAACTCTGGTCTATCGTCGGAGTTGGACATTGAAGCCTTTATTGCGGACAAGAAAAAGTCTCTTTCCCTATGAGCCCTTGGTAGCCGCTGCGCGACGTTGTTTCTTCCCCATCAACATATCCTGACCCTGAGTCCGGAAGCCGAATGATCCCTTGAGGGCCATTAAGGAGCCTGGAGGTCCCTCCAAGTCTCTTTCTGCAAAAAGCTCCCCTCAACATCGTCTTCCATCTCCTCAAACATCCGCCAGGGGACGGCAAAGGAGAGCACATTCCTGTCAAGCTGTTTTTTGAGGTTCTTTCTTGCAGAAATGTCCGTAAGGCCGATAACCGCCCGGGGACGCTCTGATCTTGCCTCCCGGTAGGGGAGGATCCCGATCTGCTGGCACCCCGCGGCAAAGGGGGTGATCACGTTCAGGTTGTCCCCCCTGCCGTAATTGGCCAGCACCACCAGGGCGGAGAGTTGGTCCGGATCGCCCAGAAATACAATCACCTGGGGCTGTTCCCGGGTCGGGTCGAGATCGGTTAGGGGTTTAAAGACCACGTATTTTTCTGGCACCTCCATGATGGGCAGGCTGTCAATGAACCTTTTTAGCAGCTCCGGGGACTTCATATACCCTTCCCCGTGGCGGAATTTCTCCAAAAATTCCTTGCCTGCTGCAGATTCCAGCTTTTCAGCCATATCGCGGCCTTCCTGCCAATTCTCGTTGCCCGTGGACAGGAAATGATAGAAACAGACAATGCCGCCGGGGAAGTTGAGATACTGATTCCCGAATCCTAATCCGACTCCGCCGCCCCAGCAGCCGTAGGTCCTTTCATCGAAGGCCGCGGTTCTCCCTTTGGCCGCGGCCGCCAGCATCCACATGACACAGCCCCATTTGCCCTGTTTAAAGCCCATGGCCTTCTCGGGTCTATCATCACTCCAGAGGATGGCCACAGGCTGGTATTTCAAGTTAAGCGATCGAGCTATCTTGCTTTCCATGCCTACACCTCCCTATTTGTTGAATTATTGGCTTTAGGCCCGCTCCTTCCAGTATGCATACTCATAGGGCCATTCTTCCTGATACCAGTTAATCAATTCCTGCATCCTTTTTCGATGCTCCTCCTGCACCTTTTCTACCATAGCGAAACGCCGTTTCTCCTCCCAGGCCCTTACCAGGGTCCTGCCTGAACTAAAGGCCTGCTCGCGGCTTTTCTCAGGCACCTGGGTGTCCGGCCCGGTGGGGCCCATGGCGGCCCAGACAGCATCAACCGGAACCGCACCGCTTACCATGATGAAATGATTAAGGTATTGGACAATGGGCCACTCATCTCCTCCACCGGAAGTCACCACGCATGCCCCGTATTTGCCTTCAAGGGCCATGCAATGAATCAGACTGGAACAACGATCGATAAACACCTTTAATTGGCCACTCACGTTGAAGATATAATTGGGCGTGGCCAGGATGATCCCGTCTGCCGCCATCATCTTCTCCATTATGGACTCAAACTCGTCCTTTTGGGAGCAGCGGCCCTTTTTGTGGCATTGATCGCAACCCAGGCACGGCTTTACGGAATCGCCTCTAAGAACAATAGTCTCACATGCCGCCCCTTCACTTTCCGCACCTTTTAATACTTCTCCAAGCAGCTTTCCCGTGTTCCCCCTCTCCCCATGGGGGCTTCCGATGATGCTAAGAATTTTCATGAGATTGCCTCCTTGTGCATCTAAATTAGTTAGTGAAAATCAATACATTGATTCTGTGTTTTAGGATTCAAGACTTTTTGCAGGCGAATCTTTACAGGTCGGTGTATAAAATACCGCCCCCTGCCTCTTTTCATAATCCGCCCCCCGGTCAATGAAACGCGTCACTTCGTTTATCAGTTAATGTAAACTCAGGCCTCCCGACACGCTGATGTTCTGTCCCGTCACGAAAGCCGCGTCATCTGAGGATAGCCATGCCGCGGCCCCTGCCAGGTCATCCGGGTATTCCAGCCTCGGGATTGCGGAACTGTTTGCAAGTACCTCGCTCATCTCTTTGAAATCATGTTCCTGAACCGTTTCGCTTTGAACAAGCCCCGGAGAGATTGCGTTTACAGTAATTCCGTAAGGACCCGCTTCAAACGCCAGTCCCCTGGTAATGCCCACAACCGCCGCCTTGGAGGTGATGTACTGAATACCGTTACCCCGTCCTATGAAAACGGTGTCTGAGGATATGTTGATAATACGGCCCCAATTTTGGGCACGCATGTCGGAAAAGACCTCGCTGCTACACAACCACATCCCTTTTACGTTTACGTCCATGACACGGTCCCAGTCCGCCTCGTCCAATTCGTAAAAATGCTTTGTTGCCCGCTCGTAACCGATATGTCTGAGCATTATGGCAGCATTGTTTACCAAAATATCGACTTTTCCAAAGCGCTGGCGGGCTTTTCCCACCATCGCCTTGACCTGCCCGGAATCGGAAACATCGCAGACAATGGGCAACACCTCCCGGTCTTCGGAAGCTATCTCCTCTGCAGCCTTTTTTAATACGTCCTCGGTGGTTCCGCAAATGACTATATCGGCCTTTTCGGAGTAAAGACGCCTGGCTATGGCCTTGCCGATTCCCCTGCCGCCTCCGGTAATGAGTGCTACATGTCCTTCCAAACGTTCGCATTGCATAGACCTATTTCCTCCTTTTATTAAACGTTATCTATATTGCTCGCGGGATACTATCCCGCGAATCGGATTTTCCTGGATGAAATTACGAACATTTGAAGCCGCCAATTCGACGGCACTTTCAATGACACCGGGAACCATCGCCGAATTGTGCGGCGAGCCAATGAAGTCAATGTTCTGGATCTTCCCATCCTTGCCGTGGATGTAGAACTCGGTGCCTTGGTTCTGGCTGATCTTGCGCCCGGCATCAACGGTCTCCTGCTTCTTGTCGAAGTGGCCGCTGCTACGGTCGCACGACCTGTCTCGATTCTACATACAGGGTAAGTCCTCCTCGGTCAAGGTGCCGGTTCACGCCATCGTCCCGATGGTTTTGCGGAAGCGGCCCAGCGCCAGGGCAAAAAGGACCGTTCCAATCAGGACAATGGCGAGGAATTGCGGCCAGACCGCCGTGATACCCGCGCCCCGGTACAGGATCGACTGAGCCAACATCACAAAATGCGTGTTGGGCGCGGCGAGCATGATGTACTGGACGGCCTCCGGCATGCTCTCGCGCGGCGTGCTGGCGCCGGAGAGCATCTGCAGCGGCAGCAGCACCAGCATGAGCAGCAGGCCGAACTGCGGCATGGAGCGGGCGACGGTGCCGAGGAAGATGCCCATCGAGGTGGTCGCGAACAGATGCAGCGCCGCCCCGGCCAGGAACAGCGCGAGCGAGCCCTGGATCGGCACGGACAGCCAGCCCTGCACAACGGCGGTGAGCGCGAAGGCGGTGGCGGCAAGGACGACCAGCCCCATCGCCCATACCTTGCTGCTCATGATCTCGAAAGGCGTGACCGGCATGACCAGCAGATGCTCGACGGTGCCGTGCTCGCGCTCGCGGATCAGCGCCGCTCCGGTGAGGACGATGGAGAGCATGGTCACGTTGTTGATGACCTGCATGATCGCGCCGAACCATGATTTGTTGAGCTGGGGATTGAAGCGCACCCGCAGCGCCAGATCGACCGGCAACTCCTGAACCTCGCGATAACGCTGCGCGAAGGCGCGCACCTCGTCGGTGACGATGGTCTGGATATAGCCGCTGCCGGTGAAGGCCTGGCTCATGCGCGTGGCATCGACATTGAGCTGGATCGTGGGCCGCCGCCCGGCCAGCAGGTCGCGCTGGAAGTTGGGCGGGATGTCGAGGGCGAAGGTGTCGAGGCCGGCATCCATGCGGGCATCCATCTCGGCCTGGTCGATTATCTCGGGGGGAACAAAGTACGGCGGGTAAAAGGCGCTGACGATGCGCCAGGACAGCGGCGAGCGATCCTCGTTCACCACCGCGATCGGCGCCTTGTTGAGGGTCTCCGGCATCGCCGTGGCCGCCGTGTAGACCGACAGGGTGAAGGCGTAGACGATCAGCACCAGCATGATCGGGTCGCGTACCAGGCTGCGCAGCTCCTTGACACCGAGATGGAAAATATTGGCAAGGCGCATGGACTACCGCTCCTGCTTCTTGAGCAGCGCGGCGGACAGCCCGATCAGGACCGGCACCGCCAGCGCCAGCGGGAGAAAGGCGGCATGCAGGTCGGAGAAGTCGAGCGCCTTCGAGAAGGTGCCGCGCGCGATCGTCAGGAAATGCGTGGTCGGATAGACCTCGCCGATCACTCGGCCCACCCCTTCGAGGGACGAGACCGGGTCAATCATGCCCGAGAAGTTCGTCGCCGGCAGGATGGTGAGCACCGCCGTGCCGAAGATCGCCGCGATCTGGCTGCGCATGAAGGTTGATATCAGCAGACCCACAGCCGTCGCGGCGCCGATATAGAGCAGCGCGCCCGCCGCCAACGTCAGGAAGCTGCCCTTCAGCGGAACGCGGAAGACGGTCACCGCCAGCAGCGTGAGCAGCAGGAAGCTCAGGAAGGACAGGACCACGTAAGGGAGCTGCTTGCCGAGCAGAAATTCGAGCCGCGTGGTCGGCGTGACGTAGAAGTTGGTGATCGAGCCGAGTTCCTTCTCGCGCACCACGCTGAGCGCCGCGAGCATGGCCGGAATCAGCATGAGCAGCAGCGGGATCACTGCCGGCACCATCGCCACCAGGCTCTTGACGTCCGGGTTGTAGCGGAACCGGGTCTCGATATTGACCAGCCCCGCCAAAGCCTCGCCGTAGCCGGCCTCGCGCGCCCTGGTGGCAAGCCAGTGGGCGTGAATCCCCTGCACATAGCCGCGGACGGTCTCCGCCCGTGTCGGCATGGCGCCGTCGATCCAGGCGCCAATCTGGACCCGCCGGCCGCGGGCGATGTCGCGCGCGAAGCCCGGGGGGATCTCGATCGCCAGATTGAGGTCGCCTTCGCGCATTCGCCGGTCGAGATCCTCGTAGTCGGTGATCGGCGCCCGCTCGACGAAGTAGCGGGAACCGGCGATGTTGAGCGTATAGCCGCGGCTGACGGTGGTCTGATCGCGATCCAGCACCGCGAAGGTCAGATCCTCGACATCGAGGTTGATGCCGTAGCCCATCACGAACATCAGGATGACGCTGCCGAGCAGCGCCAGCGTCAGGCGGATCGGATCGCGGCGCAGCTCCAACCCTTCGCGCCGGGCGTAGCTCGCCATGCGGCGGGGATCGAACATGCGCCGCCAGCCCTGGGGTTCGACATGGCCTGCCGACGCGTCAACCGTATCGAGCGAAGCTGTTTGCCCCGCGTCGGCTTCGCCTTCCCCCGACGCCTCCTCCAGATGCGCCACGAATGCCCCTTCCAGGGTCTCCGCGCCCCGCTGCTGCACGATATTCGCCGGCGTGTCGGTGACCAGCACCCGGCCCGCGTGCATCAGCGAGATGCGGTCGCAGCGCTCGGCCTCGTTCATGAAATGGGTGGAGATGAAGATGGTCACCCCGTCGCGGCGCGACAGTTCGACCAGCCTGCGCCAGAAGGCGTCGCGCGCCACCGGGTCGACGCCCGAGGTGGGCTCGTCGAGGATCAGCATCTCGGGCTTGTGGATCATGGCGACCGCCAGCGACAGGCGCTGGCGGATGCCCAGCGGCAGCTTGTCCGGCAGGGTGTCGATCACCGCGGCCAGATCAAATCGCTCGACCATTTCGTCCACGCGCCCTGAAATCTCGGCGGCGGGCACGTGGAACAGCCGGGCGTGCAGCTCCAGGTTCTGACGCACCGTCAGCTCGGTATACAGCGAGAAGGACTGCGACATGTAGCCGACGCGACGGCGGGTCGCCAGGTCGTGCGGGTCCACCTCCTGTCCGAACAGCCAGGCGCGGCCTTCGCTGGGCGGCAGCAGGCCGGTCAGCATCTTCATGGTCGTGGTCTTGCCGCAGCCGTTGGAGCCAAGAAAACCGAAGATCTCACCCCGTGGGATGCGCAAGTTCACATGATCGACCGCGGTGAACTCGCCGAAGCGCATGGTCAGATCCCGGGCCTCGATGGCGGTATCGCCATCGTCTTCCGGCCGCGGCGGAATCTCGACCGCCCGATAATCCCGGCGCTTGTCTTCCGGCAGCAGCCGGATGAAGGCCGCCTCCAGCGACTCCGCCCCCGTGCTGTGCAGCAGGCCTTCGGGCGTGTCGCTGGCCAGCACCCGCCCACCGTCCATCGCCGCCAGCCAGTCGAAGCGTGCCGCCTCCTCCATATAGGCCGTGGCCACCAGCACGCTCATGCCGGGCCGGGAACGACGGATGCTGGCGATCAACTCCCAGAACTGCCTGCGCGAGAGCGGATCGACGCCGGTGGTCGGCTCGTCGAGGATGAGCAGGTCCGGATCGTGGATCAGCGCGCAGCAGAGGCCGAGCTTCTGCTTCATGCCGCCGGACAGCTTGCCTGCCGGGCGAGCGAGAAACGGCCTAAGCCCGGTGGCCCCGGTCAGCGCCTCGATGCGGCGCGCCCGTTCGCCGCCGTCATGCCCGAACAGACGGCCGAAGAAGTCGAGGTTCTCGAACACCGTGAGCGTCGGATAGAGGTTGCGCCCCAGGCCCTGCGGCATGTAGGCGATGCGCGGGCCGACCCGGCGGCGATGGCGCGCATCGGCCATGTCGCCGCCGAGCACCTCGACCTGTCCCGTCTGGACCGCGCGGGCACCGGCGACCAGCGCCAGCAGGCTCGACTTGCCGACCCCGTCCGGGCCGATCAGCCCGGCCATGCAGCCCGCCGGGATGTCGATCGTGACCTCGTCGAGCGCACGCACCTTGCCGTAGCGCAGGGACACATCCCGCAGGCGGGCAACCGGCGCGGCATCGCCCCCGCCATCCTCCATCTGTGCATGTACATCCCGGCTCATTGCGGCAGCCTCGTCTGCAGTTCAGGGGGCCAATCCACCCGCGGATCGAGCCGCACATAGGCCATGCCCGGCAGGCCGGTCTTGACCTGGAGGAGGTGCTCTCTGAGCAGGTCCGGGGCGATCCGCGCCTTGATGCGGAACATCAGCTTCTGGCGCTCTTCTTCCGTCTCCACCGTCTTGGGCGTGAACTGTGCGACATCCGCGACGAAGGAGATTTCGGCCGGGACCACGTATTGCGGAGCGGCGTCGAGCACGAGCCGTGCCTCGGCTCCGAGCGCGACCCGCCCGGCCTGTTTCGTCGGCAGGAAGAAGGTCATGTAGACATCGGTGAGATCGACCATGTTCAGCACCACGCCGCCGGGAGGGAGCACTTCACCGGGTTGGGCGACGCGGTACTGAACGCGGCCGTCGCGCGGCGACTTCAGTACGCTATCGTCAAGGTCAGCCTGGATCCGCTCAAGCATCGCCCGGGTCGCCTCCACATCGGCTTGCGCGCCAAGCACCTGTGATCTGGCCGTGGCAATGGCCGCCTCCGTCCTTGCGACATCCGCCTCGGCAGCACGAAGCATGGCCTCAACGCTGAGAGAAGAGGCACGATCATCGTCGAATTTCTGCTGGGAAACGGCTTTGCTGACGACCAGCGATCGCGACCGCTCAAGCCGTATCCGGGCCACCTCAGCCTCGGCCGCGCGTTGCGAGACCACTGCCTGCGCTGCCGTTTTCTCGCTTTGGCGCTGCACGACCTGGCTGTTGGCGATCCGCACCGAGTTCTCAGCCTGGCGCAAGCGGGCTGATGCCTCTCTTTTCTGAGCCTCTAAAACGGCGGTGTCCATTTTGGCCAGAACCATCCCGGCCGGAACGTTATCGCCTTCGTCCGCAAAAATCTCCTTGACCCGTCCGGCTCTTTGCGTGGCGATATCAATTTCCACCGCCTCAATGCGTCCGTTGCCACTGGCGATACCCGCTTCCAGTCCGTCACTCTGGAAATAACGCCAAAGCAACAGAGCCGCAACCGCTGCCACGCCAAGAAGCAGCGCCCTCGTACCCCATTTTTTAAATCTTACGTCCAATGGCATCTTCAACCACTCCTAAAACGATCATGGATCATCAAGCGTCTTCTTTGAGTTTCATGGCGATTCGCGTCACATGGGCACCCTGGAAACGGGCGCCGTTCAGTTCGTTGTCGTTGGGTATCCTCTCTCCCTGGCTTCCGTCGATGGTCGAAGCGCCATAGGGTGATCCGCCGCTAATTTCGCCGATACCCATTTGACCGGCAAAAGAATAAGGGAGCCCGACCACCACCATGCCATGATGCAACAGTGTAATATGAAAGCTGAGGATGGTCGTTTCTTGACCGCCATGCTGCGTGGCGGAACTGGTGAAGACACTGCCGGGTTTGCCGATCAAGGATCCTTTCTGCCAGAGGGTGCCGCTGGCATCAAGAAATTGGCGCATTTGGCCGCACATATTGCCGAAGCGTGTTGGAGTGCCAAATATGACGGCATCAGCCTCTGCAAGGTCATCCATCGTGGCCACCTGGATATGGGTCTGCCTCTTCTGGAACTCCAAGGCGCCCATCTCCTCCAGTACATCGCCTGGGAGGGTTTCCGGGACCCGTTTGACTAAAGCCTCGCATCCAGTGACCTGTAATACACCTTTCGAGACCGCTTCCGCCATTCTAAAAATATTTCCATGCAAACTGTAGTATACGATCAATACCTTGTACATGTTTTGTTCCTCCTCTTTTTTTCAGGTCTTTACTTTTTTGAATCAAACTGACACGACTTTATCCGAAGTTATAACTGTTACAAGGTACTAGGCCCCCCCGAAACCCAAATAGAAAAATATTTGACTTGACTACCTGAGCCAGTCGATCAATTTAATAGACTATGCTTTCAAAGAAGACAAAATACGGATTGCAGGCTCTTCTGCTTCTGGCCCGGGAGTACGGACAAGGCCCGGTCTTGATCGCGGATATGGCGGCACGGGAGAAGATTCCCAAGAAGTTTCTCGAACTGATTCTCCTGCAGCTGAAAAATGCAGGAATTCTTGGGAGCCGGAAGGGGAAAGGAGGCGGATACTTCCTCGCGCGTAATCCTTCGCAGATCACAATGGGAAAGGTCGTGCGCATTCTGGAAGGTCCCCTTGCGCCGGTCCCGTGTGTCAGCGAAACCGCTTATCAGAAATGCGAGGAATGCCATGACGAGGCGAGTTGCGGGATTCGCTTGGTGATGAAGGACGTCCATGATGCCATTGCCGATATTCTTGATCATACGACCCTCAAGGAGGTCGTCGCACGATCTTCGACAGAAGCCAAGGCATCCAAAAAAATAGTGGATTTCCAAATCTAAATTTTTTTCCTTATTAGTCTATTAAAACGATAGAGAGAGAGAGAGGGAGAGGGAGGGAGGGAGGGATGACTTGACCAGGAAACTGTGAGCGCGGCCGCAAAAAATGATGGAAATTTTGTAGGTTTTGGACAAGATAGGCGGGGGAAGAGAAACGGAGCCCCCTCGCGTTTCTTGGCGGAATCATGAAGGGGGCTCTCTTCTGAACGGGATAGCGGATGCTTCACCAATGACAAAATCGCCAGCTCCCGGACCATGCTATTCAACGGGCACAAAGGCACCATTGTTCAATCGGCCTCTTCATCCCGGCTGCGACAGCAACCGTAGCGAATTCGGAGGCAAACAACAAGTTACTCTATGACAAGACGCCGCAACGCGGCGTGCGTTGCTAATCAGGTTTCTTTTTGCTGCGATCTCTGACGAAGACGATTTTGGCCATAACCGACTCGCCTTCGGCGTTTGCTCGGCTTTCAGTGGCAGAATGTGTTTGCGAATCACCGCCGCACTCAGCAGGTGCAGAAACTTGCGCCAGTTGGCATGGGTCGAGTTCAAAAACCGATACACCGTATCTTTGCCGATCTCGGCACTCGAGTCGGCAGTTTGCAGATATCGAAATAGGTTCTTGCCGGTTAAAGCCAGGCAGAAGATAAACCGCATCACCGCCACAGGGGCGATGCCACATTGCTTAAGGATGTTGCTTTGCCTTAAGAGTAGTGCGATGCGCTGATTTTCAAAGAACGAATCAATTTGGTTCTGACATGATAAAGAGTCTGATACAATCTGGTTCAAAGCGTCATCTCCTGGTTTTAGATTGGTTGTTGGGGAATAACCAATTATATCACAGCTGATGGCGCTTTTCTTCAGTTATTTAAACACCTTATGTGTTTTTTTAGCCTGCGAAAGTTGAGTAAGTAACTATCCCCCGGCAAAGCCGGGGGATAGTTACTGTCTTTGTTATCCTCATGGTTGGCTATGGAATAAATATTAAGTGCTTTTTACCTCGATTTGTTTTACATCCGATTTCGGCAGTGCCTTTCTCGGCATGGTCACGGTCAACACGCCTCTTTTAAAGGTGGCGTTGACCTTGTCCTGATCCGCGTCCTCGGGAAGGGAAAGCACCCGCTGGAACGAACCGTAGGAGCGCTCCATCCGGTAGTAGTTCTTTTCCTTCTCCTCCTTTTCCTGTTTCTTTTCGCCGCTGATGGTCAGGGTGTCGTTGATGATTTCCAGCTTGACATCCTTTTCATCTACGCCTGGCAATTCAACGGTAATCGTGTACTCCTTGTCAGTAGCGCCTAAATCCAGGGTGGGCTTCAGGATGCCGTCAGCCAGTCGCGGAAACAGGGGCTGATCGAACCCGAATGGGTACAGGCCGAACCCGCGGAACGCCTGATCGAAAAGCCGGTCGATCTCATGATGAAACTGCTGCAGCGGATGGGCCGGCACGCCGCTTTGTTCCTTAGCGTTTTCGCGCTTCACCGGCACCATCTTGCCGATACCCTCTTCTTCCTTCTTGAACCAATTCCAGGGAACCCATTTTTTAATGTCCATCGCATACCTCCTATGATTAAGTTAACCTACTGGTTATATTAAATTTGTGTACTGACCCCGAATATGTCAAGGGTGTGATTACCGAAATTTGACCACCCTCGGCATCCCTTCGCTACTCTTAAACAATATTGTACAGTGAAACATCTCGGATGATCGTGCCGCCAAGCAGCCAGAGGTGGTCGCGATACTGGGCGAAGGTCTTTCGGGACAATCCCTCGTCATAAAGCGCCTGCAGAAAACCGGCAAACCAGGGCAACAGCTTCTTGCCGTAGGTGAAATCTTCCGCAACGCCCATCCAGCTCGTCGGCCACCTGTCGAAATCCGGTGTCCAGGCGTGGAAACTCTGCGCTTCACTGTTCCTGTCGACGCTCATTTTTCTCGCCATAATCCCGCTTTGACCAGACGTTGCACCAGGGCTCGGCGGCGCGAGTGTTCGGCCATAAACTTCTGAAACTCCTTTTGGAACGCTGCCAAGGTGGCATGCTGGCTGTAAGCATCGCGCAGATCGACCAGTTGGCGGCACGCTGCGTCATAGGCATGGGCGTGGCCCTTGTTGGCGTCGCCATGGGCCGATTTCCAGGCCCGGGGGAAATCGGCCGCCAGCTTGGCAAGCCAGGCATTCCGTTGCCTCTTGCGCTCTGCCTCGGCCTGGCGACGGGCCTTGGCCTCTTCGATGAGCCGCAGGGCTTTGGCCTGCTCGGCCAGCTGCCACAATTCGGCAACGGAGCGGCGCACTCCTTTGGTCGGCGCAGACTGCTCCTGCCAGGCGGCATACCGTCGTTTCAACGCCCGTTCGGCGCTGGCCCCCTGCCCGTCCAGCATCTGCCGAAGGTAACCCCTGATTTCGGCCTTCGGAAGTTTGTCGAGCCAGGCATCGAGTGCCGCGCCATCCGCTGCGTCTGCTTGATTTGTTTGACTCCCGCTGCCCACCCCGGCCAGCAGGTCGATGTCGACTTCGAGAAATTCCGCCAGAGCCTGCTGCGCTGCCGTCAACTTATTCAATCCTTGTAACGCAAAGGGTTCTAGATCATCCGGATCGGTCTCCCCGGTTGTCACGGCACGCAGCCAGCCGATATACAGACTCCGCAAATCACCCCGCAGCAGTTCCTCCCGCACAGGAGCAAGAAGGGTCATCAAGCCGGGCCCTTCATCAACATAACCGAAGCGGTCGTAGTCCTCCGTTTCACCGAGTGACCAGGTCAACAGCCAGTGCTCCGGCAACTTCTCAAATTCCAGATGCGGGCTGGTACAAAAGGCCTTGAGCGTCTTCTGGTCGATGGCCTCTCTGGGCAGACGCACCATGAAGGTGGCATCCCCCCAGTTGGCGATAAACACATGGACATCGAAAAAATGCCGCATGAAATCGCGTGGATCGGCCTTCAGTCCGCCCCAGCTGTATTCGTTGATGAAGCTGACCGGGGTGATTTGCGCCCGGGTTGAAATGCCCCGCAGGTGGTCCATCTCCCGAGCCGTCAATGGACGGTCGATGGCAAGAAACTCAAGGTACTGATATTCGCTCACCGGTACGCCTCACGCAGATTTTGTGGCCCGAAAGGCCGAGTCATCAGCCAGATGCAGATAGATGCGACCGTTCAGCTCGCCATTTTCAATGACCGCCCAGCCACGACCGCAGACCGGATCGTTTTCCTCCTGCCCTGACCAGGAGAACTCGAAACGCGGCGCATTACCGCATTGCTCCACCCGGCCATCGATGTCCCTGGAGACCAGCCCAAACTGAAACTGGCCGGTGCCATCCGAGCCGATGCGGATAAATCCCGGCACCTCCATGTCGACGTAATCCTGGTCCCAGGGCTCCATCTCGACGATGCGCCATTTTCCGGCAAACGGTTTCATCTGCTTCATAGGATTCCTTTCAAGAAACTCTCTTTTATCGCCCCGGGGAATGCCATGGCCCGATTGTCACGAGCCATGTCGCGAGTTTGTCGCAAGTATGCCTCTGCTACTCGTCGGCATGGTGTTGCAGCCAACGATGGCCTTTACCGGTCAAGCGATAGCGCTGGGTGGGGCTGCGCGGGGAATCGGGTTGGGTACGTTCGATCCATTGGTCTTCCTTGGCCGGGTTGAGGTAGTTGTTCCGGAACGTGGGCCGGTGTGACAAACCCAAAGCCTGCATCAAATCGTTGCTGCCCAGCTCACCGCTCCCAATTGCACGAATCAATGCCGCTACTTGGTCGGCAACTTGGTCGTTCAACACAGCCTCGCGCACGGCATCGCGCAACGCACCCAGCATGAACTCGACAAAAGGAGTGGCATCCGCTTGGCTGTCGGCCACCGCGAGGACCCGGTAATAATCCTCCTCGACACTGGCGTCCCAGTCCTCCATGGCCTCGTAGGTCGCAAAGGCGTTTCGCACCTCCTGAATCTCGCGGGGGTGCCCCAACACCCGTTTGCCCTCAATCACGGCGGTCACCTGTTCAAGGGTGAGCGTGTTGTTCTCGATGGCCAGCGAGGCTTGGATGGTGCGGATGCGGTTCTCCCGGCGCAGGCGCGGAGTCAGGTTCTGTTCGGCGAGAACGGTGTAGCGGCCGATGGTTTCGCCAATCTCGGCGACCAGATTCACTATCGCCGGGGTGATGGTGCAGGGCGGCTGATATTTCATATCGTCCTTCGCTGCTCCCTACGACGCCATGCTGGCGTAGTAGGGTGACGGCACCGTTGGGTACGCCCGGAACACATGCACGAAAACCGCCTCTGTCTTGTCCCGCACGTCCTCCTCTGAATAGGTTTCCGGCAACCCGGTTTGCTCGCCCCAGAGATAGTCCTGAATCGTCAGTCGGACCGCGTCCCGGGTGGATTCCTTGTCGCGCCAGTGATTGATCCGCAGTTTTTCCGCCTTGAGGGTTTCGAGTAGATCAACGGCCACGGCCTTGATGCGTTTGATTTCACCGGACGTCAGATCCGGCTTCCTCAGCAAGTCGAATACGGCGAGACTTTCCTCATTGAGACCTTCCCGCACGGCGCGGCTCTCCTCATCGTCCATCTTTCCCATGATCTGCAGAAGCTCTTCAAAGGTCTTCTCGATGGTCACCCGATCCTTCTCGCGGTTGTACTCGGCAACAATCTCCTCGTAATGCCTTTGGAAATCGGTCCGCAAGGGATTCTGCTGGAGCAGACGCTGCAGGCGTTGTTCGATGACGGTTTTCAGATTTTGCACGGTGGTGCGTTTGGCCGGGCTGCGCTCGAACTCCCGGCGCAAGCGGTCGAAATCGATCTTGCTGATATCGTATGGTGGAGACTCTTCAGCAACAGCCGGTTGAGTTTGTGTTTCAATCGCCTCATCGACCACCTGATGCAGTTGACGGATGATGTCGGTGATATCCGCCTGTTCACGGTCCTGTTGCAGGCTTTTATAGACGATGTTGATCGCGTCGAAGTCGCCCCGGCAAGCATTGACGCCTTCGATGGTGATGCAGGCCTTGAACTTCGAGAACACCGCCCGGCACATCACTTCAAAGCGTTTGCGCGTCTCGTCGTTTTCGTTCGCCGCCTCCTTGGCGGCGAGAATTGCCGCATTTCGGGCAAAACCGGTCTGCCCGATAATCCCATCCAAAGACGCGCTTCGCTCTTCCAAGAAGGATCGGACAAAGGCAATCGCTTCACGAAGATCGGCGAGCAGTTCCTCATCGGGCTTTGCCGGTTCGGTCTCGCCGCCATCGCCACCACGACCGTCATCACCCGTTCCGGCAAAGGTCGCCAGCGCCTTGCGCAGGTTTTTCAGGATGCCGCAGTAATCGACGATCATCCCGTTGTTCTTGCCTTCGCTTACCCGGTTCGCCCGAGCAATGGCCTGCATCAGCGTGTGCGCCTTGAGCGGCTTGTCCAGGTACAGGGTGGAGAGGCTGGGAACGTCAAAACCCGTCAACCACATGGCACAGACGATGGCAACGCGAAACGGGTGCTCCTCGGCCTTGAACGCATCGTCCAGCGACAGCCGTTGCATCGGTACGGGCGAAAAATCTTTCGCCCCTACGGGATTCTGCATGGCCTCGGGCAGGTCGATGCCTTCCTTGATCAGGCGGCGGTGCGGGGTGATGTCCAGCTCCCACTTGCGAAACTTTTCGACCTCGCCCTGTTCCTCGCTGACCACCACCGCCATCTGCGTCTGGCGCATCCACTCGATCTGACGTCGCCGGTACTGTTCGTCCTGCTCGTCCGTGGCCTGAGGCAACTGCGCTTCCAACTCGCCGATTCTCTCGTTCCAGTAGAACTCGACCAGCTTGTGCATACGGACGCAGGTGATCTTATCGATGCAGACCAGCATCGCCTTGCCGGTTTCCCAGCCCAAAGAGTAGTGCTGCACAAAATCGCGGGCCACCTGGTCGAGACGTTTTCCAGCCGTAATGATGTGGTAGTCTCGCTTGAGCTCCTGCTCCAGGCGCTGCTCCACATCGATATTGCCCGTCTCCAGCTCCTCCAGCTTCTCGGCGATCCGCTCGTTCAGATCGCCGACCGCCACGCCGAGCTTGTCGCCACGCGCATCGTAATAAAGCGGCACCGTGGCCTTGTCCTCGACGGCCCGCTGGAAATCGTAGGTGGAGACGTAATCGCCGAACACCCGACGGGTGATCTCGTCGTCCTTAAAGAGTGGCGTGCCGGTGAAGCCGATATAACTGGCGTTCGGCAGGGCATTGCGCATGTTGAGCGCCAGGGTGCCGTACTGGGTGCGGTGAGCCTCGTCAGTGATGACGATGAGATCGTCACGCCGAGAGTAGGCCTCACCTTCCACCACGGTCTGGTTGAATTTCTGGATCAGCGAGAAGACGTGCGATTTATGCTGGGCCAGCAGCTTGGCGAGATGCTCGCCGCTCGCGGCCCGGCACGGGTCGCGGTCGTTGTCCACCACGCCGCATCCGGCAAAGGTCTTGTAGATCTGCGTGTCCAGGTCATCGCGGTCGGTGAGGATCAGAAAGGTGAAGTTGCCGCCCAGCTTGCGATGGACCTTGCGGGTGAAGAGCACCATGGAATAGCTCTTACCCGAACCCTGGGTATGCCAGAAAACCCCCAGCTTGCCGTTCCTGAGATTGCGATCGCGGACCGCCTCGATGGCCCGGTTGACGCCTAGGAACTGGTGGTTGCGGGCCAGAATCTTCCGCGATTCCCCGGCCGAGTCGTCGAAAATGATGAAGTTCTCCACCAGGTCGAGGAAATTGGCTTTCGCGCATACCCCCTTGAGCAGCGTTTCCATGGCCACCACGCCCGGCTGATTCTCGGCCAACCGTTTCCACTCGTGAAAATGTTCGAACCGGCTGGTGAGCGAGCCGAGTTTGGCATCCACCCCGTTGGCCAGCACCACCATGGCATTGTGATGAAACAGATGCGGAACGGTGTCCTTGTAGTCCAGAAAGTTCTGCTCGTAGGCGGCGCGGATATCCTTGCTGACGTTCTTCAGCTCCATGAACAGCAGCGGCAGGCCGTTGACGAACCCGACGATATCCGCCCGGCGGCGGTACAGATCGCCGCGCACCCACAGCTCCCGCACGCAGAGGAAATGATTGTTCTCGGGGGCATCAAAGTCGAACACCCGCAGCCGCTGGCGCACCCGTTCGCCTTTGGCATTGCGAAAGGTGACCTGCACCCCGTCCTTGATCAGTTCGTACTTCTCGCGGTTGGTGGCGGCCATGGTCTGCGAGGCGGAGACCGTGACGATCTGGCGGAGGGCGTCTTCATAGGCCGTGGCAGGCAACCCGGGATTCAGTTCCTCGATCTTGGCTCGCAGGGTGCGGGTCAACACCACCTCACGGTCCGATTCCCGGCCCAGCAGGCTGTCCGGCCCGAAATCCTCGTTGTTGTATGCGTACACCGACTGCCAGCCAAGCTCTTGCTCCAGGTACTCGGCGGTGGTCTGCTGGACAAGGGTGTCTTCGGTGTAGGCACTCATCGCTGTAGCTCCCATACCCCCAGAACCGCACGCCCGGTTTCCGTCAGGCGGTAGCTCTGTTTGCTGCTGCGCGGCTTTTCAGGAATAGTCATCTCCAGCAAACCATCGTCGAGCAAAGGCTGAAGGTACTCCTTGCGGAAGTGCTCACGGTCTTTCATGCCTGCAGCGTTCTGCAATTGCGTGCGAGTCGCGTCACCAGCAAACGCTTCAAGGAGCATCGCCCGGACTTGCGGGGTACTCGTTCGATACTTGCTGGGTACTTGCTGGGTACTTGTCGGGTGCTTGCCGGGAGTCTCTTCTTCCTGCGTATCCGGTGACAGCGGCCTGGGAAAGATCACGGTAAACCAATGCTCCGACACCTCAATTTGCGGTTCGGCAACTCCGTACTCCCGACAGAGGTTGCGGATGCGCTTGATGCCCGAGCCGATATGCTCCACCGCAATCGGCGGCTCGGCCGACCGGGCGACGGCCTGCACCTCGGACTTGAGCCGGTTGTGATCTTTCACCCCGAAAATCTCCCCCGCATCCGTGACCCCGATCAGGATCACGCCGCCGGTGGCATTGGCAAAGGCGCAGATCTCCCGGCCGAGATTCGAGGTGCCGGAACGTTTGAACTCGGTGGTGAAGCCTTCGCCGAGGGCGAGGAGATTGTGGAGGTCGGAGCGTTTCATACCATCCATGCCTCCACACCATATTCGGCAATCGGTTCCCGGATTTCCGTAGGGGCGAAAAATTTTTCGCCCCTACCCGGATGCAATTTGTCCATTTCCCATTGCGCGGTATTGTTATGGATATATTCCCGGATACGATTCAATTCCGGTTCATTGCGGACGATGTGTTCCCAATAATTACGTTGCCAGACGGCATAAATTGACGTGTTGTTTCGCATCCATTTGGTTACGCCGATTTTAAACCCGCGAACGATGGAACCAATGGTTTTTGAGGTGCCGCACGGACGTGTTGTTTGGGGTAGGGGCGAAAAATTTTTCGCCCCTACATTGCCGGTGATAACGACAATGCCATGAATATGATTTGGCATGATCACGAATTCATCCAGATCAACATGTGGAAAATGGATTGGAATGTCATCCCAACATTGGCGCGCAATATTCCCCGCCTCGTTCAACCGCATTTCCCCATTCACAATATCCCCGAACAGACATTCCCGATTCTGGGTGCAGACGGTGACGAAATAGGCCCCGGCCTGGGAATAATCGTACCCCTGTAGCCGGATGGAACGGCGGTTGCGTCGGGGTGGGATGGCGTCATCCTGTAGGGGCGAAAAATTTTTCGCCCCTACAATGGCGGGATCGCATTTCGGATGATGAAAATTCACACCGCCACCTCCCCGTTCATCAGTTTGGGCAGGAGAAGGTCGCGGGCTTTGGCGAGTGAGGCATTCTGTCGCTTCAACAATTCCATCTGCTGGTGCAGCGGCGATACCGTCTCCTCAAACAATCGAAGGATTTTCTTCTCCGCAACCAGCATCAAACGGCTGTGGGCAAAATCGCGATTCAATCCGGGAACGGCAACATCCGTGCTGATAAAGGTCATCTGCTGCAGGGCGTAGTAGAGAAAGAAAGAGCAGAGTGCCGAGTCGATGTAGTACACAGTATCGATGGGATGGCAATCGTCCGGCGACCAGTACACGCTACCGACATTACCTTTTCGCCCGACGATGATGGTGGGGCCGGGCACGAGAGCTTTTGCGTGGGTTCCAACAATTCCGCTTGAGCCATAGACCGGAAACGGCCCGGGAACGCGGTCGTCGTTTTTCAAGGCTTTACCGTATTTCAGGGGTGCAATAGTCCCAAGCGGCTTCTTCTCCCACCCCTCCGGCACGCCATCGATGATTCGGGTGTGTTCGTGGCCGGGGAAGCGGAGGTGGACGAACCATTCCTTGTAGAGCAGCCGCGCCGCCTGTTCCAGCAACTGAATCCGCCGCCGGTTGTTCTCGATCAGGTCGTCGTAGGCGGAGAGGATGGAAGCTATTTTTACTTGCCGATTCTTGTCCTTAACAACCGGGAGTCTGACCCCGCGCAGAATAGTTTGCGTGAGCAGCGGCTGAGCTGCTCCTCCGGCGTAACTTCGAAGCGGAAACGACTTGAGACGGTAGTACATGTACTTCAAATCAAATCCATCTCTTGTCTTGACTACAATCGTGTTATCAGACGCCCAGAATTTCTCATCACAAAATTCGACAGAGCCGCAATAAGCACCTACACGTCCCAGAATAATGGCATTCTCATGGTTGGTGCTTTTGGCTTTGCCGATTGTGCCGTTGGACCCATACACAACAAAATCACCATCTTCATCCTTGGGTGGTGCTTTCCCATTGAAGAAATCGAGAACAGTGCCGAGTTCGACTGCGGTCGTGCTCATACCCCAAGCTCCTCAAAATTCTTCTTGATCGTCGCCGCCAGCTGCACGGCCTCGGCGTTCAGGTCCTCCAACTCCACATGGATGTCGCGCAGGGCCTCTTCGAAGTCAAAATCCTCGTCCACATCCTCCGGCGCGACACCGACATAGCGGCCGGGAGTAAGACTCCAGTCGTTGGCCTCGATCTCGGCCCGGTCCACCAGTTTAACCAGCCCTTCCACATCGCGCAGTTCACCTTCGGGGAAGCGTTCGGTGAGCCAGTGGGCCTGTTTCCAGAAGTAGCGCACCTGTTTGAGCTGCTCTACCGCCAGGGCGCGGGCCTCGTCGGCTGCCTTACGGGCGCGGGTGATGTCACGAGCGGCCCAGGCGTCGCTATCACGGGCGGCGCAGTCGTTCTCGCAGCTTTCGATCAGGCGGCAGGCGAGCTTATAGAGCAGGTCGGTCTGCTTGACCAGATCACGGCTGGTCTCGGCCAGGGTGGCGAGACGGTCAACGGCCTTTTTCAATTCACCGTTGGTGGTTTTCTGTTGTCCCCACGCCGTCTGCTGCTCGCTGACGGCCTTTCGGAACGCCTCAGCATCCGCCTTGAAAAGCGGGATGGCGTCATCCAGTTCCCGTAGGGGCGAACCTGCGTGTTCGCCCTTTACTGCGTCTGGCGGGTCCTTGGCCAGGGTTTTGAGGAAGGGTTCGACCGCGCTGCGCAGCGTGCCCAGCGCAGCGATGAAATCCGGTAGGGGCGAAAAATTTTTCGCCCCTGCATTGTCGAGACAGGCCGCGCCCTCGGCCAGCATGCGCTGGCAATAACCCGCCACCAGGTCGAGATATCGCCCGGTCTCGCCCCGGTAGAGCCAGACGATGGCCAGGAGGTTCTGCTCCTGCTCGGGGGAAAAATCGAAAATCTTGCGCGTCACTTTGCGATAGACGTTACGGGCGTCGATCATCAGCACCTTGTCGCGGTGCGCTTCGGGCTTGGCGCGGTTGAGGAACCAGAGCTCGCAGGGGACGGTGCGGGTGTAAAAGAAGTTGGAGCGGATGGCGACCATGACATCCACATCGCCGGTCTCCACCAGTTTCTGGCGCACCTTGGCTTCATCCCGCCCGGCGCTGGAGGCCTGGGACGACATGACGAATCCGGCCCGGCCCTGAACGTTGAGGTAGCTGTAGAAATAGCTGATCCAGACGTAGTTGCCGTTGCTGACCTTGCCCTTCTTGTTGACGCCGGGCAGGCCGAAGGGCAGGCGCGGGTCGCTCTTGACCTTGTCGGCGTCGATCTCATCCACGTTGAAGGGCGGATTGGCCATGACGAAGTCGGCTTTGCGCAGCAGCTCGTGCGGGTCTTCGTAGTAGGTGATCGATTTCTGGATGTCGCCTTCCAGGCCGTGCACCGCCAGGTTCATCTTGGCCAGGCGGATGGTGGTGGCGTTCTTTTCCAGGCCGTAGAAGGTGAGCTTCTCGGTGGGGTTCTCGTGCCGCCGCTCGACCACCCGGGCGCTCTGCACGAACATGCCGCCCGAGCCGCAGGCCGGGTCGAGCACTGTGCCGCCCGCCGGTTCGATGACGTTGGCGATCAGCGAGACCAGCGACACCGGGGTGAAGAACTCGCCGCCGTCGTGGGCCTTCTGGTCGGCAAACTGGGTCAGGAAGTATTCGTAGATGCGGCCGAACACATCCCCGGAGACCCGTTTGAGCTCCTCGGGGTTGAGGGTACGCAGCAGCTGGCCGAGCACCGCGTTGTCGAGCTCCTGATATTCGCTCTTGGGCAGCACGCCGCGCAGGTTCTCGTAGTCGGCCTCGATGGACTCCATGGCGTCGATAATCGCCTTGGCGCGGTCGGCACTGTCGGGCAGGGCCACCAGGGTGTCGAACTGGGCCTTGGGCTGCAGGAAGATGGCGCTCTTCTGCGAGAAATCTTCCTTGGTCAGCGGCCGGGTCTTGCCGCCGCGAGTCGGCAGGCACGCTTCGATGGCATCCTTGACGGCGAGATACCGGCTGTAGGCATGGCGCAGGAAGACCAGGCCCATGACCGGCAAAAAATACTCGTTGCTGGCATAGTTGGAGTTGGCCCGCAGAGTGTCCGCCGCGCTCCAGAGCCGCTTTTCAATGGCTTCGATATGTTCAAGCTGGGCCATGCTCAGGCTTCCTTCCCAAAATACGCTTTATGCAGGGCCTTGCCCTTGTCCCCCAGGCTGCACAGCAAGCTCTCGATCTTCTCCAGCGCCAGCGGCGACGGCTTGGCGCGGTCGTTCTCCCAGCGGTTGATCGTGGGAAAGGTCACCCCGAGCCTGGCCGCAAACTTTTCCTGAGTCAGACCGGTAAGTTCCCGAAGCTCACGGACCAGCTTCGCCATGCTGTGTTGCTCGTCCAATGGATTTCTCCTTGCTGAATCTATCTGATGTACTGGCGGCACCATTCATAACGCCCGATTTATCACTTGATATATCATCCATGGGGCCGCAAATGTCAAGCGCGACCTTGAAATCCTTACGGAAATTCTTGTCCGACTCCGCAATTTGAAATCCCCGTCGGCACATCCCAACGTCACCCGGTAAGTAAGAACCATGAGAGCAGACACGAAAAAATTCAGCCACCGCCCGACACTTTCTCCATCTCTCCGGTAAGTAAGCGGGGAAGCAATCAAAATTCACAACGAGGAGCGACCAACCATGGACATCAACGACCTGTTTGACTTAAATCATGAAGAGTATCAACCAGTTTGCCTTTGACCCCGCCGAGCAGCGGTTGCAGGAAAAATGCAGGACACCGGACGAGGTCCGGAGAATGGGGGTAAGAATGCGGAGAATTTTGAGGCGAAAGAGAAGCGGGGTATGACGGATTTCCTGAAAAGGAGTGATCGCGGCGGCAGCGCCGACACCCTGAAAGCGACGCAAGTCGCTGACAATACGCAGAAAAACAAAACCCTTCCACCAACCGGACGCAGTTAGTGGATGGGTTTGTCTTTTGTAAATGGTGGGGGGACTCCTCTTTCTCGATTCCAGTTGTCAGAGGAGTTCCTCGAAATATTTTTCTTCTTATTGCCAAAGCCGGGCAACGCCTCTGTTCAACCATGAGAGGTTTATCTAACCTTGCGCCACATTTTCTCCTCTTGCTTCCGGCATGACAGGTTGCTTCTGAAGTCTTTTGTAGTAAAAGCTCTGACCATACAAGACCGCGACGGGATTGTGCCCGGTCACCCGGTCTTTGGCGACCAAGGTTGATGCCGGAGCTTCTGAATATTTACTGAACAGCA
>NPIE01004646.1_pt2 | contig 22493 bp, 27 predicted proteins | sample 8637661 | NCBI WGS metagenome assembly NPIE01 (sample SAMN07420842, study PRJNA396082) | bioreactor metagenome | isolation source: sample BA12 brine-fed electro-methanogenic bioreactor BA | place: Japan: Kochi | collected 2016-12-09
AACTGGCGCGCGGCGTCGCGCGGCTCGAAGTGGATCACCTTCCCCGCCGCCACGGCGGCATGCATGGCCCGCACGTTGCCCAGCGACTTGCCCCCGCTGGCCTTGTGGATCTCCTCCGACCAGGCCAGGAAGTGTGGTTTGCTGACCGCGTAATCCATGATCTCGCCGCTCTTGTCTGGGGCCTCCTCGGCGGCGACGCCCCAGACCTCCCGCTTCTCCACGTCCACCTTCGTCAGCGGGATGAACCCCACCTGTTGCTCACTCATCGAAAACCTCCTCATGTGCTCGGTTAGATGTCTGCTAAGCGTTCTTAGCTGCTATTTTGCAGCCCTCAACACCACTCCCACGGCCTCAAATCCCGCCCCAGGCGGGCTAAAAAACGACTACTAACGTCTCGCCAGGGCCTGGATCAAGCCCGTGGCGGCCTCCTCCAGCGCCGCGTCGATGTCCCCTTGTGATTGTTCCAGGCCCTGATCCAGGGTGAGCCAGCCCCGCCGGGCGTGGAAACTGGCCTGCTCCTCGCCGTGGACGTGGGGCGCGTAGGGGGCGCTGTTGCCGACTACGCCCTCGATCAGGAGGCCGGGGCTGACCCGCACCTCCCGCGACCACTGGCGGCCCAGGAAGCGGCTGGTCTTCCGCCCGTTGACCGTGCCGTCCTTCCGTACCCACTTGGGGCCATACCCCCGCTCGTACCAGGTGTTGAGGCTGGCCCGCTTCCGGCTGAAGACGTGGTAGGCGCTCCCGCTCCAACTGCGGGGCCGGTTCGCCTCGCTCTCCGGCGAGTACTCCGCCACCCGCCCTTCGATGGCCAGGAGCGCCCGGAGCATGGCCTGCCGCAGAAGCGGCGTAGCCGCCTCCGGAGCATGCTCCAGCGCCTGCAGCAGTTCCTCGAACCCCTCGTGGACCAGCAACACCTCGTCAGCCACGGCGCGCCTCCCGGGCCTGAGCGCGGGCCCCGGACAAGGGTAACCCCAGGTACGGCCCGGCGCTGAGGACGACGTTGTGCAGCGCCCGGCAGCCCTCCACCTCCCCCCACGGGGTGAGGATGGAACGTCTACAGACCAGCTCATCCCGGTTGGTGGACCACACCACCACCCAGCTGTTGTCGGGCAGCCGGATCACGCGCGGCCAGCAGCGGCAGCGCGGGTGCGCCGGAGGACCGAAGGGTTCCTGCGTGCCCAGCCCTGAGTCGAAGAGCGGGGGCAATGTGACACCGGCCTGCTGATAGACCAGGTAGTTGCCCTGCGCCGCCGCCCGGGTCACCTCAGTCACCCCCACACTCTCCGCCCGCGCCCGGTTGTCGTCCAGCAGCGGCAGCAGCCGGGCCTCCAGATCGGCTCGCGTGGCGCCGGGCGTCTCCAGCCAGTTGGCCACCACCTGCCCCACGCTCCCCTGCGTCGTGCTGCCCAGGCGGTCGAGGAGGGCGTCGGTATGCAGGCGCGCCCAGGCTACGGCGTCGGCGTGGACGAGGCTGTAATCCACGGTGAGCCCCACCCCCGCCAGCGTCTCCGCGCCATACCGCACCCCGGCCAGGACGTACTCCTCGATGGCCGGCAGCAGGATGGCCAGCAGCTCGTCGCGCTCCTCCCGCCAGAAATCAGCCGGCAGCACGGCGCACCTCCGTCGCTGCGCGGGCCACCCGCGTCCGCAGCCCCGCGAAATATTGCATCAGCGCCTCCCCGAGGCCCGTGGCGAGCTCTTGCTTGGCGGCATCCTGGGGATCATCCGTAGCCCTCCCAGCCCGCTTGGCGAAAAAAGGCGGGGGCCGCCCCTCCATCGGCGGCCAATTGGAAGGTAGGGCGCGTCGGCGCCGGCGCGGCCTCCGGGCGGTGCTCCTCCGGGATGCCCTCCCGCTCCTGGACGTAGCCCAGGTCGTAGACACCGCTGCGTAGCCGGATCTCGTCCACCTGGGCCTGCTTCAAGGCGTTCTCCTGCCGCTCCATGCTCACCCAATCGAAGGCCACAGCAGGTAAACCCCACCCGGCCAGCGCCTGGTCGAAGATCCCCTTGAGATATTGGGTAATCGGCCCCAGCCCCATGCGGTACTGGATGTCGGCCTGCCCCTCGGCGAAGCCCGCGCCGCCCAAACCACCACCCGGCACCAATCCGAACTCTGCCGGGCTGACCCCCACCGCCCAGCAGCCCACCCGCAGCAGCCACTCGTCGAGCACCACCGTCTCCCCGTCGCTGCGCCGGAATTCGTGGACGGGCGGCTGCCCGGTCCCCCCCACCGGGAAGAACTTCATCCGGTGCAACCGTTGCTCATCGGCGGCCAGCAGCGCGTCCCAGTACTCCTGGAAGGCGGTGATGTCGTTGACGCTCCAGTCCGCCGGGAGCCCCACCAGCGCCTCGGGGATGTTCCCCTCGGTGTAGTGGGCCAGCCGCCCGGTGGCGCGCCGGATGGCCGTGTTGACCGTCAGGATGACGAGTTCTGCCGGTGGGCGGCCGTACGGGTGGCGGATGCTACGGTTGTACGGCAGGTACCAGAAGGCCTCCCGATCCCAATGGCCGACCACTTGCCCCTTGATGACCTGGGCATAGGCGGGGAGGGGCGGCGCCGGCGTGCGCCCCCGCCGGTCCAACAGCGGGCGCACGGTAGCCCCATCGAGCACTTCCAGCTCCCCGAGCTGTCCGCCGCGTTGGAGGTTGGGATAGATGGCGACGGCATCGGTGACGAGGAGTTCCTCGACGAGCAGATTGACCCAGACGTCGAAGGGCTGCCAGCCATCCGGCGCCGCCAGCCGCTCCCGCGCCTGGGCCAACTGGGCCGGGCCCGGTTCCGCCGCGTCGCGCGGGACCACGTCCCACTCCAGTGCCCGGATTTCCCGCTTGAGGAGCTCGATGGGCAGCCGCAGCTCCTCGCAGGCGTCGGCCAGGAGCCGCAACTGGGTAAACGAATGCAGCCCGAACCCGGCGCGGGGTTGGGCGATGAGGTTGCTGCCGTGGGGGAAGTCGAAGACGAAGGGCTGCTCGACCCGCGCGGTGGGGGCCAGCGGCGGCCCGGCGCGCCCCCAGGGATCCTCCACCGCCGCCTGCGTGGGGCGATTGGGCCAGTGGCGCGGCTCAGGTGCCGGCGTCGGGCCGGCCAACGCCTCGGCCTCCGCGCTGAGATCCCGCGCCCGGCGCGCGCCGGCGAGGGCCTTCTGTAACGGCTGGGGTAGGTACTGCCACCATCCTGGCATTAGCGCTCCTGTGCCTCTTCCTGTAGCTCTTTCTGACGGCGGCGGGCGTACTCCCCCCAGCCGCTCTTGCCGAAGTTCAGACGATTGAAGGCCCCGCTGGAGGCGTCTACCTGGTCGTCGTGGGTGCCGTTGGGGAAGGCGCACAATTCGCTCAGGTAGGCCCCGTTCCACGCGGCGCGCTTCAGAAAGACGTTCTCGGCCTCGCACTGCGCGGCGAAAGGCGAGGCGCGGGTCACCTTGTCCCCCGTCGGATGATCGACATGGACGGTGAACCCGGCGAGATTGCGTATCGTCGCCGCCGCCGAGTCTTTCCCGCCGCTGCCGGCTTCCTGCTCGATCCAGATCTCCACGTCTCTCCCATCCAACTCCGCCGTCTGGCGGATCACCTTTTCTCGCTCCAGGTCCGACCACTGCCCCCGGACCACGTCCTCGATGTACCAGCGGCCCTCATGGCCCGCCAGGAGCACCCCCACGGTGTAATCTCCGTCCTCATCACTGCCCGCCTTGTCCCAGTACCGGAGCCGCCGGGCGCCGGCGGGCACCTCCCCCACGATTCTGAACCAATGCCGCTTGAACTTGTTGCCCTCCGGCGCTCGCGGCGTGCCCTGGTACTCTGCGTACCAGACCATACCACCCACGTCGCGCTTGAGCGCCAGCAGCGCCCTCTCGCTGAAGCGCTGCGGGCAGAGCGCCGTCCCCGCCTCCCGGCCCAGCGGATCGGGCTGCCCAGCGGGCAGTCCTGCCAGCGCGCTGGCCTCGTCCCGCTCCGCCTGGGTCTCGGCCAGCGCCGGGAGCCGCAAGACCACCCACTCCTCGGCCTGCTCCGAGAGCAACCTGCCGGCGAGATCGTCCTCGTGCCAGCGGGTCATCACCAGGATGATGGCCCCGCCTTCCCAGATCCGGGTGCGGAAGGTGCCTCGCCACCACTCCCAGACGTGGTTCCGGACGGTGAGCGACTGCGCCTGCCGCCAGTTCTCGAAGGGATCGTCGATGATCCCCAGCCGGGCACCGTGCCCTGTGATGGGCCCGCCCACCCCCACGGCCAGCAGGCCCCCTTGCCGTCCCCGCAGCCGCCAGAGCTGCTTGGCCCGGCTGTCGCGGCGGGTTTCCAACCCTGGAAAGAGGGCACCGTAGGCCTCGCTTTCGACGGTGGCCCGCGCCTCGCTGCTGTGGCGCTCCGCCAGACTGGCGCCGTAACTGGCCATGATGACCGGATCATCGGGCCGGTGGGCCAGCCAGAAGGCGGGCAGTCGCACGCTCACCAGCTCGCTCTTCCCGTGCTGGGGCGGGGCGAAGATCATCAGTTTCGTGATCTCGCCGCGTATGACCTTGTCAAGGTGCCCGGCAATCAGCCGGTGCGCCGGATCCACCACGTACCGGGGATGGGTCCACCGCGCAAACTCAATCAGTTCCCGACGCGCCAGCTCCCTCCGGCTCGACTGTATCAGAGCCTGCCGGTTCCTCCTCGAGGGCAATAGCCCGGAGGACCTCAATAGGGAGTCCGCTAACGTCAAATTTCACCTCAAGAGCCTCATCGTTCTCGTTGCCCAGTTCCAGTGCCTGCCGGGATTTGTAGTCGCCGGTCAGTTCCAAGAACAGCTGGCGATCCGGCTTCGCGCGCGGATCGACCATCGAGGCCACCCGCCCCAGTGCCTCGAAGACATCGGCCCGGTACTTGAGCAGGGGGGCCGCCTGCCGCTCAGCGACGGCGTCCTCGATCTCTGGATACTTCCGTTTCCACTTGCTGATGGTATGGGCCGTCTTGAGGCCCAGGACCTCCACCGCCAGCGCCTGCTGGGTCTCAGGGATCCGGGTTCCCGCTGGTTGCGAGGCCCAGGCAATGAAGACGGCTTTGCGCCAGTCCCAGCCCTCGGCCCGCAGCTCCAGGTAATCCTCAGCCCAAGGGTAGGAGGCCAGACGGGTCCGCAAGCGCTGGTAGGCGCTGCGGCTCTCCCGTTGCCCGGGCGTCTTCTCGCTGGCCGGAAAAGCCGTCTCATCGTCCATAATGTAACTTTTTGACCTTCCACCTTCCCGGTGGGGTTTTTGAGCGCAATTGATACCTCATGGATACGCGAAATGGCGCTCACGGCATACTCTTCAGATGCAAGAGCTCCGACTCCGCTTTGAGCGACTCCAGAACGCGCTGTAGATCCCCCGCCGCCCATGCTGCCCGGCGCGCCTCCCGCAGTTCTGCGAGTACCCGTGCCTTATGGCGAGGCGTGGCGCGAATCTCCGTCGTCCACACCCGCTCCAGGAAGGCGATGTCGTCGCAGATCACCTCGAGGGCGCAGGGGATGCCGCCTCCCTGCAGCGCCTGCTGGATTTCCACCGGTGAGAGGCCCCGCAGGTGCAACGAGGCCACCCGCACCTGGCGCGCCTGATTCAGATCCATCCCACCACCTCCCCGGATAGTCTCCGCCCGGCCCCCAGGGCCTCCTTGCAGACGACCCACGTCTCCGGTTCCCAGGCTGCCAGCGCATCCCAACCTACCAGGTAGGGGGCGTGTTCCCCCGCCAGCTCGGGCGGCACGTCGGGATCGTAGATGCGCACGTCCCGCCCCGCAGCGCGGAGCCGGGCCACGACCTGCACCGCCGGGCTCTCTCGCAGGTCGGAGGTGCCGAGTTTGAAGCTCAGCCCCAGCACTCCGTAGCGTGTCGCGCCGGTGTCCAGCGCCCGCTCGACCAGAGTGTTCAGATGGGCGCGGTTGCTCCAGTGGATGGCCTCGAGGAGCGGCGTGCCGACCTGGAAGGCGCGTAGCGCTGCCAGGTCTTTGGGGAGGCAGGAGCCGCCGTAGGGACCACCCGGCCGCAGATAGGCGGGGGAGAGGTTCAGATGCTCATCCTGCACCAGCAGGCTCATGACCTCGCCTCCGTCACTGCCGGCCCGGGCGGCGATTGCGCCGATCTCGTTGGCAAAGGCCACCTTGAGCGCGTGCCAGGCGTTGCAGGCGTACTTCAGGAGCATGGCCGTCTCCGGAGTGGTGGAAAGCAACGGCAGCCCCCGGCCCGCATAGAGGGCCCCCAGCAGCTCCCCGGCGCCAGGATTCTCGTGGCCGAGGATCACGAAGGGCGGGGACTCGAAATCGTCGAGCGCCTGCCCCTCGCGCAGGAATTCGGGGTGGGCGCACAGGCTCACTTCCTGCCGGCTGGCGCGCCGGAAGTGCGCCTCCAGCTCCGCCCACTTCCAGGGCGGGACCGTGCTTCGGATGACCACCAGGTGCGCGGCGTCGGTCTCCTGCAGCGCGGCGCCGATCTCGGCGAGCACGCGCTCGACGGCCCGTAGATCGGGGAGGCCGGTGCCGGGGTCTTCCGGCGTCCCCACGCAGACCAGTGAAATCTGGCTTTGGGCGACGGCCTGCCCGGCGTCAGCGGTGACATGGAGCCGCCCCTGCTCCAGCCCGCGCTGCACGAGCGGTTCCAGCCCGTACTCCCGGAAGGGTGCCCGCCCGGCTTGTACCAGGTCGCGCACTCGCGCGTCGCAATCGACGCCCACGACGGTGTGGCCCCATTCGGCCAGCATGGCCGCCGTTATCAACCCCACGTGCCCCAACCCGAATACCGCAATTCTCATCTCCACCTCGTCATTAGCAGTCATTTAGCGCAGGCCTTACCGGCTCAAAACCTGCCCCTCCCGCCCTCCGGGACTCTCAAAGATGCCAGATAATGGGCATTAGCTGTCATCCGCGTCGATCTCCTCCGGGATCCAGGCCGGTTCGATCTCCGCCTCGCGCAGCTGTTGGATGAGCGTGCGCACCCCGCGCAACATGCGCTGTTGGGCTTTGCGGAGTTTGGCGTTCTCCTCTTCCACGGCCCTGACCCGCAGCCGCAAACGGGCGTTCTCGTCCTCGACGCTCGCAACGCGCTTCTCCAACGGCTCGATGAGTTTCAGGGCCGTGGCCGCGATCTTCTCCGCCGTGCAGGCGTCGATCTCGTTCTGTTCGGCGATCACTTTGCGCCGCTCGGCGGTCAGTTTCCGCCGCTCTTCGCCCGCCCGGCTAAGGGCCACGAGCGCCGCGATGACGCTCGCGACCCCCGCCAACCCGCCCAGCGCGCCGACGACCGACCAATCCATCAGACGACCTCGGGCGCTCGCAGTCCCAACAGCGTGCGCTGCACCAGCGTCGTGCCGGTGCGCTGGCACCAGCTCAACCAGGAGGGGTGGGCGTAAGCGCGCACGCCGGTGTAGGTGCCCAGCCAGGGATCCATGACGATCAGATCATCGTAGACGCCGCCCTCCGGATCCGGGATGTATTCCAGGGCGAGGACGAAGTGCTGCTGCACCGTCCCGCCGGGGATCAGATCCACCTTTGCCGCCGCCGGCTGGCGGTCGAGGACGAACTGGAGGACGTCCAGCTCCACGGGACGCGCTTCCCAGTTGACGAACGAGGTTTCGCGGCCCAGAATCCACCGGTCGCCGGCGCCGTGCCAGACGAGACGCGGATAGGCACGGGTGATAGCACTGGGATGGTGCAACTCGCCGCCGGAGAAGGCCCCCTGCTCATCCAGGGCCGCCGCGAAGGCCTCCGGAGTCACGTCGTACCCGGCCCAGCGAGCCAGCGCGTGGTGACTCAGCACGAGGCAGCCCGCCTGGGCGAAGGTGAGGGCCGATTGCCGCGTGTACCGTTTGTTCCCCCAACGCAGTACGTCCCGCTGCCAGACGGCAGGCGGGCGCGCTGGGGCCTCCGGGCGCGGCGGCGGGGCCTCGTAGAGGTTAACCTCCAGATTGAGGCCTACGTTGGTATTGAGGCCGGTTCGAATGATGATTCGATCACCATCGCCGGCGACGAGTTGCTGAGTCATGGCATCCCTCACTCGATAACGCGCGTGCTCGTCCACGTGCGTCCGGAGCCCACGTCGCGGACCCGGTAGGCCAGCTGGTACCAGGCCTGTGACCCGAGCCAGGTGAGGGCGGTCCCCATAACGATAAACCAGTATGGAGCCAGGGCCTCCCACACTTCAGCAGGAACGTAGAGCAGCAAGAGCCGCGCCGCGATGGAGAGGCTCGCCGAGAGCACCACAGGCAGCAGCCGCTTGATTGCCTCCACCTGGGCGTTATACCATTCCCAGTGGGCCAACCACATCGAAAGGAGCGTGCCCAGCGCCACCCAGCCGACGGGGCCGGCCAGCAACTCCAGCACCTGCGGCAAGGGCTGCACCTGGCCGGGGTCAATGGGTTCCACTGGCTGCTGTGCCGCCACCACGGGAGGCAAGAGCACCCCCACCACCAACGAAGCCACGAGCACCAAACCTACCAACTGTCTTTTCGTCTTCACCACAAACCTCCTCCGTTGAGATTGACACAAAAAGGGGCTATCCCCATCGCTGGGAATAGCCCCGGAATCGTGTCGCTGTCGGGCTTACATATCAAACATCTGTAACTGCTGCGCTTCGTCTCCGCTGCGCTTGCGCTTCCCCCACTTGGGAGCGTCGTTTTTCCCCGCCTTCCAGAGGGCCTGGGCCCGCTCGGCGTAAGGATCGATCACGGGGGCGGGGTTTTCAAGGTAGCAGCCCTCGTCCACCCACTGCTCGAAGCCCCGGCCCATCCCCTTGCCCCGGAAGGTGTGCTTGTCCAGGGCATAATCCGGAATGGGGCGCATCTGCTCCGCCCGCTCATCCTCCACCCACTGCTGGGTGACGACCCGCTGCAAGTGATCCGCCGTGCGCGCCTTCGGCGACCGGCACATCAGCATGATGGCGTTGGCCAGAATCAACCGGCAGGTGCCATCCTTGCCCTCGCCCCGGAACTCGAAGAACTGCGCGCGCAGGGCGGGAAGCTGCACGAGGATGTCGGGGTTGCCGATCCCGATGTCCTCGTTGCAGATGACCAGCAACCGGCGCCAGAGGTACATCTCGTAACGGGGGACCAGTTCCAGCGCCCAGTAGAGGGCCTGCTCCTCGTTCCCCCGCCGGATGTCCTTCTGCAAGGCGCTGATCACCTCGCCCAGCGGGTATCCATTCTGTGTAAAAGGTCGAAAGGCTGCGTTCATCTCAAAACCTCCTGTGAAAGTGAGTTAGTGTTGCATAACGCTCTCACTCTCTCACAGGAGCACGCCCCCTGTCAAGCACGAGTTTTCTCAGGTAACGGTCAAGTTCTGCCGCCGCCCCACGTGAACCTTGATCATCACCGTCCCCTTGCCCTCGACGATGCTGATCCACCGCCCCCACTTCTGTTGCAGATAGGCGATCTCCCGGGCGTTGCGCTCCGCGCTGCGCAGCTGGGCGTTGCCGCCGGTGTTGTTGAAGCGCTGTTCGACGAAGGCAAAGCGGAGATCGGCGTAGATGCAGCGAAAGTGCCGTTGCGCCTGGAGGCAGAAGTCGATGTCGGCCCGGAGCTTGAGGCTCGGATCAAAGCGCAGCTCCCGCCCGATGATGCCCATCGCGCCGCCCACCCAGCCTGAGAGGGAGAGGGGGTCCTGGTTCCTGAATTTGCGCACGTCGCCGCCGTTCTGGTTGAAGCCGAAGACGGGGGTGCCGAGCACCCGGGCTGCCTGTTCGGCGTTCTCGACGATCTGGCGGATGGCCGCCGGGTCGTTGATCTGCGCCGAGGCGCGGGGCCGCCCGGCCAGAGCCTTCAGGGTGCTGATGTCGTCATCGACAATGAAGAGGGTCTCGTCGGGGACGTGGTCCAGAATCCAGTTCTTGAGCGGCGCGATCCCCTTCACCTCCGGCGGGTGGGCCAGCAGCTCGGCCCCCAGCGCCCGGTACTCCTGCTCCTCGTCCTCATGCACGACGACGAGGGCCTCCGGAAAGAGGGTCAGGACGTGGGCGCAGGCGGCGACGCGCTTGCGGCTGGGGATGACGACGCGCATTGCTGTAAACGTGCAAGAAAGCGCCCTCCATCGAGGACGCGGCAAAGCCCTACTTTTCGATGTTCCTTTCCCTGGCTGTCGGTGAAGGAGAAGCCCTCGGGGCGGACGTCCAATAGATCGACGGCCTGGGCCCAGTCCCAGGTGTTGCGGAAGAGGATGAGGACGTAGTCGTAGTGTTCGAAGGGCTGGATCTCCATCTCCGGGACGGGGTCGTGGTCGCTTCCCTGTCCCTTCTTCCCCTTGCCGCTGCCCTCCTCCTCGCCGCTGAGCAAGCTCTCGATCTCGTGCTGGTGGAAGAGGATGGCCAGGTCGAGGCCCTGCTCGGCGCCGGCGGCGATCTGCTGGGCGTCCCAGGCGAGATCGAGCTCAGCGACGCGGTTATCGGCGATGGCCAGCTCCCGCGCGGCGGGATCGGCCTCCAGGTCGAGGTCGAGCCGCTGGGTGACGACGAGGGCGTCGCCGGTGGTGGGGACGATGATGACGGGGATCTCGGGGTTGAGCTTGCGCAGCGCTTCGGCGGTCTTGTTGCCGGCGATGAGCCGCCCCTCGCGGTCGGCCAGAAGCCCCCGGCCCACGCCGAAGCGGATGAGGCTCTCCTGCAACGCCCACGCGCCCCGGTCGGTGCCGAGGTTAGCGTTCTGCGCGTCGGGCTGTAACTCGTCCAGCCGGATGGTCTTGGCGTCGGGCATGGCTCCTCACAAACAAAAAGGGGCCACCCCTCGAAAGGGATGGCCCCGGCATCGTGCGCTGTCAGGCTTATAGGTATTATACACGGAATCTGGTTTTTTTGTCAACTCACATTTACTCTTCTTCCTGTTGACCTTACTGCAAATATCTTCTATAATAGGAAAAAGGTGAATAGAAATTGCTTACTAGGCTCATCTACGAGGTTGATTAGACAATCATCGTGCAATTCCAACAAAGCCCTCCTTCAGATAAGATCGCCCTGAGTTTTTCGGGTCAACACAGATACCGGGGGATGTACCTGTAGAAATCCCATATTGATGGAGGCGAAGAATGCGAACTATCTCACGATGGTCATTTACTTTCCTCAAATGGCTACTTATCCTCGCGATGTTTAGCTGGTTAGTCCTACGCCTTGATCTATTGTGGCCTTATGCCATTGAACAGACCTACCAACAACTGGATAATGACCCCGGTATTGAGGCAAGACTCTATCGGTATTCGAATCTGAGTGCTTCTGCTGGAGGGATAATCGACACAGTTGCTCCTGGTGTTGAGGGGATCGATTCGATAATAAGTAACCTAAAGACACTTCAAGCATGGGATAGTTTGACTAGTATGGCAGAAAAAGCTTTCCCCGGTGCGAAGCTGGCTGCGAATTTACTTGATCGTGTGATAGGAGAGCTCGCAAGACTGAGAAGTACATTCAGAGAACTACAGGGATTGCAATTAGTAGCAACGGAAGTTAGGAATTTCAGGGCCAATCCCCAGCAGGCAGAACTACAAATCCTTGCAGAGTCCTGTAATGGTCCAGCTACAGAAGCGTTAAGTAGTATCCGAGTTGATATAGAAAATCTCGCTCATAACCTTGGATCACTGAACAACCACCTAGACGCATTACTAAACGCCCTCAATCATCATCAAAACCCTGAAACGCATATCGGACGTGAGGTCGGAAAGCTATATTGGTCAGTTAGAGAAAAGCGAGAAACATTTTTACAACTGGAAGCAGACATCCGGTTTCTCCAAAGAGATATCCACAAGGATGTAACTGCCCTGCAATCAATTGGTATGCGAGTTACCACTATTTCTACTATTGACAAGGTCCTGAATCAAATACCCGCTCTACCTCAGATTCGAACTGCTGCCAGAAACTTTTGGGGGCATTTGGATCTTGCTTTTCATCTTGCTGTTGTCTTCTTTGTCTCGGGGTGGGGATTTAAATTCGGAGATTGGTTGTATGAACAACGATCTAAACACCGTTCGTCCGAGGTGAAGGTGATAGTTGTACCCTCTTCCACATCGACCTCTTCGACGGCGATAGGGGGGCCAAGGAAGTCCAAGAAAGAATCCAGGATTATTGAGCCGCAAGCAATAACAACAGAAAGAAAGAGTCCACTGTTCTCACCTAAACCTGTCCCTACCCCTGTGCGGGGCGTACCGGCAAAAAGCTGGTTGTTACAACGGAAAGGGGAATCTACGAGTAGAACAATACCATTACCCCCACAAGGGAAGATTACTATAGGTAGCGCGAGTGGTAATGAGCTAAGGGTCTTGGGAGCGTCTGTGTCCGCATATCACTGCGCAATCGCTGCAGCGCGTACCTGTTATTTTATTCAAGACCTTCAAAGCGCAACAGGTACAGCATTGAATGGAGATTACATTGAAGAAACCCGTAGGTTGCAACATGGGGACACAATATTGGTCGGCGACGTTGAGTTTCTGTTTCTATGTAGGGATGCGATGTCATCCTGAGAAAATGGCTTTCTTACGGGAAGAAGATTAGCGGAAAAGATGTCCCAGATCTGAGCTCGACTTACACCAAAGACCGTAAACCAATCTCCACTAACCCGCCTTAGCTGATCTTACCCACACGAAAAGCCGGGGAAACCCCCCGGCTTTCGGCTTGTAGCGTGTTTAGAAAACGACTGCTAAACTCCCTCGAAGCCCATCCCCCGCTCGCGCAGGCTGAGGTACCGCGTCCCTCCGATGACCAGGTGATCCAGCACGTCTACCTCCACGAGCTTGCCGGCTTCTATGAGGCGCCGGGTCAGGGCCACGTCCTCGGGGGAAGGGCTGGGATCGCCCGAGGGGTGATTGTGCGCGACGATGATCGAGGCGCAGTTGCGCCGCACCGCCCCCCGGAAGACCTCCGCGACGCGAACCAGGGAAGAGTTGAGGGTCCCGCGATAGAGCACCTCCTTGTCGATCACCCGGTTCCGGGTGTCCAGATAGAGCACGACGAACTGCTCCTGCTCCTCGTGGCCGATCATGGGAATGAGGACGCGGGCGCAGGTATCGGGAGAGGTGATCTGCGGTCGCTCCACGCTGGTCTCGTAGGTGAGGCGCTTGCCCAATTCGAGGGCGGCTTGCAACCGGGCGGCCCGAGCCGGCCCCACGCCGGGCAGCGACTTCAACGTCGCCAGGTCAGCGCGGGCCAGTCCTCCGATGCCACCCACCGCCTGGAGGATGTTCCCCGCCTGTTCCAGCGCGTCGCCGGTCTGCAACAAGCACGCCATCAGCTCCAGTGTGGAGACCGCTCCCGGGCCCACCTCGTGAATGCGATTGACCGGTCGCTCCGCTGCCGGAAGATCTGCGATCCGTAGTCCTGAACCCTGTGTCTCTGTCATTGTCATGCCCCTTTCTGAAAGCGAGATTGTAAAGTGTGCTCACTCTCTCACGGTCAATCTCGGTTTGTCAATCACGAAATTAGAGGCCCGTAGAGGCCCTTTAGAACGCGCGTGCTATATCAGATGGGTCAGTTGACTCCAAAACGCCAGGTAGGGGCCGTAGGCCGCAACAGAGAGGCCAAAAAAGGCCCGGTGAGGAACTCCTCACCGGGCCACGAAGGGGGATGCGCCAGGCTCACCGCATCAAGGCGCAGAATTCCAGGGCCAGTTCCAGGCCACCGGTGGCGCGGATCTCCACCTCGATCTGCCCGTTGTACATCGGGCGGAGCTTGATCCGGCCCTTATCGCGGGTGTAGTGGATGATGCTGCCCTGGCAATTACGCTCCACGTACTGGGTGACCGCGCAACCCAGGCCCTCGGCCAGGGTATCCAGCTGGGCGTTCTGCTGCACGATCTGCTCCTGGGCCTGTCGCTCCTCTCGCAAGGCCTGACTGAGGGCCGTGATGTAGTCGGGTAGGAAGCGCCGCTTGATGTCGGCGGCGATGGCGGCGCCGTCCCGCTCCCGGCTCACGGTGATCCGGGGGGGCTGCGCGGGAACGGAGTAGGGCGGAAATTTCCCAGTGATCGAGATGCGCCCGTTGTAGACGCGGAGCCGGATCCCCACCTCCGGCAGATCCGGGCGCTTCAGATGGACTAGGGCGGGGTAGGCGCAGTCCGGGTCAACCTGCCAGTGTTCCAGTGCGGCGGCGATCTCCTGAGCCTTAGCCTGCAACATGGCCCTCACCTCCCTCCAATACCGTCATCATGGCTGCAATGACCTCGGCGTCCAGGCCGGCGGGCAGGCTGACGCCCTTCTGCGTGGGGTGCAGTTCCCCGGCCTCATCGACGTAATGCCGCCGGAGATCCACCCGGTTCTGGCCCCGGTAGACTGTGCGCCGGATCACCAGCGGGTATGAGCTCTCGGCGTTCAGAGCGCGGTGGAATTCCCCCTTGGCGCTGAGCGCCTCCAGGGCGACCGCCAGGGTCTCCGCCGCGAAGCCATCGGCGATGGTCAGGCTCACGCCCTTCTTGGTGGGGCGAAGATCTCCCTCGCGGGTGTAATAGTGCTGCCGGACGTCCAGCCGCTCCTCGCCCCGGTAGACCGACCGGGACACCACTACCGGGTTACCACTCTCGGGATTCACAACTACCTGCTGCATCATCGTTCAACCTCCTGCGAATGTGAAAGAATAAGGTGCGCTCACTCTCCCACAGGCAAACTCGGGTTGTCAAGCACGAGTTATCACCAGTTTGGCCACGGGATAAAAAGAGGCCGGGGGAAATGCTCCCCCGGCCTGCTACGGTGTGATGGCCGCCCAACCGTTCTACCCCATCTCCTCGCGGATGATGGCTTCGGCCTCGCCCTCGGAGTACCCGCACTGGCAGAGAATCTCCATCCCAGCGCTGAACAGCTGGCCGGCGCTCCGGTTCGCCAAGTCCCCGATGTGGTCCGCCAGACCAAGATTCTGCAGAGCCGCCAAGACCTCGCTGCGTTCGTCAACCATGTGGTAAGTCATCGTGATCCTCCTGGAAACTAAAAGGGTAAGTGCGCTCACTCTCTCACGGTCAAACTCGGGTTGTCAAGCATGAGTTATCACCAGTTTGACTTGGGGATAAAAGAGAACCGGGGGCGTTTCGGCCCCCGGTTCCAGATAGCGGGATCTCTTCACTCCTCCTCTCCCTGGGGAAGGGGCAGCTCCCGCCCCGACCGGCCTTCTGGAAGAGGGCGCGGCTGGCCCTCCAGGAGTCCTTCGAAAGGCACCCGCTCCGGAGTGCCAGTGAAAAGGGGGAGCACCTCCTCCAACTCGAACATCTCCACCTGCTCTGGGCGCTGCTGTTTGCGGCGCTTCATCACAACGTCTCCCCGGGAATGAGGGGGCTGGGGCCCTGGGGCAGTTTGACCAGCCGATGGGCCAGAAGCCCCTGGTAGACCGTTCCCACCACCTGAGCCGCATCGTCCTCGCCGGCGTCCAGGAGATCTCGGATGTAGCGCTCCAGCGCCACTGCCACCGAGCCCGCCTTGCGGAGGCCGGGAAGCGTGGCGTCCACCGGGACGATGCGCTCCGGGCGGTTGGCTGCGGCCTCGTCCCTCACCTCCTGGATCTCCGTCATGAAGGCGGCCATGTCGAAGAGAGATTCCTGGGCCTGCTCGGCCAGGAGCCGGGCGCAGAGCTCCCGGAATTCCTTGAGCTTGGGTGTATCTACCTGGGACAGGTAGCGCAGGGCTACCCGCTGCCGGTTGGCGTCCAGATCGCGCATGACGTAGGCGTACTTGACCCCCAGCTGCCCGACCCGTACCAAGTCCTGGGCCTCGACTACCAGGTCGAGAAGGGTGAGCCGGAGCCGCACCCGCTCGACGGAGACGCTGGCAGCCTGGGCCACCCGCTCCTCATCCCAACCGAATTGCACCATGCGCTTGTGATAGGCGCGCGCCTCCTCCATCGGGTTCAACTCCGCCCGCTGGATGTTCTCCAGGAGCATGACGCTGCTGGCCTGCTCGTCACTCATCCTCCGCACCAGCGCGGGAATGCTCTCCTTCTCCAGGAGCCGGTGCGCCCGCCACCGCCGCTCGCCGGCGACGATCTGGTAGAGCGGCGCCCAGCCGGTGACAGCGTCAATCTGGCACCGGGGGCAGATGACGGGTTGGGCGAGGTCAGGAGTAAGCGCGTGACAGGTGGGGCAGCGCCAGACCTGCCGGACGGTGATGGGCTGGGCGAGCCCGTGCTCCGCGATGCTGGCGGCCAACTCCTGGAGGCCCGTGGTGTCAAAGTCCTCGCGGTCGTTGTCGCCGGGAATGATCCTGGCGACGGGAATCCACTGTACTGTGTCCATAGTTGCTCCTTTCCGACTGAGAGTATGAGTAAGTGCGCTCACTCTCTCACAGGCAAACTCGAGTTGTCAATCACGAATTTGCCCTGGAAACAAAAAAGGCCGGGGGATGGTTCCCCCGGCCAGTGGGCTGACGGCTCAGTCCCGGTGATCAGCGTCCAGCACGCGGCCCTCCGCATCGACCCAGACCAGATCCTCGCCGTTGTTGAAGACCTCGCAGGGCTGGCCGTTCCAGCTGCTGGGGAACCCCTCGCAGGCCAGGCTGTACCTCTCGCCTTTGAACTCCACCACGTAATCCCACCCTCGTCGCTGCGCACCCTGTACCTGATAAGCCTCCATCGCTGCACCTCCTGAATGTGTGATGGTCTCACTCTCTCACAGGCAGGCACGAGTTGTCAATCACGAGTTATCACCAGTTTTTCTTCCCCCCACGCGAAAAGAGCCTGGAAAAGCCAGGCTCTGAGGGGAAGGAGACATCACCTGTAAACGCCGTAGAAACCAGAAAGCTCGCTGACGCATAGTAAGATATAGCGCCGGTGCCGATACACCTGAGAGCACCCCAGGGCCACCCCAGGCCGCGAGCCCCGCGCCGTTTTACACGTGGAGACGCATAAAAAACGGCCCCTCCACACTTGTGGAGAGGCCGGGGACTACGAATTGAGCGCGTTCAGTGATTACGCGCGTACTCAGGCTTGCGGGAGAGGTGAGGCGCGATCTCCCAGCGGGCGATGACGCCGTTGGTCACCGACAATTCGATGGTGATCCTGCCGAAGCCCTGGGCGCGCCGCAGGTGCTCCAGCGCCTGGCGCACATCCTGCACCAGCTCGGCCACGGCGACCGCGTCTTCATCCGCTGCCGGCGTCGTCTGTCGTCTCGTCGTCTGGGATGGCATCGATATGCACCTCCACCCTGCTGAGGACGGCGCTGGCCGGGGTGCGCACCCGGCGCCCTCGGGATCCTGACCCTCGCCGCTGACTCTGCCCGCCCTTGCGCTTCTGCTGTGGATGGCAGGCGGGGCAGAGAAAGGCCGTGTACGTCTGACCACACTTCCGGCATCGCCGTGGCTTACCCATGCCCTGATTTTAATACAAATGTTCTATAATGCCAGCTAAGTCAGTTTAGCAGGCATATTCACAGCATTAGAGGGGAAGACTCCCTCATTAGACGGTGCTTACCGGCCTCAGGAAACGTCTACTAAAACCTTTGCTAGTCTCCCGACATACGCTATACTTGTAGCAAATCACGAAACATCCCCCTACTCTGGTAAGTCCGGAGCGTCGATCAAAGGCGTTGCTAGTATGGCACATCGTTATATGGTTATAATACTTACCGTCAGCAACCTATGAAGAGAGGTTTGGATCCAATAGAGTTGTAATAGCCAACTTAATGTTGAATGGATCGAAACGAGCTAAGACACTGGAGTGAGGAGTATTGATATGCCAGATTTTGAGAAGCTAATAAAGGGTATTGAAAGAATTCTAAAGCTTATTTTTGAGAATCAAGTACCTCCCGGAGTCTTGAAAGCAGCAGGCTATATATTGCTTATTGCTCTTATTCTATTAGGAATCTGGGGAGCTCTTTCTATCTTAAGTAAGATCAAAAACCTAGTTGAGAAAGAATTCCTACCTTTCTTCTATAGTGATGAAGAACAGAGAAGAAGAAAGCGAAGACGCCGTTTTGCTGATCATATTGAGCACGAAATCAGAAGGTTGAATAACCTTGAGGAATGGCGTGATTATCGATTCACTGAACTGGAAGCTGAAGTCGAGGCAGAAGGACAACACCGAACCTTGAGTTTACCGCTGTTTGTTCGGCGGGCACATAGTGGACTTCGTCGAGAAGCCTCGCTTTCTAAGGCTCTAGCATCTAGTCAAGAACGTCTTGTATTACTTGAAGGTGCACCGGGCGCAGGAAAGAGCGTCGCTCTCCGCCATCTTGCGCGAAACATGTCTATCCAGGCGATGAAAGCGCGAAGCAAGAAGTGCGTGATACCCCTCTACATAAATCTCAAGGAGTTAGAACGCCCTCCTGGGAAGTCAGTGAATAGCGAGTTGATACGTTGTTTTGTCCTTAAGTCGCTGAACAGGGTAAATGATCGCGACATCGATGTATTTTTAGATGAAGAATTTGATAGAGGTATTCGAGAAGGAACCTGGTTCTTCCTCTTTGATTCATTCGACGAAATTCCCGAGGTTCTGAGTTCTACAGAAGCCGATAATGTCATCCAAGAGTATGCTGAGGCAATCTCGGATTTTTTATGCGGTATGAATCAATGTCGAGGCATCGTTGCATCTCGTCAATTCCGTGGTCCTGGAATGTTGGGATGGCCGCGTTTCCTTGTCATGCCGTTGGATAATGCTCGTCGCCGAGAACTTGTTCATAAGATTGATATCAAATCTGATTTGGAACGAGTCTTTTTGGGAGAAATGGAAATAGCCACCTCCGAAATTCGTTCCATGCTGAGTAATCCAATGTTTCTTGGGTTGCTTTGTGAACATGTAAAAAGCGGACACCCTTTTCCTGAGAACGCTCACGCGGTTTTCGAGTCCTATATTGAGACTCGCCTAGCTCGTGATCGGGTGAGACTAGAACGACGTTTTGGACTCATGACTACGGAGGTGAGACATGCGGCAGAGAGCTTATCCTTCTGTATGGCTGCTGATCCTGGTCTAGGTTTAAGCCCTACCCGCAAAGATTTAGAGAGTGCTACTAAGAGTTTAAGCCTTGAAATGGGAGATAGATTCGAGGTTCTTCTAGATGCGCTAGAATATCTTAAATTGGCTCGTTCTGAGACAGCTACAATACCAGGTGAATCCAAGCCTTTCACGTTTGCCCACCGTCGATTTCAAGAATATTTTGCGACATGCGTTGTGCTGCGCGATCCTCGACGTGTTAGCCCGCGAGAACTTCTAACGGTTGGTCGATGGAGAGAAGCCGCCGTTGTAATGTGTCAGATTCAACCTCTCCCAGTTCTTGCGCCACTCATAGAAGAAGCGAAGGAAATCTTGTTTGAGATGACGGAAAGCGTTTCAGAGCTACTCGAGGATCCCATAGAGTATATTATTGACGAGGGGTTGGGAAATTCCAACGATAAAAACACGACAAGATCATTAGATCCCCAGCCTTTTCCTTGGCCATCCGGGGCAGTGCACGTTCTCGGGCTCTTGCAAGACGGTTTCGGAAGTCGATTATCGGAAATACCCGAGGTCATGCGGAGATCGGCTGGTCGCTTACTGGTCTCTGCCCATCTAAAGGGTACAATTTCTGATAGGAAATGGGCATTAGCAGTTGCAGGTATAGCTCCTCAACCCATTCTTCGCAGGCTGATCGAGGATGCCTTTGCGAGTCCCAGTCAATGGATCAATGAAACTGCCTATTATCAAACTGTTAGATTACATGAACTACCCGGTAATATCGCTGCAGGCATCCGTCGAGCTCTATTCAGTCTATTCAATAGTAAGCGGCTGAGATCTGAGAGATTCGCGACCCGCGCACATCTAGCACGGCTTGAGAATCCTCATGTATTCGTTTCAATCTTCCATCTTCTGAGGGTAATACTTGTGGTTGACGCTCTGTTACATATAGCGGCAGGGCTTTTATGGATCTTCAGTCAGGGCTATGATTTTGAGTTTCTTATCAGATTGGTATTAATTCTGTTGTTCTCATATGCTTACCCATTGATTTATCTTGGCTTTGCAAGAATGGGTGCTTTTACTGCGGTAGTGTCTTTATTCACAAGAGCCACAATAATATTGGCTTTGTTGCGTATTACTGGAGGCTCTCCTCCGTTGGTGAGTTTATTGATATCGGAACTATTAATATTATGGGCTCCTTTTGCTATCCTTGCAGCTCATACTGGACAATTTGTTGACTACTCCTGGTGGCCATTGATGTCTATATGGCCACTCTTACTTTGGGTTAGGGCAGTCAGGAAATCAATATCTGATCCACACTTCGCAGTGACGAAGACTCTAAAGGCAAGAGGAGCAATCCAAGATCTCTTCTCTGACCCAGTAATGACACGGATGGTATTGCTAATTTTAATGATAATGATTGCGATCTATGGCCCTGCTATATTGGTACCATACCTAATAGCACGTATCCTAAATTATGAATACACAATCGTGCTAATGTTTTATTGGGGTTTTCTCTTCACGTATTTCTTTGGCACAGGGAATTTTAGATCGGTTAAACATAAGAGAAAATGGTTAAACCAAAAACGAAACCTCAAAGCTTCCATAACAGGGCGCGAGTTTCTCAATCTTATTGATGAGCACGACGATCGCACTTTTCGGAACAAGTTAGTGGAGGAAGTTGTACAAAAGCATCTTCTTATTGTAACGGAAGAGGTGGAAGATGGATTAGAGAGTATGGCTGTTGCTATTGAACGTGCTCTTCTTGGGAGAGCGTACCCTTCTTTTGGGGAAATGATTTCTCACTTTGCGGCGAAGTTCATACCATTTACTCTTAGGAAAAAGAAGATTTGCCCCAGTGGTGTGTTAAGTGTAGACAAGGAAACTAATCCCTTCGATTTTTGGCTCACACAACACACTGATAAGGAATTAGCAGCTCTGGGATCAGTATTTTTGGATAAGATATGTCAAATACTGGAGCAATCGCGTATTACAACGCGAAGGTAAGGCCGCTCCAAGAAAATAAATACTCAAACCGGCAGCGGGGCAATGCGGACGAAGTACTTTTCCAAATCCGGCTCGCGTTCCAAGCGGGCTTCTAATGCCGCCATCGCTTTGGCGGTGAGTTTCACCCCTTTGGTGTAGGTGCGCTGGACGTGCTGCACAATCGGGGAGCGCTGCCGGTAGGTCATCGTGCGCGCCAACGCCAGGACCGTGCTGAGGCTATCCAGTAACGAACCGTTCCAGTGTTGCTCTAAGACGCCCCAGACCCGTTCAATCGGATTGTACTTGCTGTGATAGGGCGGGTAATACGCCAGTTGCACGGTCATCTGGTAAGTATCCACGAACTCGGTGAGGCGCTGCATAAACTGGGTGCGCCGGGAATGGTTTTCGGGGCCGTTGTCCAAGTTCAAGTGCAAGGTCTGCACCCGCGGGAACCGTGGGGCCACCTATTGCCAAGTCCGTTCGATGGCATCAGCGATGGCATCCGCCGTGACCGGCCCCTGGACGAAGTACAAATAAGTTTCGTTGACCGCCGGGAGGAAGACCCCGAGCGGAGTAACTGTGGACGCGGAGCGAAAATCGTGGTCCAATGCCTGCACCGGGACGCGACTACGCCCGCCGCGGGAAAAGTCCCCCAGCACGACGCGCGCTTTGGCATCTACTGACATCCGCAAGCTCGTGGGATCAGTATCCGCCGCGGGGTTGACCGCGGCGAGCCGCTCAAAAAGGGCGTCGGTTTCGGGCACCTTTTTCATCGGGCGACTTTTTTTACCGCCCGCAGCTGGTAGCCCAGTTCATTCAAGCGTTGGCGAATGACCTCGGCGCTCGGCAGGGTCGCGTCCGGGTAGTCATACGCCGTCAGCAGTTGTTCGCGGACGCTGTTCGCACTCAAGCGCAGATAGAGGCGCGTACTGTGAAACGTCGGGTCTGTCTGGCTATGTTGTTCAGCAATGGTCTGGATATCGTCCAGCAAGTCCGGCAGGTGCGCCTCCGCGCGTTTCCGCCCACGGGAGGCATAGTCATCGACGCACGTGAAGCCACTCTCCAGTTCGTACATGGCTTTGCGGATCGTCTTGCGGCTCCATCCCAGTTCGCATTCGAGCAGGCTGGGCCCGCCGCGCCCTAAGGTTCGGGCCACGCGGGCCATATACCGGCGTTTCTCGGCCCCTTTCAGGGCCTTGATGGTTTCTTGGTGCAGTTGCTTTTCGGCTTCTGTAAGTGTCATTGGATGCTCCGTTATGCTTGATAGTGACACTCAGTTTAGCATACTTTTTGGGTAATTTAAATCCGGGAGCGGCCTTAAGTGTATTTCCCATGCCCAATGCTAAATTTTGCTACCACAAACAGCCTCGAAAAGACAAAGCGCAATCTTGCATTCTGGAGGGAGTGTCTTATGTTTACATCAGATACAAAAACATCCGCAATTCTTCCACGTCCAGGGCGTTGACCAAAGGCGATTCCAGCGCCCTGTATCTTGGTGCGTCCGCCACCAGAATCAAATTGGCGGATAAATCGCTTTTAGTAGGCTTTATCTGCGCCGTTAGCCCCAGCCTACCTGTTGTAGAGCCGGTCTAACGCGCGATAAAAACGACCGCTAAGCCCCTCGAGTTCGCTCGCGGCAGTAGCCCGCCAGAAGCCACAATTCTTCTTAAAGGAATACCTTCTTCCTTCTTCAGATAGCTTT
>NPIE01001244.1_pt2 | contig 22470 bp, 20 predicted proteins | sample 8637661 | NCBI WGS metagenome assembly NPIE01 (sample SAMN07420842, study PRJNA396082) | bioreactor metagenome | isolation source: sample BA12 brine-fed electro-methanogenic bioreactor BA | place: Japan: Kochi | collected 2016-12-09
ACCTGCCTGCTGATGCCGAACATGTACATCTCCGGCAGGGTGAGTTCCGCCCAGGCCGCCGTGGAATCATTAACAGTCCAGTAGGCATCGACATTGCCCGAGATGTTGAGGTTCACCCTGCTCCTGTAATGCAGCCCGATTCTCGTCAAATCGTCAGGCCTGAAATGAAGCCCCAGGTTCCACCCGTACCCGATGTCGTCGCCCAAAAGGCGGAGGTCGATATCTGAGGCGGGATTCGGGTTGGCTCCTTGTGTAGGATCAACCTTCTTCCGAGAGTCAAATTCGAGCCAAAGGGTTTCCACGCCGAGGGCGATGGAAAACCGGTCACTTAGCTTCCAGGCGATACTCGGATTGACAGAAACGGACTTGAGCATCGCCCGGTAGCTGTTGTACCTGCCGAACCAGTCTTCGGGGAAGTCCGTCCCCAGGCCGAACCTTGCCATGACGGCCATCCCGAGCCACATCCTGTCGCTCATCTGCCTGGTGTAATACATTTGAGGAAGAACAAAAGTATGGTCCTTCTGGTCCATCGCAGCACCCGTAGATGTCTCGAATACAGTCGCCGATGGCATCAATAATCCGATGCCTGTCATGAAGGCCTCGCCGGTGATCTGGGTTATCCCCGCCGGGTTGTAGGCCAGCGCCGAAGGGTCGTCTGCTTTCCCGGTCATTGCTCCCCCCAGGGCGTTCCCCCTGGGGCTGAAGTCGTAAAGCCCGAATCCCGCCCCGAATACAGGAAGGATGAACATGGACTGCGCCAAAAAAGCCAGAAGCAATACGTACGGCATTTTCTTCAACTCTCATTCCTCCTTGTTATCTTTGTGCGTTACGGCATATTCCAAAGCGCCCGGGATCCACCGAAGGTCAGTCTTCAACGATCAGTGAGACGGCCACCGATCCTGGCCCGGAATGTATGCCGATCACCGGCGATATATCAGTGATGTAAGCCGGCTGAAGCCCAGAACGACGGGCCAGTTCCTCAACAAGCTTTTCCCCCTTTTCCGGGGCGTCTGCGTGAACAACGGCATAATCTTGTATTCCCCGCACGCTCTGGATTTTTTCAAAGGTTTCGGCGATCTTCCTGAGGTTCGACCGTTCACTGCCCGGCCTGCCGTAGTGGGCGCCTCGCCCTTCAGAATCGACGGTAATCACAGGTTTCAGGTTCAAAACCCCCGCTATGCGACCGGTCATGGGCCGGATTCTCCCGCCCCTGACCATGTATTGCAGGGTGCTCAGGCTTACGAAGATGCGGGACCTTGCTATGGCTCGAAGGATGATCTCCTCCACCTGGGCTGGAGTTTTGCCTTCATCGATGGCCCTCGCAGCCTGAAGGACGATTAATCCCAGCGAGGAGCAAAGCGTCTTGCTGTCGATGACCCTGATTTTCCCACCATGCCCCGAATCGGCGGCCGCTTTCGTGCTGACGTTCCATGTTCCGCTCAGCGCCCTTGACAAGTGGACGGCGATCACGGAATCAAAGTGAGAGCCAAGCGTGGAATACAGCCGGGCAAATTCTGCATAGGACGGCTGGGATGTGGTTATGGGAGTTTCTGTCTCCCTGAGCAGCCGGTAGATCCTCCCGGGGCTGATTGAGATCTTGTCCAGGTAGTCACTGTCCCCTACGGAAAGCTTCAGGGGAACCATATAGACCCCGTAGCGGTCCATCAGCTCTGGCGGCAGGTCGCAGGCGGAATCCGTCAGCAGGGCCATCGCCCTGTTTCTCGTTTTTGATGTCTCAACCTGCCTGCGCATGTCTTCGGTTTTTTGAACACTCAGGGAACCCGTTGCGGACAGCTTCTCAAAAAGCACCTCTGGCTCGTTTGTATGGAGGTGAATCCTGTATTTGCCCTGGTGCCCACCCACAACGATTGAATCACCGTAGTCCTCCAGCTCTTCCATAAGGCGCTCCCGGGTGAAGCCGGGACCTTTGAGGAGGGCCTCCGTGCAGTATCGGTAATCAGGGGGCTTTCCCTTTTCGTGGTCATCGGTGATGATCGCTGAAACCGGCAGGCGGGAAACTTTGAGGTCTTTCAGGTTTCCCGTTTCCAGAAAGTCGGCTATTCCTTGAAGGAAATCAACAAAGCCCTGGGCCCCAGCGTCGACGACATTTTTCCTTGCCAGGACTTCCAGCTTCCGTGGCGTATCCAGAAGAGACTCCCGGGCGGCGGGTAGGGATTCCCTGAGAAGGCTCTTGAGGTCAGCCATGTTTCGGCTTAATTCCTCAAATTTCCGGGACCAGTCTTTCATCACCGTCAGGATGGTCCCTTCAACAGGCCTGTGGAGCGCTTCCTGGGCAAAGCGGACCGCTTCTGCCAGGCTTTTGCCGAAGGTGCCGGAATCGGCCTCGGTGTAGCCCTTCAGGGCTTGCGACAGGCCGTAAAGATATTGGGTCATTATGATGCCGGAGTTACCTCTCGCCCCTTCCAGTGCGGCCTCCGCCATCGCGGCCGAAGTGGACGAGATCGACCCTGTCGTTTCCGCCCTTTCGATGATGAAGCGGCAGGTCGAAGCCATGTTGTCACCCGTGTCCCCGTCGGGCACGGGGAAAACGTTGATGCTGTTGATGAAGGTCCTCCTGCTTTCGAGCGCCAGTGTCCCGGCTATGAAGGCACTCCGGAGCCTGCGACCGTCGACGGTGCGAATCGGCGGGGCGGTTTTTCCCCTCATAAATCAAAACGCCCCTTTTTCAGGAGGTAATGGGCCACAAACCACTCAGCACCACCGGAAGTGGCAAAAAGCTCGCTGCAGGCCATGAGAAAGATACGCCAACGATTTTCCCAAACCCTCCAGCGAGGACCGTAAATCTCTTCCAGAAGGGGCCTTATGTCTTCACGGTTTCGCTTCATTCTCGCCAGCCAGGCCTCCAGGGTTCTGACGTAGTGCCCGCCACCTACCTCCCAGGATTTTTCCACTTCAAGAGCCTCCTGGAAATGCAGCGGCAGGTCAAAGCTCGGCATCATGCCCCCCGCGAAAAAATGGTAACCCATCCAGTCGGCGGGATCTTCATCGAGAAAAAGATACGGCCGCTCTTTATGGCAAAAAAAATGCAGGAAACACTTTCCGCCCGGGTTCAGCCAGGTCGAGACCCTTCTCAAAAGATCCCGCCAGTTTCGGATATGCTCCACCATCTCTATCGACACAACCCTGTCGAACCTTTTTTCGGTCTCGTAACATGCGACATCCGCAGTTTCGGCAGTCAGGTTGGCAAGATCCCTGAGGAAGGCCTCCCGGCGTATATGCTCAATCTGGGCCGTTGAATTTGAAAGGGCGTGAACCATGATATCCGGAAATCTTTCGGCCGCCCAGAGCGAAAAGGAACCCCAGCCGCACCCGAGATCCATGACGGACTGCCCCGGCTCGATCCCGGCCCTCGCAGCTGTCAGTTCGAGCATGGCTTCCTCCGCCTCATCAAGATTGACCACATCCCGAGGCCAATAGCAGCAACTGTACTTTCTCCATTTCCCGAGAAAGGCGGCAAAAAATTCCGGGGGAAGTTCGTAATGCTGGCGGTTCACCCGGTCCTGCCTTAAAGCTGCCGGGCCAAAAGCCAGTTCAAGTGCGAACCGGGCGGCCCCGACATTGTCGGAAAGACCATTCCCGTAAAGGCCGTTTAGGAGATTCCGGAGCCTCCGCCGAATGCCGAACCGGACAAGGGCTTCCGGAACCAGCCCCCTTTCCGCCAATGCGACACCGATCATTCGATGGTTCCCTTTTTCGGAAACCAGGGGATGAATGGACTCGTTTTATTCATGTAATCTTCATACCCCGGCTGGCTTTCGGCCAGTTTTTTCTCCAGCATGGGGATTCCCGAGACCTTCAACAAAAGAAAAGTGATCGTCAGGGGGCTCAAAAGGGCAATGAACCCACCGGGCAGCGACAGTGCCATCAAAAATATCCCCCACCACATGGTGGCTTCACCGAAATAATTGGGGTGACGGGTATATTTCCAAAGGCCGTAACGCATCACCTGGCCCTTGTTTCCAGGGTCTTTCTTGAACTGAAAGAGCTGGAAGTCGCCCACGGACTCGAAGAAGAAACCTATGCACCAGACCACCAGGCCGATCCCGTCCAGGAATGAAAGGCCCGGGGCGGGATTGAGATTGATGAAGATCACCGACGAGGCAATCAGCACCATCAGAGCCCCCTGGAGCATGAAGACCTGCAGGAAGCTCCTGGGAAGGAAATACTTGCCCCATTCCTCCCTCCACTTTGCGTAACGGTAATCTTCGCCCCGGCCCTTGTTCCTGAAATTGATGTAGATGGCAAGCCTCAGGCCCCACAGGGTCACCAGGCCCGTGACCAGGACCTGCCGAGCCTCGGCGTGGCCCGGCGCGAGGAAAAACGTCAGGAAAGCGATGATCACGAAGCCGCCCCCCCAGGCGATATCGGCCAGGGAATTATCCTTCCGGATGACCGCAATAAGGAAAAAGCCCGACATGTAGAAAAAAACCACCAACAAAACACCAAGCAGCGGATGCATTACTTCCCACCTCCCGGAAAACTTTTGCCTGCTTCAATTCGCTTATTTATTTCAATAACGGCACAACATGTTATTATGCCATACAGGGAGTTTTTTGACATCATTTCAGAATACCGAAAGGGCGTGTTGCTTTTGAAAAGACATCTGGCTCTGTCGACTTTCTCCCTGGCGGTCATGCTGGGCGCCATCCGCTACGGTTTCGCTTTCGGGGATTTCCTCGAAGAAGGCCGCATCATCTGGGCACTGGCCTGGGGCAAGGTAACACTTGTGGACCTCTACGTGGGGCTTCTGATCTTCGCCGGTTGGGTCGTCCACCGGGAAAGGTCTTTCGGCCGTACCGCCCCCTGGTTCGTGCTCCTTGCCCTTCTGGGGAACCTTGCGGCTGCCTTCTACCTTCTCCTTGCCCTGTACCGTTGCCAGGGTGACAGCAACGTGTTCTGGCACGGAAAGGATCAATAATAATAATGCGTCAGCGGCGGGACCCCTTGCAGAGACTCTAGAAGCCCCTCTGCTGGCCTTTCCAGGGTGGTGGATCACCCCGCCGGTATTCATCCGCACTTGGGCCCTTGAGGTTTCTGAGCCTCCAGGTCCCGTAAAGGTAACTTGCCACCAGAAGCACGACAATGGCGGGCCATCCCGAAAGGATCGAAAAGGCAAAAAGAGCTGCGTCCCGGCCCGAATTGAGGAACATGATCTGAAGCAGGAAACGGGCTCCAAAAAAAACACCCCAGAGGAGGGTCACCTCGCTGTAAGCAGGCCGGATGCGGGGATGCCAGTACCAGGAAAGGGGATAATGACGGGCCAGGTAACTCGTCCAGGCGACCAGTGGCCGTTTCACCAGCATGCTGAGCGCGCAGAGAACCAGCAGCAATACATTTGAAAGGAGACTCGAAAGCAGGACATCCCCTGCCCTGCCGCTGAATTGGAAGGCCGCGAGTCCCGCCAAAAAGGCGGCAAATCCTCCCAGGGAGTATATGGGTGACTTGCCTTTCCTCAAGTCACCGGTCACAAAAAACAACGCCAGCAAAACCGCCGCCCCCGAGGCAACATCAGCCCGCCAAAAGCCCGAAAGGATCAGGAAAACAAGAAGAGGCAACGTGGCCTCCAAGAAATGGCCGCGACCCTTGAGAACCTGGTCAAATTCTTCTTTTATCTCCCTGGCTTTTTCCTTCAGGAGGCTCATGGATCTCTCCCTTTCCGAAAACGGACAACCAGGTCAAAGGTAAAAACGCCTGCAAGAGAAGACAAAAGGTTCAACCGGGTCATGACAGTCACGCCACCAAATGCCCAAAACGCCGAAAGCACGAGAACCAGGAAAACCACCGAGAAGCCAACCCATTTCAGTTCCAGGGGATTCCCCAGGTCATCCGAAGCAGTCCGTTCCTTCCTTCTCATGTCTGCCACCACGAACCCGAGGACAACCGTCGCAGTGACTCCGCATAAAGCAATAACCACACCAGGCAAAAGGGCGATCCCCCAGTTCGGCCTCAACAACACCCCGGCAACGGAAAGGGGAATCGCCGCAAGCAGGGCGGTACCCGTTTGTTTTCTTTGCCCGTACCGCCAATGGGCAAAAAACAAACCCGCCACAAGAAATACCAGGAAAAGGGCGCTTTCCTTTGACCAGGCCAGATACCCTGAAAGACCAAAAATTGCCGCGAAATCAAGAACGGAAGGAACCTTGCCGCAGATCCCCGAGAGGAGCCGAAGCAGAAGCAGCACCCAGAAAAGCACTCCAAGGTCAATCCCGTCATACAAGGGTGAACAGACAAGAAAAAAGGCCGCCGAGACAAAGGCGGACAGGTCGTTCAAGGGATCGATTTCCCGTGCCAGCGCCCAGCAGAGAAAAAATCCCGCGCCAAGGCCAAGCCCTGACGAAAAGGAGCCCGTCGCAGGCCAGGCGGAAAACACGACCACAACGGAGGCAACGGCAATCCACAGATTCGTTTTATACCGCGGGTCCAGCTTTCTTCCAAGGGTGAACCAGACCATACCAAACCACCTCGTCTCGACTTCCACCTGTCAGGAACCTCCATTTGTTTCGATTTTTGCACAGTTTTGTCAACTTGTAACGCCCTGCCCCTTACCAGCCGCGTTTTTGGTACAGGCCTTGCAGTTCACCCTTTTTCCGCTATCATTCAATGAGCTCATATGTCAAAAGTGTAGAGTGTTGGAAGGAGGCACAAAATGGACCTGAAGAAGGTACTCACCAGGGAGAATTTCGTGTCATCGGGCAAATCAAAGGATATCTACCGTGTTCCCGCCGGAGAATACGAGGGCAAGTACGCCTTCGTGTTCACCGACCGGGCAACAGGCTATCTCGACAAGGACGGCAAACCAGTCTTCGACCCGGGCTATGACGATGTCGTGGGCGAGATACCGGGCAAGGGTGCCGTAGCCTGCAAGTTTGCCACCTATTTCTTCAGGCTCCTGGCGAAGCAGAACGTCCCCATGCACTACATCGACACCGTCGCCGACAACACCATGATCGTCGAGCCCGCCACACCTATCAGCATGCCGGAACAGGCTCCCGAATTCACGGGTTCGGCCCCGCTTCTAAACCTTGAATGGACCTGGCGAAACAGCGCCATGGGCAGCTTCTGGAGGCGCTACCCCTTCGTCAGGCCCTGCGCCGACCTGCCCCAGGTCGTTGAGGCCTGGACCAAGGGGAAAGTGGACACGCTGATCACCTTCGAGTCCCTCACCGGCGCCGGAGTCATGACGGAAGAAGAGGTGTCCTGCGTCAAGGACTTCGTGAAGCGGATCGCCTCGGTGATCTACGAGGAATTCGCGGCCCACGGGCTTCACGTTCTGGACGGAAAGATCGAACTCGGACGGCTCAATGGCGGCGACGGCCGCATCGTCCTCATCGACGAGATTTCCCCCGACGTGCTCCGTGTCTGCAACGGGTACAAAAAAGCCAGCGGCGGCTGTGCCAACGCATCCGGATGCATCACCACCAAGGTCTCCGACGGCAAACGCCGAATCTCCGCCAAAAACCAGCTTTCTGCAGCGGAACTTGAAAAGATTTTCCTGAAGTAACCCTGGCAGAGTGATTGCAGTCCTGAAAATACAGAGGGCCGTGGCGCATATGCGCCACGGCCCTCTGTATTTTCAGGTTTTTTCAGGAAAGCCCGACCAAGAAATTGCAGGGACTTCACATGCGCACCTGCCTTGCCATTTCCATTTTGTTTTCGGAAACCCATCAGACCGGGCCGAACGTTTCATCGTCAAAGGTCTCCAAAAGCACTGTATCCACTTTCAATTTATTCAGGAAACACCTGATTTATTCAATGGATTCGGGATCATCGTTCTCCCCTTTTATGATCGAAAGAGCTATCGTGAACTTTCCCCTGTAACCCTCGCGAAAACAAACCATGTTGTCCCATTATTGTTCCAGTGTGGAACCCTTCATCGACCTTTGGAGCTTTTGAAAACCCTTTTCCGTTATCGCCTTGATCTCCCCCGTCACTTCATCGCACAGGGAAAACAGCCTGGCATATTCCGGGTACCCAAGAAGGGAGCCGTATTGGTAAAGGCTGATTCCCACGTTTTTCTTTCACGCGAGGGCGATGACGTCCCCTAGCCGGTCATTGGCGAAGGATTCCCCCCATGGAGTTCAGGAAAAGAACATCCGGTTGCGGCTCGTCAATCTGTAATGCAAATGAAGAGAAAAAATCTTCCGTTGATTCAAACCGGTAAGATTCATCAATCTGTGTTCCGTTCGGGCCAAGGGGGCAGAAAACACATAATAAATTGCAATATTTCGATGGAAGAATGTTGATCTCCATGACCTTCTTGTTGTCGCTGTTTTCAAAGACTTTCTTGACACAAATCCGGCTCACGCAACCATATCCCTCCCGGGTTTCGTAAACGCTTTCTAGCCCCTTATGAGAAGATTCACCAGCCCCATGCTGAAAACGGGGAAGTACACGAAAAGGATGAGGCACAAAAGCATTACGAAGACAAAGGGGAAAATGTTCCTTGATATCCTGTCCAGCTTTTCGCCACTCACTGCAGAGGCTACAAAGAGGTTGGCACCGTATGGCGGAGTTACGAACCCGATGGCCAACGCAACGGTCATGAAGAGTCCGAAGTGAACGGGATCCACCCCGATCTTCTGCATGACCGGAAGGAAAATCGGGGTGAGGATAATCATGGACGAAATGTTGTCGACGAAGCACCCGACGACCAGAAGCATCATGTTGATCATGAGGAGGATGATCCATGGAGTGCTCGATGTGCTCACGATCCAGGTCCCGATCCGCATGGGTATCTCCTCCATGGTCAGATAGGTGGCAAAGGCAAGGGAAAGCCCGAGCATGAAGGTCGTCGCCCCGTTGACGACAAGGGCGTCCATGAAGGCCGCCTTGATGGTTATGACATTCAGTTCCTTGTAGATGAACTTCCCGACGAAAAGGGCGTAGACGACCCCGCTGACGGCCGCTTCCGTCGGCGTGAAGATCCCCCCGTAGATCCCCCCCAGGATGATGACTGGGACCAGAAGCGCCCAGAAGGCCCCCACGAAGCTCGTGGCAACATCCTTGAGTCCATAATTGCGGTCAGCTTTGGGGTAGTTCCGTTTTTTGGCGACGAAATAGGACAGCGTCATCAGCGCGATCCCCAGCATGATGCCCGGCACGATCCCGGCCACGAACAATTCAAGGACCGACGTTCCCGATATGACGGCAAAGATGACGAAGGGTATCGACGGCGGGATGATAACCCCTATGGAACCCGCTGCCGCCGTCAGGGCCGCCGCGAAGGGGCCCCCGTAGTTTTTCTTTTTCATCTCCGGGATCATGAAAGATCCTATGGCCGAAACCGTTGCAGGCCCCGAACCCGAAATGGCAGCAAAGAACATACAGGCCGTGACGGTCACCATGGCAAGGCCGCCCACCATGAACCCGACGAGGCTTTCTGCAAAGTCGACGATACGCTTGGATATGCCGCCGTAGCCCATCAAGGATCCCGCGAGCATGAAAAAGGGGATCGCCAGAAGCGGGAAGGAATCGATGCCCGTGAAGGCCGTCTGGGCGATCATGATCACCGGTATGGTGCTGGTGAAGATCATGGTGATCATGGTTGCCAGGCCGAGGGAGATCCCGATGGGAACGCTCAGCGTCAAAAAGAGAAACAAAAGACCGATCAAAAGGGCGATATCCATGGTCCTACCCCGCCATTTCCCTGTCCGTGAAAACGTAGAAGGCTTCCAGGACAAGTCTCGATGTCATGAAAAAACTGCCGACGGGAATAGCCGCATAGGGAATCGCCATGGAGATCCCCAGGGCCGCGGAAATCTGCCCCCTCATGTAAATGAGCTTGGTCAGCTGGTAGCCCTTGTAGATGAGGAAGCACCCGAAAACGATCCAGAGCGCGAGAACCAGCAGCTCGATAAATTTTCTTGACACGCCGTGAAATCTGTCAACGAGGGCCTCGACCCGCAGATGCCGTTTCTTGCGAACCGCGTAGCTGGCGCCTATCCATGTCTGCCAGATGAACACGTAGCGGGCCGCCTCCTCGCTCCAGGAGAGGGAGTTTGAAAAAACGTACCTCATCACGACCTGGATGAAGATCACCGTCACCGTGAATATCAAGGAAGCGTACAGCAGGTTCTCCTCGATCTTGTTGTAGATTTCTCCTAGTCGATACATTTTTAACCCCCGTTGACAGATTCACTGGTTTGGAAAAATTGGTCTCGGCTTTTTTCGCTATTTCTGTCCTTCCCGGATGATTTCCATGACTTCCGGAGTGATGACATCTTCGAACTCGTCATACACAGGAGCCGTCGCCTCGACAAACATCGCCTTCTGTTCGTCCGTCAGCGTATTGACCTTCATGCCCGTTTCCTTGAGCAGTTCGAGCATTTCCACATCCTGCTTTTCCGTGGCGGCACGCTCGCTCGTTTCATACTGCTTGCCGGCTTCCAGGACGACTTTCTGGTACTCCTCCGGAAGGGCCTGGAAGAAGGTTTCGGAAACCACGAGAGGCGCAACGGCAAAAATGTGGCCGGTCAGGGAGTAGTAATCCTGGACTTCGTAGAACTTCGCCGAATACGTCAAAACCACCGGGTTGTCCTGGCCGTCCACGGTCCCCTGGGCAAGAGCGGTATAAAGCTCGGAGAAGCTCATGGGCGTGGGGTTGGCCCCCATAGCCTTGAAGGTGGCGATATGGATCGGGTTTTCCATGCACCGGATCTTCATGCCCTCCATGTCGGCAGGCGTGTAGATCGGTTTCTCGTTGTTGCTGACATTCCTGAAGCCATTGACGCCCCAGCCGATGATGCGGAGCCCCTGGGGCTCGAGGTCGGCCTGAAGTTTCTCCGAAAGGGGCCCGTCAATGACCTTGTAGGCCGTTTCAAAATCCTTGAACGCAAAAGGCAGGTCGAAAACATTGAACCTCGGGGCGAATGTCGCAAGGGTCGAGCTCCCGATGATACCGCACTCGACGGTACCCAGCTGCATGGCCTCCGTGGCCTGACGGTCTCCACCGAGGGCCGCGTTGATGTGGAGCGTGACCTCCACGCCGCCGTCGGTCTCCTTCTCGATAAACTCCTTGAAAGCCAAAAGCGACGGATGGGACTGGTGTGTTTCGGAGCCTACGCTGTGAAGCTTCATCTTGTAGGTCTTGGCTGCCATTGCGGACTGGGCCGCCACCAAAACCAACATAGCGCACATTGCCAACAAAATGACCTTCCTCATACAAAACGCCTCCTTCTGTTTTCGGCCCTTGTGGAGCCGAGCTCGTTTCCCTCAGGCTGAAACTCCGCTGAGACATTCGTTGTACCAGGCAACGAAATACTCCATACCCCGCCTGACGTTCTCTATGTCGATGGTGTAAGCGATCCTGACCCGGTTTTTAATGCCAAAGGCGTCACCTGGGGTGACCGCAACACCGTATTTGTTCATGAGACCGAGGGCGAACTCCAAAGTTGACATCTGGAGTTTTTCGATTGAAGGGAGAACGTAGAAAGCGCCCTGTGGGGAGGGAAATTCCGCACCGGGGCATTTTTTCAATGCCTCCACGACGACATCGCGGCGTTTTCTGAATTCCCCGCACATCATCGCCGTGTAACCGCCGCTGTTTCTGAATGCCGCCTCCGCCCCAGCCTGGGCAAAAGCGGCGGCACAGGTTGTCATCATCAAATGGGACTTCGCCACACAGGGCAGGACTTCACCGGGCATACAGGCATACCCGACACGCCATCCGGTCATCGCAAATGTCTTAGAAACAGAATTGACGTAAAGAACCTGATCTTTGATTTCCGGGTAGTTCAACGGGCTGACGTGTTCTTGATCGTAGATTATGGCCGAGTAGCATTCGTCGGTCAACAGCCAGATGTCCTTCCCCTTGACGAACTCGACGAGCCTGTCCATGTCGGCTTTGCTCACCACGCATCCCGACGGGTTGTTCGGCGTGTTGATCATGATCATTTTCGTCCTGTCCGTTACTGCAGCTGCGATCTTTTCCATGTCCAGGCCGTAATACTCGCCGAGATTCGCCTCGACTTCCACCGGCACGGCACCCGCAAAATAGCACTGTTCCTTGTAGGCAACGAAACAGGGCGTCAGGAGAATGACCTCGTCACCCACGTCCAGCAGTCCGAGCATGAGGGCCATCAGGGCTTCCTCGGCGCCGCAGGTCACGACAATGTTTTCAGGGTCGATCCGCACTCCTCTTTTTGCCTCGTGTTCAGCAATCGCCTTGCGCAAACCCGGAGTACCGTTCATGGAGGTATAGTGCGTCTGACTGCTCTCGAGGGCTTCAATGCAGGCACTTCTCGCTTCAGGGGGTGAATCGAAATCGGGCTCGCCGATCTCGAGGTGAAAAACCTCTTTGCCTTCTGCCTGCAGCTTGAGCGCCGCTTCAAAAATATCCCTGATCCCGCCCTTGAAGGAGCATTGTGATATCCGATCCGTTTTCCTGTGAAGGTTCTTCATTTTCCGCATCCCCTTTTCGCCTGTCAGCGGATTTCGTTGAGCTGGCCCACGGGCCGTTTCCCGAGGTAGAGGTCCCGGACTTCCTCGGCGGCGATGGTCCTGAGTTTTTTGAGGGACGTATTGGAATACCACGCCGTGTGTGGAGTGACAAGTAATCCCGGCTCGTCAAAAATCGGATGGGTCATGTCCGGGATCGGTTCCCCCTCCATGACGTCCAGCGCAGCACCGGCGATGATCCCTTCGTTGAGTGCCCGCTGGAGATCATCAAGATCGACAAGTCCGCCACGGGAGGTGTTGATTATGTACGCGGTGGGCTTCATCATTTTCAGTTTCTTCATGTCCACGAAATAGCGGGTCTCATCGTTCAGGGGCACATGGATGCTGACGATGTCTGCGGTCCTGAATACGTCATCCATGTCCTCGAGGACTTGAACACCGATTTCCCTGCTTTTTTCGCGGTCGATGTAGGGGTCGTAGACGATGATGTCCCTGAAAATGCTTTTTGATTTCCTCGCCAGGATCTGTCCGATCTGGCCGAACCCGATGATGCCCAGGGTGAGTTCCGCAAACTGGTCCGCCGGGGGGAAGTCCTGGAGCTTCCAGGACCTGTCCCTGCGCACCCTCCACGTGTAATGGGGGAGCTTCTTGACCAAAGAAAGCGCACAGGCGAGGGCATGATCCGAGACTTCCTCGAGATTGAATCGGGGAACGTTGCAGACGATGATCCCGTTTTCCGTTGCCGCCGGGATGTTGATGTTTTCCACTCCCATCCCGTGCCTGACGACGATCCTGCATTTTTTCATCCTCGAAAGCCGTTCGGGGGTTATGGGTGTGATGTCGCAGATCAAGCCGTCGATCTCGGGAAGGTTTTCCTCGAACTCCTCCTCCGTTCTGAGGTGCGCCACCTCGGAATCGGCCGCTTCGAGGATCTCCTTTTCCATGTCCACCCCGTCGTAGTTAACAACGCTGTATATTCCAGTCTTAAAACGAGCCATATCCGGCGTCCTCCCTATCTGTAGCAGTCCCAGCCGTCGATGCAGCCCCAGGAAAGCTTCCCGTCAACGATGGTGCTGGCGATTTCCACGTCCCGAAGTTCCGTCGGATCGATGGCGAACAAATCCCTGTCGAAAATGACGAGGTCGGCGGCCTTTCCGGGCGTGATGCTCCCGTTCCAGTTCCATGTTCCGTGGGCTTTCGCCGGGTAGGTGGTGTAAATCCGGAGCGCCTGGTCCAGAGGCAGTTTCTGCTCCGGCCGCCAGGTCCGCTTGCCGTCGTAGCTGGTCCTGTTGACGAGGGCCCAGATACCGACCATCGGGTCAAGAACCTCTATGGGCGCGTCGCTGGAACCACAGAGCAAGAGCCCCGCATCGACAAGGTCCTTCCACACGCAGGCGAACTCCTGCTTGTCCCCGAGGCGGGCGGGCACCATGTCGATATCGGAAGGGACGTAGGTGGGCTGTATGACACAGGCCACGGGGAGCTTTTTCATCCTCTCGATCTGGTCCGGGCGCAGGATTTCCACGTGGTTGAGGAGGAAGGGATATTTCGGTTCGGGATACACGGTACAGGTCTTCTCCACGGCCTCGAGTTGCTGGTCGATCGCCCTGTCCCCGATGGCATGGACCATGATGTGGTCGCCGCGCCGCGTAGCTTCGCAGAGCTTTTCGACAAGCTCGTCGGTTTCGTGAATCAGCATCCCGTCTGTCGTCGGGTCATCGGCGTAGGGAAAAGTCAGTGCAGCCGTCCTGGCGCCCAGGCTGCCGTCAAGGAAAAGCTTGAACCCCTCGAAACGAACGAAATCATTTCCCAGGAGACCCCCCATGGAGGGCTCGGACAAGCGGTCGTGAATGTTATAGACGCGGCAACAAAGCCGCCCTTCCTCCCACAGGGTCTGGTACAGCCCGAGATCTTCTTCCATGCCCAGGCTTGCGGCGCTGCACGAATGAAGCGTCGTCAACCCGAAGGAAGCAGCGTATTTCAGATAGCGGTCCAGGTACTCCATCAACAATTCGTTGGTGAAAAGGTTTTCCTTCAAGGCTGCATGGACAGGCGGCTGGGCCCCTTCAACGAGAACCCCCGTGGGCTCGCCCGCGGCATCCCTGCGAATACCGGGCAGGTTCATAGAGTCCAGTCCCGACAGTTTCATCGCCCTGGAATTGGCGATGGAGGCGTGGGTGCAGATCCTGTGTATGACCACGGGGTTGGGGATCCCTGCCTTGTCAAGGTCGGAAGCCGTCGGCAAAATTGGCCTGTCCCAGTTGTTCTCGTTCAGCATGGTTCCGTAGATCCAGGCATCGGGCCCCTCTTCGGCCGAACGTTCGCGCAGTTTTTCAAGGACGTCCTCAAGGGACGCCGCCGTGGACATGTCCACGGAATGAAGCCTTTTCGCACAGGTCAGCACGTGGATGTGGCAATCGCTCATGCCCGGGATAACGCTTGCGCCGTCAAGGTCGTGAACCACGGCGTCCGCAGCGAACGGATGGGCGTCCAGCTGCACCGTCGCCCCGACGGCGAGGATTTTCCCGTCGCCGATGATCACCGATTCGGCCCTCGGGACCGCGTCGTCGCCGGTCCAGATGTTCCCGTTTCTGAGGTACAGATACTTTGCTTTCGGCAAATAAATTACCTCCCCAAACCCTGCAGGTATTTTTTGTTTCCGTATTCCCAGAAGGCGGCCCTCAGGTGGGCCTCCAGCCGGGTGCGCACTTCACGCGGAGTCCCGCTCTCGAGCAATTCAAGCAGCTCCTTGTGATCATCCAGGCTTCTTTGGACCGAGACGTTGTCCGTTGGCCAAATCTTCCCGATATCCCAGCGGTCAAGCCCCGTCAGGTCCACCACTTTTTTCAGGATCTCGTACAGGACATCGTTCCCCGAAGCCTTCGCGAGCTCCAGGTGAAAAGCGATGTCGAGCTCCCGGTACCCGTTCAAATCATTTTCGTTTATCGTTTGCTGCATCTTTTTGTATATGGACTTGAGCTGCTTCATTTCCCTGGGTTCCAGTCGCCCCGCCGCGTATTCCCAGATGGCGGGCTCGATAACGAGCCTTGCCATGTAGGCGTCAGGCGAACTCGACAGCTGCAGGTGCTCCCAGAAGGAGGCCGCATCGGCTACCATCGGCGCATAGGATTTTTCCCTGGGCTGCACGTAGGTTCCGCTTCCCGGGATTCTCGTCACCACGCCCATGGCCACAAGTCCCGACATGGCTTCCCTGACGACGGACCGGCTCACGCCGAACTCCCTTGCCAGTTCCGGCTCGTTCGGAAGCTTGTCGGACTCTTTCAGCCGACCCTCTTCGATAGCTTCAAGGATCTGTTTCATGATGTTCGAGGATTTCCTCTCGCTGCTCAGCTTCTCAAACACGTTCCTCACTCCTCATGCTTGACATAAATCATATGTCAGACATAAGATTTATGTCAATATAGTATTTCCTATGAAAGGACCACGCTGAAGATTCAGAACATCCCGCATTCGCGAAAATCGACCACTTAAGAAACACTATGCGGGCTTTCTCTGAAAGGGAACTGTAAACGGTCTGTCATTTTGTCTTTAAGGGGATTGTCAAAATAAAGAAGTCATGGTTCTTTTTTATCCTGTTCGCCCTCGCCTTTTTGTACAGCAACCTCATGAGAATATCAGGCGTGGTGATCCTTCCCCCCCTTGCGGAATCGCTCGGGATAAGTGCGTCAATGGTCGGTTTCCTTTCTACCCTTTTCTTTTACACCTACGGAGCGGCTTTCGCCGTCTGGGGCACAATCGCCGACAGGATCGGCGCCTTCAGGACCTGCGGTATTTCCCTGGTCACGGCGGCTGTCGCATCGGCTATACTCGCGAACGCCGGGACGCCCCTGACGATAGGCATCGGCCGGGCTCTTTCAGGCCTGGGGCTTTCGAGCGCCTTCACAAGCATCATGCTCTACTCGGCGCTTTCCTTTTCGAAGGAGATCTACTCGGTCCTCGTCGGCATCATCATGATGATCGGGCATTCGGGAACGGTCCTCGCGATTGCCCCTCTGGGTGCAGCCCTTGACGCCTTCGGCCCCTCCGGCGTCTATTACGTTCTCGCGGTCGTGGCTTTTGGAATCGGCTCGCTGCTTCTGATATTCAGAAAGCACGACCCGGTCCTCGCAGAAGGGAAAAAGGACGAACGGCCCCTTTCCCTTTCCCGGTTCCTGTCAGATCTGAAAACGGGCGTACTGATCATTCTGGGCAGCTTTCCCCTTCTCGTGGTCGTCCTCACCTGGGCAACATCCTCTGCGTCCATCTCCACCCTTCAGGGACTCTGGGCCGTTTCCTGGGTGCAGACGACAACCGGCGGTTCCATCGCCATCTGCCGCACCTGCGCGACCTGGATCAGTGTCGGTATGGTCATCGGTCCCTTTGCCGGCGGCTTTATCGTCCGTCGTGTCGCGGGCAGCAAAACGGCCTTTCTGATCATGTGCACACTGACCCAGCTGAGCTGGATCTTTTGGATGGTCGTATCCTTTTTCACGGGCGGTTACAGCCTCCTGGGCATTTCAGGCTTTTTCACAGGTTTTTTCAGCGGGGCGGCCTTCGTCTTCATGGGAAACGCCATCAGGGAACTTGCACCGTCAAAATGGACCGGCACAGTTATCGGGCTTTTGAACCTCATGATTTACGGCCTGCTCATCATCTTCCAGTGGGGGACGGGCTTCGTGCTCGACATTTTCCCGGCCGATCCGGCGTCGGGACTCTACTCCCAGACGGCCTACCAGATCGGGTTCGGCCTCATACTCGTCATCCAGGGATACTCCTTCTTCCTGATCACCCGGGTGAAAACCTTCGAGGCGTGATGCGGCCGGGTGTTCTCCTTGCCGGAGACAAAGACACCCCCCGAGTCGGGTTTTCCCGGGGGGTGTTGGTGTCACCGTCGAATTGTCTGACGTAGAATGCCCGTTTGTTCCACCGACGATTCAGTTTTCTGCAGGCAATGTGAGATCCGCAGGGCCCTGGCCGGAAAGCCTGATTTCCGGCAGCCTCCGCTCGACGATCTCGGTCAGGATCGAAGCAATCTTCACTTTCTCCCTGATCAGCTGTTCGTGGCTGCTCTCGGAATACCAGGGCTTGTAGATGTCGGCTTCCGATGTCCCGGGCTCTATCTTGAAGTAAACCGGCGCCGCGACCCTGGCGATTTCAGGAGCGTCATAGGCTCTGTACATGCCTCCAAAGGCATCCACAATGATCATGTAGACATCTAGCGGAATGTCGACGGCCCGGCGAATGCTCGAAAGGATGGGCAGCGAAACATCGGAGAGGGGGTTCATCGAATCCGCACCCATTTCCTCAAGGACCTTTGCACCGGCAGGGCTGCAATAACCACCGAAAACAGACCATTTGAAAATGGTCTCTTTCGGGATGAATCCCTTTTCCCGCATCGCCGAGGCAAGTTTCAGGGCTCCCTCGTCATAAACCAGAAAGCCTCTCACCCCCGCTTCGAGATTTCTCATCATGTCTTCAAACCAGTAGGCCATGTTGTCGGATCCTCTGTGTCTGGGTCCCTGGACGACGCCCTCGGAATAGCCCATTTCCTTTGAGCCCGTATCCCAGGCCTTCCTGTGCCCCATGGTCATGACAAGCTCAATGCCCTCGCTCCGGGCAAGACCGGCCATCCTTTTCAGTTCGTCAAAAGTGCAGTAAGTGGACCCTCCTACAGTACAGATAGCCCTGTGGACCGGGGTCTTTCGTTTTTTTGCCTCCTCTATCATGGCTACCATGGTGGAGTATCTTTCGACACCGGCTATCTCGATCCGGTAATGACAGCCATCCGGGAAGGATTTTTTCGAAGCGGGGAGATTCAGGTTCTCCGAACCCGGAACTCCCGATTGCTCCATAAATTGCTGAATCTCCGTCAGTTTCCTTGCTTTGAACAAGGGACTTCACCTCACGTTTTTAATGAACTGCCTAGAACTTTCCCGGCAGGAGAACCCCAAAGCTTTCGTCGATGATTCGACAATGTCAACAAGATCCTTGTTGAAGGCAACGGGGAAAACCTCGTTCTGTTCTCCATGCCCCATTCGAGCGGCTTTCAATCTAAAAAGTCTGCATATGGACATGTCCCCCCTTTTGGTCCATTTCGTATTCGAAACTCTCAGATTCCTTCATCCAGGCGAATATTGCCCCCGTTCAGTTCCACCATGTCATCCACAAAGGGGTATTTCGCCCTGGCTTTTGAAACGTCACCGAGGTCAACGTCGCAAGAAAGCACTCCCGGTTGTTGATCCAGGGAAGCGACGATTTCCCCCAGCGGGCCCACGATGACACTGTTGCCTCCAAGGTCGTTTCCACGGTTCGTCCCCGCGCAGTTACATGCAACGGTGAAGCAAAGGTTTTCCAGAGCCCGGGCCTTTGTCAGCAGGTTCCAGTGGGCAATACGGGGGGCTGGCCAGGCCGATGTGATGAGAAATGCCTGGACACCCTGTTTCATCATGATTCTGAACTGCTCCGGGAACCTCAGGTCGTAGCAGGTCGCAAGACCAAACCGGCCAAGTTCCGTCGATACCACCGTGATCCCCGTCCCGGGTGTCAGGACCTTGTTCTCGCTGGATTCGAATCCGAAAAGATGCATCTTCCTGTAAACAGCGAGCAAATCACCGGCAGGGCCAATCAAAACGCTTGTATTGAAAAAGCCCTCTTCCCTTTTCTCCACAAAGCTGCCCATGTGGATGTGAACGGATTTTTCCCGGGCCTTTTGCCTGAACGTCGAAACCAATGGTCCGTCAAGGGTTTCAGCTTTCCTGCGATACTCATCGAAGGCGAAAAAGCCCACGTTCCAGATTTCGGGCAAGATCACCAACTCGGCATCTTTGATTTTGTCGACAAGATCCACCACGTAACCCACGGTTTCTTGAACGCTGCGTGTGTCCTTTATCCCGATCTGAACCAGCGAGACTTTCATTCATTCCACCACCATCCTCGTCAAACCTGGGCTTTATGGGAAACCGCTCCGTCCTGAAAAGATCCACCGCTGATTTCTCCTTGAAAACCTCTGATCCAGTAATCTTGCATTATTTCTTCATCCGGACGCAAATGAAGATTTTTCCCGTTGATTTTGATGATGCAATACCAATATACACAATACGCGTTGGCGACTTCAGTATGGATTCCCTTCACGAAGCTTTGCCTGAACCCGGGTATAATGGTCCCGTGGCAATTCCCGGGGGACAGAGGGAACACCTCCGACATTCAGACGGGAAAGGATGAAAACCCATGACTCAGGCCTGGGAAAAACATTTCAACGAACGGGTGAATAACCGGCTCGAACACTCCGTGATCGGGGAAATGATGCATCTGGTGGCGAAAGAAAAAGCCCTTTCGCTGACGGCGGGCGAACCCTTCGAGGAGCTCTACCCCGTGAAGAAACTTCAGGAGGCCTTCGCGAAAGCCCTCCAAAGCGACCCGTCAATTTTCGCCTACAGCAACGAGAGATCCGGAAAAGACGGCTTGAGGGCATGGATTTTCCAGTGGATGAAACGCGACGGCCTCGCCCCCTCCTGGGCCAGTGAAGAAAACATCTTTATCACCTCGGGTTCGCAGGAAGGGCTGCACTTTCTCACGGAATGCTTCGTCGAAAAAGGCAGGACGATCCTGGTGGAATCGCCCTCCTATCCCGAAGCGCTGGTTTCCTTCAAAAAGGAAGGGGCGACATTTGTCGACGTACCCCTTCACGAGGACGGCCCCGACATAGACACCCTGGAGAAAATTCTCGAAACGGAAAGGATCTCCTTTTTTTACACCATCCCGACCTTTCAGAACCCCACAGGCTCTTCGGCCACTGATGAAAAAAAACTCGCCGTGCTCGAACTCGCCAGGAAACACGATTTCTTCATCGTCGAGGACGACCCCTACCGGAACCTCTCCTTCACCGGGAAAGCGGCCCACACCTATCTTTCCCTGGCCGGTGACGATGACCGGGTCCTGTACATGGGAAGCTTTTCTAAAATCGTCGCCCCGGGCATGCGCATCGGCTGGGCCCTCATACCTGATGAAGTCGCCGACGCCTTCCTGAAACTCCGCGTGGTGTCCAACCTTTGCCTTCCCGAGTTCAACCAGATCGCCCTCCTGCATTTTCTAGAGGACCTGGACCTCGACGCCTGGCTTTCACACCTTCAGGACGCCTACCGGAGCCACAGGGATGCCATGGTCCAGGACCTGAAAAAAGAAGCCGAACCCGAGGGGCTTTCCTTCAACACCCCTAAGGGCGGATTTTTCATCTGGGGACAGATACCCTGGATAAAAGACATGCACGACTTTGCCAGGTACGCCGTTTTGCAGGAAAAAGTCGGCATCCTGCCCGGAGACATCTTCTTCATCAACCCATCCAGCGGAAAAGGCACCATACGGCTTTCCTTCGCCAAGACGCCGCCGCCTGTCGCCGAAGAAGGATGCCGCCGGCTCGGCAGGGCTCTCCGGTCGTACCGCGAAAAGGTCGAGCAATCACGATAAAGTTACCGGATTAAAGAAAACACCGGAGGTCCGACCTCCGGTGTTTTTTCATGGTCTCTTCTAGTTTTGCAACCCGGAAACGCAACCGTTTCCAACTGTCGCCCGTCCGACAGGCTCCCGAGGATACATGCGGCGAGTTCGCTTCTTCGCGGAACGAGGAGGTCGGACCGGCCTTTTGCCAGGGCAAACATCGAGATCATCAGACTCGATAAAAAGGCCCTGTGAAAGGCGAGCGTCAGCAGGATCAAGCAGCAAGCCCGTTCATTCAATGTGCCTCCCAGAGTGGGAAAGCCCTTTGCATAACGCCTGGCCATATTCAGCAACACATCAGCTGTTTTCTGTAATATTTTTCCCGGCTACATACCATTTTCTAATCATTTTTCCAGACCGGTAAAGTAATTTCCGGAAAGGACGGGCGCGCTTTTCTTTACGTGTATGGAATTATATTACAGCTTGAATCTCAAAGGGCGTGAATTCGCTGGTAAAATGAATCAGGCCCTCATCAAAAACGAACGCCGACCCTGGGTCTTCCCCAAGGAAAGAGGGATGCCCAACGGCCGGATGAAAAACGTGCAGCACCTTTTACAGCATTCGAAGAAATCTGAAAGCCGGAATTCAAATATCCTTCAAGGGATGGAAAACCCTTGGACAACGAAAGGTCGTGTACCCATGAGACGAAGTGAAAGAGCGATCCAGGGCAAGGAAAACGGCGGACCGAGGGCGCTTCTGAAATCCATGGGCTTCTCCGATGAAGACCTCCGAAAACCCATCATCGGGATCGCCAACTCCTGGAACAACATCGTTCCAGGGCATTTCAACCTCAACACCGTGAGCGAACACGTCAAAAAGGGGATCCACAGCGCCGGGGGCACGGTGCTGGAATTCGGCGTCATCGCCGAATGCGACGGCGTTGCCGAGGGGCACGTGGGAATGCACTACGTCCTCCCCTCCCGGGAGATCATCTGCAATTCCGTGGAACTGATGGTCCAGGCCCACCAGATGGACGCCATCGTGCTTCTGGCGTCCTGCGACAAGATCGTTCCGGGCATGCTCATGGCGGCAGCCAGGCTGGACATACCTGCCATCGTGGTCACCGGGGGTCCCATGGCGGGGGGTGTCGTTTTCGACGGCAGAAAGTCCGACACGACGTCGTTGACGGAAGCCCGCGGGATGCTCGCGGCGGGAAAAATCACCGAAGAGGACTTCATGTCCCTCGAGAACCTGGCGTGCCCCTCCTGCGGTTCCTGTTCATTTCTGGGAACGGCCAACACCATGTGCTGCCTCACCGAAGCCATGGGAATGACCCTCCCCGACGGGGGACTCATCCCCGCCACCTCCGCCGAGCGCCTCCGGTTCGCCGAACGGTCGGGTGAAGCCATCATGAACCTCTTCAACAACGACATCACCGCCCGGAAGGTTATCACCAAGGGAGCCATGGAAAACGCCGTCAAGGTGTGCCAGGCCATCAGCGGGTCCACCAACGCCGTTCTGCACCTGGCGGCCATCGCCCACGAAGCCGAACTGGACATGAACGTCCTCGACGCCTTCGACGCTTTGGGCAAAACGACGCCCCAGGTCGCACGGGTCAAC
>NPIE01000728.1_pt1 | contig 22469 bp, 20 predicted proteins | sample 8637661 | NCBI WGS metagenome assembly NPIE01 (sample SAMN07420842, study PRJNA396082) | bioreactor metagenome | isolation source: sample BA12 brine-fed electro-methanogenic bioreactor BA | place: Japan: Kochi | collected 2016-12-09
ACAGAAGTCTCGGCGACAGCCAATCCGTCCTTTCTTTGGATACTTTCTTTAGACTAGTAAAGAAAGTATCCCGGCTGGCCGGCCGGGACCGGCGAAGTTGATCTTTGGATTGATGTTTTCAGCTAATTCTAAACAAAAATCAAAACCGACGGGTCGCGTCCCGCCTGACGCCTTCCTTTTTGTCCATGCGGCAACAAAAAGGAAGCAAAAAGTGCCTTCCCACTGCGTGGGGCATGCGTTCGCGTGGGTTGGGAGAAGGTTAAAAACGTTCGGTAAATCTTAAAACAGCAGTAATTTCTTTCATCGGCCCCTCTTTCCAAAGTCGGTTGCTAATACGGGCGATTCTCTTCTTTTGCCAACATTGATCGTAGGGGTTACTGGTTTTTAAAACCAATAACGCATAAGCAATGTCGGTGCGTTTACCTCTTTCCAGGGCATGGGCACCTCCTTGTCGAAAGAGCCTATAGGATACAAAAGTGTTACCCATGTACCTGAACAAAAGTGTTACCTATGTGGGTGAACCGTACTCCGCCAAACACCTTCCTTTTTGTCCAGGAGTGAACAAAAAGAAAAAAAGGCCGATGGCAACACAACGGTCGCCACCGGCCCTTTAAGATCAGCGTACCAAATAATCAATAGGCATGATCATCCGCCGTCACCTCTTCTACAGTGACCGGCGCACGGAAAATCCGATAGGTCCAGATTTTATACGCAATAACGATGGGCACAAAAATAAAAGCCACGACAGTCATAATCCCCAACGTGTAGGGACTCGAAGATGAATTAAAGATGGTCAAACTGGACGCAGGGTCTAGGCTCGACGGAATGAGATTGGGAAACAGCCCCACAACGGCTGTAGCCACCACCAGGACGATGGTCGCACAAGAAGCGGCAAAGGCTTTAAGCAACTTGCCGCGACCGACCATGATCCGCACCACGATCAACTCAAGGGCTGCCAACAACGGCACCGCCCATAATTCGGGACGGGCATAATAATTGTCGTAAAGGCCGGTTGCAAAAGCGGTGGCGGCGAGGAAAACGACCGCGATCACCAGCACCGCCGGCCACAGCTTTTTGGCCATACCTTCGGCCCGCTCTTTCAGCTCGCCTGTGGTCTTGACCGACAGGTAGAGGGCGCCGTGCTGCAAAAAGAGACCAACAAAGAGCAGACCGGTCAGCAGACCGTAGGGATTGAGCAGACCGATCAGCGAACCGTGGTAGCCGGCAGCGTCCATGGGCAGGCCGGCAAAGATGTTGCCAAAGGCGACACCGAACAGCAGGGCCGGCAGCAAGCTGCCGAGCAGGATAGCGATATCCCAACCCTTTTTCCAACCAAGGCCGTCCATCTTGCCGCGGAACTCAAAGGAGACACCGCGAATAATAAGGGCAAAGAGTAAAATCAACAGGGCGCTGTAAAGGTAGCTGAACATAAGTGCGTAGGTTGTCGGAAAAGCGGCGAACGTGGCGCCGCCGGCAGTCACCAGCCATACCTCGTTGCCGTCCCAGACCGGACCGAAAGTGTTGATGACCACCCGCTTTTCCGCATCGTTGCGGGCTACGACGTTCATCAGCATACCGGCGCCGAGTACGAAACCATCGAGCATGAAATAGACCGCCCACAACACCCCCCAGAGCACGAACCAGGTAATTTGCAGTTCCATATCAAGCCTCCTTCAGTACAGGCTGGGCCGCGGTCGCAGCTTCTTCCGGACCTTTTCGGGCAAATTTGACCAGCAGGTAAATATCGATAATCCCCAAGCCGCCGTAGAGGAGGGTAAAACCGGCCAGTGAGATAACCACCTGACTGACGCTGATCGACGTTGAAACAGCATCGGATGTGCGCAGCACCCCATAGACAATCCATGGTTGGCGCCCGACCTCGGCCACCAGCCAGCCAAGCTGGTTGGCGATGTAGGGCACTGGAATGGCGTAGATCAGCACCTTTAACCAGAGGCGCTGTTTGTCGAGGGTACCGCGCCAGACGAAGAAAGTCGAAACGAAGATCGCAAAAGCCATGAAGGTGCCTAAACCTATCATGGCTCGGAAACTGAGAAACACCGGCAATACCGGAGGCCGATCCTCTTTGGGAAAGTCCTTCAGACCCTTTACCTCGGCATTGACATCACGGTAGGACAGGTAACTGAGCACCCCGGGCACGTAGACTGCTTCAATAGCGTTGCGCTCGTTTTCGCTGTCGGGCCAGGCAACCATATAAATACCGGCGTTGCTTTTAGTCTCCCATTGGGATTCCATGGCCGCCAGCTTGGTAGGCTGATAACGGGCCACCACCTCGGCCTGATAGTCGCCGGTGAACAGGACCAGGAGAATAACCACCACGCCGAAATAGCTGGCCATACGGAACGAGGCGCGGAAGAACTCGGTATTGCTGTTGCGCAGCAGATGCCAGGCGGATATGCCCAGAACGAAGAAAACCGCGACCGTGTAGCTGGAAACGATGGTGTGATAGAACTTCCATACCCCATAGGGGTTGGTGAGCATGGCCCAGAAATCGACCATCTCGGCGCGGACCACCCCAGCGGCGTTTTCCCGCAAAACGTAACCGACCGGATTCTGCATCCAGCCGTTGGCCAGCAAAATCCACAACGCCGAAAGATTGCTGGCGATAGCCACCACCCAGATCGACAACAGGTGGACCCTTTTCGAAACCTTGTCCCAGCCGAAGGCCCAGATGCCGATAAAGACCGATTCTAGGAAGAAAGCGACAGTGGCCTCGATGGCCAGCGGCGCACCGAAGATATCGCCGACATAACGGGAATACTCGGCCCAGTTCATACCGAACTGAAATTCGAGAGTAATGCCGGTGACGATGCCGAGGGCGAAATTAATCAGAAACAGCTTCCCCCAGAATTGGGCCATGCGCTTGTACATCTCGTTGCCGCTCAGCACATAGCGGGTCTCCATCCAGGCAACCAGCAGCACCAGGCCGAGAGTCAGCGGTACGAAAATGAAATGGAACATGCTGGTTACGGCGAACTGCAGCCGGCTCAACGTCACCACGTCCATAACTATCCCTCCTTGCAAAAACGGTTGAAGTTGATAGATTCCGAGGCGGCAGGTGCAGACTGCTGCCACATTCTCGCCAAACCTTAGCAGAAAACTCTAACCTTTTCAGTAACAAATTTTGACAAATATCAAACAGCCCACCTCACCCCTTGTTTTATAAAATATCGCTTCATCAAAAACGCCATCGAGAAAGAGGCAGAATCACAATGCCACACTCGAGTGCCCCACAAGTGGGGCAGTGCACACTCTGAACGCCCCACTTGGCAAGAGCTAGAAGCCAGGACCAATCATAAAAATACAGTTATTTTGTTGCAAAACCGCCTTTACCCACCGCTGAGCGCCAATATGCCCAGGTCGTTTTTTACCTTTAGCGATCTCCTAAACCCCTGGCTTTCCAACATTTATATGGATTTATCCGTCTAAATTCCTTCCGCCTAATGCTCATTTCCCCACCTCCGAGAAAATCCCATTCCGCCAGTGCATTAGGGTGCCTGACAGGAGATCCTTAACGGCGCAATTATTGCAAATTCCACCAACACACTGTTTATCTGCCACAGACAACACCTACAATGGCCTGGCCCCACCACCACAGGAACCCGCAATTGGCATGAAGTACTCAGTTTTTACGATTATCGGTCATATCTTCAGAACGGCGAAATTGCGCAACGTCTTCTTCGCCTGCCTGACCATCGCCATTTTTCTACCGGCGTACAGTACTTATCATGTACTGCCCCATTTCTTTGACCAATTGATGCTCAACACGGAAGACGAAGCCCGCAGGACCGCAGCACACATCCAGACTTCGGTACTCGGCAACTCCTCTCCCATAACAAAGGACTTTTTGTCCGCCAGCAAAATTGCCGGGATCAAAGAAATCACCGAAGACTTCGGTATTGCCAAGCTAAAGGTGTTTTCGAACGATGGCACCATCATTTACAGCACCGAAAGCCATGAAATCGGCGAAGTTAATCGTCACGGCTATTTCTGGAACAAGGTAGCGAAGGGAGCGATCTTTTCTAAAATAGTCGAGAAAAACAGAAAATCGGCCGAAGGCGTTTTGGCCAGAATGGATGTTGCAGAGGTCTATGTGCCGATAATGAACGGTCCTGACTTCATGGGCGCCCTGGAAATCTATTACGACATCACCTACGAAAAGATGGGCCTGGACGAAATCATGGGCCATTCAGCGCGCCTCATGTACAGTCTTTCGGGCCTTTTGTTCGTTTTCGTCGTGATCATGCTCTGCAAAGCCAGCGGCTCGATCCTCAAGAAAGACCTGGCCGACAAAAAGCTCCATGAAGCAAAACGTCAACTAGAACAAAAAGTCCTGGACCAGACCGCTGAGATCAGGGTCACCCAAAAGACCGCCATCGAGGCCCTGGCGACCCTGGCGGAAAACTATGATCCCGATACCGGCAGCCACCTTACCAGAATCCAAAAATATGTCGGTCTCATACTTGAGCAACTCGAGAAAACCTCTCCCTATGCCGATTACATTCGGCAAAGAGATCACTACCGCTCGAACATTCAGCTGGCATCCATTCTCCACGACATCGGCAAGGTGGCCATTGATAGAAGTATTCTGTTAAAACCGGGCCGCCTGACCAGTGAAGAATTCGATGAAGTAAAAACCCATACCGTTGTTGCCACCAAGGTCCTGGCCAAGGCCAACAGCGTCTTCGTTGACGCCTTCGGCAAAGACAGTTATTTGGCGCTGGCCAGGAACATCGCCCTACATCATCATGAAAAGTGGGACGGCAGCGGGTACCCTGAAGGTCTGGCCGGGGAGGACATCCCCCTCTCCGCTCGCGTGGTGGCCCTGGCGGACGTCTACGATGCCTTGCGCACCAAGCGACCCTACAAACCGGCAAGATCCCATGCTTTTTCGGTGGCGGAAATCTGCAGGGACAAAGGGAGACATTTCGACCCCCATGTGGTCGACGCCTTTCTCGCCCAGGCCGACAACTTCGATGCTGTGGCAAACTCCTATACCCAAGTTGACGTTTCAACTCCTGTTGGCGAGCAATCCGCCGCACCCGGCCCTGCCGCAACGCCGGCCCTCTGATGCAATACACCTTGAAACCTTAAATAATCCGAAATCATCCCCCCAAGACCCCTTGCGCAATTCTCAATCAGCTTGAATCAAGGCCGCTTTCTCCTGCGAAGACGGCCTTCTTTATATCCTACTTCACGCCTTGGCTGGAGATGGTTTCCGACAAGGAATGTGTTGAACCCCGATGAAAAATCCTATTCCTGCTAGAAATGGCTATTGACTGACTATCGCCCAAAATATATTGTTTATTAATTCGCCCACGCTAACCTTTTTGCCAGGGTGCGTTTTGTTCGAATGATCGGAATCAGCGCCCATGGGAAAACCTCCCCATCGGTCACAACGCCCCCCTTAAGCAACTTAAAGGAGCCCCCATGCAGACCTTCGCCTCCCTGATAAAAAGCCGCATTACATGCCGCAAATTTTCCGACCAGCCTCTGGCAAAAGAGGACATTACACACCTTATCGATACTGCTGTTTGGGTACCGAGCGGCTCCAATAATCAGCCTTGGCATTTCGTCGTCGTCACCGACCGCGACAAGCTGCAAGCTTATTCGGATGCCGCTAAAGCGGCTTGGCTGGCTACATTGGAAGACAATCCCCACATGCAGCAATACGAGGAGTTTATCCGGGATCCGAATTACAACATCTTTTACAATGCCCCGGCCCTGGTTATTGTCTACGGCAACCGGGAGTCCTACTGGCATGTCTACGATTGCAGTATGGTCGCTTACAACCTGCACCTGCTGGCCGAAGAAAAAGGTTTGGGCTGCTGCTGGATCGGCTTTGCCCACAACATTCTGGCTGAACCGGCAGTAAAAAGAGGATTGGGAGTCCCGGAGCAATACGAACTGGTCGCACCAGTGATTCTCGGTCATCCCGCTCAAGCCAGAACGGCCGTTTGCAATCCAAATCCCCGTAAGAATTTTATGATCAGTTGGCTTTAGAGTTCTCTTTCGGGCTTTGCCGTAAAAAAGATGGCCCCCCTGGGCATATCGCCAAGGGGGGCCATTATCGTTTGGCATCACTTTCTGATCGTCCAGACTAACGGGAATCCGGCCAGGCAAGTCGTAAACCGAGCAGCACCAACACACTACCGGCCATCTGTCCCAGACGCCCCCCAATAGCCGGCTTTTTCCGTAACCACCCCCCGATCCAGCCGGAACAGAATCCAACCAGACCGAAACAGATCATAGTCAGGACCACAAACAGGGTGCCGAGCAAAAACATCTGCAGAGCCAGGGAACCACGTTGCGGATCAAGAAACTGGGGAAAAAAGGCAAGGAAAAAGACGGCAACTTTAGGATTAAGGATATTGGCCAGAATACTCTGCCAAAAGATTGTCCGTCCGCGCAGAGGCTTTAAGCCACCTCCCCCGGCCAATTCATTTTTGCTGCAGAACATGCGAATGCCGAGATAGACGAGATACAAGGCACCGGCATACTTGACCAGCTGAAAAGCGCGAGCCGAGGAAGCCAGCAGGGCCGAGAGACCGACCACGGCGAAAAAGATGTGCACGAAGTTGCCGAGGCTGAAACCGGCAGCCGCTGCCAGGGCTGCCTTGCGCCCCTGAGCCACGCCACGGGTCATAACGTAAATAATATCTGGGCCAGGGGTAAAAATCAGCACCACCGAAGTCACCGCAAAGAGCATTAACTGAGTTAATGAGATCATTCATGCTCCCCTTTGTTGAATAACCGGCCTATTGTTTAGCTGACACCCCTGGCCGAAGAAACAAGTTTCCGGATTGGAAACGCGGAGTTTTTCGTCTTGGCAAGGAAATCAAGAGCTTGAGCAGAGAAGCGTACACCGGTACGCTGAACAAACAAGCTCGCAGATTGACGCAGCTAAGGCGGAAAAGAACCGTTTCCAAACGGAAACTAGCTGGCTTTACGCTCCATCGCGACCCGATAGTTCACCAGATCGGCAACGGTCATCACCGGCATATAGCGCCGCTTGGCAAAATCGACGATTTCCGGAAGCCGCGCCATGGTCCCGTCGGGATTGGTCACTTCGCAAAGTACGCCGCAAGGCTTAAGTCCCGCCAGGCGCATCAAATCGACGGTCGCTTCGGTATGACCTTCGCGCTCCAAAACCCCTCCGGGGCGAGCCCGAAGAGGGAAAACATGGCCGGGCCGGGAAAGATCGGACGGCTTGGCATCATCGGCGATAGCGGCCTTGACGGTGGTTACCCGATCGGCGGCGGACACCCCGGTAGTCACCCCCTCAGCCGCCTCAATGGTGACGGTGAAAGCGGTCTGATAAGCACTGGAGTTGTCCTCGACCATCATCGGCAACTCAAGTTGCCGAACCTTTTCATCAGGCAGGCAGAGGCAAACAATTCCGCTGCATTCGCGGATCAACAGGGCCATCTGCGCTTCGGTCAGGGACTCGGCGGCATAAATAAGGTCGCCTTCATTTTCACGATCTTCGTTGTCGGTAACCAACACGCCGCGACCGGCGCGCAAGGCTTCCAGGGCCCGCTCTACCCGCTGCAGGGAATCGCCGAATTGACTTAACAAGGATTGACTCATGGGAACACCCTTCTTCCATTCAGGAAAAAATCAGAATCAGGGCGCGAACAGGCAAAAAGCAGGAACCGGGAAAAACATGGCGGGTTGCTGGATGCCCCATCCTCTTTCGTCCGGACTATAACCGTCGGCTCTGGAATCACACCAGATCTGCTGACCTCCTTTAACGACAAAAGGAGCGCTCGCGGGCTCCCCAGAGCAACCTGGGACACCGCCGGTGGGGACTCGCACCCCGCCCTGAGAATAAGCGTCTGAACTGTAAAACGTCCGAGGGCCCGTTGTCAACCACCATTCTATTTTGATGGCCCGATCGCCGCCAAAAACAAAAAGGGCAGCCGCCTCGCAAGAGACGACTGCCCCAGATCATTGTCTGCCAGCGCTGGTGAATTTCCGAGTCGGAAACGAGGGATTTTTTGTCGTGGCAAGGAAATCAAGAGCTTGCGCGGAGGCGTACATCAGTACGCCGTACAAGCAAGCCCGCGGATTGACGCCGCCACGGCGGAAAATCACCTTTTCCGGGCGGAAATTAGCTGTTAGCGCATATACGAGCAGCAGTAATCCGTAGGTTCTTTAACCCTGGCAACGAAAAAGGAACCGGCAGGCACGATAAAAGCCTCGCCCCCCTTGATCGTCTTCCATTCGCTATCGCCGGCCACCTGCACCTCAAGTTTGCCGCTTAGAATCTCCATGGTTTCCTGAGCGTCGGCGTTAAAACGGTATTCACCGGGCAACATCATACCGAGGGTTTTTTCCGTGCCATCCTCAAAGCGGACGGTGCGGCTGGTGACCATGCCGTCGAAATAGACATTGGCTTTCTTGATTACCGAAACATTTTTGAATTCACCCACTGGAATCTCCTTGATCGATGACATCTTTCCATGGTTGCAGCCATGGCCTGTACCAGACTCTATAAAACAGCTTGATTATGCTTGGGCTTTCTATCGTTTATTATTCCACATCCCCCGCTGCCATGCCCAACATTTCCAGCAGACCGCGGCGATCAGGATGCCTTGCAACCAAAAGTTCCTTGCGGGACTTTGGTAACTTCTTGACCCGCAACTCGGCCTTCAATGCCAGGCTGCGGCTCCCCACTTCGCAATCATAGACCAGCTCCAGGGATTTACAACTGCGGGTAAATTTGCCTCCCCGGCCGGAGTGGCCCCGATGTTCGCTGATACGTCGTGAAAGATCCGTAGTAATTCCGGTATAGAGGGCGTTACGTTCGTTGCGCAATAAATAAAGAGACCAGGGCTGCATATCCAGAGTCAATTCGCTGCGGCCATCACTCTTCAAGAGGCCGCTTGCAAAAGGGCTTCGGCTAAAGCCGTGGCCAGCTGATCAGGGCAGCTTGTGCCTTTGATACCGCATTCAATCCCCCGCAACCGTTCGATAACCTCGCCCACTTCCTGTCCTTCGGCCAGAGCGGCCACTCCCTGAGCATTGCCGTGGCAGCCGCCGGAAAAACAAACATTCTTCACCCGCTGACCTTCCAGTTCTATGGCGATCGCGCTGGCACAGGTACCGTGAGTCTGATAGTCGATTTTCATGCTCATACCACTAAATCATGAAGCCCCGGGGCCATTAACCGCCATAAAACAGTCGCGGCAACCACAACACCAGATCGGGGCAATAGGTCAGCAACAATAAGATGGCGATCTGAATAGCCAGAAACGGCAATACCGACCGGGCGACATAAATCAGATCGCGCTGCGCAACCGCACCGGAGATATAGAGGCTGACGCCTAGAGGAGGCGTACAGTAGCCGATACCGAGGTTGAGGGTCATCAGCAGACCAAAATGCAGGGTATCGATACCGAACTGTGCCAGCAGGGGCAAAAAAATCGGCGTCAGAATCAGGGTGGCGGAGATGATATCCATGAACATGCCGATCAACAGCAGCAGGATATTAACAGCCAGCAAAAAGACCCAGGGGCTGTGAACCTTGGCCACCACCAGCTTGGCCACCAGGTTGGGAATTTGCTGGAAGGTCAAATACTCGCCAAATACCGAGGCCCCGGCGACAATCACCAATAGACTGGCCGAGGTGACCGCTGAAGAAACCACTACCTGCTTGACGTCACGCACACGCATATCTTTGTGAATGACAATTTCGACAAAAAAGGCATAGAAACAGGCCACTACCGCCGCCTCGTTGGCGGTAAACAGCCCGGAATAGATGCCGCCGAAAATGAGCACCGGCAAAAGCAACGCCCAGGCACTTTCCTTCAGCACTGCCAACAGTTCCCGAAATGACACCCTTTCCGAAGTACGGGTCTTGCGGTGCCGACAGAAGAACCAGGCATAGAGGGACATGGCGACCATGATCAATAAACCAGGCACGAATCCGGTTAAAAACAGCGCTTCCAGCGAGTCGTTGGAAATCATCGAATAGAGGATCATGGAAATCGAGGGCGGGATAACCACCCCCAACACCGGAGCGGTGGTCATGATGCCGACGCTGAAGGAATGATCGTACTCATGTTCGATAAGAGCCGGGATCATAAAGCCGCCGATGGCTACCACCGTAGCGACCGTGGACCCGGAGATGGCACCGAAAAAGCCGCAGGCCAGCACCCCGGCCATGGCCAATCCACCGGGCAAAAACCCCACCAGCGCATTGGCGGTCTTGATCAGCTTTTCAACGATACTGCCAGTGGTCATAATATTGCCGCAAAGGACAAAAAAGAGCACCACGATAAGGGCGAACTTGTCCATGCTGCGATACAGCACCTCAACCACAATCTGCGGATCGATGCCGGCCAGGCTCAAGCCGACCAGGCCGGTAAAAAACAATGCCATGAAGACCGGAACGGTAGTTGCCAAAGCACCGATCAACAGGGCAAAAACAATTAAATAACTGATATCCATAAAAGGTACTATCCCTGCGTATCGGCCGGAATGCCGCGCCAATCTTCAATTAACACCAGCAAGGTGCGTAAAAGAAGCATCACCCCCATCAGGGGCAGCACCGCATAAAAGAGCCACTCGGGGATTTCCAGAGTAGCGGTACGGGCAAAAGGATCGTTCCAGGCAGAAACAGTCATGGTCCAACCATAACGCACCATAAAAACGGCAAAAACCAGCACCGCCAGATGACTGAAAGCCGCCAAAGGCTTTTTCAAACCCTTCACCATCTGCGGCAAAGCGTCGATTCGAATCAGCGCCCGCTTGCGCACCGCCGCGCTACAGCCGATATAGGTGGTGAAAAAAATGACCTTTTTCACCACCTCATCGGACCAATAGAGGCTAATCGGTGTCAGCTTGCGCAGCACCACATTGGCCATAGCGACCAACAGAGCGATTGCAACTGCGATAAAAAGGGACCAGTCTTCGATAAAACCGAGAGACCGGTCCACGCCTTTAAGCATTTTCTGCATCATTTCGGATCTTTCCGCCTGCTTCAGTTGCCGAGGCGCTGCTGCACCTTCTGCAAATACTCAACGCCGATCTTTTCCCCCCAAACCTCATAAACCGGTGCACTCATTTCAATCAGCTTCTGACGATCGGTCTCGGCCAGTTGGAAAAATTCGACCCCTTTGGCCTCTGCGGCGGCAATCTGCTCCTGTTGTTGCTCGCGGGTCCGACTTCTGCTTGCAGCGCTCTCCTCGGCAATAGCTTCCATCAGTATCTGTTGCAGGTCAGCCGGCAGGCGCTCAAACCAGGCTTTGTTCATCAGATGAATAAAAAGCCCCTGGGCATAATCGATACGGGTCAGGTAGCGAGCCACTTCAAACTTGCGGGTCAAGTTGCAAACAATGGGCGTATGATCAAGACCATTAATAACTCCGGTCTGGAGTGCCTGGGGCACATCACCCCAGGGCATAACGGTAAATTTCAATCCCCAGGCTTTGTAGATATCCGCATTAACCGGCGCCTGAGCGATGCGGAAGTTAACCTTGCGAGCATCCTCCAGATTTCTCACCGGCTCCTTGGTTGCCCAGCCGTAGGAACCGTAACCGGTCACATCGACCACTTTCAGCCCCTGGCCAAGTGCACTATTGCTGAATTCGCCGAATAACTCCGGGTCGTTGCGGAAAGCATCCAATTTCTCAAAACTATCGACTACGAAGGGCAAGTTGACGATACCCAAGGTGTCGGCCACGTTGGCCGCCGCCACCGAAGAACAGAGCATGCCCTGAATCGCACCGAGCTTGAGCTTACTGAGCACGGCCTTTTCCTGACCGAGCTGGGACAGGGGCCGGAAATCGACATATAGGCGCCCCCCGGAACGCTCCCAGACCTTGTCACGCAGGCGATAACCGAAGGAGACCCCTTCGATGGCCGGGTGGGATACGTTGGACAACAGGTAAGTATATTCAGCGCCGCTCGGATCGAACTTAGGCTGCCAAGCCGCCAAAGGGTCCTGCTTATCCGCTTTTTCAGCGGCAGCGGGTTTGACCGGCTCCTGTACCTTCTTTTCGCTTTTCTTTTCGCCCGGACATCCAACCAGGACCGCAACCAACAGCAGCCCGCCCAACAAGATACACAGTCGTTTCATTGCCTATTCCCCCTAGTAACGAAATTAACTGAAGTCGCCGATGACCTGAACGACCCTTGTAGAAAAATTAAAACCTCATAAACTCAGCCGTTTAGCACTATCGCTGGAGAATAACGACCGACTGGCCGCCGGTCAAGGTTTATATTGGATAGACCATCACCGGAAAAGCCGCCGTTAATGACTTTCCAGAGTTTTCCGGACTCGCGTTAAATAGTCCTGCCCGATCTTTTCCGCCCAACTATCGTAGACCGGCTGCGAAAGCTTGATGAGCTTTTGACGATCAGCCGGAGCAAGCTGAAAGATCTGAACTCCGCGACTTTGTGCCGCGGCAAGCTCCTGCTCCTGCTGATTCTTGGTCAAGGCCCGTGCCGTGGCGCTCTCTTCTTTAATGGCCTGCAATAGAATGACCTGCAGGTCGGCCGGCAAACTTTCCAGCCAGCGTTTATTGAGCAAATGGATATATAGGCCCTGAGCATAATCCAACTGAGTGAAGTTCTCGGCAAAATTGAATTTTTTGGTAATGCTGCAAACGATAGGAGTATGGTCGAGACCGGTGACTACACCGGTTTGTAAAGCCTGGGGCACATCTGGCCAGGGCATAACGGTAAATTTAAGCCCCCAGGCCTTGTAGCTGTCGATATTTACCGGCGCCTGGGCCACTCGAAAATTGACCCGCCGGGCCTCTTCCAAAGTCCGAACCGGCTCCTTGGTTGCCCAGCCATAAGTGCCATATCCGGTAAAATCCACGGCGAGAATATCTTGCTCTGCAGCGGCGTCGCGGAAATCATCGAACAATTCAGGAGTATTTCGGAAAGTTTCAAGCTTTTCAAAACTGTCGACGACAAAAGGCAAAGTCACCACGCCGAGCCTGTCGGCTACGTTAACGGCTGCTACCGATGAACAAAGCATGCCCTGAACCGCACCAAGCTTGAGCTTTTTGATCACATCCTTTTCTCCCCCCAACTGGGCCATAGGGCGGAAATCGACGTACAGGCGACCGCCGGAGCGCTTCCAAACCTTGTCGCGGATATGGTAGCCAACAGCGATTCCCTCGATAGCCGGATGATCCACATTGGAGAGAATATATGTATATTCCGCACCTTTCGGGTCAAAAGAAGGTTGCCAGGCCGCCAAGGGGTCTTTTACTTCTTCTTTCGCTAACGGCTTTGCTTCCTGCTTAGCGGATGGAACCGTTTCTTGCTTACAGCCTGTCAAACTGCACAGCACCAATAATAATCCCACCCCCACCATCAACATCTGCCGAAAGCAATACATTTCCACCTCCCTTGGTTAAAAAGCAACAATTGCCACGTCATTGTGGAACAGCGCTTGGAAGCATAAGCCAGTCGCTATTATCCAGTAAAGAACATTTCCACCTTGTTTAAGACAACTATCCGCCGAATCGGATGCCATGAGGCCTGTTGCGCAGCTTCCCTCTATTTGAGGGCTATGCTAGCATGAGCTTTATGCAAGCCCTTCGCGAAACTTTTTTCGACACCCATGTGCATCTCGACCGCCTGCCTGACGGACTCGACCCGGCAGCAGAGATCGGCCGTGCCCGGCGAAAGGGTATCGACCGTTTCTTGTTGCCCGGTGTCGACCCCCAAAACTGGCCGGAATTGATGGAAGCAACCGCTATCCTGCCCGGCTGTCTGGCGGCGCCTGGAGTGCACCCCTTGGCCGCTGAAAACTGGAACGAGGATACTGCCAGCCGGCTACTGAAGCTGCTGGGCAATCAGCAGGCAGTGGCCATCGGCGAAATCGGGCTTGACGGGCACCTTGAACAACCGGCCGCCGAAATTCAGGAACAGGCCCTGCGCGGTCAGCTACGATTGGCACGGCAGACTGGCTTTCCGGTATTGTTGCATTGCCGCAAGGCCACAGGCAGGCTGCTGGAGATCCTTCGTCAGGAACAGGCGGCCGAATGCGGAGGCATCTGGCACTCCTTCTCCGGCAGCCTCGATACCGCCTGGGCGGCCATCAAACTGAATTTCGCTATCGCCTTCGGCGGCCCCCTGACATGGCCCGGTGCCCGCCGTGGCCCTGAAGTGCTTAAAAAACTGCCCGCCGAATGGATCGTACTGGAAAGCGACGCGCCGGACCTGGCTCCCCACCCCCATCGAGGTGAAACCAACCGACCGGCTTTTCTCAGCTTGGTGGCCGAACGGGTCGCAGAACTACGGGGGTGGAGCCTGGAAGAAACAGCGCGCATTACTACGGCCAATGCACAGCGGGTGCTAAGACTGGAGTGAGGCAAATACTTAAAGGCAAAAGCTGACCTTTCACCGCAGAGGGCGCAGAGAACGCAGAGATAAAACACATGCTTGGACTTAACCCCTTTCTGCACGGGTCTCTCGGCGCCCTCTGCGTTCTCTGCTGTAAATAAAAGATTTTCCCAAACCTTGGTTGGGCAAAACCTGCCCACAGAGATTTTTAGGAGTTTTTATAGACATGGAACACCACCGCTTCGAACGCCTCGAACTGCTGGTCGGAAATGACGGGCTGCAGCGTCTGAAAAATGCCTCCGTGGCCGTAGTGGGGGTTGGCGGGGTCGGCAGCTATGCTGCCGAAGCCCTGGCCAGAGCCGGCATCGGCCGCCTGACTCTGATCGATTTCGATCGTATTGCCCTCAGCAACATCAATCGCCAGATTCATGCCCTGGAACAGACTGTAGGCCAGACCAAGGTTGAGGCTATGGCAAAGCGCTGCCTGTCCATTAATCCGGAAATCGAAGCTCGGCCAGTTGAGGCCTTTTTCAGCGCCGACACATCGGACGAACTGCTGGCCGGAGGCTACGACTACCTGTGTGACTGCATCGACAGTATTACTGCCAAGCTGCACCTGATCGAAAGTTGCATGAACAGTTCCATACCCGTCATTTCAGCCATGGGAGCGGCCAACAAACTCGATCCGACCCTGATTCGGGTCGGCGATCTGGCCCGCACCCAGAAATGCCGCATGGCTCGCATCATGCGTAAAGAACTGGGACGGAGGGGCATTCGCCGGGGGGTCAAGGTAGTCTATTCTCTGGAAGAATTCCGCCCCCTTGCCGCAGAAATGCCCCAGGGCGACAGCGTTGCCGATGACCATCGGCCAAGAGTCACCCTCGGCAGCTCATCCTACATCCCCCCCATTTTTGGGTTGACTATGGCCGGCGAAGTGATCCAGGAGCTTCTCGGCGGGGACCCGACTTGAACACCGCGTTTGCCTGGCAGGCCGGGTTGCTTTCGGCGATAGGAATGCTCGCCGGATTCATTAACGTTCTGGCCGGCGGTGGTTCCCTGCTAACCCTGCCGACGCTGATCTTTCTTGGCCTGCCCGCGGCCACGGCCAATGGCACCAACCGCATTGCCATTCTCAGCCAGAACATCTTTGCCGCCTCATCGTTTCGACGCCACGGCGTGCTGCCAATACGCCTCGCCCTGCTGTGCACCGTCCCAGCCTTGGTCGGCAGTTACTTTGGCGCCAATCTGGCCATAACCATCGATGAGCATCTTTTCCAGCGCCTGCTGGCAATCATCATGATCGGCGTCTTGGTTTTTAACACCCTCGACCCCATGAAACGCTGGCGCTGCAAAGAACTGCGCCTCAATCACTGGCGCATTGCCGCATTGCTGCTCTGTTTCTTTGCTATCGGAGTTTATGGCGGTTTCGTTCAAGCCGGTGTGGGATTCCTGATCATCAGCGCCCTGTTGGCGCAGGGACTTGACCTGATACGAATCAATGCGATCAAAGTTTTTGTGGTCGGCATCTTTACCCTGGTCGCTTTGGCGGTCTTTATTGAGCACGGCCAAGTCGATTTCGGCCTTGGTCTTGCCCTCGCCGCCGGGAACTCCATTGGCGGCACGATCGCCACCCGCATGGCGATAAAAAAGGGCCACGATTGGATTAAAAATATCGTCTCCCTGACCGTCCTATGCTTTGCCATCAAACTTTTACTGGGAGTCTGAGAAATATCACTCAATTTTCCTCGAAAAAACAGGGCAATAACAAAAATTTTTACCCTCCTTCCTTTGCATTCCAAACATCTCTGGTATAATCGTCAACAATTTGGCCAATCGTCCCCTCGGTCACAAAATAACCACGAATAATTTCTAGAACGATATTTGATATTTTTTGCCAAGCAGGAAAAATTTTACAAAACGATGTCCCTGGAGGGCCTTACAGGAAAATAACCAAAATCGTATGCAGCCCAGAAAAACACTGAAGAAGACAACATCCTGTCGGCCAACAGGAAGAAGCATAGCCAATAATTTTAAGCATTTTCACCCCTCACAAGGTGTGACAGCGATAGACATCCGAGTAAATTGAACCGCACCTGGGACACGCACAAAAGCAGAACAACTGTTCTATTTTGGAACGCTTTGTATCTGATTCGCACATTATGTTCCAGTGCTTTTTTTGCCAAACAAGGGATTTTGACATCATTTTGCCAAAATTCCTTAGGGTTTCAGGTAGATATGCCTATTGTGTCGATTCTGGGCACATGGCACCGAAATTGCCCTTGTTAAAACGGCTGTTTATTTATAAAATGCAAAGCAATCTTTTCCCGAAAGGAGGTGCGCCACCCAAACAGGCAAACTCCGTAAAATGATCAACCGGTTCCCGTGTCACACCCCGGCCGGGAGCCCGCGACTTTTGGTATGAGCTGATTTCGACTAGCTGCCGTACCCGGGAAAAAGATGCTCCCCAAGCACTTTTTCTGGTAGCTCGGCAAAACAGTTCCCCAACCAAAAGTCGGAAAAAGAGAAAAAGATGGAGGTTTTTGGACCGGACTTCGAAAGAAGTTCTGCAGGCGACCCATCCCACCGCCTGCACATTCGACAAACCGTGCATACTTATGTAATCAGGAGGCTACACAAGATGAGATTTACTAAGATTTCTGTACTGGCCCTTTTGGCGGCCATGATGTTCTTCGCATCCACCGCATCAGCAGCCGTTGTTATCGGCGGCTCCGACGGTTGGTCCGTCAGCACCGACGGTATGGTTAACCTGTTCGCCACCTACCAGAGTTCCGACAGCATTCCCGATGGCGTCAATACTGCCTACGTTACCGACGAAGACGGCATGCGCATCAAAAACGGCTTCTTGCCGAACATCCTGGCCTTCAACATCAAGGCCCCGACCATGAACGGTCTCGATCTGGGTGCCCGCTTCGGCTTCTACCCTGGATCTGCCCAGGCCAACGTCAAAAATACCTTTAACGGCCAGATCGACATGCGTGAAGTCTTCTTCACCATCGACGGCAACTTTGGACAAGTGATGGTCGGTAAAGGCCTGAGCCTCTTCCTCGGCCAGAACCTCCTTACCGAACAAACCCTGATGGGCGCTGGTCACCTCGGAAGCGCAGTTGGCCTCAGCGGCGCCGGCGTTACCCTCGGTCGCATCGGTTATGGCTACCTGTATCCCCAGTTCAATGCTCAGGTTCGCTACACCACCCCCGACATGAACGGCTTCAAAGCCGCCATCGGCGCCTACGATCCCTCCACTTTGGGCTCTTATGACGAAACCAAACTGCCCCGCATGGAAGGTGAACTGAGCTATGCCGGCACCTTCGGCGACGGCAACACTATCAAGCTTTACACCAACGGCATGTGGCAAGAACTTGAAGAGCAAAACGGCCCGGACGATGCAACTTCCTGGGGCATCAGCGGCGGTTTCGTTCTGGGTATGGGCGGCTTTGAACTGGTTGGCTCTGCTTTCACCGGCGAAGCCCTCGGCACCACTCTGCAGTTCGCCAGCGACGCTCTCGACTCCCTCGGCAAAGAGCGCGACACCATGGGCTATATTGCTCAGCTTACTTACACCATGGCCAACGAAGGCAAGACCAAATTTGGCGTGAGCTACGGTGCTAACGAAATTGACGAAACCAGCCAAGACAAGGTCGAGCGCAATGCAGGCGGCGATGCCCTCATCGAAACCCTGGCCATGCTGACCTTCATGGTCACTCAGGACATCACCCCCAATCTCAAGCTCGTGGGTGAAATCAGCTTCCTCGACCACGAGTGGCACAACGGCGAAGACTGGCAAGCCCAGCAGTTCTCCATCGGTACCTTCTTCCTCTGGTAAGCACTCTGCCAGCGCTTGAAGCAAAAAGGGACTTGCAAGCAGGAAATCCACTGTTATCATGAAACCATGCTTCTTGTAATTCCGACAGTTTGAACCGAAAGTCTCGAACGAAAGGATGATCATCATGCGTAAAGTGGTTGCACTGACAACATTGGTTTTGGCGTTGGCGGCCTTTGGCTGCACACCCGCCAAGAAAATGCCTAGCGAAAAGACCCTGATCAAATGTACAACCTGCGGTGTAGAATTTACCGTTGAGGAAGGAATGAGCGCTTATGAGTCAGCCCACGGACATTAGGGCTGACTGACAAAGTGTTTATCAAGCGGGCCGGGAAACCGGCCCGCTTTTTTACGTCGATTCCATGCCTGAAAAAACCAAAAACTGTTTGACCTGCAACGGGTTCAACCTTATTATCATCTAGTTGTCTGATCGCTACCTATTTCAATTCAATCGAAGGAGACCGCAATGGGGCGCAAGGCTGTTTATGGCAAGTGTAAGGCGTTATACGGACGCACGATTCTGGCCGCTGTTCTGGTTCTGATTCTTTCCGGCTGCGGAGCCACCTTGATGGGCGGAAACAAGCCCGAAATCAGCTCTGTCATCTGGAAGCACCGCGACCAATTTGTTCGCATTGAATCTCAAGACCGCAGCAACACCACGCCCCCTGCCAATGAACACCCAGCCAGTCTTTCTGCTGAGAGAATTCGCAATATGCTCGGTTCACTGGACGTCCAGTTTGAAGGCAAAAAAGAACCGATACCGGTTTTCACCTTTAAGGAATTGGAAATTCTTGGAGAATCTATAAGCAGCGGATTGGCCCAGGCCGGCCCCCGCGAAGATGTGACTTTTGCCATTGCTGGAATTCACCGCGGGCTCATTTCTTTTGCCAAGGACCGTTCCATCTCCACCTATCGGGCCTTTATTGAAAACGGCAAGTTCAACTTAATAATCGGCACCCTGCACGAGGAATATATCGACAACATTGAGCGGCGCACTTTCCCCCTCGTCCCGGGCAGCCGCAAATACACCCCGCCCAACCCTCGCAAAAGAACTGTAACTTGGAAGATTATGCCCGAGGCGGGTCTGGAGAAAAAAAACATCGACGGTCGCGAGCGCAGCGACTGGCTGGTGCTGAATACCGACCCACAGCTGTGGAAATCCGCTATAGCGGAGAAGAAAGAAGCCAAAGAAACCGCCAAGGAAGCTTTCCGCGAAGCGAGTCAGGTTCGGGAAGAAAGCGCCCAGCTCGAAATGCAACAGCAGCAGATGCAAAAAGAACTGCAGGAGATGAAGCAAACCATCGAGCAGATGAAGCAGACTCCGGCAACCAGCAGTCCTGCCCCTGTTGCCGCTCCTGCACCTATAACACCGCCCGGCCTCGACAAGATCGAGCAACGGCTGGAGATTCTGCAGAGTCTTAAAGAGAAAGGACTGATCAACGAGCAGGAATTCCGTGCCAAAAAGCAGGAGATCCTCGACAGCATCTGATCGGCCTCATCGAATAATTGAGATTAAGGAAAAGGGGGCTTCGGCCCCCTTTTCTGTATCAGACCTTCTGACCCGAACACCTTTAATCGTTCACCACAGAGAACACAGAGAGAACCTCATTGTTTAACCCGGAGGGCTTGCATGGTTTCCTTCGTGCTCTCTGTGACCTCTGTGGTAAAAGCCTTGTTTTGTAGGCCAGGGAATGAAAGTACGATTAGTATTTGTCAGACCCAAGGATCTGCTTGCCTTGACGTTACCCACTCCGCGCCCTCTGCGTTCTCGGCGGTAAAATCGCCTTTGAGCCACATGCAAGGAACCCAACCCATGGGCTATAGAAATCTTACCGAATGCGTGCAAGACCTGGAAAAAACCGGGCAACTGATCCGCATCGACACCGAACTTGACGCAGACCTGGAAATTGCCGCAACACAACGCCGGGTCTATCAATCCGGTGGACCGGCCTTACTTTTTACCCGGGTTAAAAACTGCTCTTTCCCCATGCTTGGCAATCTGTTCGGCACCCTGGAACGAACCCGCTTCCTGTTTCGCGACACCTTGCCAACAGTTCGGCACCTTCTGTCCCTCAAAACGGATCCAATGCGGCTGATGAAATCCCCTGCAGACTGGCCCAGGACCCTGCGAGGCACTCTAAACCTGTTGCCGCGCAAAGTTGCAGGCGGACCGGCCCTCGACTGCGAGACCCGCATCGAACAGTTGCCGCAATTGAAATCATGGCCCAAAGACGGGGGGCCCTTTATCACCCTGCCCCAAGTCTATTCGGAAAGCGTCAGCCGTCCCGGCTGGCGCCACTCCAACCTGGGTATGTATCGAGTCCAACTGGCAGGAAATCAATACCGCCCCAACGAAGAGGTCGGCCTCCACTACCAAATCCACCGCGGTATCGGTTGCCACCATAGCGAGGCCCTGGAAAGTGGAGTGCCCTTCCGCGCCAACATCTTCGTTGGAGGTCCGCCTGCCCTGACCATGGCGGCGGTCATGCCTCTTCCCGAAGGCATGCCGGAACTTTGTTTTGCCGGCCTTCTCGGAGGCCGACGGGTCCCGCTCATCTGCCAATCCGGCCAATTACCGATACCTGCCGAGGTCGACTTCTGCATCAGCGGCACAGTGATTCCCAATAAAACCCTCCCCGAAGGCCCCTTTGGCGACCACTTGGGTTACTACAGTTTGCAGCACGATTTCCCGGTGCTTGCCGTGGACCGAGTCACCCATCGGCGCAATTCCATCTGGCCATTCACCAGTGTCGGCCGGCCTCCACAAGAGGACAGTACCTTCGGCGCCTTCATTCACGAACTGACGGGGCCACTGATTCCCGAACTGGTGCCCGGCGTAAAAGCTGTGCATGCCGTCGATGCCGCGGGTGTGCATCCGTTGCTGCTGGCTATCGGCAGCGAACGTTATGCCCCCTTTGCCGGGCAGCAGGCCCCGCAAGAATTATTGACTCAGGCAAACGCCCTGCTGGGAACCGGTCAACTCTCCCTGGCAAAATATCTCTTCATCGTTGCCGGCCAGGACAATCCCCAACTGAACATTCATGATGTGCCGGCTTTTTTCCGCCACCTGCTGGAACGGGTGGACTGGCAACGGGACCTGCACTTTCACACCCGTACCACCATCGACACCCTCGACTATTCCGGAAGCGGCTTTCAGCAAGGATCCAAGCTGGTGATTGCAGCGACGGGGCCGGCGTGCCGTCAATTGCCCAGCGAACTGCCTTCAGACCTCTGTCTTCCATCCGGATTCCGCAACCCGCGAGTCGTGCTGCCCGGCGTGCTGGTTGTCGAAGGGCCACCCCACCGCGCTCCCCGGGGCGAGGCCGATAACGCAGCACATTCCTTCTGCAAAGGGATCAACCCGGAGCAAAACATCAATGGTTTTCCGCTGATCGTATTGACGGATGACAGCGACTGGACCGCCCGGAATTTGAATAATTTTCTCTGGGCCACCTTTACCCGTTCCGATCCGGCGGTCGACAGTTACGGTATCGGGGCGCAAACGGTCTCTAAGCATTGGGGTTGCAGCGGGGCACTGGTCATCGATGCCCGGGCAAAAGGGCATCACGCCCCTGCACTGGAAGATGATCCGGCGGTTGAAAAGAAGGTGGATACTTTAGGGGCGCCCGGTGGGCCGCTGCATGGGATTATTTGACGTTATCGGGTGTGGCCGGTGTTCCTCAAACCACAAACCATGACCGGCGGGTCGCGGCCCGCCAGCCGCCATACTTTTTGTCCAAGCCAACAAAAAGTATGCAAAAAATGGCTGCCACTGCGTGGGGCATGCGTTCGCGTGGGTAGGGAGAAAGTTAAAAACGTTCGGGATATCTTAAAACGGCAGCAATTCCTTTGGGCGGCCCCTCTTTCCAAAGTCGGTTGCTAATACGGTCGATTCTCTTCTCTTGCCAACATTGATCGTAGGTGTTGCTGGTTTTTAAAACCAATAACGCATATGCAATGTCGGTGCGCTTACCCCTGCTGTTCGTGCTTTTGAACATGGCTAAAATCCAGAGAGTTGATGACGAAGCGGTGTTACTGGAATATCGGACTAATGAGTTTTGATCCGCCAATCTTCGCGACAGAAGTCTCGGCGACAGCCAATCCGTCCTTTCTTTAGACTAGTAAAGAAAGTAACCCGGCTGCCGGCCGGGACCGGCGAAGTTGATCTTAGGATTGGTATTTTCAGCAAATTCTAAACCGAAAATCAAAACCGGCGGGTCGCGTCCCGCCAGACGCCTTCCTTTTTGTCCAGGCGGCAACAAAAAGGAAGCAAAAAATGCCTTGCCACTGCGTGGAGCAT
>NPIE01002252.1_pt1 | contig 22465 bp, 21 predicted proteins | sample 8637661 | NCBI WGS metagenome assembly NPIE01 (sample SAMN07420842, study PRJNA396082) | bioreactor metagenome | isolation source: sample BA12 brine-fed electro-methanogenic bioreactor BA | place: Japan: Kochi | collected 2016-12-09
CTTTTGCGTTCGCGGAGTCCTGTCCCCGCTTTTGTCGAACGTATTGCTTGACGATCTGGACAAGGAACTGGAAAGAAGAGGGCACAGCTTCTGCCGCTACGCAGATGACTGCAACATATACGTGAGCAGCCGCAGGGCGGGAGAACGTGTCCTGGAGTCAGTAGTCCGATATGTAGAGCGGAAACTGAAGCTGAAGGTGAACCGTAGGAAGAGCGCGGTAGCGCGTCCGTGGAAGCGGGTGTTTCTCGGGTATTCGTTCACGTTCCATAAACGAAGCAGGATAAAGGTGGCGGCGAAATCGATCAAACGATACCGCTCTCATCTGAAACATCTGTTTCGCAAGGGTCGGGGCAGAAACCTGAACCGTTTCATCGGGGAGGATTTGAATCCCGTCATTCGAGGCTGGATAAACTATTTCAGTCTGGCCGAGACGAAGGGATTTGCCGAAGAGCTTGATCAATGGATGCGAAGGAGACTGCGTCTGATCCTCTGGCGACAGTGGAAACGTCCGTGGACTCGTTTCAAGAAGTTGATGCAGCGTGGCATCCCGGGAAAGCGGGCGGTACTGTCTGCGTTCAACGGCCGCGGTCCCTGGTATAACTCGGGCGCGTCGCATATGAATGTGTCGCTGCCGAAGCAGTACCTTGATAAACTTGGGCTGATATCTGTAATAGAGCATTTACAGCATTGTAGACAATCATTAACATAGAGAACCGCCGTGGTACGGAACCGTATGCCCGGTGGTGTGAGAGGCAGCGGGGGTGACCCCGCCGCCTACTCGATGTTTCCGGCCCGGACCGGTTATTGCCAAAGAGATCGTCCTGCTATAGAAGTGTGGTGTTGCGAAAAATCGGGACGGCTGCAGCATGCTGTATCTCCGCCCGGATGCTTATCAAAGAAGGAGGAGGTTATGTCGAAAAACGAGTTTTATGATGTCATCATTATTGGTGGAGGACCTGCCGGCCTGACTGCCGGCATATATGCGATGCGTGCCGCCATGAAGACGGTGCTGATCGAACGGGGCATGTTCGGTGGACAAGTAGCGATAACCAAGGAAGTTGAAAACTATCCGGGATTTCAACATATCGGCGGTGTCGAGTTGGGCGAGAAGTTTCTCGAACATGCAAAAGCGTATGATCTTGAAATCAGGGAAAAGGAAGTTGCCGCTACGGAACCGGGCGTTGACTATCACGAAGTATGTCTTGCCGACGGAACCGTGCTGCGAGGTCATGCGGTCATCATGGCCGCCGGCGGCACCGCCCGGAAGCTTGAGGTACCCGGAGAACATGAGAATTTCGGCAAAGGGGTGTCGTATTGCGCGACTTGTGACGGCTTCTTTTTTCGGAATAAGGTCGTCGCCGTCGTTGGAGGCGGTGATACTGCGCTGGAAGACGCCCTGTACCTGGCGAAGATCACCAGCAAGGTGTACCTGATTCATCGACGAGATGAGTTCCGTGGCAGCAGAATCCTGCAGCAGCGTGTCTTCGCCGAACCACGGATCGAAATCATCTTTAATGCCGTGGTCAGCGAAATCAATAGTGATGCCGGTGGAGTGACCGGCGTTTCCTTGAAGGATACCAAGACCGGTGAAGAGCGGCAGCTGGCTACCGAGGGTGTCTTTATCTTTGTCGGCTTTTCCCCGAACAACCAATTGGTGCCGGCCGGTATCAAGAAGAACACCACGGGATACGTGATTACCGACGAAAAATGTGAGACGAGTATTCCCGGTATCTTCGCCGTGGGCGATCTGCGGCAGAAGTACGCCAATCAGATCGTGCTGGCCGCCGCCGATGGTTGTACCGCGGCACTGGCCGCAGCGCATTACGTGGAGACTTGCAAGGCAGCGGGCAAGTGTCAGCAGACGGATTAAACCGCTGCGCCGGGTTGCGGTCAGCTGCGTGGCTGCTCGGCGCACACGCTGAGTTATGCGGAATGAGACTAAGCCGGTGCGCCGTCTGTTTCGTCTCGTTCCGGCCGCACCTTGCCTGACTGATAAATGTATCTAATATTCAGTTCGTTGTCGGTCGTGGAATCATGGCCACTGAATCCATCTTTTTCACGTGGGTTGCAATGACTTCTTCTCCGGCGGCAGTTTGAGAAGGAGCGAAGGCAGGCGTGGTGTATACGGCAGTGCAGTGGCGGCTTATCTGGATTCGAGAGGAATGAATTGTCGCGAAGAAATATGATAATACATTGTTATTCATTTAGAAAATAGCATCGTTGTGGTGGTTGGAAAAGATCTCGATCGTGCTAAAAATGTGACAATCGTTTGCAAATGTTCAATATTTAATTGATTTTTTAAAATCATTAGGTATTTTTCTGCAGAGTGTGCCACAAACATCCAGAACGACACGATCAAAGGAGGTCAAGGTGAAAAACTTCGTGACACGCAACAACCACTCCCCCCCCGAAGCAACTGTCTTGAAATGCGATGAGCCGCCGATTGTTCAGGGAGTTGAAAGCAAGAATCGCAGAGCGCTGGTCAAAAAACTTGCTGTTGGGACGACAGCCTTGGCCGGGTGTTCTATCCTGCCAAGTAAATGGATCAGCCCGCTGGTCGAGTTCGGAACATTGCCGGCCCATGCAACAACGAGCACGTTGATCGCGGAACTGGTCGAAAAATATAACGATTTGAAAGAAGACAAAGAAAAACAGGAAAACGAGGCAGCGGCAGAAACAAGCGATCCGAAAGAAGAAGCAACGGATACAGAAGATACGGCAGACAACACCGCCGCCCAGTGGACCGTGGTCCAGTGGGGCGGCAATCCCAACGAAACGAGCGAGAGCAGGGACCGAACCTGGTGGACCAAGGTGCACGGCGAGGCGTGTGACCATTGGCATCGCAAATTCCCGTTGCCGCAGTGGGTTGACGATAAACCACGCCGCCTTGAATTCGTGTTTTCAGATGGTGCGACGTTTAACGTGTCGAACAGCACCCGGATGGAGATGGATTCCATCGGCCCAAAATATGTTCCTGAGATCCCCGGAGAACCTGATCCCAACAAACGGCATCCGAAAATCGGCGCTGCCCGGGGAGCAACTCCGAGCTGGGTGAAATTCAGAGAGGTCTGACCATCCTGGTTGTGATGCCAGGTGCGCCGATCTGGCCTGATCTCACGTCGATGTGTTAGCCGGCGCTGCCGGTTGCCAGATGATTGCTGCACAGAAAGCGGTGCGTCGAGGCACAGACGCGCCGTCCGAAGGCGGCGCTGCGTCGGTATAGTCCAAGCCGGTCATGCTGCTCGACAAGATCGAAAAAGTCTCCGGCCCAACTGGTCAGGTGGTCTGTGACGAAGGCAGCGTCGGTGGCGGTTTCCGTAGAGTTGTCGGCGAGCGAACAGAGCAGCGCAAGAAACTCGCACTCAACGCCAATATGGTCGGCAACTTCGGTACAGCGCATACCCAATGATTCATAACGCCGGGCCAGATCCACCGTTGAGCGCCCCATAACGGTTCCTTCGAGAAAGACGGAACCGTAAGGCGGGCAGGGCAGGGTCGGCAGGGCGTTGATGAACAGGCGCACATATTCACTTTGCAGGGTGATCCGTGTTGCGTCGCGCATCTCCTGCAGCAGCGCCGTTCCCTTGCTGTGCTGCGGTATCGGGGCCGTCGCCCACTGCTTATCGGGGTAGCTGAAGAGCAGTGAAAGACAGCGCAGGTCGACCGCCAGACGGATCGTCTCGTTCATACCTCCTCCCGCTGCAAGATCGGTAGCCGACTTACCGTCAGCAGCACTAGAAACACGGCATAGGCTACAATGCCGAGCAGGATGACGATTTCCACCGGGGATGGAGCGTAGGAGTAGTGCTCGACAAACGTGCTCAGGTCGGGGAAGAAACGACCGGAGGCGATCGGTAAGGTCCAGTGGTGGCCCGGCAGACCGAGCGGGGACAAGGACATCGGCACGACATTATAGGCAGCCGGCATCAGCAGGAAGCGATGGATAAAGACGCCGGCGATGATAAGTGCCGAGGCCACGGACACTGCGGCCAGGGAGCGCCTGACGCCTTCGCGAAGCAAGAGCACGGCACCGAGCAGCGGCAAGGCCACTTCCAGGATATGGGCCCAGGCAAAATCACCCCAGGCGACGGCCATGATGCTCGCGGTTTCAGCACCACCGTACCAGGCATGGATGACCAGATCGTTCATCATCAGGAACAGATGGATACAGGTGGCGATAAAGATCACCAACCCGAGCGTTCGGTAGGCGTCCTGGTAACGCTCGCCGGTGCCGTAGGCGAGTACGCCGGCCAGCAGCACCACGGTGGTGCCGACGGCAATGGCTACCGATACGAAGTCCGGGGCCATCGCCGGGGAATGCCACCAGTCGCGGCCGCCCTGGGTGGAAAAGATCCAGGCGGTGACGACGTGGATCCCGATGGCAAAGAGCAGCGCCGGCGGGGCGATGCGCTTGGCCCATTTTTCCGAGAAGGCGTGCGGGTCGTCGACCGGGATGGCAAATCTCGCCAATTTGCCGGTCAGATCGGGCAGCAGTAGGATATAGAGATAGAGCGCCGAGGCGATGGCGTAGAGGTTGAGAACGACGACATCCCAAATGAGCGGTGACATCAGGTTGGGGTGGAGCAGCATCTGGTAGAGGCGAAACGGTTTGCCGATATCGGGCAGCACGATGAGCATTGCCGCGGTGACATTGGCAAAGGCGGTCAGTGCCCCGAGTTTGGCCAGCGGCTTGAGCTTTTTCACGCCGAAGAGATAGATAGACGAGGTCAGCACCAGGCCACCGGCGGCGTTGCCGACGAAAAAGGCGAGACCGGAGATATAGAGCCCCCAGGAGTAGGAATTCTGCAGGTTGGTCAGGATGAGGCCTTGAAGCAACTGGTAGATCCAGGCACCACAGGCAACGAGAAACAGCGTGCCGCTGACCCAGAGGGCGATTTTCATGGGTGTCGACATGTTACACCTCCTTGACTTTGGGCGGCAGGTAGAAAACGCTGGGTTTGGTACCTTTTTCCGGCAGCAGGGAAAACCCGTTGCGGTTCTTGACCATCAGACTCACGTCACTGTCCGGATCGTCCAGGTCGCCGACGAAGCGGGCCTTACCCGGGCAGCCGCGCACGCAGGCCGGTAATTCCCCCTGATCACGATATTGGGCGCAGAACGTACATTTTTCGACAACTCCCTTCGGGCGCAACGGCGTGTAGACCAGGCGGCCGTGGTGACGATGGTCTTCCGGGTAGCCGAAGCGGTAGTCTTCCTGGTAACCGGCTCGCTGGTGCGCCGTTTCCGGGTCCTCCCAGTTGAACTGGCGCACCCCGTACGGGCAGGCCGACATGCAGTAGCGGCAGCCGATGCAGCGCTCGAAATCGATCAGTACCGCACCGTCTTCGGCATGGTAGGTGGCACCCACCGGGCAGACCTTTTCGCAGGGGGCGTTTTCGCAGTGCTGGCAGTGCACCGGCAGAAAATACTCGACCCCCTTGGCCGGCGGGGTCAGATGGCGGTGACTACCCGGCGTGAAGACCCGGTTCCACCAGGTGTTCGGCGGCTGGGCATTATGCTGCTTACAGGCCACCATGCAGGATCGGCAGCCGATGCATTTTTCCAGATCGATGACCATTCCCATTTTCATGCGCTGATCCTCCTGACGTCTACGAGGCATTCGTTCCACACCGTGGTCGGCGACCAGATGCCAGGGACGAAATAGATTTCATGTAACGGCTTGATCCACGGGCAGGTGAGTGTATTGTAGCCTTCCTCGGCGAGATAGCGTGACCACCAGCCCTCCTCGAAGATCGCCGTCCCCCGGCTGCAGCCCGGATCGATGACGGCATGGGCCCTGGTCTGTCCCCGATCGTTGTAGATCTGGACCAGATCGCCGTTGTCGATGTGTCGCTGACGTGCATCCGCCTCGTGGAGAAAGACCTTGGGCTTGTTGTCCTGCAATTCGAGCAGAATGGAATTGTTGGAATGGGTGGAATGGACGCGATACAGTGAGTTTTTCGTGACAAATCGCAACCGGTAGGCGTCGCGACTGTCCGGATTGACCTTGTATTCGGTCTCCAGGTAGGTCTCCTTGTGGACCGGCAGCTGTTCGCCTTCGCTGAGGAACAGGTCCTCGTCCTTATAGAACTCGATGCGACCGGAACGCAGGAACTGGGCGGTGGCCGCTAGCGGTGCCGGGTAGCTGCGCGGCGGAAACGGCCGGCGGTGCTGCACTTCCTCGTAGAACGGAATCTGGCGATTGTCCGGGGCCGGAGAATTGAGACGGACCGGCCCGCGACGCAGCATCTCCAGGGTGATACCTTCGGTTCCTCTGCCGCCGGTGGCCAGCAACATCTCGATGGCCTTGATGGCCGCTTCGCTTTCGTCCAGTTCCGGGAAAAAGTGTTTTTCGAAGGCCGGGTTGAGCCGTTTGGCCAGTTCCCGGAAGATCCACAACTCCGAGCGGCTCTCGAACAGCGGTTTGATGGCCGGTTGCTGCAGCTGCAGGTAGGGGTGGAGGATGGTGGCGGTCAGGTCGTGCTTTTCATACCAGGAGGGGGCCGGCAGCACCACGTCCGACCAGACGCAGCTGGTGGACATCTGAAAATCGGTGGTCAGGATGAATTCCAGTTCGCCGGAGCTGGCCCGCTCCTTGAGGATGTTGCTCATGTTGTGCTGGTCGAACGGGTTACCCCAGCCGCCGACCATGGCCTTGATCCCGTGTTTCGGGTAGCCGGGCCCGTCTCCCTGGAGAAAATGCAAGTACGGCACCCAGTTCAGTTTCGATCCTTCCGGGAACCACCACTTCTTCAGGTCGAAACGGATACGGTACTGACCGGCGTAGGTGGAGATGCCGCCCCCGCTGACGCCGATGCTACCGGTCAGCACCGGCAGGAGGGACAGCGCACGGCCTTTGAGATCGCCGTTGTACCATTGGTAATTGGAGGCGCCGTAGATGATGTGCAGCGGTGTATTTGCCGCCGCATCGAGGGCCACCTGCTCGATCTGATCAGCATCGAGGCCGGTAATTTCGGCGACCCGGCCCAGATCATAGTCGGCCAGGGTGCGGCGTAGTGAGGTCAGGATCGTCTCGGCGACAATGCGACGACCGTCGATCAGTTCCACCTGGAACGCTCCTTCCAGGTCGGCGTCGGTCGGCCGCAGGTCTTCCGGGTCGAGCAATTGCAGAGAGCCGCCGGCATGCACGACGAAGCAGCGACGATAATTGGGGATTTCCTTTTGCCGGGCGGCCTCGGCCAGGACGGCGGTCTCTTCAGCCAGCAGCCGTTTGCCGGTGTCGCGGCGGACCAGCAGCGGAAAATCGGTGAAGTCCTGCAGAAAGGCCCGGTCGTAGCGCCCGTTGTCGATGATCACCCGGGCCATGCCGAGGGCCAGGGCGGCATCGGTATCGGCCTTGATCGGTAGCCAGTGGTCGGCCTTGGCGGCGGTGCTGCAGAAATCGGGGTCAACGACGATGACCCGGCCGCGCCGTTTGGCCTCGATCAGATGATGGGCGTCGGGCAGCCGGGTCTGGATCACGTTGGAACCGAAGATCATCGTGGTGCGGGCATTGGGCCACTCGAGTGATTCCAGCTCTTCGCTCTGCACGCCGAAGGTCATCGGCCAGAACATCGGCAGGTCGCCGTTCTGGTCGTAGCCGTGGTGCATGGTCCAGTTGGCCAGGCCGGCCAAAGCCACCATCGCCCCTTTCTGCACGTAGCCGGTGCCCGGTACCTGGACGGTGGTGGCGATGGCCTCCGGGCCGTATTTTTCGGCAATCTCGGTCAGCTTGGCCGCACAATAGTCGAGGGCCTCGTCCCAACCGGCCCGGCGGAACTCGCCGCTGCCGCGGGTACCGGTGCGGATCAGCGGATATTTGAGCCGGTCCTTGCCATAGATCAGATCCATCATCGACAAGCCGCGCAGACAGCCGCGCGGGTTGTAGGAGTGCTCGGGATAATCTGCGGCCTGGATCAGCGTACTGATTCTGCCGTTGACCACCTGCGCCTTGAAACCGCAGGCCCCGGTACAGTTCGGCGAACAGGTCGAACGGACCAATTCGGTCAACTCTGCCGCCTGGGCCTCCGAGAGATCGGCCAGATCGAAAAACCGCAGGCCGAGGGCATAGGCGCAGCCACTGCCGATGGCCGCCTGAAGGAAGGTTCTTCTGTCGAGTTTCATGCGGGTCTCCTGTTCGGGTAACGATCGCCTGAGACAGCGATCATGATCGGAGGTCTTCACGTCTCTGTGGTTTCCGATGAATGCCTGGCAAGATTGCGGAGTTTTCAACTCCTCTTTTCTTTTAGCATAGTACGACTCTGTCGCATAACATTTGACTTAAGTCAAAGATAAAATATTTTTATATGTTTTAAATGCGATCAACATTTTCCTAAGAGAGAGGTGCAGCGATGAAAGAGCGCCGACGAACAGGCGATATCCTGATAGACATCAGTGAAACCGATATTGTCGAGGCGATGCAGGACATTGAAGGGTACATCGATATCAGTCCCGGTGATTTCCGGGAAATTTTCCTGCTCGCCTACCGCCATGCCGTCGATCGATTGACCCGACTCCGGACGGCCGGAGAGATCATGAGCCGGCCGGTCCATTGCCTCAACCATGCGCTCGATCTGCAACAGGCGGCGCTGCTGCTGGCCGAAAAGGGTATTTCCGGGGCCCCGGTGGTTGATGATCAGGGACTGCTGGTCGGTGTGCTGTCGGAGAAGGATTTTCTGCTGCGGATGGGCGTCGGTCCGGAGCCGACCTTTATGAAGATCGTCTCTCATTGTCTGAACAACGAGGGCTGTCTGGTGACCGCCTTGCGCAATCATCGGGTGGAAGAGATTATGAGCCGGCCACCGATCAGCGGTGGGCCGGAGATGAATGCGGCCGATATGGCGGTGCTGTTTGCCAAAAAACGCATCAACAGGCTGCCGATCGTCGACCCCGACGGGCAACCGATCGGCATCGTCACACGGACCGATCTGGTCCATTGTCACTGCTTCCTCGGGACAGGAGATCAGCCATGACCTTTCTGCAGAAGATGCGCGACGACGGCCAGAGTCCGCCCCGGGTGAGCGTCACCGAAATTTTCTGGTCGTGGCTCGGCAGTTTTCTCGGAATCGCTGCCGTCGCACTGGTCCACTACCGGCTTCTCGGTCAGAGTGAGCTGCTGTTGCTGATCGGTTCGTTCGGAGCCTCGGCGGTTTTGATCTACGGCGCCATCCGCAGTCCGCTGGCCCAACCCCGGAATCTGGTCGGCGATCACGTGTTATCGGCAATCGTCGGGGTGAGCGCCTGGCAATTGCTGAGCACCTCTCCCTTTGTCGCCGCCGCGCTGGCCGTGTCCCTGGCCATTGCCGTGATGCACCTGACCAAGACGCTGCATCCGCCTGGAGGCGCCACGGCCCTGATCGCCGTGCTCGGCGGCGACTCCATCCACCGCCTCGGGTTTCTTTACGTATTGATGCCGGTTGCTGCCGGGTCGTTGATCATGCTGCTGGTGGCGCTGCTCATCAATAATATTCCGAAAACGAGAAAGTACCCGGAATACTGGTTATAGGACGCAATTCACTGTCTCCTGTCCGCACGGAGTAGTCCCCTTCTAAGTGGCGCCGCATGATCCCTCCGGGAGAGGAATTGTTCTTGGTCTACTCCGAAATCCCCTTGAATGGTGATTGACAGACGAAACTGACGGCCTCATAGTGAGTACGGAACAAGGACAGAGTTCATCATTTTTCCTTCAGGAGACTGGCTATGCGGAAAAATATTTTCTTTCTTAACGTTATCGCCGTGCTTTTGTTCGGTTGCCTGTCAATAGCACAGGCGCAATCCGACAATGAAACGGTGACCGGTCAGGATGTCAAAAAAGAAACCAAAGAGTTGTTGACAACCCTGCAAGAATACACCGTTGAGCAGCGTGATCAGGCGGTCGAAGAGGCAGGGCAGGCACTCACGAAGCTTGATCGGAGAATTGGCGAATTGGAACGTCGCATTGACGATAACTGGGACAAGATGACCCAGGCAGCCCGCCAGAGAGCGAGAGCTAACCTGCAAACTCTGCGCGAGCAGAGAAACGAACTTGCCGAGTGGTATGGAAGCTTCAAGAACAGCTCTGCCGGAGCCTGGGAACAGATGAAAAAAGGATTCTCAGATGCTTATCAGGCGATGAGCGACTCCTGGGAAAAGGCCAAACGCGAATATGATGCGGCTGACAAGTAGTCCTGATTGATTGGTAGACACAATCGACTGGACAATCCTCTCTTCCGCGGCGGCGGTCGGTTTTCAATTGAGGGCTCGGTGAGTCTTGACCAACAGTTTTCTTAATTCGGTGTTCGTCATGCCAGTTTTGGTGGCGATGCCGGAAAAGTCGATTGTCGCCGCTGCGCCGGCATGGTTTCCCGGTACCCAGGACGAGCCCCGGCCCAGCATCCGGTAGCGGGCCTTGGCGTAATCCTTCATGTCCCACCCGCGAAGCAGGTTGTAAAGCCAGATGACCATCGACAGGTTGATCAGGCCGGGGGCGTTGTCCCAGGACGGCATCCGCAACCAGTGCGCATCGGGCCGTTCGCTGCCGGTCGCTTCTGCCATGGCCAGGCGCAACCGACCGTCGATATCGTCGAGCAGCGGTGTCGATTGCTGTTCGAGCAGCGTTAGTACTCGCAGGTGTTCAGCAAACTGCTCCGGTGCCGATGCGCCGATGCTGATGGTGCAGATGCCGGGCTGCTGCAGGCACCAGAAGTCGTTGAAAAGCATTGGAGACAGCGGACTGGTCAACTCGCGCAACAGTTTGCTCGGACTGTGCAGGTGACCGCCCTTGTCCGTCGGGCTGATGATAAAAATTCCCATATCCCGGCCAACGGCGGCCTCGATGGCAGGTCGGTTGACATCGAAGATGTAGTACCAGTGCAGGTTGAGATAATCGAAGCCGCCGTCCTCTTTGTGCTCCACCGCCGCTCGGATCACTTCCAGCGGTGCGTGGCCGGAAAACCCGATATGATCGACGATACCACGATCCTGCAGTCTGCGGGCGGCCGCCAGGCAGCCGTTTTTCCGGCAGCTCTGCCATAGTGTGCGATGATCGTTGATGCCGTGGATGGCCAGCAGGTCGAGGCGGTCGACTCGAAGCCGCTGGAGAGACTGCAGGACCGACGCGGTGAAGTCTTCAGGATCCGGACGGGGGGGCGCTTTGGTCTGCAGCAGGTAGCTGCGGCGCGGCAGATTGGGCAGGATTGTCCCGAGTTGTCGCTCCGACGAGCCATAACCCTGGGCGGTCTCGACATGGGTAATGCCGTGTGCCTGGGCCTCTTCGACGATGGCCGTCAGCTGTCGCTGGGCCGTTGCCGGGATCGGTTTGGCCGGATCATCCGGCCAGGCGTGCATACTGCGCATGCAACCGAAGCTGAGGACCGGCATGGCCAGGCCGGTCTTGCCGAAACGTCGATAGATCATTGGTTGACCGGGAAGTGTTCGGGGTACTGGAAAAGAGAACGTTATTGGTTATGGTGTAACAAATGTATCGGCAGCAGGCAAGAATGGTATCGGTCACGATGCCGATACGTCACTCCAACAAATTGGAGACGACCATGGACGTAATCACTATCCCTAGTCTCTTTGATAATTATGCCTATCTGATTGTCAACGATGCCACCGGCGAGGCGGCAGTTGTCGATCCGGCCGAGGCCTGGCCGGTACTGCGTCTGGTCCAGGGCCGCCGGCTGAAGCTGACGGCGGTGCTGTGCACCCATCATCACCAGGATCATGTCGGCGGGATCGATGAGCTGCTCGATGAGTTTCCCGATCTTCGCGTCGTCGGTTTTCGGCCGGACCGGCAGCGCATCCCGTTGCTTAACGAATTGCTTGACGACGGTGACGAGTTCACTGTCTGCGACCGGCAGGGCAGCATCATGCAGACGCCGGGACATACGAAAACCAGTGTCGTGTATCGATTCGGCGAGCACCTTTTTGTCGGCGATACCCTGTTCGGTGCCGGCTGTGGCCGGCTGTTCGAGGGTACGGCCGCCGAGATGGCCGACTCCCTGGCAAAAATCGTTGCCTGCGGCGAGCGGACCCGCCTCTATTTCGGTCATGAGTATACGATGGTCAATCTGCGTTTCGCGCAGCAGCTGGAGCCGGGCAATAGCGCCATTGGTGAGCGACTGCAAGCGGTCGCCGAACTGCGGCGAACCGATCGGCCGTCAAGCCCGTCTACCGTCAGCGAGGAACTGCAGACCAATCCGTTTTTGAGGGTGCGGCAGCCGGAGTTGATCGATACGCTGGCGGCTCGGCACGGCTTGACCGACCATAGCCCGCTATCGGTCTTTCAAACCGTGCGCCAGCTCCGTAATGATTTCTCCTGACACCCATTCTCCGTCCGACATGCTACGTCTGCCGCAGCGTGCGTCGGAGCGGCAGCGGTGAGAGTGCTTGCCCTCGATTCGATTTAGGGCTATTGTTCTCTCCCGTGTATCGCCCATGAAGAGCATCGTCGGTCGGTATTGACGATGGACCACTTACGGAGGAGTGCAATGAATTGCCTGAAAGCGATGATTGTCGCCTTCTGCCTGGCCGTAGCCGGGCAGGGTCATACCGCTGATTCATATCTTATTTCCGTCAATCAATTTGTCGAACATCCGGCCTTGGATGCCGTGCTCAAGGGATTCCAGGACGACCTGCAGGAGCACGGCGTGACAGCGCGCTTTAAGGTGCACAATGCCCAGGCCAATATGGGAACGGCGACCCAGATCGGCCAACAGATGATCGGTGAACGTGCCGATCTGCTGCTGGCCATTGCCACCCCGTCGGCCCAGGCAACCGTGCAGGCCATGACCAAGGCGCCGGCTCCATTGAAACGGCCCGTCCTGTTCACCGCAGTGACCGATCCGGTGGCGGCGGGTCTCGTGGAGGCGGTTGAGCGGCCCGGTGATTTTGTTACCGGTGTGTCCGATCTTCTTCCCTTGGACAAGCACCTGGCGATGGTTTTGACCTATCGGCCGTCGATCAAAAGACTCGGTGTCCTCTACAATGGCGGCGAGGCCAACTCCCGGGCCACTGTCGCCAGCCTGAAGGCGCTCAGTACCGATGCGGGTGTCGAGGTGGTTGAGGCAACAGCGGCCAAGACAGCCGATGTCCATGCAGCGGCCAAGAGTTTGGTCGGCCGGTGTGATGCGGTCTTCATCCCGACCGACAACACCATCGTCGCCGCTCTCGAATCGGTGCTCAAGGTCGGGGCCGAGAACCGGCTGCCGGTCTTTGCCGCCGATGTCGATTCGGTCGAGCGCGGCGCCGTTGCCGCGATGGGCTTCGACTATTACCAGCACGGCCGGCAGACCGGCGCCATGGCCAGGCGGATCCTGGCGGGCACCAAGATCTCGGAGTTGCCGGTCGAATTTCAGCGAGATCTGCAATTGCACATCAATCTCAGAGCGGCCGACGCGATGGCTGCGCCGCCGCCCCAAGAGTTGCTCGACCGTGCTGCCAAACTCTATCGCTGACACGTTGCCTGCTGATCTGCTGCAATGACGGTCTATGCCGCCCTCGGGGCCCTGGAACAGGGGCTGGTTTACGGGATCATGGTGGTCGGAGTCTACCTGACCTTTCGCATCCTCGACTTTCCCGACCTGACCGTTGACGGCAGTCTGCCGCTCGGTGCGGCGATATCCGCGGTGGCCATTACCGGCGGACTCTCTCCTTATCTTGCCCTGTTTTTTGCCGGGTGCGGCGGTTTTGCCGCCGGTGCCGTTACGGCGCTGCTGAACACGAAATTCAAGATCCTGCACCTGCTCGCCTCGATCCTCACCATGATCGCCCTGTATTCCATCAATATCCGGATTATGGGCGGTCCCAATATCGCCCTGATCGGTTCGCCCACGGTGTTCGATCCGGTCGTCGCCCTCGGAGTACCTCCTCATTTGGCCGGACTGGTGGTGTTCGCCTGGTCTGCCGCTCTCGTCATGGCTGTACTCGTCTGGTTCCTGAAAACTGCGTTTGGCCAGGCCCTGCTGGCGACCGGGGACAACCCGCAGATGATCACCAGTCAGGGGGTCAACACCCATGTTGTGATCATCGTCGGTGTCGGGCTGTCAAACGCTTTGGTGGCGCTCAGCGGCGCCCTTGTCGCCCAGAATCAGGGCGCCGCCGATGTCGGCATGGGGATCGGCACGATCATTGCCGGACTGGCGTCGGTGATCATCGGTGAGACCGTCTTCGGCGCACACTCGATCGTCCGGGCGGTGATCGCCGTGGTCCTTGGCTCAGTGCTCTACCGGTTTGCCATCGCGTTGGCATTGTCTTTGGAAATAGGGGACTTTTCGTTCAGCCCGAGTGATCTCAACCTGATCACCGCGCTGCTCGTCATCGGTGCGCTGATAGCTCCGCAACTGAGGCAGAAGATGAGGTTTAGGTGATCGAGCTGCAGGAATGTACGAAAAATTTTAACCAGGGCGGGGTCAACGAGGTACGGGCCCTGGACCAGCTCAGCCTGACCATCGACGACGGTGATTTCGTCACCGTCATCGGCTCTAACGGCGCCGGCAAGTCGACCCTGCTCAATGCCATAGCCGGCGGCTTTTCTCTTGATGCGGGCCGTATTATCATCAACGGCCGGGACGTGACCCGGTGGCCCGAATATCGCCGGGCCGCCCTGATCGCCCGCGTCTTCCAGGATCCGCTGCTGGGCACCTGCCCATCGGCAACCATCGAGCAGAACATGGCTCTTGCCGCGCGACGCGGTCAGCGGCGGGGATTCGGCCCGGGGGTGCGCACCCGGGATCGCCAGCGTTTCAGCGAGGAGTTGGCGCGGATCGGGCTTGGCCTGGAACAACGGCTTCAGGACCGGGTCGGGCTGCTCTCGGGTGGCCAGCGGCAGGCATTGACCATGGTCATGGCAACGCTGGTGCGGCCGGAAGTGTTGCTGCTCGACGAACATATCGCCGCTCTCGATCCGAAAACGGCGCGCCAGATCCTGGAGTTGACCCGCGAGATCATCGCCGATCAGGGGTTGACGTCGCTGATGATCACCCACAACATGCGGCACGCGCTGATGCTGGGCAATCGATTGATCATGATGCACCAGGGCCGGATCATTCTCGATGTCGTCGGGGAGGAAAAGTGCCGGCTGGGCGTCGAGGATCTTCTCGAGCAGTTTTATCTTATCCAGGGAGAAGCGTTGGCTAACGACTCGATGTTGCTTGCCTGAGCAACATCGACAGGCTTGCTTGTTTCAGTCTTTCCGGATGGGGCGAAAAAACGTTAGTCAGGCAAGCAGGGTATTCCAGTCCAGTTGCCGAAACGAATCATGGAGCAGGTGATCGTCATCGACCATGACCGTCTCCAGTCGGGCGAAGGTTTCCTTAGCGGCCGGAACGACGATATCCGGAGGCGTGACTGTATCGTGATGGCCGATGATGAGAATGGCCTGTGTTGTCAATTTGGTTGATGGCGGCTGATATTCTTTGAAGTTAAGGGCCGGTGCCAGCAGTATCAAGCGTTTGACCAACTCAGGCCGTTCCACGGCCAGACAGGTAGCCATCAGGCCGCCGAAGCTTGAGCCGACGATGATCAGACCCTGAAAATCGGCAACAATGGCACGCAACCGTTCCATCCGTTCCGTGAGTGAACCGTCGAAGTCGGGACGCAACACGTCCGGGTAGGTCTCGGCGAAAAATTTCCCTTTGGTGCCGAACCCGGAGGAGTCAAGGCCGTGGAGAAAAAGTCGTTTCATACAAAACCCGGGCTGAGATATGTGCGATAAATTAATGATTTGATCCGCTCCGTCATGTTTCCCATGGAGGAGAGACCCTTTCAGGAGACCAGGAATGGGATCGCTTGTAAAGCAAAAACAAGAGCCCAATCGCTCGTGAATGCTCGCTTTCTTTTTCGTTTTATCGTTTTTGGGAACCTGGTATGATGACACCGTGGTTTGTGCGCAATCGTGTTGTTATCGATAGTTGCCGAGCCGATATGGTAATAATTACTTTGCTCATACGTGGATGCAGGCATGGAAGATGAACGAGAACGGGTCGATGTGATGCTGGTTTCCCAGACGTATGGTGCCGATCTGAAGGGGCGGCAGTCAGTACGAACCACCTTTAAGCTGTCGCCCCGTTGTATTGACGCCTTGAGCCTGCTGGCCGGGCAGTTGGGGATTAAACAAAAATCCATAGTCGATCATCTGGTCGACGATACTCAGGCCCTCCACGCGTTGGCACGTGATGCGGTGCGGAGTGATGGTACGACGGATGATCGGGTAGCAAAGACCTATGTCATTTCCCGGCGGACCCTGGAAAGCCTCGAGCGGGTCTCAAAACGGTTTCAGACTCCTCGCGATACGCTGGTCGAATCGTCGATCGAGCGAATCATGCCGCTGCTCAGGGAAGAAAAGCGCAAACATGAACAGAGAAAGCAATTGCAGGAACGGTTGCAACTCTTGTTGCACGCCAGCCAGGAGTTGCTGGAACAGGCGGACACGGTGCTCGATGCGGATGATCCGGTGGTTGATCACGTTGTGTTGATGGCCAGAACCGTGCAGAACGGCTGTCGTGAGGTCGGCCAGATTATCGAGAGAGGACGGCGACTCGAAGATTTCTAATGATCCCTGCCTTCGCAGCGGGCGACCGATGAGAAGGTCTTATCGGGGGAGGGAGTTGTTCGGATAGGTGTGGTTGGTGTCTGGTAATACCAGTTGGTTGCCCTTGCTTTCCGCTTGTTGATGGACTAAGATAACGAGGGATTTTCCAGATGCCGATTTTTGCCTCCGTGTTTCCAATTGGTTACAAATAAGCTGATTGGAATTTAGCAGGCTTGTACCACCGTTCGACAAGCTGGTAAAACCACAACAGATATATGGCTGTCTTGTCCACATCTCCCGGCGGGGTAACCGACTGGACGATACCGGCATGATGCGGAAAGAGGCTCAATGCGAACGAATAAACGTTATCGAGGAGGATGAAGATGAAAGCACCAGTACGTGTAGCAGTTACCGGAGCCGCCGGTCAGATCGCCTATTCCCTGATTTTCCGAGTAGCTCACGGCGATATGCTTGGACCTGATCAGCCGGTAATCCTGCAGCTGCTTGAAATACCGCCGGCGATGGGCGCGCTCAACGGCGTTGTCATGGAACTTAACGATTGTGCGTATCCGCTGGTAGCCGGAATCGTCGCCAGTGACGATCCGAACGTTGCCTTCAAGGATGTCGATTATGCCTTCCTGGTTGGTGCCCGCCCACGGGGACCGGGTATGGAGCGTTCCGACCTGCTTGAGGCGAATGCGAAAATTTTCTCCGTCCAAGGCAAGGCCCTTAATGATCATGCATCAAAAGATGTCAAGGTGCTGATCGTCGGTAACCCGGCCAACACCAATGCCTTGATCACCTTGAAAAATGCGCCGAACCTCAATCCGAAAAATATCACTTCGATGATGCGGCTCGACCATAATCGGGCCATGTCACAAATTGCTGAAAAGGCCGGCAGTCATACCACCAAGGTCGAGAAGGTGGTGGTCTGGGGCAACCATTCGGCGACTCAGTATCCCGATATCAGCTACGCCACCGTTGACGGTAAACCGGTGACGTCGGTGGTTGATAACGACTGGTATGTGGACACGTTCATCCCCACCGTGCAGCAGCGCGGAGCGGCGATAATCAAGGCCCGGGGCGCATCGAGTGCTGCTTCCGCAGCCTGTTCCGCAGTTGATCACATGCGGGACTGGGCCCTTGGCAGCAACGGCAAGTGGGTGAGCATGGGGGTTTTTGCCGCCGGCAATCCTTACGGAATCGACGAGAACATCATGTATTCCTTCCCGATTACCTGCGAAAACGGTCAGTGGAAGATCGTCGAGGGACTCGAAATCAGTGAGTTCAGCCGTGATATGATGGCCAAAACCGAGGCCGAACTGGTCGGCGAGCGTGAGGCTATAGCCAGCCTGTTGTAAACTGCTCCAGAAAGCCTGATGGGTAAGCCCGGTGCTTGCCCATCAGGCGATGTCCTCAATAGTTCCGCTTTTTGCTGCCGCCCTCCGCAACGACGACATTCCTGCCTGCCCGTTTGGCCTGATAAAGATTGTTGTCCACCCGTATCAGCAAGGTGTCCACGCCTTCTCCCTGTTCGTATTGAGCGACGCCGAAACTTGCAGTCGTGCTGATAGGGCCGGCGAAACGGTGCTCTTCAATCATTGTTCGTAATTTTTCCGCGTATTGGGCTGCTTCCTGCAGCGCGATACCGGGACAGGCTATGAGCAGCTCTTCGCCTCCCCACCGTGCAATCACATCACTCTCCCGGCTGTTATGCTGCAACAGTCGAGCCATCTGCTGGAGTACCTCGTCACCGACATGATGGCCATGACGATCGTTGACTTCCTTGAAATGATCGATGTCGAGCAACAGAACGGACAGGGGATAGCCGTAGCGGGTCGATCGTTTAATCTCCGAAGCGAGGGTGCTGTCCATGAAACGACGATTGTAGAGCTGGGTCAAGGCATCCCGGATAGCGAGTTCCTGCAAGCGGTCGGCATACTCTTCCAGGCGCTGAAAGTTTTGCGAGATGGTATCGAGCAGTTTAACCAGTGCCGTATGGATCTGCCTGACCTCACTGGACGGTTTGCTGTTGACTCGAGCCAGTCTCTGCCGCAGATGGGCAAGATCGACCGTGCCGCTGGCGTAATCGAGAATCGCCTGGGTGATAATATCGTAGGGAGCGAATTGCCGGTGCAGAATCAACAGCAGTAGGGTCAGGGTAATGCCGGCGATGATCGATCCGATCAAGACGATGGATCGTTTCAACCGCAGGAGATCACGATAACTGCTGCTCACCAGGAAGTCGACATGGAAGCTGCCGCGCGTCGCCAAATCACTGTCGGAGATATCCAGGAGGGCTTGTCGATATGAGGAGCGTCCGTCACCATCGGCGGCGATGAGGTGGCCGGGTTCGTCGTAGCGGAGGGCCATCGAGTTGTCCTGGGTCAAGTGCTCCAACAATTGGGGGGTGAGCGTCTTGCCGATGCAGACGACACCGAGGGACATATCGTCGTATTTATCGATCCGTCGGGCCGCAACAACCTGAAGCATCTCGTCAAGCATTGTTATGCCGCGATAGCTTCCGGATTGAAGGGCTACGGTAAAAAACGGCGTTGCGGCCAGAGTGTCGCCGAAAGAGAATTCATCCGGCGCACGCGCTATGACGAGACCGGTGTCGTCGATGAAGATGATGGTATCCGCCGGCCCGATAAAAGACGCGCCCCAATTGAACAAGACTTCGTTGTCGGCACCTGCCAGGGCGTTTTGAATTTCAATAGGCCGAGAAAGGTTGATTGCCGTGGTGGCCAGTTGGTTCACCAGACTTTGCAGCCGGGTTTCGGTTCGCTCCAGGCTGGCGAGGTTACTGGCCGCCAGCGTGTCCTCGTAGCTCTTGACGACTTTTTGCACACTGGCGAAAAAGCCTAACCCGAGAATGATGAAGGGGGCGATGGCGATGAGAAAGAGTTTTATCCGCAGCGTCATCTCGGGTCGTCTTTCAAGGCCTGACGGACATGGTCGTAAAAACCGTCATCGAGAACACTGAAACCGGCAGCGCTCCAACCGAGAACGGCGCGCATGGCCGAGCAGAATTCATGATCGGCGGGCATTGCCACCAGTGCTTGCTGGTAGCGGATCATCTTGTCAGGAGAGAAGTGGGGGGCGGCGACGATGGCGTCGAGTGGGATCGGCTCGGATGTGGCGAGGATGGTGAACAGCTCGCCTCTGGTACGCACCGCGGTAAAATAGGTGCCGTCGGAGACGGCGCCGAGATCGATCGAACCGGATAATAAGGCCTCGATGACACGATCATGTTTTTTGAGAAAAAAGACCTTGGAAAAGTACGAATCAGGATCGATACCTTGGCTGGCGAGCAGCATGGCGGGGTAGGCGTATCCCGAGGTCGATCCTTTGTCGGTGAAGGCGAAGCGTAATCCTTCGGCATCGGCAAGGCTATTTAGGTTGCTGGCACGAAGAGCGATAATGTAGGACTGATAGTAGGGCATAATCGTGCCCGTGTCCTCATTTCTTTCCAGGTAGGTGGCCAGATACCTGATGGCAGGGATCTCCCGTTTGACCCGGACATAATTGAGAGTGTTGATCCAGGCCAGATCGACGGAGTTCTCGCGCAGTCGGTCGGTCAACTCCTTGTAGTCGCGGGTGACGATCGCAGAAACCTGATCGCCGGTAGTTTCGCTGAGATACCGGGCTATAATGTCCATCACTCGATGGAGCTTGGCCGGATCGTTGGATGGGAATACCGCAAGTTTGACCGGTTCGGACCATGCTGGTGTGGTCAGCAGCAGTGACAGGATCAGTGTGACAAGAACGTAGCGCGCTGTTTCCACCATAACGTTTTTCCTGAAAAACCTGTCGGTCTGGGGTGTTCTCCTGTCGTGAGCGGGGATGTCGCTGTAGCTGGCCAATTGTCGTCGGGATCACGCAGCACGATCAGGCACCCGGACCTTAACAATGCCAGGATAACACCCCAGAGGCAACAAGAAAGAGGTGCTCCATGAAGGAGGTGGCGGGTGATTCCGGATATTGGCGGCATTGGAGCGGCCGGTGTTTGACTTGAGCTCGTTGTGGGTATATGCTTGGAATAGTAGCGTCGTCGCGGGACAGAGAGAAAGCCCGGGAAGAAAGCTGCCGGAGGAAGTGCTTGGTGCCGCACCCTTCAGCAATCAATAGGTCAGACAGAGAGGAGGCGTTATGAAAGATGGTGAAAAGCTGGTCATTGTCGGATGCAGCGGTTCGGGTGGCCCGGCGGCGATGATGGCAAAGAAACTGATGCCGTCGGTGGATGTTACGGTGATCCGCAAAGAGGAATTCTTCATCGTCAGGTGAGCGCTTCCCCATGTTGTGGCCGGTCTGGTCACCAGTGCATCGATCGTGGTTCCGGACAAGATGCTTGAAGGTGCGGGTATAACCGTAGTTCACGATGAAGTGACGGCCGTTGACTCACAGCGGAGAAAGGTTGAAACGTCTGCCGGCAGAAGCTTTGCTTATGACAAGTTGTACCTGGCCACCGGGGCGAGTTCGTTTGTGCCGCCGATCGAGGGCAGCGATCTGGATGGGGTGCTAACTTTGCGTGGGGTGCCCGACGCCGAGAGAATCAGAGAAGTGCTCGATCGCTCGAAAAACGGGAAGATTGTCTGTATCGGGGCCGGTTTTATCAGCATGGAGGTCGCCTCCCTGCTGGCCGAGAAGCCGGGTTCCACATTTGCCATCACCGTGGTGGAATTGCTGGATCGCCCTCTGCCACTAATGCTCGACCAGGATATGGCCGCATTCGTCAAACAATACCTCGAGGAAAAGGGGCTGCATATCCTGACCGGAGAGAAGGTTGAACGGTTGGTCGGAAGAAACGGCAAGGTGGTCGGGGTGGAGTTGGCCTCGGGCGTCGTGCTCGATGCCGACCTTGTGTTCATGAATGTCGGCGTCCGTCCCAACGTCGGCCTTGCTCAGAGCATCGGTCTGGACATGGGACGATTCGGCATCAAGGTTAACGAGTTTCAAGAAACGTCCGACCCCGATATCCTGGCCGGTGGTGATTGCGTGGAGAAGATCAATTTCCTGACCGGCAAGCCCACTCCCGGACAGTTGCGCGGGCCGGCCGTTGTCCAGGGGCGACTTGCCGCAAAACGTCTGGCCGGCTACAGCGTCGCTTTTCCCGGAGTAATCGATGCCGGTGGATGTAAGATGTTCGACATGACCATCACGGCGACCGGCCTCACTGAAGAGCGGGCCGCTCAGGAGGGGATAGCCACGGTCTCAGCTGTTGTAGATTCGAGAAATAAACATGGCATGATCCCGGGGATGAGGCCATGGAAGATCAAACTGGTATTCAACCGTGACAATCAGCGCCTGATCGGTGGTCAGATCGTCAGTTACGATATCGCGCCGGCCCGTGAAATCGATGCGGTCAGTGCTTTTATCCTGGGCGGCAGAACCATCGCGGAGCTGACCACCTTCACTTCGGCCTGTAACCCTGATATTTCTTCGGAGCCGAGCGCCGAACCGATTACCATCGCCGCCGAGCAGGCGTTACAGAAGATAGACCGCTAGTCAATGGGCCGTCCCCATGACGGTAGGTCACGACGAACGATGAAAATCGGCTCCTGGTCGGAAGGGCCGGCCGGTCCTACCTCCGGCTGCGGACGTCCTGTCCGCAGCCGGAGGGCCTGATTCTCCGTCCAGCCGGGCCTCCGCGATGCAGCCTCCGGGAGAACCGATCAGCCCTGCCGACCGTGGTGGTAATTTTTCAGACTGAGTTTTGTCATTGTTAAGACTTCAGTCATGGAGTTAAGGAGGGATATATGGAGATCATCAGATTGTCGATTGAGACCGACGCCCGACTGGTCGACGCCCTGAGCGACTACCTTGTTGGGGTGCTTGGCGCGGCGGTGGAGTGCGGTGTGGATGAGGAGGCACCGGTTGCAACGGTGCACGCCTTCCTGCAGCCGTCGTCCGCCAGCGGTATGGACGGCGGCGAAGCGGAGCGGCGTCTTGCCC
>NPIE01000188.1_pt1 | contig 22461 bp, 22 predicted proteins | sample 8637661 | NCBI WGS metagenome assembly NPIE01 (sample SAMN07420842, study PRJNA396082) | bioreactor metagenome | isolation source: sample BA12 brine-fed electro-methanogenic bioreactor BA | place: Japan: Kochi | collected 2016-12-09
CACAAGCCCGATCCTCTCGGCGGCTTTCCTTCCGACCTCCTCGGGATCGACTACGAGCCTTGCGACCCCCGACTCGATGGCCGCCCTCGCCACCGCCTCGGCTACTTTTGGCACCACCCGCCGGTCAAAGGGGGAGGGGATTATACACTCCTCTGATATCGGCTCCGCGAGTCCTGCGATCGCCCTCGCCGCCGCCATCTTCATCTCCTCGTTGATGTCCCTCGCCCGGACGTCGAGGGCCCCTCGAAAGATCCCCGGAAAGCCGAGGACGTTGTTCACCTGGTTTGGAAAGTCCGACCTTCCGGTGGCAACGACCCTTGCCCCGGCCTTTTTGGCGAGGTCCGGCATGATCTCGGGGACGGGGTTTGCCATGGCGAAGACGATCGGCTCAGTTGCCATCGACCTGACCATCTTCTCGGATACGATCCCTGGGGCCGAGACCCCGATGAAGACGTCTGAACCCTTCAGGGCCTCGGCGAGCGATCCGGTCTTTCCTCGGGGGTTTGTGATCTTCGCCATCTCCATCTTGGAGGGATTGAGGTCAGATCGTCCCGCGTGGATGACCCCCTTGCTGTCGCAGAGGACGATCTCGTGGACTCCGAAGCTCATCAGAAACTTGGATACTGCGACCCCTGCCGCTCCCGCCCCGCTGAAGACGACCGAGACGTCTTCAAACCTCTTTCCCACGATCTTGAGTCCGTTGATCATGGCGGCTCCCGTCACCACGGCGGTCCCGTGCTGGTCGTCGTGAAATACAGGGATGTCCAGCTCCCGCTTCAGCCGATCCTCGATCTCGAAGCAGCGAGGGGCGCTGATGTCCTCCAGGTTTACCCCTCCGAAGACTGTGGCGATCCTTTTCGTCGTCTCCACGATCTCCGATGTGTCCTTTGAATCTATGCAGATGGGGAAGGCGTCGACGTCTGCAAACCCCTTGAAGAGGATCGCCTTCCCCTCCATCACCGGCATCGACGCCGCGGCACCGATATCGCCGAGGCCCAAAACTGCGGAGCCGTCGGTGACGACGGCCACCAGGTTACCCTTGGATGTATAATCGTAAACCAGCCCCGGCTCCTTTGCTATCTCGCGGCATGGTTCGGCAACTCCCGGGGTGTAGGCGAGGCTCAGGTCCTCCCGCGTGCTGCAGGGAACCTTGCTCTTGATTGCGATCTTACCCCTTGACTTCCGGTGGAACTCCAGCGCATCATCTCGAAGGGCCATCCAAATCTCCCGCCGTCATTTCTCTGCCCGTCCAAATAAGCCTATCCTCGGGCCCTCTAACCCGGGGCCAACAGATATAAACCAGAAGCTTGAAGAGGAAGCTCCGGAGCCGGGGTGGCAGAGCGGACTAATCTTCTGTCTCCAAGGGGTCTGAAGAGTCCAAACGCGGCAGGCTCGAGACCTGTTGTCCCTTCTGGGACTCTTGGGTTCAAAATGGGGGGGCGAGAAAGCCCTTTCAGGAAAATCCCAACCCCGGCGCCAATAACCTTCGTCCAAAAAGTTCATATCGCCGCGGTTCATCTAGCGATGATCACCCGAGATACAAGCATATAAGAGGAAACTTTCATGGCTCGATTTCCAGAGGCTGAAAACCGACTTCTCAACATGAAGATCTGCATGCGATGCAATGCGCGAAACGCCACCCGCTCGACCCGATGCCGCAAGTGCGGCTACAAGGGGCTTCGCGTCAAGTCCAAGGAGAGCAGAGGATAGACGATTTTGGGGCTGATGTTTTCATGATCGGTCCCGTCGAGGAGATGCTGGCGAAGGTCGTAAAGACGACCGGAGCTGTTCATCTCACTCTCATAGATCCCGATTCCCAGATCTGCGAAGTTGCGGGCAGGATGGCGAGGGCCGCAGCAGACGGCGGCACCGACGCCATCATGGTGGGGGGATCTGTCGGCGCCGCGGGTCGCGGCCTGGAAGACACAGTCGCTGCGATCAAGGAAGAGTCCGGGCTTCCTGTGATCCTCTTTCCTAGCGGCGTCTCGGGGCTCTGCTCCAACGCCGACGCCGTCTTCTTCATGAGCCTTTTGAACTCTCGGAGCACGAGCTACCTGATCGAGAACCAGGCCCTCGGCGCTCCCCTGGTTTACAAATACCAGATCGAGCCGATCCCCATGGGCTACGTCATCGTCGAGCCCGGCGGGACGGTGGGCTGGGTCGGCGACGCGAAGTTGATCCCGAGAAATAAGCCCGAGCTGGCCGTGGCCTACGCCCTGGCCGGGAAGTACTTAGGCATGAGGATGGTTTACCTGGAGGCGGGGTCCGGGGCGAACGAGCCTGTGCCCCGCAAAATGGTGGCCGCGACGAAGAGGGTCCTGGGGGATGACGTCTTTCTGATCCTCGGCGGAGGCATTCGGTCGGGCCAGGCCGCTCGCGCTCTCGTGGAGGCGGGGGCGGACCTCATCGTCACCGGGACCGGGGTTGAGAGGTCCGAGGACGTCGCGTCCTTCGTCCGCGAGATCACCTCGGCGATAAAGGTCCCCTGATCAATTCATCTTTCGGTCCATGGGCCGCCAATCGGTCCTTTTATGACCATCCTTTTGTAGTATATCTCCCGATCCGTTTCCATGCCCACTTCGCCTCAAAGGGCGGGAAGATTTCTCTCCGATCACGGGCTGGACGGCTTCCTCCTCCTCGGCGACAGCCTTTGCAACCTGGACATCTACTATCTATCCCGCTTCCTCGCCCCCGACCGCTTCGCCCTGCTGGCCACAACTTCATCATCTCTCTCCATCCTCGTCTCCGCGATGGAGGGGGGGAGGGCAAAAAAGGAGTCGTGCGCCGACGAGGTGGTAAGCACCTCCGATTACGGGATCAGAGAGAAGCTCGCGAGGTTCGACCGGCCCGAGGAGGCCTACGTCGCGGTCCTGAAGGAGTTTCTCCGGGACCGCTCCGTAAAACGGCTCGGGGTTCCGGCAGACTTTCCCGTCCGGACCTATCTCGATCTCTCCGCCGACTTCGAGATATCCGTCCTGGATAGCCCCGTAAGAGAGATGCGGGAGGTGAAGACCCCGGCGGAGATCGAGGCGATAAAATATTCTCAGAGGGTCTGCGAGGAGGCCATGCTCGTCGCCATCGAGATGATCAGAAGATCTCAGATCTCCGGCGAGGTACTTGTTTTGGAGGGCAAGCCCCTCACCTCGGAGAGGGTGAAGTCCGCCATCGAGGTCTCCCTCCTAAAGAGGGGTTGCGAGGCTGAGGACACGATCGTGGCGGGGGGGAGAGATGCTGCCGACCCCCATTGTAACGGTTCAGGCCCTCTGCCCGCGGACGCCCCCATCGTCATCGACATCTTCCCCCGCTCCAAACGAACAAGGTATTTCGCGGACATGACGAGGACGGTCCTCCGGGGCGAGGCCGATGAAGAGGTAGTCGAGATATATCAGGCGGTGCTGGCGGCCCAGGAGGCGGGTATCGCGGCGGTAAGGGCGGGGGCGACGGGAAATGAGGTCCATTCAAAGGTCTGTGAGGTCTTCGAAGAGCGGGGCTACCCGGAGCGGGAGGGTCGGGGCTTCATCCACTCCACCGGTCACGGGGTGGGGCTCGCGGTCCACGAGAGTCCGTCTTTATCCGAGGTGGGCAAACCCCTCGCTGAGAATAACGTCGTCACCGTGGAGCCCGGCCTCTACTACCCGGAGCTGGGCGGGGTCCGGCTCGAGGACCTGGTGGTGGTGAAGGAGGGCGGATGCGAGAACCTCACAAGCCTCGAGAAGCGGCTGATCTTCTGACCAGGGAGTTTTAACGATAGGAGTTTGATTCTGACGAGAGGAGTCTGATCTTTCATGGATGAGCAAGTGCTGGAGAAGTACAGGAAGGCCGGAGATATCCTGGCACGGGTCAGGGAAGAGGCGAGCTCGATGATCGATGTGGGCGTCTCCATCCTGGAGGTGGCAAACTATGTCGAGGAGAAGACGCGTGACCTCGGCGGAGAGCCCGCCTTCCCCTGCAACATATCCCGGGACAGGGTGGCGGCCCACGACACCCCCCGGCCCCAGGACGAGTCGGTCTTCGGAGAGGAGATGGTGAAGCTGGACATCGGGGTCCACGTCGATGGCTATATCGCCGACTCCGCCGTGACCGTGGACCTCGGCGGCCATCCGGAGCTCGTCGAGGCCTCCCGGGCTGGCCTTGCCGCGGCGATAGAGCTGGTGGAGCCCGGAGTCAGCACGGCGGATCTGGGGGCCGCCATCGAGGATGCGATAAGGGGATACGGCTACAATTCGGTCGCGAACCTGACGGGCCACGGTCTCGGCCGGTACCAGGCCCACGGCGAGCCCTCGGTGCCGAATCGGCGGATCGAGAGAGGGATAGAACTCGAGGCAGGAGACGTGATCGCCATCGAGCCCTTCGCCACCGACGGGGTGGGCAGGATATCGGAGGCTCGAGAGGCCGAGATATTCTCCTTCGTCGCCAAAAGGCCGGTTAGGGCGCCGCAGGCGAGGGTGCTCTTAAAACAGGTCCAGGAAAGCTACTCAACCCTCCCCTTCGCCCGGAGATGGCTCTCGGGGGAGAGGACCGATTACGCCGTCGGCCAGCTCCTCCGGGCGGGGGTCCTCCATCGCTACCCCCTCCTCGTGGAGGCCGAAGGGACCCTCGTCTCCCAGGCAGAGCATACGATCGTCGTTCTGGAGAACGGGCGCGAGGTCACCACCGAGCCGAGGTGACCTTTGGAGTCGTCGGATCCGTCTTCCTCGAAGTCAGAAGATCAGGAGTCGTCGGATCCGTCTTCCTCGGACCCGTCGTCTTCCTTGTAGCTGTCGTCTCCGATCTGAGCTGCGGATATGGCGTCGATGCCGTCTAGAAGCTCTGCCGTCATGCAGTAGGGGAGATCCTCGAAGACCTCTTCGGGCAGGGCCTCTCCTCCGATCACCCTCGCCCCTATCTCGCTCAGGATCTCCAGGGCTTCTTCCATCCGGTCGGCTTCCTCGGCGAGGACCGCCTTTTTCACCATACCGTTGAGGGGCGTCTTCTTGTCGTAGCCGCCTTCGATGTAGCGCTGGCTTGCGAAGAATACGGCCGAGAGGGACGCGTTCAGCGACTCCAGCATCATGTTTGCGTCCTCTCCCAGGGACTCGTCCCTCTCGGAGACGATATCCCTGATCTCGTCGATGTTGGATATCGCCTCCTCTTTGGATATGGTGCCGTGTTCGCATCTCGCGATGACCTTTAGGCAGGCCAGGACCACGTCGTCCATGGCGTAGACGAAGACCGCTGCGGACGGGTCCTCATCCGACTCCTTGAGGGTGAACCCGCTCTCCTTAATCTTGTTTATCCAGTTCTGCCATCGGCCCCTGGTGTAGAACTCTTCTTTCATAAGATCCTCTCATCGGTAAGCATCTATCAGCGCCACCCGTTCCAGCACGAGGTCCGGGATCCTCTCCTCGCCCGCGGCCTCGATCTCTGCATCCCCGATCTCAAAGGCCTTCTTCACCGCCGCCCTGCTCCAGCGGGGGCCGGCGTCATCGAGATCGATTATGTCGGAGACCTCCAGAGGTGAGCCGTTCTCCATTACAATCAGGGCGACCCGCCGGGAGATCTCTGATACGCCGATGGAGAGCGCCCTCTCGATCTGTCTCTGGCCTGAGGCGTAACGGAGAATTTCAAGGCCAAGGTCTTTGGCCACGTTCCTCCTCTCGGAGAAGGCTCGCATCGCCTTCTCGGCTGCGAAGGCGGCGTGCCGCTCGCTCACCACCATCGAGGCGTCCATGGCCTGGATGACGCAGCCGTGCTTATCTTGAGCCTCTCTCAAAGCCGCGAGAAAGGCCTCTTTATCCCTCGTCTTGGGGGTTCCGAAGAGGAGACGAAGCTTGCTCATCGACGGGTGGTTTGGCGACGGAGTTTAAAAGTTTGCGGTTGCGGTGCAGGCCGAGATCGGGACGACGGCGGGAGAAACTCGATCAATCGAGATGAAATATAAAAATAAACTTGGCCCGTTCGCGAGGAGAGGGGTTTAAGACGGGCGAGGTGGCGATGCTCTTCTCAGCATTCTACAGCGTCGCCCGGCTCCACGATTACCACCTCGGAATCGCAGAGCGTCTCCACCAGGTCCCTGAACTCCGTCGGGTCCTGCCTTATTTTTGGCCAGGTGTTGTAATGCATCGGGATGACCAGGTGGGGCCTGATCCAGCTGGCAGCGATGGCCGCCTCCCTCGGCCCCATGGTGTACCTCCCGCCGATGGGAAGGAGGGCCACGTCAGGCCGATAGAGCTCTCCTAAAAGCCTCATGTCGCTGAAAAGGGCGGTGTCCCCGGCGTGGTAGACCCTGATCCCGTCGTCGATGACAAAGCCCGCGGCCTCGCCGCCACACCTCGGCGGATCGGTGACGGTGATGTCAGAGGAGTGGACCGCCGGGGTCATGGTGAAGAGGACGTCTCCCACCTGGAAGGACCCGCCGATGTTCATCCCCTCAGATCTGACCCCCAGACCGTCCAGGTATCTCGCCACCTCTGAGACCGCCAGGACGGGAGAGCCCGTCCGGCGAGCTATCTTTTCGGCGTCGCCGAGATGGTCAGCGTGGCCGTGGGTGACGGCTACGAGGTCCGGATCGAGCTCGTCCACGGGCTTCGGTGCTCTGGGGTTATCCCGGACGTAGGGGTCCACGAGGATCTTCATGGACTCGATGAGCTCAAAACAAGAATGAGAAAGCCAGGTTATCTTCATCCGTCCTCACCCTGGTCCGTCGCCGTATCCGCCTCGGTCTTCTAAGAGCCAAAGCTCGATACAAAAAGGTGATTAGGCGATTGTAGGCGGTGGTCATACAGATTTGAGGAGCGGCCGAGGGGCCGCTCCGGATTTAAACCAGTCCTGAACGCTGAAGTCTCAAGAGATCGGAGGTGTCCAGCTTCTCTCCCTGTCTGAACTGGGTGAGGATCTCCTCAGCCTCTTTCCTGACCTCGGCCTTCACCTTATCCTCTCTCTTCTCTCGGTTCTTCCTTCTGAGACCCGTGATGATCTTGTCGAAATCGCGTATCTCTCTTTGAGTTCTGATGAACTCTCGGTGCTGCTTGTCGGCCGCCTCCTGAGCCGTTACGAACTCCCGATGGGAGGCGTCGGCTTGGGCCCTCACCTGGTCGGCCTCTTTGAAGGTGGCGATCATCTTGTCGTGGTATTCCTGGGCCAGCTCTGCGGACTTTGTTACGAGATCGTGGTATTCAGAAGCCTGGTCCCTGAGGCCTTGCGCCTCATCCAGAAGATCTCTGAGCACATCGTTCTTCTCCATCTGCTCCTTTCTGACCTTGAACTCGGCTCGGAGGGCTGCGATCCTCTCGACCAGCTGCTTCTCCTTGTCCGGGCTCAAGACCTCGGTCTGCTGTTTGAACTCCATGTGGTCTATCTCTCTTCGCAGACCTCGGATGGATCGGTCGCCGGTGAGGTTGTGCTTCTTCCGGATCTCGTCTATCTGAGCGTAGATGTCGTTGGTCTTCTCGTTGTACTCGTCGCGCTTCAGCTTCGCCTCAGCCACGTTCTTGTTGTACTCGTCACGGAGCTTCTTGAGCTCTTGGGCCTTGTCTATGAGCTCTTTTGTCTTCTTGTTCAGTTCGTTCCGCTCCGCGGCCCACTTGCTGGCTTCAGCGTTCAATTGGCTGCGACTCTCCTTGTAGTCGACGGCCTGCTGCTTCAGCCGGGCCTTCTTTTCTTCCAGTTCTGCCAGCATCCCCCTTTTGTCCTCCTTTTCCAGCTCCTGGGCTGGGGTTTTACGTCTTTCCCTACGGCACTATCCAGCGTGGGGCACCATCAACATCACATGCTTCTTCAATCGACCTGCTTCGGGGGAGATCTCCTTAAAATCTCGACATTTGTTGCTATCTGATGATCATTTTCGCCGGTCCGTCGCGCCTGATGGAAGACGCGCACGTTCCCGGCTGTCTGGAACCAAAATATAGCTCTTTCCCAAGATCGATGTCGATGGGCATGTGGCAATTTTCTAGCTTACCTCCTACGTATTAATCTTTTGGTTAGAATCGCCTCACTGGGGGCAGATGAGGAATCCCCATCCTCGATCTATTTGCCTATCTTGGATAGATCGCCCACCCTCACCGAGGTTTCTTCCCAATTCGGTCACACTGTTGCTGGAGGAATCGCGTTGAAGCCTGAATGTATAAAGGTATGCCCGCCGTTTTCAAGAGAAAGGACGGAAAGTTCGAGATAAAGATCCTGGTTACGGGGGGATTCTCACCCCCGGCCAGGTGAAGAGGGTGGCAGAGGTGGCCGAGAAGTACGGCGCCGAAGTCCATCTCACCGTTCGGCAGGAGCTCTAGATCCTCGGGGTCTCTTTGGAGTTGCTGGATGTCGCTCTCAGCGACCTCCAAGAGGTGGGGCTTGTCCCCGGCTCTGCTGGGATGACCTTCAGGAACGTCGTCTCCTGTCTTGGAGAGGTCTACTGTTTCAAGGCCGCAGCCGAGACGACGGATCTTGCTAGAGAGATCGGGGAGAGTTTCACGGGGGAGAAGACGCCCGGGCCCCTCAAGGTCGGGATAGGAGGATGTCCCTTCCCCTGCACACGGCCCCAGTTCAACGAGATCGGGATCATGGGGCGGGTCAGGCCGGAGCTGGACCTCGAGAAGTGCACAGGCTGCGGAAAGTGCGTCGAGGTATGCGAGGTTGGGGCGGCCAGCATCGTCGACGGGAAGGCGGTCATCGATTACGACAAGTACGTCATGTGCGGCCGGTGCGTCGTGAACTGCCCCGTGGGGGCGAGGTACACCGCCGAGGACGGTTACATGGTATTCGTCGGCGGGCGGGGGAGCTGGCCGCCCCACGAGGGGTGGATGCTCCGCGACTTCGTCCCAAGAGAGGAAGTGTTGCCCCTCATCGGCCGGATCCTGGAGGTCTATCGGGCCGGCGCCAAGCCCGGGATGCGGCTGCGGGAGTTCATCAACACCATCGGCTTTGAGGAGTTCAGGCGGCGGGTCGAGTCCTCCGGGGTCCGAGGGGTCTAGAGAGGAGAGAAAGTTCGGGAAATTTCGCCTTCGCCCATCCATATAATAATCATGCAATCAACAGATTAAAATAGGGGGTTGGCGTTAGATTATTGCAGGACTCTACTAACTTAGTTTAGACGGAGGGAGTGATTTGAGAAAAGCTATACTCGCGATACTCGCCCTGTCGTTCCTGATAGGGATGGCGGCAGCAGCTTCGTATACGTACCCCAACTATCAAACTAAGGGGACCAAATCTTACAATGTCACCTTTGACTTCGAGCAGAGCGTCCAGGGCAGCGGCTACTTCATGACCTATCGGTACATCCAGCTCGACACGCCGTATGAGGATCAGAAGGGCCCGATGTACAAGGACTATGCCCACGGGAGCGGCACCATCGACAACGAGATGACCATCTGCGCCCAGGAGATCGAGTACTCCAAGCCTGACGGCTGCTACAGAGAGTGGGAGGCCTACTCCTGCATCTCTGCGAGGGAGGACAACTCCATGGTCTACTCCCCGATGACCATGTCCTACGGGAACGGCTACTACGCACGAAACCCCATCAGGTACGACTCTCTCCTGAAGGAGAAGACGGAGATTAAGAACTACAGGCCCGTCACCTCGATGCACCACCAGGTGGAGTACGCCAAGGCCGTTGACAAGGAGATCGACGTCATAGTCAAGGACAAGCAGTACGTGTACGATGATCCGGTCTACCAGGGCGTCGGCTACACCACCATGAGGATCAACGAGGACGTCACCGACGGTACGGTCCACATCGGAGTCCTCCAGGGCGAGCCGAACTGGATGAACGGCACAGGTTATGGTGCCCCGAAGCGAGCTAATGGCCAGGGGACGAGTGCCTGGTACAACCCCATGATCGAGATCGATGAGAACTACGTCGGAACCTTCCACATCGAGAAGAACATGACCCTTGAGGTGCCCTACAAGCACGAGTGGGCGACCAAGGACTGGCTCAGCTGCTGCATAATGGGCGGATGTTCAGACATGGACGAGTGCGACAGGAAGTACGTCTGCGAGGAGTGCTTCGTGGAGGAGAACCTGCCCGTCGCCGCCGCTTACGAGCCGACTACCAGCAGCGCCGGTTGCTGCGGCTGATCGGGGAAGATCTTCCCCATTCTCTTTTTTCTTTTATTCAACTCCGACCTGAACCTCTTCGAAGCTCCACTCTATCGATTTCGCTTCCTTTGAAGTCAATACGACCGCGCCGGAAGGCTTAACCCTTCCCGGAAGAGTGGGGCATCTCATGCGATTTGTCGACTGGGAGCCGATCTACGAGGCGATCCTGGAGGAGTTCGGCTTCTCTCGAGATGAGGACGAGGGGGCGGCCCGGCTCCTCCAGTCCCTCCTCTCGGGCCGGGGGGGGGACATCTCCCCCGAAGATCTCGACTCTGTGATAAGAGGGCGCGAGGTCCTTGTTTGCGGGAACGGGCCGAGCCTTCCCCGAGACCTGGAGGCGGTTTTAGAGAGGCGCAAAAGATTAAAATCGGATGATCTGGGTTCCGACCTGGTCTTCATAGCCGCCGACGGGGCGACGACTCGGCTCCTCGCGGCCGGGGTGCTTCCCGACATCATCGTCACCGACCTCGACGGCTTTCTTCCCGATATCCTGGCCGCGAACGAGGACGGCTCGGCGGCGGTCGTCCACGCCCACGGCGACAACATCCCAGCCCTGAAGGAATACGTCCCGCGCCTCACCGGAGTTCTCGGCACGACCCAGGCGGAGCCGATCGAGGGGATCTACAACTTCGGGGGCTTCTCGGACGGAGATCGGTGCGTCTTTCTCGCCCGACGCTTCGGGGCAAAAAAGATCAAGCTCATCGGCTTCGATTACGACGATCCCGCCGTCCCGCCGGTCAAGAAGATGAAGCTTAGGTGGGCAAAAAGGCTCGTGGCGATGGCCCTGGAAGACGACTCCGAGCTTCGGCTTTCATAAATCAGCTTATCGTCTTCTCCAGGATCTCGGCCAGGGCGTCCAACGTCTCCTCCAGGATCTCGGCCTTTTCCCGGGCGGCGTCGACGACGACGAACCTCTCCGGCTCGCCTCGGGCCAGGGCCTCGAAGTTCGCCGCCACCTCTCCGAGAAACTCCTCCCGCTCGAACTTCTCGGGGCCGTTCGTTCCATCTCTGGACCCCTCTCCTCTCGATCGACACCTTTCCATCGCCAGGGCGGGATCTATCGAGAAGAGGATCGTCCTGTCGGGGACGACGCTCCAGGGCCGGTGAAGCTCTCTCACCCACTCCAGGGGATGGGGGATGACGCCCCAGAGGGTGGCCCCCTGGTAGGCGACCCTGGAGTCGGAGTACCGGTCTGAGATGACGACCATCTCCTCCTCCAGGGCGGGGATGACCGTCTCTTTCAGGTGGCGGGCGTGGTCTGCCATGAAAAGAAATAGCTCCTCCAGCTCTTCGGCCCCACCTCTCCCCACAATCGACATGGTCTCCGGCGAGCCCGCCGCCGCCGCCGGGATCGGGCCGCAGGCGACCCTCGGGCCTGTAGCCGTCCGAGAGCCCCCTTTGAGCTTCTCCCTTAAAAGTCGCCCTTCCTCTCCTTTCGTCGGCTCGGCGGTGAAGAGAAACCGCCTCCCGGCAAAGGGCGCCTCCTCTCCTTCGGCGATCCGGCGGGCGACCTCGGCGGCGATGGTGGACTTGCCGCTCCCGTCTATCCCCTCGAAGCTGATCAGAATTCCCCTCATAATCTGCAGCCCCCGATCAGGAGCTGCTGATATTTAAGGGATGGCCGGAGCAGGCAAAATATACCATGATAAATAAATCAATATCAATAAAAGACTTAGAATGGGTTTGGTATGTCGCCCGATGCTCTGCTAACTCTGAGGCCTCATCCTCTGGACGATCCGCAGTCGGCTCAGTGACCCTCGCAGCGGGCTTATATGTACCGCATCTGGGTTGTCTTGAGGTCATGGGCAGACGATAAGTCAATATCTCCCCCAAGGACCTATCAACGCGGCTTTTCGTGTCGTTCCCCCTTTGCTCCGGCGGTCATGGCGACGGCGGATGCCTGGGCTCCTGCCAGTCCTCTAAAGGGAACCCGCGATATATAAGCAAAGTACTACATAAAGATGTCGACCTGCACCAGCCCCCCGTCGTCCTCCGGGCCGGCGACGGATCGGGTTCTAATATAATTTCGGGAATAAACGCTGCGTGGCAAAGGTTAAATTGAAGTTGCGCGTTGAATATCTTCGGAGGTGTTTCATCTGGCTGATAACGTCTACGTGGTTGGCCATAAAAGTCCAGACACTGACTCAGTAGCTGCGGCTATATCCTATGCGAACCTGAAAAACCAGCTCGGGCTGCCGGACATTTACATCCCCGCGGCGGCGGGCACGATCAACAGCGAGACAAAGTTCGTCCTTGAGCACTTCAGCGTCCCGGTGCCGGAGACGATCACCGACGCCAAGGGCAAGAAGATCATCCTCGTCGACCACAACGAGGTCGCCCAGGCGGTGGATAACATCAAGGAGGCGGACCTGATGGAGGTCGTGGATCATCACAAGATCGGCGACATCCAGACCGGTAGCCCCATCTTCTTCCACAACGAGCCCGTCGGCAGCACCGCGACGATCATCTCGGCGATGTACGACCAGTACAAGGTCAACATCACCAGGGAGATGGCTGGGGTCATGATCTCCGCCATCCTCAGCGACACCGTCCTCTTCAAGTCCCCCACCTGTACCGAGAAGGACAAGGAGCAGGTGGCGAAGCTCGCCAAGATCATCGGCGAGGACTACGAGCAGTACGGGATCGCGATGCTCACCGCCAAGAGCGACATATCTTCCAAGACCGCCATGGACATCGTGAAGGGCGACTACAAGCACTTCGACTTTGCAGGGACGAAGGCTGGCGTCGGCCAGATCGAGGTTATGGACCTCTCCGTCCTGGAGCCGAGGAGAAAGGAGATCCTGGAGACGATGGAGAAGGTGAGGAAGGATGAGGGTCTCAGCTTCGTTCTGATCATGCTCACCGACGTCATGAAGGAGGCGAGCGATCTACTCTTCGTCGGAAAGCCGGTGGAGAAGTTCGAGAAGGCCTTCGAAGGAAAGATGGAGAACGACTCCATCTACAAGGAGGGCGTCCTCTCGAGGAAGAAGCAGGTCATCCCCCCGCTGGAAGCGGCCTTCAAGTGAAGCCCTTTCATTATTTTTAAAGTCGGAATAAATCTCGGCGCATGTCCCTGCATATTTGACTAGGTAGCAGGATTTAATCTAGTGTAATGGCATCAAATATTTTAATAACCCTGACTCACGTTATATCGTTCTCTCGTTTGACAAAAGATATTGAGGCGTTCTATGGATGACGATGAACTGGAGGGTTTGCTGAGAAACCTCGAATCTGATTTGGTGGAGCGGAAAGCGTCATTATCCGACCCGGACAGGATTCGCGAGGCGATCTGTGCTTATGCCAATGATTTTCCGGATCATCGTAAGCCAGGTGTTATCTTCATCGGTGCTAATGATGACGGCTCTTGTTCAGGGCTTGAAATCACTGATGAGCTTTTGCTTAAGCTGTCCAATATGCGAGATGATGGGGCAATTCAGCCATTCCCCTCGATGATAGTGGAAAAACGTGAGCTTAACGGCTGCCAAATGGCCGTCCTCATTGTGAAGCCCTACAGAGCGCCAACTATTAGGTTTAAAGGAGTTACGTGGATTCGAGTTGGTCCTAGAAGGTCTAGAGCCACTCCTGAAGATGAGTTAATCCTGGCAGAACGGCGACAGTCTAAGGATCTGCCCTTTGATCTTCAACCGCTTACGTCAGCAATGATCGAGGATTTGGACTTGGACCTCTTCGAACGTGAATATCTGCCTCTGGCTGTTGATCCTAGTGTCCTCGAACAAGACCACCTAACTATCGAAAATAAGCTCCGAGCCTTGCGCTTTTTATCTCTCGACGGGCACCCCACAGTGTTAGGTGTTCTCGTCCTGGGTAAAGATTCCCTACGATACATTCCTGGTGCATACATCCAATTTTTGCGATTTGAAGGAGATTCTCTGACCCATCCAATTCGGGATCGAAAAGAGATTGATGGTCCGTTGCCTGAACTTCTTCGCAGACTCGATGACGTCCTTGAGGCGCACAATACGGTCTCCACTTCGATCACGTCTGGACCGATTGAGGTCCATCGTCCCGAATATCCTATGTCTGCTCTTCAGCAACTTGCCCGAAATGCCATCCTTCATCGTACTTATAAAGGAACCAATGCACCAGTTCGAATTTACTGGTTTTCTGATCGGGTTGAGATACACAGTCCTGGTGGTCCCTACGGTCAAGTGACAAAAGAGAACTTCGGCCGGCCTGGCGTATCGGACTATCGCAATCCTCACCTTGCAGAAGCCATGAAGGTGCTGGGATACGTCCAGCGGTTTGGGTTGGGTATTCAGATCGCAAGAGATCAGCTTGCAAAAAATGGTAACCCTGATCCAGAATTTATCGTCGAAACGACGAATGTACTGGTCACGATCAGGAGGCATTCATGAACGCCCCAATAATCTCCTTCTTCAACAACAAGGGTGGTGTGGGCAAGACGTCGCTCGTTTACCATCTGGCTTGGATGTACGTCGATTTAGGCATGAAAGTTCTGGTTGCAGATCTCGACCCACAGGCAAATTTGACCGCTGCCTTTCTTGAAGAGGATCGGCTTGAAGAGCTATGGCCAGATGAGCTGCACAACAAGACTGTCTATGGCTCTATCGAGCCGTTACTTCGGGGTGTAGGAGATATTCTGGATGAGCCTTACACCGAGGAGATCGAAGAGCGTCTTCACCTGCTCGTCGGGGATCTAGATCTGTCACGCTTTGAAGACGAACTTTCGCAGCAGTGGCCCCTTTGTCTCGACGGAAAGGAGCGTGCGTTTCGCGTTATTTCTGCTTTTTGGCGCATGTTAATGCGCGGCTCTGAAAAGATTGATGCTGAGCTAATCCTCGTGGATCTTGGACCAAATTTAGGTTCAATAAACCGGTCGGCTCTTGTGGCTACTGATTATCTGGTGGTCCCCTTGGCACCGGATCTTTTCTCTTTGCAGGGTCTTAAAAACCTTGGCCCCACTATACGACGCTGGCGCGCGGAGTGGAAAGACCGTCTCGAAAGAAATCCGGTAAGAGACCTAAATTTACCTGAAGGACGGATAGAAGCGATAGGATACGTAGTGATGCAACATGCTGTAAGACTTAACCGTCCTGTCAGGGCGTATGAGCGCTGGATGGCACGCACACCGAAGGTTTATGCTGAAGAGGTACTAGGACAAAAGATTGCCTTGGATGAAGTGACCAAAGTCGATCCCAATCGCCTGGGGCTCGTCAAGCACTATCAAAGCATGATGCCGATGGCCCAGGAAGCGCACAAACCGATGTTTCATCTATTGCCCGCAGATGGCGCGATTGGATCACATCGTAAAGCAGTTCTCGAATCACAGGAAAATTTCAAGCAACTTGCATACGAAATCGCTAAGAGATGTGATATTGATATCAGATGAAGGGCGTTTTGCTTTAACTCTTTTTCATCTGCTCGGATGGACCCTTTCTCCCCTCATCCTGACCAGGGGCTTTGATAGATGTCTTCTGGCAGATGGAGGGACCTCGTAGAACCCCTCCTCGATCTCTCTATTAAGAGGACCCTCCACCTTCCCGTCGGCCTTCGTCCCGCACCTTCTGCACCTGTAGCCCTGCCCCCGGCCCGCCGACTTCATCCGCCTTCCGCAGGATGGGCAGATCGGCGCCTTTTCGGTCTTGCTCTCGGCGAGGGCCACGACCTCCATCTTCTCGACGTTGAGGGTTCTCTTTTTGACGGCACCGTAGACCTCGATCCGATCTCCGGGGACCAGAGCCCGAACCCGCTCCCTGAAGTTCTTCGTCGGCTCGAAGGCGGCGCAGCTGATGGAGTCCCCGCCATCCTCGGAGACAAGAGGGAAGAAGAGGTGGCCCCCCTCGATCGCCTCGGCCTCTTTTGCCACCACGCCCCGGAGCCTGTAGCTTCTGTTCTCGACGACGCCCGCTATCTCGCCCTCGTTGATGTGAGCGTCCGTCCCCTGGTTTGTCCGGTAGATCACCATCCTCTCGAAAGGCTCGGACCTGATCGTCTTAAGGGCCGAGAGGACGGACTCCGGGTCCCGACCTCTGATCCCGAAGAGGACGGGATCTTTTGAGTGGGGGGCGAAGACTACCTTCCTGTTGTGGTGGTCGACGGTGTCCCAGGTCCCGGGGTAGGTCAGCTCGTCGGCCCTCCAGACAGACTCCTCGTCGATCTCTCGAGGGGTGCCCCACCGCTCGGGCCGCCGATAGGCGAGAAGCTCGTAAGTCCAGTCAGAAAGCTCGGCCCCCATCGCCGCCAGAGCCCCGATCAGACCCCTCCGGTTCTTGAATGACCGGGACCAGAGGCCGTACCTTTCGATGATCTCTTCGGCCTCCCGGACCTCCAGGACCTCGTCGAGGGCCCTCCGATAGAAACGGGTGAGCTCATCGGGGACGTTTTCCGCCACCACCAGGCCCGGGTTCGTCTTGGGGCCGGAGAAGTCGGAGAGCTCCATCAGGGTCTTCAGGGCGACCTCTTTCGCCTCCTCCGCCCTGTCGGTATCGAGGGAGAAGGCGATGGCGGCGTTCCCTCTGGTCTTGAACTGGACGCAGGGGTTGAGCCTCACCAGCTTGGGAAACCCCTCGATCTCGCCGAGGTCCGCGAGCCGATCCATCATCACCGCCGCGAGATAGGTGGTGCAGAGCCCCTCCTCCGAATCGGTATCGTCAACGCCTATGGTGATCATGATGGTGAACCTTTAAATAACGGATAAGCTCAAACATATATAATGATGAATAAGGAGTTTCTGACCGATCGGGTCTCTGATCTCCTGGTGAAGTCGGGTTTTTCGGTCTCCGACCGATGTTACGTCAGGCCGAAGAGCTTCGATCTGGCGGCCAGGCGAGGTGGCGTCCTCCTTATTCTGAAGATCCTCTCAAACATCGACGGTCTCAACGAGAAGACCGCGATAGAGATTCGTCGCCTGGCTAAATATCTTTCGGGAAGCCCCCTTCTGATAGGGGAGAAGACCCGGGATCACGGTCTTGAGGGTGGGGTTGTCTACTTCAGGTACGGGGTTCCCACCGTCAGCCTCGGAACCCTCGCCGACTGGATCTTAGACGATATACCTCCTCTCGTCTACGCCGCCCACGGTGGGCTCTACGTCAAGATCGACGGTCGCCTTCTGAGGAGGCTCCGGCTGGAAAGCGGGATATCCCTGGGGGCCCTCGCCTCGGAGCTATCCGTCTCTCGGCGGACGGTCAGCAAGTACGAGATCGAGAGCATGGACACCTCCATCGACGTCGCCCTCAGGCTTGAGGAGCTATTCGGCCAGGAGCTGATAAAGCCCGTCGAGATCCTGGAGCCTGCGAGACCCGTCGCCGAAGAGATGGAGCGGATAGACGACAAGGTCCTCCGCCACCTCTCCATGATCGGCTTTGACGTCTTCCCCACGATCCAGTCCCCCTTCAACGCCATCACCCAGAACGAGAGCTTTGTCGTTTTGACGGGGGTCGGCAAGTTCTCGTCCACCATGCTGAAGAAGGCGAGGCTTATGAGCAGCCTATCGATCGTCACCAGGACCCTCTCGGCGGTGATCGTCGATGGGGAGACGAAGGTTGAGAGGATCGAGGAGACCGCCGTCATCGAGACTAGGGAGCTGGAGCTGATCGACAAGACGAGCGAGTTTGCAGACCTCATGTCAGAGAAGCAGGACCGATGACCTATCCGCATCCAAGCCCCCATCATTCGCATCCCAATTCCGATCTTCGGTTTCCGTCTTGGTCGGAGGTGATCTTTTAACTTCCAGCCTCTCTGAGCGGCTTCGATCCTCTCGTCGGGTCTTCGTGGTGGCTGTGGCGGGAGATAGCGGGTCTGGCAAGACCACCATGTCCCGGGGGATCAGAAGGCTCCTCGGCGATGATCTCGTCTCCACCTTCAGCATGGACGACTATCACAGCCTCGACCGCGAGGAGAGGCGGGTCCGGGGGATCACGCCCTTAAACCCCGCCGCAAACCGTCTCGACCTTCTGGCCGAACACCTCGGAGCCCTCCGGCGAGGTGAGGAGATAAAAAAGCCCGTCTACGACCACTCCGATGGAACGATCAAAGGGCCCGTCCCCTTCAGGTCTGCCCCGGTCCTGATCGTCGAGGGACTCCACCCCTTTTTCACCTCAGAGCTCCGCCGGGAGATCGACCTTCCGATCTTCGTCGACCCCAGCCGCTCCGTCAAGAGGCGGTGGAAGGTTAAGAGGGACTGCATCGACCGCCACTACGAGCGGGAGACGGTGATGGCCGAGATCCTGGAGCGAGAGCCCGATTACAAGTTGTACGTCGACGTCCAGAAGATCTACGCCGAGGCCGTGGTCAAGATCGAGGAGTCGAGGCTTCTGCCTTCCCCCATAGCGGAAAACCCTCCCGGGAGGTACTCGGTGAGGCTGATCCAGGAGGTTTTGGGAGGAAGTCCGTCGGAGGTGGATCTGAAGATCGACCTATCTGCCCTCTTCCGCCTCGCAGAGCGGGAGTTCTCCATCGCCTTCCAGCGGGACGACTACTACGGCAAAAAGGTGAGCGTCTTGACCATCGATGGCGAGCTTCATCGGTCCATGATCGAGGGGATCGAAGAGAAGCTATGCAGCCTTTGGGGGTCAGAGGCCCCCATCTGCGACCGGTCCGGAGACGAAGAGGTCAGCGCCAACGGGATGGTTCAGATCCTCTTATGCTGGCGCCTTCTGGAGAAACTTGAGCGCCACCTATCGAGTCCTGGAATTTCGAGGGAGAGAGGATGACGGTCCGGGTGAAGAGGGCTTATGATCCGCCGTCGGAGGATGACGGCTTTCGGATCCTAGTCGACAGGCTTTGGCCGAGGGGGGTGAAGAGAGAGCAGATCCAGATCGACCTCTGGCTCAAAGAGGTGGCGCCGAGCGACGAGTTGAGGAGGCGGTTCGGCCACGATCCGGAGAGATGGGACGAGTTCAAAGAGAGGTATCATGGCGAGCTGGCCGAAAAAGAGGACCTCGTCGGCCTGATCTCGGAGAAGATCTCTTTGGGGGATGTGACCCTCGTCTTTGGGGCAAAAGACGAGAGGTTCAACAACGCCGTGGCGCTGAAAGAGTATCTTCTTCGAGAATCCTGACCGATTTTGATCAATCGATCCTCTTGAACCTCTCCCCCCTGACTCCGCAGACGGGACACTTCTCCGGCGGCTCCCTCTCCGCGGTCATGCCGCATACCGGGCAGATGTAGTAAGGGTAGCTCTCCTCCTTTTTCGCCTCCAGGTTCTCCATCATCTGGTGGTATAGCCTCGCGTGGATCTCCTCCACCTCATTGGCGTAGCTGAAGCTCCTCTCGGCGGCTCTGTCCCCCTCGTCTTCGGCGGTCTTGATCATCGCGGGGTACATCTCCTTGAACTCCTGAGTCTCTCCCGCGATCGCCTCTCTCAGGTTCTCCTTGGTGGATTTGACGGCCTTCATCGCCTTGAGGTGGTTCATGGCATGGATCGTCTCCGCCTCGGCGGCGGCGCGCAAGAGCCTTGCTGCCTGGGGGTAGCCCTCTTGGTCGGCCTTCTCGGCGAAGGCGAGGTACTTCCGGTTCGCCATCGACTCCCCGGCGAAGGCCTCTTTGAGGCAATTCTCTGACTTGGACATGTCGCAAGTTTATGGAACCGATTCGATAAAAAGGGCTTGGCTAGAGGATGGGACCCCCCAAAGGTCCGCCGGAGCCTGGGTGGAACGATGGGGTTTAGTATCCAGCCATCCCAAGACGCTTTCATGCTGACCATCGACGAGGGAAGGCGGGCCGTCGCTCTCGCGAGAGAGGCCCTGACGGCTTATGTTGATCGGAAGGAGAGGATAAAGCCGAAAGATCTGCCCCTCCCCTTCGGCGAGAAGGCTGGGGTCTTTGTGACCCTCCACCAGGACGGCGAGCTTCGGGGATGCATAGGCTACCCCGAACCGGTGATGGAGCTTTCGCGGGCGATAGTCGACTCGGCGATCAACGCTGGCGCAAACGACCCGAGGTTTCCGAGGGTCAGGTCCGAAGAGCTTCCGCGAATCGAGATCGAGGTGACGGTTCTCTCGCCACCGCGGCCCTACGAGGTCAGAAACCGAGACCTTCCGGAGGCCGTCAAGGTCGGAAAGCACGGCCTCATCGTTCGGAGGGGGGTGTGGTCGGGGCTCCTCCTGCCCCAGGTGGCGACGGAGTGGGGGTTCGACCCGACGGACTTTCTATGCCAGACCTGTCTCAAGGCGGGCCTTCCTCCTGACTCCTGGATAGACGAGGAGACGGAGGTTCTCTTCTTCGAGGGTCAGGTCTTCGCCGAGGTGGCGCCGGGGGGCGAGGTGGTGGAGAAGGAGCTGGAGCCTTGCTCCTGAGAACTTTTTTTGGGTATCAGTTTCGCTTCTGATCCTCGCTTCCCTTTAGCCCTCCCTCTTTTCCGCTGTCCTCTTCGCCTTCTCTTCTTCCCGCTCCATCGCCTCTTTTGCGAGCCTGATAGCGCATAGCTCGTTGCACATGGTGCAGGTGTCGACATCGACCCCTCGCCGATGGCGGATCTGCCTTGCGATGGCGGGGTTTATGGCGAGGTCGAACTGGGCGGGCCAGTCGAGGTCTCTTCGCGCAACGGCCATCTTCCTGTCCCAGGGGCGAGCCCGGTCTTTGACCCCCGCCTTTGCGAGGTCTGCGGCGTGGGCCGCGATCCTGGTGACGATCGTCCCCTCGAAGATGTCCTCTTTCGTCGGGAGGTCGAGGTGCTCGCTGGGGGTGGTGGCGCAGAGGAAGTCGGCCCCGTTCATCCCGGCGATCGTCCCTCCGATAGCGGCGGTGATGTGGTCGTAGCCCGGGGCGACGTCGGTGACGATGGGTCCCAGAAGGTAGAGGGGCGCGCCGTCAGTGACGTATTTCATCGCCTTGACGCTCGTCTCGATCTCGTCGGCGGGGACGTGGCCCGGCCCCTCCACCATCGCCTGGACCCCGGCCCGTCTTGCCCGGTCGACGAGCTCTCCCAGCATTATGAACTCCATGTACTTGGCCCGGTCGCTGGCGTCGTGGATGCAGCCTGGCCGGAGGCCGTCTCCGAGGCTCAAAGTCAGCTCGTGCTCTTTCGCGATGTCCAGGAGGTGGTCGTACTCGGCGTAGTAGGGGTTATCCTCGCCGGTCTCGCTCATGTACTTGAGGGTGAGCGACCCCCCCCTGCTGACGACGCCCATGATCCGATGGCTCCCCTTCAGCCTCTCGAAGGAGTTCAAATTGACGCCGACGTGGACGGTGACGAAGTCGACCCCGTCTTTCGCCTGCCGCTCCAGGGCGTCGAAGAGCCCCTGGCTATTGAGCTTTCCAGTCACCTCGGCCTGGTAGATGGGGACGGTGCCCACCGGGATCTTTACGGCCTCCAGGACCCGTCGTCTGATCAGGTCCAGGTCGCCGCCGGTAGATAGGTCCATCACCGTGTCCGCTCCAGCCTCCATCGCCACCACGGCCTTCTCCACCTCCGCCTCGGGGTCGGCGAGGCCGCGAGACGAGCCCAGGTTGAGGTTGACCTTGGTGGTGAGGGTCTCGCCGACCCCAATGGGTTCGATCTCTCGCCGGGCGTTTCGAGGTATAACAACCCGGCCTCGGGCCAGGAGGCGCAGAAGCTTCTCGGGGTCGACCCATTCCTTTTTGGCGACGATCTCGACCTCGGGCGGGGTCTTTCCATTTTTCGCGTCTTCGATTAGAGTCATGAATACCAACTAACTAATATATTGATGGAACTGTACTTATCTTACGAGGTGATTTGTTTGGTGGAGGTGCATAAGGTTAACGGCGGCGGTCCCTCTCACGAGGGGAACGTCTACCTGATCGTCGACGAGGTGCCTGTTCTCATCGATGCCGGGAGGAACGGCGAGGCGATCCTCAAAAACGTCGAGAAACTCATCGACCCCAGAAGAATCGAGTTCATAATCCTGACCCACTGTCATCACGACCACACCGCCGGGGTCCCGGCCCTCAAGGAGGCGACGGGGGCGAAAGTTCTGATCGGCGAGGGGGAGGTCTGCGACATTGGTGACGACGTGGCCACCGGCTCTTACCAGTACGGGGAGGACCCGGCGGAGTTCGGGGTCGATGGGACTCTGGAGGAGGGGGACGTAATAAACCTCGGCGAGTGGAGCCTATCGGTCCTGGGAACGCCGGGCCACTCGCCGGGATCGATCTGCCTCTACGAGCCGAGGGCGAAGGTCCTCTTCTCCGGCGATACCATCCTCCCTCATGGGAACATCGGGAGGACCCGGCGGTCGGGAGAGATGGTCAAAGAGCTGGTGAGGTCGGTGGAGCGGCTGGCGGCCCTTGACGTTCTGGTCCTCTACCCCGGCCACATGGAGCCGACGGACGAGAACGTCGCCGAACAGATGAAGGCGAGCCTTGATTTTGCGAGGACGATCCACTGATCCGGTCTGAGATCATTCCTTCAGATCTGGTCGGTTTCCCCTCCTTATTACTTCGGGAGCGCGGAGG
>NPIE01000785.1_pt1 | contig 22452 bp, 18 predicted proteins | sample 8637661 | NCBI WGS metagenome assembly NPIE01 (sample SAMN07420842, study PRJNA396082) | bioreactor metagenome | isolation source: sample BA12 brine-fed electro-methanogenic bioreactor BA | place: Japan: Kochi | collected 2016-12-09
GCTGCTGATTTTCATCGTTGCCGTGGGTGCGCGCATCGTGGAAAAGCGGCGGATCGACGAATTCGTCGCCAGTCCCGAGGGGATGCGCCTGATTCCTGTGGCGCATACCGCCCTCTTCACCTCCACCCCCCGCCGCTGGAAGCTGCGGTTGGAGGCGCTCTTCAGAGGTGACGTGGCCCGCTGGTGGCATCTGGGCCGCTATTTCCAGCGGGTGGCCCAGGCGGCTTTCAAGTGGCACCGGGGTCGGCGCGGTGATGTGCGCGCTCAGGGGCGCTATCTCCAGCTTCGAGAGCAGATTCACTTGCTCCAACAGATAGAGTTATCGGGCATTGTACGCGCCTCCTGACAGGGGCGGAGCCATCACAGATCACAACGACAAGGGGGGGATATGCTGGCAAAGATCGGAAGTGCCGCCGTGTTAGGGCTCGACGCGCAGCCCGTTGCGGTAGAAGTGGACGTCCGCCGGGCTGGACAGGTTGCCATGACCATTGTGGGACTGCCTGATGCCGCCGTGCGCGAGAGTAGCGAGCGGGTGCAGGCCGCCATCCGCAATAGTGGCCTGACCTTCCCCAGCAGCCGCCGCATCACCATCAACCTGGCGCCGGCGGACCTGCGCAAGGAAGGGCCGGCCTACGACCTGCCCATCGCGCTGGGGGTCCTGGTGGCGAGCGCCCAACTGCCCCCCACCGCCCTCGACGGGGCCATCGTGATGGGAGAGCTCTCCCTCGACGGCTCACTGCGCCACGTGCGGGGCGTGCTCCCCATGGCGGAGATGGCCCGGCAGGCAGAGCAGCCCACCCTCTACGTCCCCGCCACCGACGCCCCCGAGGCGGCCCTCATCCCCGGCACCGAGGTCTATCCCGTGGACTCCCTCGCAGCCCTCGTCCGCCACCTCCAGGGCTTCGAAAAGCTCCAGCCCCTGCCCCCGCAGGCCGAGCTACCGCTCCAGCCGCCGCCCCCCGTCGTCGATTTCGCTGAGGTGCGGGGGCAGGAGCACGCCAAACGCGCCCTGGAGGTCGCTGCCGCCGGAGGCCACAACCTGCTCTTCATGGGGCCGCCGGGCGCGGGCAAGACACTGATGGCCCGGGCCGTGCCCGGTATCCTGCCCACCCTCTCGCTGGAGGAGGCGCTGGAGGTGACGCGCATCTACAGCGTCGCCGATCAACTGCCCGGCGACATGCCCCTCGTCGCCCACCGCCCCTTCCGCGCGCCCCACCACACCATCAGCCACGCCGGGTTGGTGGGCGGCGGGCACTGGCCCCGTCCGGGCGAGATCAGTCTGGCCCATCGGGGTGTGCTCTTCCTCGACGAACTGCCGGAGTTCAGCCGGCGGGTGCTGGAGGTGATGCGCCAGCCTATGGAGGACAAGGTGGTTACCATCAGCCGGGCCCAGGGCAGCGTCACCTTCCCCGCCAGCTTCGTCCTCATCGCGGCGATGAATCCCTGCCCCTGCGGTCACTTCGGCGATCCCGATCACGCCTGTACCTGTGGCCTGGGCATGATCCAGCGGTATCGCAAGCGCATCTCCGGCCCCCTGCTGGACCGCATCGACCTCCACATCGAGGTACCCCGGGTGCCCTACGAGAAGCTGACGCAGGCGCCACTGGGGGAAGCCACCGTATCCATCCAGGCGCGGGTGGAGACGGCCCGGCGGCGCCAGTGGGCGCGGCTGGCGGAGGCGGGCCAGGTTTGCAATGCCGACATGGGCCCGGCGGAGATCCGCCGCTTCTGCGCGCTGAGCACGGAGGGGCAGGCGCTCATGCGCGCTGCTATGCGCCAGATGCATCTCAGCGCCCGGGCTTACCACCGCATTCTCAAGGTAGGGCGCACCATCGCCGACTTGGAGGGCACGGAATCTATCCAGCCCCATCACCTGGCGGAGGCATTGCAGTACCGCACCCAGGTGCTGGAGCTGTAAGTTCGAAACTGGACGCCTCGGCGCGGCGTCCCTACCCATTTCCATAAGTAAGGAGAAACCATGACCGAGATATTTGTAGATACCGCAAATCTGGAAGATATCCGCGAGGCCGCTTCGTGGGGCGTGCTCGACGGCGTGACGACAAATCCCTCGCTGATGATGAAAGAAGGCACCACCGATCGGAAAGGGGTCACCCTGGAGATCGTCGAGCTCATCGGCGGCGGGTCAGTGAGTGCCGAGGTCATCAGCACCGACGCCAAGGGCATGATCGACGAGGCCCGGGAGATCCTCACGTGGTCAGATCACGTCTACGTGAAGTTTCCCACCACCGTCGAAGGCCTGAAAGCCATGAAGGTCGTCTCCGGCTGGCCCAACGGGCGCATCAATGCTACCCTCATCTTCTCCGCGAACCAGGCCCTGCTGGCGGCGAAGGCTGGCGCCAGCTACGCCTCCATTTTCGTGGGGCGGCTGGATGACGCAGGCCTCGATGGAATGGAGGTGGTACGCGAGACCCGCTGGATCTTCGATCATTACGGCCTGGATTGCAAGGTCCTCGCCGCCAGCATTCGCCATCCCGCCCACGTGAAAGAATCGCTACTCGCGGGCGCGGACATCATCACCATGCCCTTCGGCGTCTTGAAGAAGATGATCCGAAGCCCCTTCACCGACGTCGGGCTCGAGCGCTTCCTCGCTGATTGGGCACAGATCCCCGGCCAGTGATCCCCACCATGCAACGCCCCGGCAGCCGCCGGGGCGTTGCACGTCATCTGGAGCCTGTTATAATGACCCCAGTCAAGAATGACCGGAGTCAATATGAGTTCATTTCATGAAACGTCTGAGAAAAGCAATCGCTGGGAGCGCCGCAAGGAACGGACCCGGAAGCGGCTACTGGAAGCCGGGGATCGTTACCTACGCGAGCGCGGCTTCGACGAAACGACCGTCGAAGAGATTGCCGAAGCCGCCGACGTCGCCAAGGGCACCTTCTTCAACTACTTCGAGAGCAAGGAGGCCCTGCTGTTGGCGCTGCTGACCCATCGCATTGCCCTGGCGGTGGAAACGCCTCTCGACGGCAACCTGCCCGTCCCGGAGCGCATCCGCCTGACCCTGTATCAGGTGGCGGAGGCCCTGGCGCCCTATCGCCATCTGACCCGCCACGTGCTCAGTCGAAATCTGAGCCGGCCCCACCCCCCGCCCCGGGGGCTCATGGATCGCATCGCCGGCCTGATCGCTGAGGGTCAGAGTGAGGGCCTCTTCCGCACCGAAGCTGACGCTGAGGTCGCCGCCGTGTTTATCACGCTGCACTTCTTCCGGGTCTCCCTCCTGGCGGCCCTCTGCGGGGGCCAGGTCGAGGAATCCTGGGAAGCGCAATTGGAACGCGGCCTCGATCTCGTCTACCACGGCTTGAACCGGTGCTGAGAGGCCACTGCCGTGCTCTCGCTCACATCCCTCATCGTGAACGCCGGCGGCTGAGTGCTGACGGCTGCATCTGGAGGTTTCCTTGAAAGCCTTGCTCCGTACCGCGCGTTATTTGCGCCCTTATCTTTTGTGGACCCTGCTCGCTCTCGTTGCGCTCCTGCTCTCGACGCTGGGAAATGTCGCAGTGCCCTTCCTCAGCCAGCGTCTCATCGACGAGGGCGTAGCAGCGGGCAACGCCCGGCTCATCCTCCAACTGGCCGCGGTGATGATGGGGATTGCCCTGCTGCGTGCCGGGTTCACCTTCCTCGAGGGCTGGCTGAGCGCCAAGATTAGCCAAGGCGTGGCCTTCGATCTGCGTAACGATCTCTACGAGAAGATCCAGCGGCTCTCTTTCGGCTATCACGACCAGGCGCAGACGGGCCAGCTGCTCACCCGCGTCACCAGCGACGTGGAGCTGGTCCAGCAGTTCCTGGGGACGGCGATTCTTCAGCTGGTAGGGGCCGGGCTGCTGCTGGTGCTGAGCATCGGCCTGATGGTGACCACCAGCCCCACGACGGCGCTGGTGATCCTGGGGATGACGCCGGTAGCGCTCGTCATCTTCTTTGTCTTCTTCCGCAAGGCACGCCCCCTCTTTACCGCCTCCCAGGAGCGCCTGGAGGAGGTCAACGTCACCTTACGGGAGAATCTCGTCGGCGTGCGGGTGGTGCGGGCCTTCGTGCGCCGGGTGCGGGAGGTGACGCGCTTCTCTGAGCGCAACGCGGCGCTGCGAGACGTGCAGATCCAGGTGGGCCAGCTCCTCGCTTTCGCCATCCCCCTCGTCTTCATCCTGGCGAATCTCGCCCAGCTGAGCGTCACCTGGGTGGGCGGCCTGGAGGTCATCAACGCGCGCATGACGGTGGGCGAGCTCATCGCCTTCACCCAGTACATCCTCATGGCCCTCTTCCCGCTCTTCATGATCAGCTTCCTCCTGGCCAACCTGGTGCAGGCAGCAGCGGGGGCCCAGCGGATCTTCGAGGTGCTGGATGCCCCTTCGGAGATCGTAGAGCCCGCCGAGGCTCACCCCTTACCGGAAGTAGAGGGACGGGTCAGCTTCGAGGGGGTCTGGTTCCGCTACTTCGAGAGCCAGCCGTGGATCCTGCAGGACGTGAGCTTCACCGCCGAGCCGGGAATGCGGGTGGCGCTGCTCGGTGCGACAGGCTCGGGCAAATCGACCATCACCAATCTCATCCCCCGCTTTTACGACGCTACCCAGGGCCGGATCTGCATCGACGGGCAGGACGTGCGCGAGGTGACCCTGGACTCCCTCCGGCAGCAGGTGGGGATGGTCCTGCAGGAGACACTGCTCTTCTCCGGCACCATCCGTGAAAACATCGCCTTCGGACGCCCGGGGGCGACAGAAGAGGAGATCGTCGCGGCGGCCCGGGCCGCCCAGGCCCACGACTTCATCACCGCCTTCCCCGAGGGATACGAGACGGCGGTGGGCGAGCGTGGCGTCAATCTCTCCGGAGGGCAGAAGCAGCGCCTCGCCATCGCGCGGGCGCTGCTCGTCGCCCCGCGCATCCTCATCCTCGACGACGCCACCAGCGCCGTCGATTTCCAGACAGAGCAACGGCTGCGGCAGGCGCTGGAGGGGCTGATGGAGGGGCGCACCAGCTTCATCATCGCCCAGCGGGTCTCGACGGTGCAAGATGCTGACCTGATCCTGGTGCTGGAGGGGGGACGTATCGCCGCCCAGGGCACCCACGAGGCGCTGCTGGAAAGCAGTGCCCTCTACGCCGATATCTACTACAGCCAGTTGGAGGGCGCGCCGGGGGATGACGAGGCCTATCTCCGCTACGAGAACGGCTTTGCCCGGGTGGGGGAGGTGACGGCATGATGCACGGCAGAGCGCTCACCCGCCAGACGGAGAAAGCCGAAAACGTCGGGCACACCCTGCGACGGCTGATGGCCTACCTCCGCCCCCATCTGCGACCGTTGCTCTTCGCCGGCCTGATGGTACTCCTGCACACCCTGACGGAGCTGGCCGCGCCCTATCTGCTGGGGCAGGCCGTCGAGCGCTTCATCGTGCCGGGGGATGCCGCCGGCCTGAACCGGCTGATGTTGGTGCTGCTGGCCGTCTACGCCCTGGCCTGGGCCACACAGGCCCTCCAATACCGGACCACCGTCCGGGTGGGGCAGGAGGTGCTCTACCGGCTGCGGCAGCAGATCTTCGAACACTTCCAGCGGCTCTCCCTGCGCTTCTTCGATCAGCGCGAGGCCGGCGACCTGATGTCTCGCCTCACCAGCGACGCCGACGTCATCAACCAGACGCTGACGGTGGGCATGACGCAGTTCGTCTCCAGCGGCCTGTTGCTTGCGGGCGTACTCATCGCCATGCTGGCCCTCAATTGGCGGCTGGCGTTGATCAGCATGAGCGTACTGCCCTTCATGCTGCTGAGCACCCTCTACTTCTCCCGCCGGGCGCGGGTCGCGGCCCGCCTTGCCCGGGAGAAGGTGGGCGCGGTCAGCTCCGAGCTCGAAGAGAACATCTCCGGGGTGCGGGTGGTGCAGGCCTTCGGGCGGGAGGGGGAGAGCATCCGGGAGTTCCGGCGGGTCAACGCCGCCAGCCGCGACGCCAACGTCCAGACGCAGACGGTGACCTCCGCCTTCCGGCCCGCCCTCGACATCTTCAGCACCCTCGGCATCGTGCTCGTCCTGGGGGGCGGGGGGCTGATGTCCCTGCGGGGCGCGTCCCTGCAAGGGGCGGTGACGCTGGGAACCATCGTCACCTTCCTGGGGTACGTGCGCCGCTTCTTCCAGCCGGTGCGGGCCCTCGGCGTCCTCTACACCCAGGTGCAGACGGCCATCGCCGCCGCCGAGCGGATCTTCACCCTGCTGGACGCTGCACCGGAGGTGCGCGACGCGCCCGACGCCCGCCCCGCGCCCGCTCTCACCGGACACATCGCCTTTGAAGACGTGACCTTCGGTTACGAGGAGGGGCAACCCGTGCTCTGCGACGTCTCCTTTGAGGCCCAACCCGGTGCCACCGTCGCCATCGTCGGGCCGACGGGGGCGGGCAAGACCACCATGGTCAACCTCCTCATGCGCTTCTACGACGTGGATGCCGGGCGCATCCTCGTGGACGGGCAGGATGTGCGCGAGCTGGCCCAGGAGAGCCTGCGGCGCAACGTGGGGATGGTCCTGCAGGACACCTTCCTCTTCGCAACGACGGTCATGGAGAACATCCGTTACGGGCGGCTGGACGCCTCCGACGAGGAGGTGATGGAGGCGGCGCGGGCCGCCGGGGCCGACACCTTCATCCAACTGCTGCCCGAGGGGTACGAGACGGAGCTGGGGCAGAGCGGCGCCAGCCTCAGCCAGGGACAACGCCAGCTGCTGGCCATCGCCCGCGCCATCCTCGCCGACCCCCGCATCCTCGTGTTAGATGAGGCCACCTCGAGCGTGGACACGCGCACCGAACGCCTCATCCAACGAGCATTGGGGCGGCTGATGGAAAACCGGACGAGTATCGTCATCGCCCATCGGCTGAGCACCATCCGCGACGCCGACCAGGTGCTGGTGCTCTGCCAGGGGCGCATCATCGAGCGGGGTACCCACGAGAGCCTGCTGGCGCAGCAAGGTTTCTATTATAGACTCTACACCAGCCAGTTCACCACCGGGGAGGGCCAGGACACGGCAGGGACAACCGCTTCCTGTGCCAAAGTATAAGCGTGCCCCCCTCCCGCAAGAGGAGGAGCAATGAGCAAAGCCGCGGAAACCATCCGCGTACTGCTTGCGGACGACCACCCGGCGTTGCGTCAGGGGCTGCGCACTTTTCTGGAACACGCTCCGGACGTGCAAGTGGTGGGGGAAGCAGAGGATGGCTGGGAGGTGCAGGCGGCGGTCGCCCGATTGCGTCCCGACGTCCTAGTGCTGGATCTAGTGATGCCGGGTCCCCGCCCCGCCGACCTCGAGCGCTGGGTGCGCACCCACTACCCGGAGACCGTCACGCTGGTCCTCACCGCCCACGATCGCGACCACTATCTCGCCCAGGTGATCGAGGCGGGAGCCGCCGGTTTCTTCGACAAGGGCACGCCCCAACACCAGCTCCTGGACGCCATCCGCGCAGCAGCCCAGGGCAGCACCCTGTTGACGGGAGAACAGTTATCCCGCGCAGCACGGTGGAGGGCAACGACGGGAGAGCGATGGGAGCGCCTCACCGAACGCGAACGGCAGGTCCTGGCTCTGCTGGCGCGGGGATACTCGACCCGGCAGCTGGCAACGACGCTGGGCATCGGGGAGCGCACGGTGGAGACCCACATCGGGAACATTCTGAGCAAGCTGGCTCTCGCCTCGCGGGCCGAGGCCGTGGCCTGGGTCTGGGAACAGGGGCTGGTCGATGAACTGGACCCACCGGCGCCCGATGCGCGTTCCGGCGAAAAATGGTGAAAATACGGATGACATCCACGGGGGTGGTGTGATAGGATGTATCTATCAAAGGAAGACTGCCCCTACTCGGCGGTCAGACCAACGTAAGGAGGGACCATGTCAAGGAAGTGCTGGACGTCGGTCGTGCTCCTCGGGATGGCACTACTGATGGGCCTCAGCGCCTGCCGGCAGGAGGACGCCACGATCTGGGTGGAATACGAGAACCCCGTCCTGGGCGTGCAGTTGGAGTACCCCGAGAGCTGGAAACTCACGGAAGATCAGCAGCGCTTCCCCAGCTATGGCTTCACCCTCTCGGCGGAGGAGGGAGCGCTGAGACTGCGGGTGGGCTGGCTCCACGACGCTTCCCCCGAGCAGATCGAGAGCCTGATCGCCCGACAGATCGAGGGGAATCCCGGGCTCGACATCCGGCGCACCTCCATCGAAGTTGCCGGGCACGAGGGCGTGAAACTCTCCCCGCTGCCGGGCTTGGAGCCGGTAAGCTGCACCTACCTGGTCGTTGAAGGACGCGTCTACGAACTCTGGCAGCGGGCAGAGGAGCGCACTGCACAAGAGGAAATCGTCATAGAGACACTACGCTTTGAGACACCTCAGCAATCCCTCCCTGCCTCCCCCTGAGCGCAGGTGGATACGCACGGACCAGACCTCTGGAGCTCGTGACGAGCTTCTAGATTTCCCTCCCATCGCGGACCTTTCCCGGCGCGAGGGGAAAAGTGTACCAAATGCGCCCGTCCTACTCTGGTGCCGGTTTGCCATCCCCAGAAGCTCGGATACAATACAAAGTGGTTACGTTACAGGCAACGCGGCGGGGGAGAGATCCAGGCAGGAAATTTGTAGCCCCCGCCTTTCTTGACAAGGCTCCGGTCCTGTGGTAACCTTTTTATAACTTATTTTTAAGCTCCGGTCAGAGCGGGCGGGAGCGCTCGCCACCGTGAGTCATAATCCCCAAACTGGAGGACAGAAAACTATGGCCAGTCGATCTCGTACAGAACGCATGGTGGAGCGCCTGCGTGACCTGCAAGTCAGTAGCCCCGACATTGAAGCCGCCGCCATCGTCAGCGTTGACGGTCTCTCCATTGCCTCCTCTCTCCCGCAAGGCGTCGAGGAGGATCGCGTTTCAGCCATGTCCGCCGCGATGCTCTCGCTGGGTGAACGTATTGCCAGCGAGTTGGGACGCGGCATGTTGGACGAGGTCTACGTCAAAGGCGAGAAAGGGTACGTCATTCTCCGCGCTGTAGGCGAAGAGGCAGTGCTTACCGTGCTGGCGCGCCAACAGGCCAAACTGGGGCTTCTTTTCCTCGACATGCGACGGGCCGCTGAAGAGCTGGCCGTGATTCTCTAGCAGGCAAGGAGGCATACCGTGGCTAAAGTGCCGGAACGCAGTGGTTACTACTACCCCAATCGTTTTGCCCTGATTCTCCTCAATGCATTGGAGGAGATCATGGGTCGTAATGGTCTCAATGCTGTCCTCAACATGGGCGGACTGGCCCACTGGATCGAAAACCCTCCCCCCGATAACATGGAGAAGTCGGAATTCGACTTCGCCTACATGTCGGCGCTCAACCAGGCACTGGAGGAGATGTACGGCCCCCGGGGCGGCCGCGGACTCCAGCTACGCTTGGGGCGCGTCCTCTTCGCGGAAGGGTTGGCTAACTTCGGCGCGCTGGTCGGTGCCGGAGATCTGGCCTTCAAAGTGCTGCCCCTCTCCGCCAAGCTGAAGGCCGGCTTGCCGGCTATCGCCAAGGTCTTCGACTCCCTGAGTGATCAGACCTCTTACGTGACCGATCCCGGCGGCGATCACTACCTTTACACCATCGCGCGCTGTTCCATGTGCTGGGAACGGCACACCGAACATCCCGTCTGCTTTATCGCGTCGGGCATTATCGAGGAAGCGCTGCGCTGGGTGAGCGGCGGACGCACTTTCCGTGTTGACGAGATCAGCTGTATTGGCATGGGAGACGAAACCTGCTCCTACGCCATTTACAAGGAGCCGCTAGGCTAAGGTAAAGGCTTTCACTGTGGCCACCATCCCAACCGGTGATGCACCCCATCACATTCTCATCGTAGAGGATGACGTCAATACTGCCGACATGTTGACGGCGTATTTCGCTTCCCTTGGATACGAAGTCTCTCACGCTGCGTGGGGCAAAGATGCTATAGAAATGGCGGCAGGGTCCATGCCCGACCTCGTCGTGCTCGACATCCACCTGCCGGATATTGACGGTTACCAGGTCTGCATGGAACTGCGCTCCCATCGCAAGACCGAGAACATTCCGATCATCTTCCTCACCGAGCGCCGCGAGCGAATGGATCGGCTCACCGGCCTGAATCTGGGGGCCATCGATTACATCACCAAGCCCTTCGACGTTCAGGAGATGCGCTATCGCGTGCGGAACATCCTCCGGCGCAGCAATTCTGACTCCTTCCTCCACCCCGTCACCGGTCTACCCATTCTCTCCCTCGTGCAAGAAGAGCTCCAGCAGGTGCGCGAGAACGGACACCAGGGGATTATCCAGCTGAGTATCAAAGGGATGGAGAGCTTTGGGGACGCGTACGGTTTTGTGACCCACGACGATGTATTGCGGGCTGTCGTCCTTATCTTGCAGAACACTATCTCCGAATTCGTCCGGCAGAGTCCTTTTATTGGCCAGCTCGATGCTTACGTGTTCCTCATCTGCGTGCCCCAGACGGACCGGTATCCCGTCATGGGGCGGCTGCACCAACGACTGAACGAAGCAATCTCCTTCTTCTATCCCCACCAGGATTGGGAGAGTGGTAAGCTGGCGGATGGCAGCCCGATGCCCAACATTGCTTTTGACCTTACCTACCTCGCGCACGACGAGATTCCTGAAGATGGAGATCCTATCAAACTCCGCAAGGCACTCAACGAAGAGACGGAGCTCTAGAGGGTTTAGAATTCACGACAGGGCCAGGAGGGAAGAACGTCCTCTAGGCCCTGTCTCTTTGTTTCCGAGGGAAAAAAATGAACGATTATAGTGACCAGCCTTGGGTGGTGATCCCGACCTACAATGAAATGGGGAATGTGGAGCGCATGGCAGACGCTCTCCTGGCATTGGACGTCCCTGCGCTGCGACTGCTCTTCGTCGATGATGCTTCACCCGACGGTACGGGGGAGATCCTGGACGGATTGGCCCAACAACACGCGCCGCGCCTGGAGGTACTCCATCGCTCCGGCGACCGGGGGCTGGGGCGCGCCTACCTCACCGGATTCCGGCAGCTGTTGGACGCCGGCGCCACCGCCATCGTCCAGATGGACTGTGACTTCTCCCATCAACCGCAGGACGTGCCCCGTCTGTTGGACGCTCTCGCCGGCGCCGATCTCGTTATCGGCTCCCGCTACGTTGAAGGAGGCGCGGTGGACCCCACCTGGGGCCAGGAGCGCAAGGCGCTCTCTGCGTGGGGCAATTTCTACAGCCGCTTCATTCTCGGCCTGAGAAAGCCCCAAGATACGACGGGCGGCTTCCGGGTCTGGCGGCGCGAGACCCTGTTGGGCATGGATCTGAAACGCATCAATTCACAGGGCTACATCTTCCAGGTGGAGATGGCCTACGTGGCCCACCAGCTGGGCTATCGTATCATTGAGATTCCCATCTTCTTTCCCGATCGGCAAGTAGGCACATCCAAAATGAATCTGCGCATCCAGATCGAGGCAGCCTTGCGGGTCTGGGAGGTTCGCTGGCGTCACCGGGGCTTGACCCCCGCCGACCGTAAAGCCGAAAAGGAACATGCAGCGCCTCAAACCTGATCTACCCTTTCTCATCCTCCTGGGTCTGCTGCCGCTGTTGCTCTTCGCGCCGGTGACGCTGGGCAACCGGACGCTCCTCCCGGCAGACGCTCTCTACACCTTCGAGCCCTTCGCATCCGCCGCTGCCGAGCTGGGTGTGGAGGAGGTCCAGAACGGCTTACTGGCCGACCTGGTGCTCCAGAATTACGTCTGGCAGCGCTTTCTCCGAGGGGCTGTGCAAGCGAGAGAGCTGCCCCTGTGGGACCCCTACCTCTTCGCAGGACATCCCTTCCTCGCCAACGGGCAGCACTCGGCCCTCTATCCCCTGAGCCTTGTCTTTCACCTGCTGCCGCTGCCCCGAGCCTACGGCGTCTTTATCACCCTCCAGCTGGGCCTGGCAGGCATCTGGATGTATGCGCTGGGACGCACGCTGCGGGCCTCGCGCCTGGGTGCCCTTCTCGGCGGGATCACCTTCCAGCTGAGCGCCTTTCTCGTTGTCTCCGCCGTCCACCCCATGATCGTGGCGGCAGCCTCCTGGCTGCCCCTGCAACTGGCCCTCATCGAGCTGACGGCGCGGCGGCGCCCGCTCCTCCGTCAGGAGCGGGCCATGCTGCCCTGGGCGCTGCTCGGGGCGCTGGCGTTGGGCCTCCAGATGCTCGCCGGGCACGCGGAGATCGTCTACTTCTCCCTGCTGGTGATGGGCGCTTTCGCCGCCTGGCGGCTGCTCCACACCGCCGCGCTCACCCCCCGCGCCTTGTGGAAAACGGAGGTACTCAGCCCCGCCGTCGGCCTGCTGCTGATGGTCGCGCTGGGGCTGGGATTGGGAGCGGTGCAGTATCTGCCCATGTTCGAGGTGGTCCAGCAGAGCTTCCGCCACGAGCGGACGACGCTGGCCCAGGTCCTCGAATGGGCCTATCCCAACCGGCGACTCATCACCTTTCTCACGCCCAACTTCTTCGGAAATCCTACTCACCGCACCTTCCGTGACATCTTCACGGGGGAAATCGTCCGGGCGACGGTCAACGCTCACGGCAACCCTGTCCACACCTTCGACTGGGGGCTGAAGAATTACGTCGAGGGCGGAGCCTACCTCGGGCTGCTCCCCCTCTTCCTGGCGCTCATCGCGCTGCTCTGGCCCTTCCGGGGCGAAGGCGGGCTGCCCGCTGCCCTGCGGCGCTGGCTTCGCCATCCCTACGTCCCTTTCTTCGCGGGACTGAGCCTCTTCTCGCTGGCCTGCGTCTTCGGAACGCCCGTCTACGCCCTCGTCTACGCCCTCCCCTTCCTCAACCAGTCCCATTCGCCCTTCCGCTGGGTCTTCCCCCTGACCGTGGCCCTCGCGGCGCTGGCGGCGCTGGGCGCAACGGCGGTGGCGGAGGCGCGGCAGGGCGTCGGAACGAGAGGCGAACGCTCCGCCGGTGGACTTCTCCGGCGGCTGGGACGCCTGCCACTCTTCGGCACCCGCCCCCACCTGGTGAGCGTGGTGGCGGCAATGGCCCTGTGGAGCGGCATCCTGTTGCTGGGCGGTTTGTGGGCCTCGCGGCTGGCCTTCTCCCGCGTGGAGCCCTTCGTCGAACGCCTCTTCTGGTCGCTGGCGCGGGCATCGGAGGTCTTCCCCAATCACCGGGTCTTCTATGCCTACGAGTTCCGCTGGCTCCAACAGAGCGCCCTGCTGTTGGTCGTAACGGGCATCGCGCTGCGCGTCTCGCGCTGTCCCATCTATCTACCCGACCGATTGCGCCGCCGCCCCATCTGGGAGCTCCTCGCCCTCGCGGTCTTGACGCTCGATCTGGTCAGCTTCGGGGCGGGCTTCAATCCCCGGGTCGATCCGGCGCTACTGCACTACACCCCGCCCGTCGTCGAATTCCTCCAGCAGGACGAGGGGCTCTGGCGCTTCACCGCCTTCGATCCCCACGGGCGCAACCATTTCAACGCCAACACGGGCATGCACTTCGATTTCCAGGACGTGCGGGGCTACGACAGCCTCTTCACCCAGCAGTACGCTCGCTACATGGGCTGGATCGAGGAGCAGGGGCAGCTGCTCTACAACCGCATCGCCCCCTTCCGCACCTTTGCCAGCCTCGATAGCCCGCTGACGGACCTGCTCAACGTCAAGTACATCGTCACCGACGTTGAAGTACCGCTACCCCGCTACCGAGAGGTCTACCGGGATGAGGCGCTGCGGGTCTACGAGAACCTGGGCGCCATGCCCCGGGCCTTCAGCCTGCCTCAAAGCACCACCCTCCTCGTGCCCGACGCCGAAGCGGTGGGTGAGGCGCTCCTCACATACGATCCTCGCTTCTACGCCCTGCTGGAGGAAGACCCGCGCGCCTGGAGCGGCCCGGAACCGGCCCTCGACGATCTGCCGACGGTGCCCCAGCGGGCCGAACCCCGACCGCAGCCGGTAACGGAGTACGGCATCAACGAGGTCGTCATCGCGGTGACGGTGGACGCTCCCGCCTGGCTGGTGCTGGGCGACAGCTACTTCCCCGGCTGGAAGGCCTTCACCCTGCCCCCGGGGACAGAGGAGGAGGTGGAGCTCCCCATCGCCCGCTTCGCCGGCAACTTCCGCGCCGTACCGCTGGAAGAGAGCGGCATGGTCCGCTTCAAGTACAGCCCCGACAGCGTCAAGTTCGGTGCCTTTATCTCCTTCAGCGCCGGGATGGTCATCCTCTTCCTGGGTGGCGTGTGGACGTGGCGGCGCTTCTACCGGGAGCAGAGCGAGCAGAGCACCGTCCAACGGATCGCCAAGAACAGCCTCGCGCCCATCGCGCTGACCCTCTTCAATCGCGCCATCGATCTGGCCTTCGCCGCGCTGATGCTGCGCATCCTCGGGCCGGCGAACGCCGGAGACTACGCTTACGCCATCGCCGTCTTCATGTGGTTCGAGATCCTCGCCAACTTCGGCCTCGACGCCTACCTGACCCGCGAGGTGGCCCGCCACCGGGATCGGGCCAACCGTTACTTCTTCAACACCACGGCCCTCCGGTTGGCCGTGATGCTCCTGGGCGCCCCGCTGCTGGTCGGCTTCGTCCTCCTGCGCCAGACGGTCATCGCCGATCTGACCTCGCCTGCCGCCACCCAGGCCATCGTCGCGCTGGCGCTGCTCTACGCGGGGCTGCTGCCCGGCTCCCTCGCCAAGGGGCTGACCTCGCTCTTCTACGCCTACGAAAAGGCCGAATATCCCGCCGCGCTGACCACCGTCTCGACGCTCATCAATCGCGGCCTGGGCGTGGTTGCGCTGCTGGCGGGATGGGGCATCGTGGGGTTGGCGGGCGTCTCCGTCGTCGTCAACTTCATTACGCTCGGGATTCTCGGCTTCCTGGCGATGCGCCTCTTCTTCCGGCCCGCGTGGACACCCTCGCGAGCCCTCCAACGGGAGATGGTGACGGAGTCGTGGCCCCTGATGGCCAATCACCTGCTCGCGACCCTCTTCTACAAGGTGGACGTGGTACTGCTGGAAGCCATGCAGGGCAGCTTCATCCTGGGACTCTACAGCACCGGCTACAAGCTGCTCGACATGCTGATGGTCATCCCCTCCATGTTCACTCTGGCCGTCTTCCCCATCCTCTCTCGGCAGGCCCAGGAGGATCGGGAAGGATTCCGGCGCTTCTACCGGCTGGGGGTCAAGCTGCTGGTGACACTGGTATTCCCCGCCGCCTTCCTCTCCACGCTGGCAGCGCGGGAGATGGTCCTCGTCCTGGGCGGACCCGAGTTCCTGCCTGGGGCCATGATCTCGCTCCAGCTCATGGCCTGGTCCATGCCCGTGGGCTGGATCAACAGCCTCACCCAGTACGTGCTCATCGCCCTCGACGAGCAGCGCTACCTCACCCGCGCCTACCTCATCGGCTTTGGCTTCAGTCTCGCCGCCAACCTCATCTTCATCCCCCGCTACGGCTTCCGGGCCTCTGCCATCATTCACCTCTTTTCGGAAGTGGCCCTCTTCGTACCCTTCACCCTGCGCCTGCAACGCCGGATGGGCCCCATCGGCTGGCGGGAGGTGGTGGGCAAGCCAGCTCTGGCCACACTGGCGATGGGCGGGGTCGCCCTCCCCCTCGTGCTGCTGGCAGGACGGGGCTGGGCCTTCCTGGGAGCGCTGCTTACCTATCCGCTGGTCATCTGGCGGTTGGGCCTGCTGACGCCGGAGGAGGAAGCGATGCTCGCCCCCCTTCTCCGACGACGCTGACCCCCCTCTCTTCTGCTTGCGCCGCCTTCTGCTATAATGACCGGGGGCTTTTGGGTTTTGCCGGGTGGCACCCGGCCCTGTGGTACCCGGCGAAATCCTGGAGCGTCATGACCGGCGATCAACGGTAATCAAGGAGTGAAGATGGAACTCTCACAATTAGAACAGATGGTGCGTTTCCTGGACGAGGAGCGCAAGAAGGACAAGGCAACCATCGCCGCCCTGCAAGAGCGGACGGAGCAACAGAGCCTCTTTATCGAGGCCCAGGCCAAGGATCTCGAAGGGCTGCGGCAGCAATACACCCACCTCCAGACCGACCTGCGGCGCACGGACGCCTATCCGGACATGGTGGAGAAGGCCCAGCGCGACCTCACCTCCACCATCGAAGAGCTCAAAGATCAGCTGCGCCGCCAGAAGGTGGAGCAAGATCGGCTTCGGCGGGCGGAGATCGAGGTCCTAACCCAGGAGATCAATGAACTGGACAAGAAGATTCGCCCCTTCTTCCGCTACGAGGAAGCCTTGGAAGCCCGCGCCGCCGGCGAGCAGCGGTTACAGACCCAGATCCAGAGCGTGACCAGCGGTCTCTCCGATCTGACCAAACGTATGGAGGATCGGATGCAATCTATCGTCTACCTGGAAGAGCAACGCCGGGCCGACGCCCGTCGCATCGCGGCGGTGGAGGGGGACATCATGCCGCTGCGCAACAAGATCGAGGAGTTCAACGTCAAGCTGGTGCGCCTGGAAGATGGCGTGCGCAAGCTGCCCGGGCGGGTGGAGGAGGCCATTCAGATTGCCAAATCCTATGAACCCAAGATTGAAGAGCTGCGCGTGGCCGATTTCCAGCGCGAGCAACGGGTGAAGCAATACGCGGAGCAGGCGGAAAGGGTAAACGAGGAGGTGGCACGGCTCGTCGAGGAGACGCAGAAGTACACCCTGCTCTACAACCAGAACCGCCAAGCCCTCGAAGGGCTGGAAGACCTGCGGGTACGTCTGGAAAAGCGCCAAAACGAAATCGCGGAGATGCAGCGCCTCAACGAGGAGCGACTGCGACGACAGTGGGAGGAGTGGCAGGCCACCTTCGCCCGCGACTGGCAGAAGCGGTTGGTCACCGAGGAGGATCGCTGGCGGCGCCAGGATCTCGCCAATCAAAAAGCCATCGAGCATCTGGCGGAGATCGACGAGCAGGTGAAGCTCTACTACCAGGAGCTGCTGGCCCTCTGGGAGGAGCTGCGCAACGCCGCCGAGCGCCGGCGGAAACTGACCCAGGAGATCATCGCCGAAAACCAGGCAGCCCCCACCGAGCACCTCAAGGAGCTGCGCCGCTTCGCCGAGGAACGCCGTAAGGAGCTGCTATAGTCCTCATGAGCGGGAGGAATCGATTCAGTCGCTAATCTCAGCCACCTGAAAACGAGAAACGTGGAACCGGGTGTTGCATCGGATTCTACGTTTCTCGTTTGGCGTTCCAGATTGATGCCTTACTCGTTGAACTCCCCGCTCTAGGGAACCTCTGCCCACGCGCCGCCAACCATGACGCGCAGGAAGCGGGTCTCCAGCAGCGCCTCTGCGGGCAGGGCGAAGATGTCGCGATCGAGCACGACCAGATCGGCAAGATAGCCCGGCTTGAGCAGTCCAAGCTGATCCTCCATCCCGGCGGCGTAGGCTGCGCCGTGGGTAAAGGCGCGCAGCGCCTCCCCCAACGCCAGCCGCTGGCGCGGATACCAGCCCTCGGGGCCGGGCGCGCCCGTATCCTCGTGGCGCCGCGTGACGGCGGCGTAGAGCCCCAGTCGCGGGTCAAAGGATTCGATGGGCGCATCGGAGCCGAAGGCCAGCCGGGCACCGGCCTCCCCCAGCGTCCCCCAGGCGTAGGCGTGGGCAGCACGCTCGCCCCAGTAGCGGTCGGCCATGACCTGATCGTGGGGGGCGTGGATGGGCTGCATGGAGGCCACCACGTCGAGGGTAGCGAAGCGGGGCGCGTCCTCCGGCGCGAGCAGCTGAACGTGCTCCACCCGGTGGCGCAGACCCGGCCCCAACGGGCGTACCACCTCGAGCACGTCGAGGACGAGACGGTTAGTGCGGTCGCCGATGGCGTGAATCGCCAGCGCGATCCCGCCCCCGGCGGCGCGACGGGCCACCGCGAGCAGCTCCTCCGGCGCAATGGTCAGCCCGCCCACGTTGTCCGGCTCCCCTTCGTAGGGCGCAAAGAGGGCCGCCGTCCGCGCCCCCAGCGCTCCATCGGCAAAGATCTTCAGCCCCCCAATGCGAAGCCGGTCGTCGCCCAGGCCGGAACGAACACCGGCGTGAAGTAAATCGTCGAGGACTTCCAGCGGCAGATACTTGGTGACGCGCACCTTGAGTCGCCTTTCGCGGTGGAGCTGCTGGAAGGCGGCGAAAGCCGGGGCCGCATCCACATCGTGGACGCCCGTCAGGCCCACGGCGAGCAGCTGCTCCTGGGCCACGGCCAGCGCATCGACCACCTCGGCGATAGCGGGCTGCGGCACAGCAGCCAGCACCGCCTCGATGGCGTGCTCGAAGAGCATCCCATCGGGCGCGCCATCGAGGCGGCGCCCAAAATGCCCGTGAGGCGGATCCTGCGTCCCTACCCCGATGCCAGCGAGGCGCAGCGCCAGACTGTTGGCGACGGCGGCGTGGGCGCTCTTGGCGATGAGTACCAAGGGATGGACGGGCGCTACCGCGTCCAGCTCCGCCGCCGTGGGAAAGCGCCCGCCGGGCCAGAGATTCTGATCCCAGCCCCGCCCCTGGATCCACTCGCCGGGTGGAAGCTCCGCCGCGCGCTCCGCTACGGCTTGCAGGAGAGCCTCGCGGGAGAGGTCGCGGAGATCGAGATCCCGCAGGCTCATAGCGTACCACATCAGGTGGAGGTGGGCATCGACGAGACCGGGAATCACCAGCGCCCCCTCCAGATCCTCGACGAGGGCCCCGGGAGCGTGAGCCCAGGCCAGTGCCTCCTCATCCAGCGCGAGGATCCGCTCGCCGCCGATGGCCAGTGCCCGCGCATAGGGCGCACGCACATCGCCGGTGTAGAAGATGCCGTTTTTCAACACCCGGGGCCGCATCTCAACCCACCCCCAGCAGCCGAGCCAGCCAGGGAACACCATAGAAGCCGGCCCAGGCGAAGACGATGGCCTTGATGGTCTTGGCGACCCACGTCACAACGAAGAAGCGCCAGATGGGCATCGCCGCCGCACCGGCGGCGATGCCTGCCAGATCGAAGAGGGGCATGGGCACCACCCCCATCAGGAAGATGGTCAGCTCCCCGTTCTGCGCCATCCACCGCTCGACGATGGGATAGACCTTCCAGCGATCCACAAGGTCCTCGACGGCGTACCCGGCGAGATAGCCCCAGATCTCCCCCAGCGCATCTCCCAGGCCACCGCAAAACCCGGCGAAAACGGGGATGAGCACGGCTCCCATGGTGAAGGTGAAGGCCAGGTGGGGGATAGGCAAGATAACGGTGGTGCTGCCGACCAGTGCCATGAGAAAGACGCCAAAGTAGCCCCATCTCCGCAGCCGTTCGACGCTCACCAGCTGCGGGTTGAGCGCTACGTACACGGTCACGCTCACGAAAACCAGAACGAGGAGCACGCGCAACAGCGCCACCCCGAGTTTGCCGGTATCTACTGTAAAAAATTCTGTATCCATTGCACTCCATAATAGCCTGCCCAGGCAAAGGCGATCAATTTCAGCGTCTTCCCCACCCAAGTGACGAGGAGGAAGCGCCAGAGAGGATAGCCAGTAAGTCCCCCGGCGATGCTTGCCATGTCAAAAAGGGGATTGGGGATCAGGGCCAGCAGGAAGAGAGTAAGATCGCCGGAGCGTTCCATCCAGCGCTCGAAGTGATGATAGAGGCGCCACCGCTCCGCCACGCCCTCGAAGGCAAACCCCGTCAGATACCCGGTGATCTCGCCCGTCGTATCCCCCAGTCCCCCGACAAGTCCCACGAGCCACGGGTTGAAGGCGGAACCTATCGCGAAGATCAGTGCCAGGTGGGGTACCGGGAACAAGACCGTTGCCGTGCCCATCAACGAAACCAGGAAGATACCGGGATAGCCCAGGAGAGCGAATTCGGAAACCCGCTCCCGGTGCAGAATGATCAGCACACTGACCCCAAGGGCAAAGGCCAGCGCCGCGATGCGCAGCAGGAGATCCCGGGTACGCTCGTTCACGATCTCACAGGCGCTCCCAGGCGGATCACGGAAGCCCCCCCCGTCTGGCCCGCCGTCGCGTTGCAGCTGTCGATGACCAGCAGGGCATGTCGCAGCACGTCGGCATAATCCACAGCGCGATGGCCTGTGACGATGACAACGGCGTCGGCAGCTGCCAGCGCCTCCTTGGTCAACGCGACGCTCTCCAGAAGGTCTCGCTCGGGACGGAAGGCGTCCCCCCCGATGCGATAGCGAGGCACGTAGGGATCGTGGTAACGCACCTCGGCCCCTCGCAGCTGGAGCAGCTCGATGACCCGCTCGGCGGGGGAGTTGCGGGGATCGCCGATATCAGGCTTGAAGGCCACGCCCAGGACAAGCACCTGAGCCCCGGCCAAAGGCTTGCCCTGCCGGCTGAGCCCTTCGATGATCAGATCGACCACGTGATAGGGCATGGCCTCATTGGTCTCCGCTGCCAGCTCAATGAAACGGGTGTAGAAGTCGTACTCCCGCGCCTTCCAGAGCAGGTAGTAGGGATCGATGGGGATGCAGTGTCCCCCCACACCCGGCCCCGGGCGGAAGGGCATGAAGCCGAAGGGCTTGGTCTTGGCGGCATCCAGGACCTCCCAAAAGTCGATGCCCATCCGCTCGGCAAGGAGGGCCATCTCGTTGACGAGAGCGATATTGACGGCGCGAAAGGTGTTCTCCAGCAGCTTGGTCAGCTCGGCAGCACCGGGCGAGGCGACCTCGTGGACGGGCGCCCCCATCTGGCGGAGGAAGGCGGCAGCGACGGCGGTCGCCTCCGGCGTCAGTCCGCCGACCACCTTGGGCGTGTTGTAGGCGCTCCACTGTTGGTTGCCAGGGTCGATGCGCTCGGGCGAGAAGGCCAGGTAGAAGTCCTCGGCAGCTCGCAGCCCACTCTGCTCCTCCAGGATGGGTTGGACTACCTCGACGGTGGTACCGGGGTAGGTAGTGGATTGGAGGACCACCAGCTGCCCGGCACGCAGGCGCGGGGCGATGCCCTCCGTCGCCTGCACGATGTAGGACAGGTCGGGAGCGCGCTGGACGGTGTAGGGGGTGGGTACACAGATGAAGACGATGTCGGCCTCACGCAGGACGTCGTAGTCGGTGGTCGCGCGCAGCGTCCCCTGCTCGACGAAGGAGGTCAACTCGGCGTCCTCCACGTCTTCGATGTAGCTGCGGGCCGCGTTCAGCGCCTCGGCCTTGCGGGCATCCACTTCGACGCCGGTGGTCCGGAAGCCAGCGCGGGCACAGGCCAGCGCCAGCGGCAGCCCCACGTATCCCATCCCGATAACGGCGACGTGGGCGGTGCGATGGGTGATCTTTTCAGAGAGGGAAACGCTCATGAGGCTCCTTAAAAATAGTCCAAGATCGAAGGTCAAAAGTTGCTACGTGTGAACGTTCCCACGTACGCACGTCATCTCCACTGAAAATAGTCCCGAGCCGGATATAGATCACGGCTTGGGCATCCGCTGGGCGAGGAGGGCCAGCTTGACCTCGACCTCGTACCAGGTGATCTCAGAAAGGCCCAGCTTCTCGCGCAGCAGCTCCGGCGCCATGCCCTCGGCATAGTCGCGCGCGGCGCAAGTCCAGCGGAGCATCTCGAAGGTGAGCCGGGACACGCGGGCCTGCTCGGCGACCTTGGTCAGCACGTATTCCAGATTGCGCGCCGTCCAAGGGAAGAGCGTCTGCTGCGGATCGTAGACCTGGAAATACTCGCGCAGCACCGTCACCCACCAGACGGGCAGGGAGATGCGCCGCTCCTTGTGGCGCCGTCCGGGACGCTTGTACCGGATCCAGAGGAAAGGCTGCGCGGGATCGGTGAGATCGATGTGATTGAGGTCGATGCGCACGCACTCTCCCTTCTTGATGCCGGTGTGGAGCACGAGGGTAACCAGCAGGTGGGGACGAGGATCGGGCTTCTGATCTTCGCCGCTGCCGTACCGCAGCGCCTGCGTCGTCGCCAGCAGCGCCTCCAGTTCCGCGTCGCTCAAGATTTCCGGCAGTGGCGCGGAGACCGACTGATGAATCAGCGGCGCGGCGGGATCACGGGTCAGGATCCCCTCCTCCACCAGCCAGCCGAAGAAGACCTTGAGCGTGGTGATGCGCCGCTCCAACGTCTTGGGGCTACAGGGCACACCGCGGCTCTCGGTCATCCAGTTGAGGAAGGCCTTGAGGTTGGCCGGGCCCACGCCCTCCAACGCTGCACCGGCCCCCAAGTACTCCAGGAGCAGCTCCATATCGAGCCGGAAGGCCTGTTGGGTGTTCTCGGTGAAGCCTCGGGAGATCATGTACTTCTCGAAGCTACCCAGTGCCACGGAAAGGGAAGAGTCGGGACGCAGCCGCGTGCCCTCCCGCCCTCCCTCCTCTGAAGGGGGGAATAGGGGAAGCTGCTGCGAACTCTGAGCGGACCGGTCGGCTGCGTTCATACAGCTCCATTATAAACGGGAGAGGGGCAGGAGCAAATGGCGAATGACGAAGGGTGAATGGCGAAGGGCGAAGGGACTGTATTTCAGATGACTATATGTTATAATGTGTTTGGTCGTTGGTTATTCGTTACGGGTCGCTGACGGCTGATGGCTGATCG
>NPIE01004179.1_pt2 | contig 22445 bp, 26 predicted proteins | sample 8637661 | NCBI WGS metagenome assembly NPIE01 (sample SAMN07420842, study PRJNA396082) | bioreactor metagenome | isolation source: sample BA12 brine-fed electro-methanogenic bioreactor BA | place: Japan: Kochi | collected 2016-12-09
AACATTGTACAAATTCTTTGAATGGTATGCGAGTGTGTCGATAATGTGATACTGCCGTTGTGACAGTCGTAGATAGTTTGACACCGTTCGAATTACCATTTGATGCATATGGGTTGTACTACAGGATATGGGTTATGGTTCAGTTATGGGCAATTCCTCCCCGGCATGAATGCCGGGGTCTCCTCGCCCTTTGAGATGAAGAGGAACGGGACGAGATTATCGAATATCATCATGACGGAAAGCATGGCACCCATCGTGCCCGCCATCAGACCTCCCATGAGTCCCTCCATCACGCCCATGACCCCGCAATACCTCCCGGTGAAGTACCCGAACCCGATCCCAACGATCATCCCGACAATACTTCCCACGAACATCCCGTTTGTCGCGCCCGCATACGCCCCGATGAGGAAACCTGCCGCCATTGCAAACGTCATGCCCGACATCATCCCGGTCATACAGGACGTGATCTTCCGGAACGTGTTCACGTGGTAGTAGGCAAACAGGAGTGCCCCTGCTGCAACCGCGGTAAGGATCGTGACACTCCAGTAGGCGTACAGGAACCCGGGAATGGAGCGGAAAACGAACATGTACAACATCGCCTGCACGGCGATGGCGATGAAGACCGCATCAATCGAGTACGTGAAGAGCGTACGCTCGGCCTCGAAACCGGGGGCGTTGAACGCTACGTTCCGTAAGAAATCAATTCCCCGGTGTAACGATCCCGCCTCGAAACCATCCTCCGCCTTCTCTCCCGGAAGGAGCGTCTGGTAGCCCTTGCCGATCAGTTCGACGCGAATTTTTTCCAGCTGCTGTTCGCTACTGTACTCAAGAATCATCCGGTTATTGACCAGGTCAAACTCCCTGACCCGTGCACCGGTATGTTTTGAGACGGTGCGGTCGATGATCTTTGCGCAGGAGTCGCAATGCATGCCATGCAGTGTAAGATCGGACACCAGCAAACCACCAGCCAGATCAGGTTTTGGATTTCCTGTCGGGATGGGATGTTCTTCCCGGTGCTCTTTCTCACTTCCCACCGGTTCCGTTTCCGGTTCCGGACTTTCGGCCGGATTCCGGTGTGTTTCCCGGGTTTCTTTCTTACGACTCATATTCCCGTATCCTGGATGTTAATCCGGTTTAAACCGAGAATCCCTCTCCCTTGATCGCGGTTTTGATCTTCTCAAGCGTTTCATTCGAGTCATATGCTACGGCAACCGCGCCGGTTGTGTGATCGACAGACACTGCCTTCGCTCCCTTGATCTCGCTTATGGCATCTTCGATGAGCATTTTGCAGGCGGTGCAGTGCATTCCTGAAACTTTTAGTGTTGTTTCCATCATGGTACCTCCCTTATGCCAGGGTTTTTTATGAGCACGACACGGAGACACCAGATGAAACAACTGTTCCATCGGATATCGATCCCCGGATCGTGATCCGGTTCGCCCCGGCGGCCCATGCTCATGTGAAGCAGCGGGTCATTCCAGAGTTCAGGTAACAATTGTGAAGACCTTATAAAACGTGTTCTCACCAAATCATCTTCGCATTATTCGACCGGGAGACGATGTTGTGAGAAGAGGTTTAATTACCGGGAAAGGATGCTATGGAGAAATTGACCCGGTACTATCATGAGTGACGTTATCATCCTTGCAGCATTCCTTGCATTTGTCGTTTTCCTTGTCGCAGGAAAACGGAGAAAATACGCAGCGATAACAGGATGGGCACTCATCGTGATCAATCTGCTGACTGAAGTTCCGGAATACCTGACTCTGGACAATATCCTGTATCCAGCGCTCGCAGTAGCATCCATACCGTTCCTTGCAATCACGATCCATAATCTCCTGCGGGAAGAATCGATCGTACTGCAGCTCTCAAACGCAGCCGCAGTGGCAACCCTCATCTATGTTCCATTCACGTTTATCCCGGTCTTCCGTGACGTGCTCATCGGGACGGTAGTAAACCAGGTTGTCTGGCTCCTGCACATCCTCGGTCATCATGCACAGATCGATGGATGGAACATCATCATCCGGAACGGGTTTGCAACCGAGATCATTCTCGCATGCACGGGCATCACTGCAATAGCAATCCTGCTCGGTGTCACTGCGGGATCGGAGAAACTTACCTTAAAGCAGGGCCTGCTGGCGTTCATCATCGTGGTCCCCACGATCTACATCCTCAACATCCTGCGGGTAGTTGTCGTGATCATTGCCTGGTCGGACCAGTGGTTTTCCTTTCTCCCCGACCCGACCGGCACGACTGAATTCGGTGCGGGATACGCGAGTTTCTTCTGGGCGCATAACGTGTTTGCGGAAGTGCTCTCTCTCGTTGTCCTGATAATGATCGCGTTCGGGTTGTTCAGAATTATTCCCCATCTTGCAGATTTCGCCCGCGATCTGGTGAATCTCTACATCAAAGAGGCTGCAGAACTCTGGAAAAAAATTAGACTTACATCGATTAGTCTGTGAAAAAATAGAGCAAACCATGACACCTCACTCAGACTTGACAATACATCGTAAAACGCATCGAACAACGGCATTTGTGGTAATAGGAGTAATGCTCCTCCTGCTCACAGCGATCATTCCACCGGTTTCAGCGCATTGCCCGTTATGTACAGCAGGTGCGGCAGCTGGCGTTGGCATAGCCAGGGCGTTCGGGGTCGATGACGCCATCGTCGGATTCTGGCTCGGGGCATTTGTTGCCGCGTCTGCATTGTGGATCGACCGTCTCCTGAAAAAGAGAGACATAGATTACCCATTCCAGAGTGTCATCCTTGTGGCGGTCTCCCTGCTCACCCTCGCCATCCCTCTGTATTATGCAGGAATTATCTCTGATTTGGAGGTGGTGAAGTCAATGCCGGATTATCATGCGATACTCGGCATGGAAGCCCTTGGTCTCGATAAATTATTCTCCGGCCTGATCTTCGGGACCATCCTGATTGCCGGCGTATTTACCGTCAGTGATTACATCACGGCAAAACGTGGGGAGCGGATGTTCCGGTACCAGGGAATGATCCTGATGGCGGTCACGTTGATTATCGTCACCGCACTGCTCTGGGTGACATTAGTATGAAACAAGGATGGAATCACATGGACCGGAAACTCATTGTAAGTATTGTCGTTATCGTGATGCTGGTTGCAGTCACCGCGATAATTTTTTTACCCTCGGGCACAAGTTCAACTCCCGACGCAACAGGTCTGCCAAAGTATGCACTTACAAGTGACCGGATCAAAGAAGCGTATATCTATGCCCGGGATAATCAGGATGCACTGGACGGGGTGAAATGTTATTGCAGCTGCATGCAAATGACACACGACGGCAGGATTCACAAACGAGGTCTGGCAGACTGTTTCATGAAAGAGAACGGGGACTATGATTCTCACGGTGCAAATTGCAAAATGTGTGTCGATGACACCCTCCAGGTGAAGAATCTCTACGCAGAGGGGAAGACAAAAGACGAGATAAAAGCTGCCATCGATGCGAAGCATGCCGGAGGATCGCAGGGGGTTACCCTAATGGGAAAATAATGAGAATCAAGGCTTAGGGGACCATGAGAGGACATGAGGGAGATCGCCCCCGGTAATGGGTGCGGATTTTTCTTTCCTGACCCGGCATGATTGGGCAAAAATTGCCGCGATCTTCAGCATCACGGCATCCTGAGAGAGATACTGATCTGCGGATCATCTCAATCCCGATACAATAATTTTCACAAAAAATTACGGAGCTAAAACATCATGACAAAAATACAGAAAGACGAACACATCATTGAAGCAATAGGCCGCTCCCGGATCGTAATCCGTGACGGCGTCATTGTGGAGATTGGTGAGGCACAGATCACTGAATGCCCGCTGGCAAAACGGTTTGCCCACCCGGTCCCACAAATTACCAAAGATGCGGTCAGGGCCAACATCGAGCACCGGATGAAAGCGTTCGGCATGTGCTCCCCCGACCGGGATGTGCTCGACACCCGCGAGTTCGTAGGGTTCGGCGCAACAGAGCTGCTCGGTTTTGCGTCCCGTGTGGGGCTGATCAATGCAGCAGTCCTTGCCTGCGACGGTGCCGGAACCGTCATCGCTAAGGATCCATTCCTGATCCAGGGCATCGGGGGCAGGATGTCAGGTCTTGTCTCGACAAGCCCAATCCCCAAAGTTATGCGGCGCATCGAGAAGCATGGCGGCATTGTCGTAGATAAGAAGCATGCATCGCTCGACCAGTTCGCTGGCGTGGCATGGGCCTATGATGTGGGGTATGAAAAGGTAGCCGTTACTGTGGCACGTCCCGAAGTTGCCGGGAAGATCCGCAACGCATTTCCTGACACCCTCATCTTTGGTGTCCATGTCACCGGTCTTACCCGTGAAGAGGCAGAAGCCTTTGTGGCGGTTGCAGACCTGATGACTTCCTGCGCATCAAAGACCGTGCGGGAAGCTGCCGGGGCAAAGGCACTCCTTCAGGCAGGAGTTTCGGTACCCATCTTTGCGCTCACGAAACGCGGAAAGGAGATCATCATCGAAAAGATAAGGCAGACCGATGAGCAGGTCCTCATAAAGCCCATGCACCTGCCGGCACTTGGCGAGAAACAGCCTGAACCCCTGGTGTGAGTGGTCGGCTCAACTCTTTTTTTCATCACAAAACATCCGGGGAAGTTACCCCGCCTTTTGGGCCAATTCCTGCGGTATACTATCAAGGATTTTGGCCTGAAAATAAGTAATTTACCGGAGAAAAAGATACTCACAGGGGTGCATCGGTGATATTGATCCCGGCAGCCACCATACGCTCGCGAATAAGGTCGGCAACATCAAATTGTTTCCTGGCACGTAACTCCGCCCGGATATCCTGGAGCACACTTAACGGTGCGCTGGTCTCGCGCAGGAAGTTTATGCCGAGGATCTCCCCGAACTCTTTGAGTGCCCCGATATCCCCGCTCGTGGCAAGCGCCTGGATCGCGGCAAGTGCCATGGGCGTATTGAGGTCGGACTCCATAGCATCCGTGAAGGCTTTCCTTCCTTCCCGGTTCTCTCCGATATCCTTTTTGGCAATCGCCCGGATATGTTCGAGTGCTTTGGCCGCATTGGCGATTCCCTCATCGGTTGCCTGGAGCGGGGAGCGGTAGTGAGAGAGCAGGATGAAATACCGCAGTACATCCTTATTCCAGGTCCGGAGCGCATCCCGGATGGTAATGAAGTTTCCCAATGACTTGGACATCTTCTCGCCTTTCACGGTCAGAAATCCCGTGTGCAGCCAGTATTTGACCATCGGGTGCTTACCTTCCAGCGATTCCATCTGCGCAATCTCTGCTTCGTGGTGGGGGAATATCAGGTCAAGTCCACCGCCATGGATATCGTACTGCTGCCCGAAATATTTTTCCGAAATTGCTGTATCCTCGATATGCCACCCGGGCCTGCCCCGGCCCCAGGGAGAATCCCAGGTATACTCGCCATATTCGCCGATCTTCCAGAGCACAAAATCAAGCGGGTTGTTTTTCGAAGTATCCGAAACACGGCTGACACGCTTTGTTCCGTCCTGGCCGGAGAGTTCCCCGTTGCGCTCGAAGGTATCTACGTTAAAGTAAACCCCGGTCTCCGAGACATATGCCACACCGCGGGCAATCAGGCGCTCCACCTGATCGATGATCTCCGGTATGTGGGTGGTAGCGCGGGCATAGTAACTCACGGCGTTCACTCCCAGGGAGTGCATATCCCGGAGATATTCATTCTCGAACTTTCGGGAGAGAGCGTTCTGGGAAACGCCTTCTTCTTTCGCACGGTTGATGATCTTGTCATCCACATCCGTGATATTCTGGAGATAGAACACTTCCTTTCCGGTCCACCGGAGATACTTTACCAGTACATCAAAGGCCACGTACGTCCGGGCATGACCCAGGTGCGAGTAATCATAGACGGTTGGCCCGCAGACAAACAGGGAAACCCTGTCCGGATTGAGGGTCACTAACGGTTCTACGCTTCTCGATAAGGTACTGTAGAGTTCCATGATAATTTCCTTTCACTTTAGACGCCGGCGGGAGGAGTCGAACCACCAAACATTCGCTTTGCAGGCGAAGGCATTAACCGTTCTGCCACACCGGCCCTGGTTAAGGATGTTACAGGCACCTGTCTCTTTTTGGATCGTTTCATGGAGAAGAGATCCAGATAGACTGTTGCCCGGGGAATTTTTAAAGTGCCCGGCGCTCACCCAGTGTGCCAGGGGATTTGCGAGGAACACCGGTTGGGAATTTTTTGCCGCAATCACTTCATTTCCCGCACATAACAACTCATTCAGATAATTAAATACCTCACTTATCGGCAGAATTTGACACAATCGAAACGCTGGTCCGGCTTTTTAAAATTATCCGCCCCGGGTAATCATGGCTAACTCATCGAAGAAATCATCATAATCAACGGGGGATCAGGTGGAATCCAACATCTCATACATAAGTAATAGGAGAGATCGCCGCTACCCCCATATTTTTATAACACCAGGGTAAACATGTAGTAATCAACTTCACAATCGTGAACAGAATGCCACTACACTCCGGAACGGGAACAGGAAAAAACATTCCCGGCAATACCATCCATAGTATGCGTCGCCACCCTGCCATATCAGCAGTCATACGCAGTCGTCACGGTGTTTCCGGCACCGGTATCTTCCCCCTTCTCCCGGCTTGTTGTCGTCAGTAATTACCCAACGGGACACCTTCCGGATGGCTTTTTTGTCATGACACCGTCATCTGGCGGGTACCTGTGGCTGAATTTTTTTACCCGTATCAGGATTCAGAACCGGCACGAAAGAGGAGGACATGAACATGAAAGGAGGACAGACATGAGATACTATGAGAATGTTGGAGAATTAATCGGGAATACCCCGTTAGTCAGGTTGAGGAAAGTGATGCCGGAAGGAACACGCCCGCTCGTGCTTGCAAAAGTAGAGAGTTTCAATCCCGGGGGAAGTGTCAAGGACCGGACAGCCGCCAACATGATAGATGAAGCTGAACGCGCCGGGCTGATCCATCCCGGAGGAACGATCGTGGAACCCACCGCAGGAAATACCGGTGCAGGCCTTGCGATCGCAGCGATATTGCGCGGGTATAAGACAATCTTTGCCATGCCTGAGAAGATGAGCAAGGAGAAGGAGTACCTGCTGCGGGCATATGGGGCGGACGTGATCCGGACCCCGACCAACGTGCCTCCTGAGGATGAACGCAGTTATTATAAAGTGGCAGCCCGGGTGGCACGCGAGACGCCCGGGGGATTTGTGCCAAACCAGTTCGAGAACCCAAGCAACCCGGCAGCGCATTATGCCTCCACCGGCCCGGAGATCTGGCGGGACACGGGGGGTCATGTCACCCATTTTATTGCGGGTCTCGGATCCGGAGGGACAATCAGCGGTGTAGCACGCTATCTCAAGGAGAAGAACCCGGAGATTAAAATCATCGGCGTGGATCCCGAAGGTTCCCTGTACCACCACGTCTTTCACGGGACCGAACCGGTCCTGCATCCGTATAAATCGGAAGGAACTGGGGAGGACTTCATCCCCAAAACCGTGGATATGAGCATCCTTGATGACATGATCGCGGTTGAGGACCGGGATGCTTTCCGGATGACCCGACGCCTTGCCCGTGAAGAGGGGCTCCTTGTCGGAGGAACATCCGGGGCATCCGTCTTTGCGGCAACACAGGTTGCTAAGGACCTTGACGAGAAAGATGTGCTCGTGGTGCTGCTCCCGGATACCGGTCGCAATTACTTAAGCTCGATCTTCAACGATGAATGGATGAAAGCCAACGGATTCGGGGACGTGATCTGATATGGGTTTTGATACACAGGCAATTCACGCCGGGGAAGAGCCGGATTTTGACGGGCACCCCAGCGGGGACGTGGTGATCCCGATCCACCTCGCGTCTACGTTTGCCCGCAAGGATGTCGACGAGCCGACAGGGGGATATGAGTATTCCCGGAGCGGGAACCCCACCCGGTTCGCCCTCGAAAAGAAACTGGCAGCGATCGAGAACGCCCGGTTCGGCCTTGCATTCTCCTCGGGACTTGCTGCCGAGACCACGCTCTGTTTAAGCCTGCTCAAATCAGGAGATCATGTCGTCGCATTTGATGATCTCTACGGGGGGACACGGCGTCTTTTCAACAAAGTGTTCCAGGAACGGTTCGGTATTGAATTCTCGTTCGTGGATGCCCGTGACCCGGAAAACATCCGGGCAGCTATGCGGAAGAACACCCGGCTCGTCTGGCTGGAGTCGCCGACAAATCCCCTGATGAGGTTGTGCGATATCCGGGAGATTGCGAAAATCGCCCATGATGCAGGTGCTCTTGTTGTCGTGGACAATACATTCGCAAGTCCGTACTTCCAGCAGCCAATCGGGCTGGGGGCAGATATCGTGGTGCACAGCACAACCAAGTACATCAACGGTCACAGCGACTCGATTGGCGGGGCACTGATTACATCTGACGAAGAACTCTTTAAGAAACTCCGTTTCCATCAGAATGCAGCAGGGGCAATCCTGTCGCCGTTCGACAGTTTCCTTATCGCCCGGGGGATCAAGACGCTTGCGCTGAGGATGGAGCGGCACGAGAGAAATGCACTTATCGTGGCTGAGTTCCTGTCAGCGCACAGCAGGGTTGCCACGGTCTATTATCCCGGTCTCACCTCGCATCCCCAGCACGCACTCGCCCGGAAGCAGATGAAGGGATTCTCGGGCATGCTCTCGTTTGAGTTAAAGGGCGGGGAAGCGGAAGCAAAGAAATTCCTCCGGAACCTGCGTCTCTTCGCACTCGCAGAGAGCCTGGGGGGGGTTGAGTCCCTTATTGAGCACCCGGCAACCATGACACATGCCTCGGTCCCGGCAGAGGAGCGCAGGAAGATAGGCATCAGCGATACCCTGATCCGGATCTCCGTGGGGATCGAGAATGCGGAGGATCTCATTGCGGATCTTGAGCGGGCACTGGAAACGATCTGACCTTTCTCATACCGGGAGAATCCGGCAACCCGGTTCCTTTTTTATTTAAATAGGGTTTCGGGATATACATGGGGATAAACGAAGCCTGCGATTTTACCGATGGATTGCCTTTCATGTACAATGGACGGGGAAATAAACCAACATGATTAATAGTTACAATCACAATTGTTATGAGGTCTCACGAATGCTGTATGCCTTTTCCAGACACAGGGACTTTTTAATCCCGAGAAATGTGCATCCGTTCGTTGATCTCTCAACGGGAAAATTCCCGTGAAAATTATTGAACATGAGGTTACGTGTTCTTTGGTTTTTACTCGATCAAGAGAACCGGGCCAGACTATCGTATCCCGAACATATCGGAGAGAGATGGTGTTCCAGAATCAGAAAAAGGAGAATAAATAATGACATTATTTTCAGAAGCATCAGAAAAAGATGTGACAACGGCAATTGTTGAGGAATTTACCAGAGAATTTCTCAACCACGTGGAAACCGATGTGATCATTGTTGGCGGGGGTCCAAGTGGCCTTGTCGCTGCCCGGGACCTTGCGAAGGCAAAGATCAAGACGCTGGTTATCGAGAGCAACAACTATTTTGGCGGCGGCTTCTGGATTGGGGGATATCTCATGAACAAGCTGACCGTCAGGGCACCTGGCCAGAAAATACTTGATGAAATTGGAGCTCCGTGCCGCGAAGTAAAAAGTGGACTCTATGTCGCCGATGGCCCCCATGCATGCTCGAAGCTGATAGCTGCCGCATGTGATGCCGGGGCAACGCTTTTCAACATGAACCGGTTTGATGACGTGGTTCTTAAACATGACCGCGTCGCAGGAGTCGTGATCAACTGGACGCCCGTGGCTGCGTTGCCGCGTGCGATAACCTGCGTGGACCCGGTCGCGCTCGAATGCAAGATCGTTATCGATGCAACCGGTCACGACGCTGTTGTGGTGAATTCGCTTGCAAGCCGGGGACTTGTCTCCATGAAAGGGTTCTCACCGATGTGGGTGGAGACCTCTGAAGAAGCGGTCGTCAACCATACCTCCGAAGTCTACCCGGGTCTCATCGTAGCCGGTATGGCTACTGCATCAACATTTGGCCTTCCGAGGATGGGGCCGACGTTTGGTGGCATGCTCCTCTCCGGCGTGCGGGCAGCAGAAATCGCGCAGGAACTCCTCAGATAACAAGGATTATCCTTGTATCAGGGTAATTTTTTTCGATTGGGTTACCATTCTGGAAATAGTATAATTCAGGTGATTGTGTTCTTTTGTTTCATTGATTATGCAGTCTAGTAAAACGAGTTATCAGAATCGTCGTGAATGCGCACGGGCAATTACGCACACATCCCGTACAATCCCAATGGGTTCCTTCCCCACGATGATACAGACCGGCTCTTTTCCCATTCCACCGGCATCGCAGATAATTTTCGGTACACTCCCCCCAGCGACCCGGACCGCTTCTTGTGCTTTCCATTGCATCGATGACCCCTCTGCAATCATGAGTTCGGCAGGCTCGGTTCTCCGGTCAATCATGGCATACACCCAGCCTTGCTGTATGCAATAGTCTGACAGCCAGTCTGAAAACCCGGCGGAGTTTGCAAAATCGATCCCGGCCCGGACAGATGGATCGGTCTTCATGAGTTCAATGATGAGCCGTGCCATATGGCTCGATGCCCCGAACCGGACTTTCCCGGCAGCCCGTGGCATGCCGTTGACTTTGGTTATCCGGCCGTCGATGGCCATGACTTCATCAGGAGTTTTTGCATGCGGTTGTGCAAATACCATGTTCGTCCTGACTTCAGGTATGAGAACGACAAATTCCCGGCATGCCTCAATCTCCTCAAGGGCAATCGTCATCCGTCCGGACATGTCAATCTCAGTTGCGAGGTCAGGTTGTTTCATTGTCATCCCCTTATCTTGTGAATAATTTGACGGGCAGGATTATTGGTTCTCCGGTCACATGACCGGGCATCTGCGTGTTACACTAAAAAGTCATCCAACTATAGTAATTGTTATCGTATCCTTTTTGGTGCTAAATTATAAGTGTCATAACCCGATCCAGTATGTATTGGTGAAATGCATGGCAGCACTTAACGCAGAGATGAAAGAGACGTTCTCGAAGGTAAAGGTATTCCCTGTCGCAACCGCATCGAAGAGCGGGTCTCCGAACGTGTCACTGATTGCATTCGTGATACTGGAAAGTGATGATACCATCTGGCTCGGGGATAACTTCATGAAAAAGACCCTTTCGAATGTAAAGGAAAATCCCCATGCGGCACTATCCGTCTGGGATCCTGAGACCAAAAAATGTTTCCAGATCAAGGGGACAGTGAACGTCAAAACAAGCGGGCCGGACTATGAAAAAATGAAAAAGATTATTCATGACAAAAAGCCCGGATTACCTGCAAAATCACTCCTGATCATGAAAATCACCGAAGTATATAACTGTGTACCGGGATCTGCCGCGGGAAACAAAATACTATGAAAACACTCACGTTGCCAGCGGCCACAGGCACACAGGATGAAAATTGTCGGGGCATTTCCATATTAAATGAGTAACCTTTTTTGAGGGGGATACCACAACTATCCCAACTATGCTTCCGGACCATGTATCTACTGAAAAAACCATGATCCAGTTTCTATTTTTTTTGAAATCCGGTTCCGGGGTATATATTGTGAAACACCGCACGAATCATATGGACTGTACGAAGATATGGACTACGAAACTGTAAAAATTTCAAAAATATCCGGGAAATGTCCGGCCTGCGAGGACTAAGCAAAGCAAAATTCCACAAACCCGCCAAAGATGGCGGTGATGGCCTGTGAGGGGGCGTGTGCCCCGGGGCGAGGTCGCCCGTAGGGCTGCAAATATGATTGCCCACCGGCTCGCCCGCGAAGAAACGGTACGAATCTGCCTTGGCGGTGCATTCACCAGGGACACCGGTCAGCGGAATCTTGTCCGTAGTGCGGAAAAGGTGATCGCAATCGAAGGGTGTTTTATCAACTGTTCCTCGCGGATGATGGCGGGAGTCATTCCGGAACTCCAGCCGGAGATCGTGCGGGCTGATCTGATCTACAATCTCGATCTCCCGTTTGGGATTGACGAAGTTCCGGACGAGATGTTCACCGTGTACGCGTACAAAGTCGCAGATCGGGTAATCCGGGAACATGTGAAAGCGGTCCGGGAATGCAGTCAGGAGAAATCCGGGTGTTCCTCCGGGGGATGTGCATCGAAACCTTCCGGGGGCTGCGGGGAGTAATCGGAAAACAGGGCAGGGGACCTGCTTTTTTATATATCCCCAATCCTGTTTTTTCCGTGCGGCTCTTTGTTTTTGATCTCCCGGAAAAAACGACCTTCGTATTCGCATTCCGGTCGGGTTTACGGGGCCCGGATGGGGTAAACTAAGTGGCGAAAAATGCCTCGATTCCAGGGCCATTGGTGAGCATTGGGAGAGGGGGAGTACTGCCTTATTTTGGCAATCAGAGCGTTATTAGGGCGTATTTTCCACAGGAACCGAAAAGAAGGAATTATCGGGGTTTTCCGGCATTGACCGGCGTACTAAAAAGGGAAACGGAGCCCGTATAGGGCTTATTTGACCTCGGGGTCCGGATCCCCTTATTCCCCGTGTCTCGGACGAAGGATAAATGAGGGTAAATCGTCTCATCCCACCATCCCTGTAATCATCCCGACCACATTCTACGCCGTTATCGGGTCCACGGGCCGGGACAGAACAGGACCAGCTTCAGTAATTACTTTTTTTCCTTTGGATGACTGAATCCCGGTTTTGCCCAGAGCAGGAGGGTCGAACTCAATATGACCGAGACGCATCCCGCCTCCTGGTAAAGGGTCGCAGTTATCGGTGATAGCAGGGCCTGAACCCCGAGTAACAGCCCGATCGCATTGTACACCATGGAGAGCCCGATATTGATCTTGATCCGCCGGATGACTTTCTTCGACATCCAGACAAAGTCAACAAACTGCCAGAGATCATCCCTCATGAGCGTGATGTCGGCAGTCTCGATCGCGACATCGGTGCCCGTTGCACCCATAGCGATGCCGACATCGGCTTTGGCAAGTGCCGGGGCATCATTTATACCATCACCGATCATCCCCACGATCTGACCCTGAGCCTGGAGATCCCTGACCACATCGAGTTTCTGCTCCGGGAGGAGGTTGGCCTGGTAGCTGTCAATGCCAAGCGTTGTGCTTACTGCCTTTGCTACTTTCTCATTGTCCCCGGTGAGCATGACGATGTTCTTTACCCCCATCGTCCTCAGGGCGGCGATTGCCTCAGCAGTTCCCGGCCGTATCTCATCTTCAATGGCGATCAGTCCCGCGACTGTCGCATCCCGACTGACCAGGATGATAGTCCTTCCCAGGTCCATCTGTTGTGTGACAATCCCGTGGATATACTCTCCCAGAAGCACACCTTTCTTCTCAAGGTACTCCGGTTTACCGATGATCAGGTCATGGTCACCGGACCGTGCAGTGATGCCCATGCCGGTCTCGCTCCTGAATTCCTGAGGATCGGGAACGGTAATATTCCGGGTTGCAGCGGCAGTAAGGATGGCCCGGGCAAGGGGATGTTCCGAGAATTTTTCACCAGTTGCCGCGAGAAGGACAACATCGGCCTGCTGATAGCCGGGAAGCGCAATGACATCGACAACTTTTGGCTTGCCGAGCGTGAATGTCCCGGTCTTGTCCACCAGCAGCGTGTCGAGTTTTCCGGAAAGTTCGAGAAAACTGCCTCCCTTTATCAGGACACCGCGCCGGGCCAGGTTGGAGATCCCGGCCGTGACTGCAGTCGGGGTGGCAATTGCAAACGCACAGGGACACGCAACCAGCAGGATGGAGACAAAGACAAGAACCTTTCCTGACAGGAGATAACCGATCGCAGCTATGACGAGAACTACCGGAAGGAACCATGTTGTAAACCGGTCGGCAATTCCCTGGATGGGGGCCCTCGTGCCCTGCGCACCTTCGACAAGATGAACGATCCGGGCAAGGGTGGTATCCTCGCCAACCCGCGTGGTCCTGACCTCAAGGTAACCGGTCTCGTTCATGGTAGCGCTGAACACTTCGCTCCCCACAGTCTTTTCGACCGGGATCGATTCCCCGGTGATAGGTGCCTGGTTTACACTGCTCACGCCAGTGATGACAATGCCATCGACCGGGATGCGTTCACCCGGCCTGATGACAACGATATCACCGATCTGAACCTCAGCCGCCAGCATGGCAACTTCGTCTGCGCCGCGACGAACATTTGCCATCTTCGGTGCGAAATCGAGGAGGTTCCGGATATTTTTCTTTGCTTTATCGAGGGTATAGGACTCGAATGCACCGACAACGGCCATGATAAATACAATCAGTGCTGCTGACAGGAACTGGCCCACCGCAATCGTGGCGATCAGGGCAACGGTCACGAACACGTTGACCGTAATCTTCCGGTGGTACAAGTCGCGGAACCCTGAGACAAAGCGCGTATATCCTCCAAAGAGCGTGGCTGCAAGCGCAATACCCCCGCTCACAGAGAACGGTACCAACGAGGAGAACGAGAGGATCCAGCTTGCAATGATGAGAATAAGAACAATGAACGGTACAAGACCGAACACCAGGGCGTCCCAGTATACGGGAGTTTCAGTTTGATTAGTTACCATAGATTCGGTTACCTCAATTCTCTTAAAAAAACAGGCCCGCTCCCCGAAGGGTACGGACCTGTTCATCACATGGTTTCGCGGTTACTTCGGAGGGGTCTTTTTCTTATCCTTCTCATCAGAAGGGGCGGGACCACAACCACAGGTCTCCCCGCCACCACAGCATCCGCCGCTCTTGTTCATCGATTCCTTAATCGCTGCGAAAAATCCTTTCTTCTTCTTTTCCTCTGTCATGATAATTTACCTCAACTGAATTCTTTGTATTTTAGAATTCGATACCTTGCATAGTGTTGGCCGGTATTAAACGATGTGGAATCCAGATGCGAGCCTGGGTTCCTGGCCGCAGATCCCCGGCCTGACCGGTTCATTTCTGCCTTTGGGAATTCACGATATCCGTTTTTCTCATACGCTCCCGGGTCCGAATGTTGCATCGATCCACCGGATGATCTCCTCTCTCACGCTACGGAACCCGGCCCGGACTTCCTCATCGGATCCTTGTAATGCCGAGGGATCCGGAAAACTTTGGTGAATTACGTATTTAGCACCCGGAAAGAACGGGCAAGCTTTCTGTGCAGAATCGCAGACCGTGACGACCGTTCCGATTCCTTTCCCGAAGTGCTCATCAATGAGTTTCGACCGGTGCCCCGAGATATCGATCCCGATCTCCTTCATGACTTCAATTGCCACCGGGTGGACCCGGGTTACTTCGGTCCCGGCACTGAATACTTCGTACCGGTCGCCATACTTTGCATTCATGTACCCTTCCGCCATCTGGGAGCGGGCGGAGTTGTGCGTGCAGATAAATAATATCTTCTTTTTCATGAGTTCCCCTGAATTTCACCGCACCGGCATGCTGCACGTGCCGTCATTCTTCCCGCCATACCATTTCCCCCGCAGCCAGAGCGAGACATTCACGAGCCCAATCAGGACCGGCACTTCCACGAGCGGTCCAATGACCGTGGCAAAAGCCGCTGGCGATGCAATGCCGAAGACTGCGATGGCTACAGCGATCGCGAGCTCGAAGTTGTTGGATGCAGCCGTGAACGAGAGCGACGCCGACTTCGCATAATCGATGCCGAGCCGGTGAGACATCCAGAAACTCACAAAGAACATGATGACGAAGTAGAAGAGCAGCGGAATGGCGACCCGGACAACGTCGAACGGCACATTCACAATGTACTCTCCCTTGAGCGAGAACATCACGATGATGGTGAAGAGCAGGGCGATGAGCGTGATCGGGGATATCTTCGGGATGAATACCTGTTCGTACCACGCCTTCGACTTGATGCGGAGCAGGGCATACCGCGTGATCATGCCTGCGATGAACGGGATACCGAGATAGATGAAAACACTCTCAGCGATCTGGACTATCGTTATCGAAACCGCAGACCCGGCACCGAGCCCGAGCAGGGGCGGCAGGTACGTGATGAAGAACCAGGCATAGACCGAGTAGAAGAAGACCTGGAAGAGCGAGTTGAGGCCAACAATTGCAGCGCAGTACTCGCAATCCCCTTCCGCGAGATCATTCCAGACGATAACCATCGCGATGCACCGGGCGATCCCGACTAGGATCAGGCCGTACATGAACATCGGCTGGTCCCGGAGGAAGATGACCGCAAGGGCGAACATCAGGACCGGACCCACAATCCAGTTCTGGACAAGCGAAAGGCCAAGGACTTTTGTGTTCTGGAATACTTTCCCGAGTTCCTCGTACTTCACCTTCGCGAGGGGCGGGTACATCATCAGAATGAGCCCGATGGCGATGGGTATGGAGGTGGTCCCTATTGAGAGGCCGGTAATCATTAACGGTACTGCGGGCATAAAGTACCCGATGCCAATCCCGACTGCCATCGCAAGGAATATCCAGAGCGTCAAGTAGCGGTCAAGGAAAGAGAGCTGCTTCGTTGGGGTCATTCAGTTTTCCCGTCCTGCTTCACGTTTATTGATCGGCACACTGGATTCTATCATTTGCATTCCTCACAGGTTACCGGGATCTCAATTTTCCGGATATCAAGAATTTTCATAATCGGACTCACCTTTTCCGACTTGATCTTATACCAGATATTGACACCTTTCCTCCGTGACTCCAGAACCCCGGCTTCCTCCAGGATTTTCAGGTGCTGTGAAACCGTGGGCTGCGCTTTTCCAACTGCCGGCACAATGGCGCAGGCACATCGTTCGCCCTCCATGAGACACTGGATAATTTTTATCCGTGTCTCATCGGCAAGCGCTTTTAACAATTTGATCTGGGCATCCACATTACATATTTGTGTATGCGAATATATGAATATGTCCGATATGATCTGGATTCTTTATTCAGGTAGCGATAAAGACCGGGTAATACATTCAACAACCGGTTGTAGAGTAAGGATACGACTCATATCGCCACAGAAAAAGAGAGTTTTTGTTGCAGTCATTCTAAAGCTGCCTATATGGAAGGGTAGAAATTATTTTTTCACGAACCAGCACTGCATCCCGGAATATCTTCCCGCAGGCTTATCCGTTCCAGATTTCGACCATCGATTGATCGCCGTGGTACCCGACAAACTCCGGAAGAGCAGGCAGCCTGATTTTTCTCTTTTTTGGCCTCGTATCGGAAGAACTGTTGAAGTAGAAGAATTTGTCATCAATGCCGGTCACAACGACCCAGTGAGGGCAGTCTTCCCCACCGCAGAACCGGGAACTGGTCACGATCAGCGGTACGTGATTTGAAAAAAGAGCTTCGCGGAGGGTCTTTCCGGTGATCGGTGCAAGTCGTTCCCGGACCTGAAGTTTTTTGCATCGCGTTCTCCGCTCTGAAAACTGACCTATGAGCAGTTCCATGGCCGGAGCGTCAAGAGACGGGACGAACTTTTCTGCAAAATCGATCCCTCCCGTACTGCTGGTAACGCGTGTAGAAAAACCCCGGGTTGCTGCTGAAAACGCGAGGCCATATCTGCTGGTGCCGCAGACCGCGACGAGGTTTGCTTCCCTCCAGAGATCGATCTCCAGATCCTTTCCCGGCTGCATGCCGGGATCCAGATATTTCATCGCCATCATCAGGCAGGCCGGGCCGCACGTAAAGTCATAATGCTGATGGTAAAAGGGAATATTCATGTGGATCGACGGCCGGTGTTCTGCCTGCATTGCACTCACATTTTTTAAATCTGGATGGGTATATTCAGAAAAGGGCATCCCTTCTTAAAATCATATCTCGGAAATACCGGAGGGTCTATTCCGTGGTTTTCGCCGGTATCGCGGCCTGCACCCGTCTGAGATCATACCACCCCTTCACCAGGAAAATAAGCCCGATCGCAATAAAAAAACCAGAATGGACCGCATAAACCCAAGTCTGGGATCCAGAATTACCATTAAACAAACTTAACCAGAAGAACGGACACACGAGGCCGAAGAGGGCGAATCCTGTGCCGAATATCATCACGTTTTTAATTTCTCTTTCTTCATGGGACATTTTATTCCTATGATATGAACCGGATTACCCTGTGGTCGAATAACCATACCTCATGTTTTCAGTTTGTCGGATGTCAGGATAATAATTCCCGCCATCGTAAGGGCGGTTCCGGCGATCACTGCGGTGGGTACCAGCCAGCCATCCCGTGAGATCGCAGCGTTCGTGACGAGCAGAAGTCCCGTACCTGCGATGCAGGGAGCAAATACCTTCAGACCCGGATGCATCAGCGATTCCCGCCCCCGAATTCCCGTCCCAGTTGAATTCGGTACGTGGCGAAATACAGGATGCCAATCATAATCACAATGCCTGAGTGAACAGCGTTGAACATGAGTTCGGAACCCCGGGCGCCGAGCAGAAACGAGATCCAGAATATCGGGCAGAACACTCCGATGAGCATAATGCCGTACCCGATTTTGATATTGTTTTTTAGGTAAATTTCCCGGTTGGTGAGCTGTTCGCGGGGTGTGCCCGTTTCACCACGCAGTATCCAGAGGATCTTTTTACCAATCATGGTATAGGGACAGCAGGAGATCAGGTAACCGGCAAAACCACGAATGCCCCGGAAGGGGGATGAGCATGAGTCTTGGTTTGGGAGCTCTTCGGGACTATTGGATTCGTTCTGGTCAATTTTCTTTCCGTTCAAAACTCAACACCTCAATGGGAAAAATTACCCGACAAACACTGCATAGAAAATAAAACCTCCAAGGGTTGCCGTGATGAAAACCCAAAGGACATAGGCCGCAATAGCCTTGGGTTTGAGCATGGATCCGAGGATTGCGATCTCCGGCAGGCTTGCGCCAGTCCCCCCTATGAGAAGGGCCATAGCCGCACCGAGGCTCATACCTTTTGCAAGAAGGACCGAGAGCAGCGGAATTGCCATCTCGATTCTCAGGTACAGCGGAACACCGATTGCCGCTGCGATGGGAATCGCGAGCAGATTTGAGTTCCCCACGTAGGCTTCGACAATCGATGCCGGAAGGAACGCTGCGCAGACACCACTGATCGCTGCACCGATGAGCACGTACGGGATGATCTGCACAAACAATGCCCGGGCAAACGGCATACTGCGGATGAGCCGGGGCCGGTTGCGTTCCCAGAAACTTCCATTCGGATCTTCCATGGATGGCGATGCTGCACCACAGCACCCGGATGTCGGTGCGGTTACCGGTGCCAGGGGCACGCAGCAAGGGGAGGCGCCACATGACGGTTGCTGCACGGTGGCAGAGCACCCGCATGCGGAGGGGGTCGCAGGAACCGATGCACAACCGCAGGATTGCACGAAGGTCATTACTTCTTTGACCTCGTGTTTCAGCCGGGTGTTTCCCAGGAACGCCCCTCCGATGATTGCCATGATAAGCGTTACGACGAAATACACGAGCGCGATCTGCCAGCCGAATACCCCGAAGATGATTCCCACGACCATGAAATTGCAGATGGGGGCCGAGAACAAAAAAGCCAATACGGTTGAGAAGGGAACTTTTGATTCTATCATACCCATCGAGACCGGGACCATTGAGGCACTGCAAAACGGGGTGAGTATCCCGAGGAGTGCCCCGATGACCGGCCCTTTCCGCCCAAGGCCACTTCCGAGGCGTTTCTGGATCTTTTCCTGCGGGATATATTCACGCACGATTCCGGTGAGGACCGAGATAACGGCGATGAGGATCACGAGCACTATGGCAACGTGGACAAATTCATTGAATGCGATGGTCAGTTGTTCTTCAAACACGGTTTCACCAGTCTTGATTAAAATGATGAAGAAATGTCAGCCAGCACTAAATTTATAGAGGATACTAATTCTGATTTAATATACTATGCAAAAACATAGTGATACATCATGATGAAAGATCCCTCGTGTTATTTCTGCCCGGTTGAAGGCACGCTCGATGTGATTGGCGGGAAATGGAAGCCGCTGATCATCTGGTTCCTGCGGAAACGTGTGCTCCGGTTCAGCGAGATCAAGCGGGCGATCCCCGGCATAACCGACGTGATGCTGGCAAAACAGTTGCGTGAACTGGAGCAGGACGGGGTTATCAAAAGAAAAGTATACACCCAGGTCCCGCCCAAGGTCGAGTATTCGCTGACACCACTGGGAAAGACCATCATCCCGCTCCTCGATGCTCTCTGCGACTGGGCCATCGAGCACATGAAGATCCCAATGATCGACGATGATGAAATTGTTATGTGCGGACCGAAGAGGAAAAAGTAAAGGATGATTATTACTTCGTGGCCGAAGGATCTTCTTCCGGAGACGAACGGTCAGCTGGCCACTTGCCCAGCACGATCTCCCAAGTATAGAGCCACGCGACAAAGACCCAGACAAATCCTCCTGCAGTGGCCGGATCGAACCGGAACACTAACACGATCGCATAATACGATGCAAATGTCAGGATTATCGACACCACCAGACCTGCGATCGCTTTTACCGGTTGTGCAACCGGTTTAACCGGCCATGTCTCCAGTTGCCAGGAGGTGGCGACCAGCCACCATACGAAGAGAACAAACCAGAGGCCAGCCTCAGGTTTGAAAAAGTCAGTACCCGCAGCTTTGAATCCATACTCAAGGACGAGTGTGATTGCCCCGATCAGGACAAAGGTAAGGATACCTTTTGCTGGTTGAGCGACCTGTGAAACCGGCCAGAACTCCATCCAGAAGACCACGAACACAAAGATTGCAAACCAGATCGCAGGAACCATACCGAAGACCTGGATGAGCAGGATAGCCAGCACATAACAGAAGAGTGCGTTTAATGCAATTGCCGTTGGCTGGGTGAATCCATCGACGAGTTTGTTGCCAAATGCGATTAGAATGCCAATACCGAGAAAAAGGTTCGAGATGAGCGGCCAGTAGAGGTCAGGTGAAAAACCGAGAACCTGCATAATGACCGGGTGCAGGATACCGATGATCAGCGCTACTGCAAGAAAAATGAAACCTGCAACCGGCTGCCGCAGTTTCTGAACCGGCCAGCGGTCGCACATCGAAATCAGGAACGCGGTCCATACAAAGAAGAGTGCATACACGCTCAACATGGCTGCATCCAGGCCAAAGAAAATTTTTCCCACGAGGGTGAAGAGGACAGATACGATAAGTACAAAGATAATCGGGATGATCCCGCGAAGGGGTTGATGGCTGGGTGTCATGTCAGGTTACCTCGTAGTTTTCCCGGCTTTTTTCTTTGCCGGAGTTTTCTTTTGAACTGCTTTTTTTGTGGACAGCGCAACAAGTTTCTTTTTGAGCGACCGTAGATTTTCTTTCGCGATCCGTGGTTCTTTTGGAGGTACCTGACCGGCTGCCTTCCATGAAGGATTGAAGATCAGGTCAAGCAAATGAACGATCTGCCCTTTCTGGCCGGCAATTGTCTCACGGCATGTAGCACAATAGGTGACGATCTCCCCTTTTGCTTCCTTGATCGTCCGCCCGGTCTTTGCAGCACCAAGTTCGGCGTTTGCTGCATAGACCATTCCACCCATGCCGCAACAATGTGTGGTCCTGCCACTGTGCCCGGTCTCGATAAATTCGTGTCCGCTCTGCCGGAGAAGTGAACGGGCGCTTTCCTGGATCCCGCGCTCGTTCCTGGTCGAGCAAGGGTCGTGAATAGTGTAGGGTATATGATGAGCAGACGTCTGAGCGGGAACTCCTATCTCTTCAAGAATCGTATAGAGCGAGACGGGGTTCAGTTCCGGCCGGTTCATTTTAAGGAGTTTATAGCAGTACGGGCAGGCAGTAATGATCCCAGTGGCACCCAGCCGCCGGAAGTCCTCAGCGATCCCATCCTCGATTTTCATAGCGGTACCTGTATCGCCAAGCAGGTATACCGGTCCACCGCAGCAACCGAGCATAATACCGGTCTCCGGCAGGCTTTTGCGGATATGCTCATAGGTTTGCAGGACGAGATCCGGAGAGTATGCAGAAAGGGCACAGCCCGGGAAGAAGAGAAGCTGTGCTTTTTCTTTCCCGGGTGCCGGTAGTGTGACTCTGATTTCATCGGAGATGTAGAACTGCTGGATTTCTTTGATCGGCGTGTGCTGGGGGAGGGGAGCACGACCGGCGTTTACCATCTCTTCGCGTATCTCAAATATCATTTTGCCGACATTCAGGCCTTCAGGGCATCTGACTTCACATAACCCGCAGAGATTACAGGAATAGGGGATGATCGGATCATCAGCAAAACCGTTTTCCTGGAAATGCTCTGCAAGTTCTTTGGGATCTGCACTGTATTTTGACAGAAAGTCACAGTCTTCTGTGCAGATACCACACCCAATACAACTGTCGATTATAGTTCGAATTTCACTCATGATGTTCAACCTTTGAAATCGTAATCAATCGGTCTGCCCGGCATATTCACAATTGTGAATGTTTTTATGTTGGGGATTATGAGGCTGTTGCACGAACCCACTT
>NPIE01009255.1_pt1 | contig 22432 bp, 17 predicted proteins | sample 8637661 | NCBI WGS metagenome assembly NPIE01 (sample SAMN07420842, study PRJNA396082) | bioreactor metagenome | isolation source: sample BA12 brine-fed electro-methanogenic bioreactor BA | place: Japan: Kochi | collected 2016-12-09
TCTCATACCGCAAACGCCTATTCCTATGAGAATAAGCTTGAATACCAAAAAAATATTTACTATACCAAACCGGGAGCAGCAATGATCAGGAATTGCGAAAAAGTGGCGCTAAAAGCATGGAAAGCACTGGGTTGTAGGGATGGCGGAAGGGTGGATATTCGTATGGATGCCACAGGCTCACCTAACTTTATTGAAGTTAATCCACTTGCCGGACTGCATCCCGAGCATTCCGATCTTCCCATTTTAGCTCGTATGTTTGGAATAGATTATAAAAGCTTAATAAGGAGTATAGTAACATCTGCAATGACAAGACATCAGCTAACAATGCCTGATTATGAAAAATGCTAAAACGGTTTTAATTTATCACAGCCCAATTGAATCAAATGCATCCGCTGATGAGCTCGATGTGCTAAAAGAAGTTAGGTTTGTTACACAGGGGTTGCGAGCACTTGGTTATCAGGTATTGAAAAAGGCATTTTCTGAAAACCACGAACAACTCAAAGATGAGTTAGAGGAAGTGAATCCATTATTTGTATATAACCTGGTTGAGACCATCAGGGGTGATGGGCGCCTGATTAGCATTGCACCCCTGCTTTTTGAACATTTCCGGGTTCCTTTTTCTGGTTGCAATTCTGATGCAATATATCTAACATCCAATAAGCTGCTGGCAAAGCGGATCATGGCCCTGGCAGGCATACCGACACCATTGCATTTTTCCCCTGGTGATCATTTGAACACGGAACTTTCAGCTGGGAAGTATTTCTTGATTAAATCAATCTGGGAGCATGCTTCTTTTGGAATGGATGAACATATGTTAAGAATCTATGAAGGAGGGGAGCTGCCAATTTTTTTCGAAAGCCTGAACCAGGATGTGATAGATTGTTATGCCGAACAATATGTCGAGGGCCGTGAGTTCAATGTAAGTATGATTGGAGGACCTGATGGTCCGGAAATTCTACCAGTGGCAGAGATCGAATTCAGAAATTATCCAATAAATAAACTTAAAATTGTTGGCTACCGCGCTAAATGGGATGAGCAATCTTTTGAATATAAAAATACATGCAGGGTTTTCCGGGAAAGAAAGAGCGATCTTGCCATTTTTGCGAAAATCCGCGAGGTCAGTATGCAGTGCTGGAATACTTTTGGCTTGTCGGGCTATGCCAGGGTGGATTTCAGAATAGATAACGAAAACAAACCATGGGTTCTTGAAGTAAATACAAATCCATGCATTTCTCCTGATAGTGGTTTTATTGCTGCTACCCAACAAGCCCATATGGAAACAAAAGAAGTGATAGAAAGGATCATTTATGATGTTATCTGATCAAGTTGTTTTCAGGGAGCTTATCAGGGAAGCTGACCTGGAGGCAGTTGGTGAGCTGGTCTGTTCAACAGGATTTTTTAATCAGGAAGAAATTGAAATTGCTGTTGAACTCGTCAAGGAGAGAATCCTGAAGGGAGATGATAGTGGTTATTTTTTTCTGCTTGCCGATTTAGGTTCTAAGCTTATGGGATATGCTTGTTATGGTACTATACCGGGATCAAAAGGTTCCTGGGACCTATACTGGATTGCTGTTCATGATGACTTTAGAAGTAAGGGGCTGGGAAGTAAGATCCTTGATGGCAGTTTGGAAAAAATGAATCTTTCTGGTGGCAGGCAAGTATTTGCCGAAACATCTTCCAGAGAGCAGTATCACAACACGCACAAATTTTATGAGAAAAATGGTTTTGTACTTGCTGCCCGGCTAAAGAATTTTTATGATCTTGATGATGATAAACTGATATATGTCAGGAAGTTTTATTGAGATTTCATTAAAGTTAGCAGCTTCTTGGCAGTTCGGTAATGTTTCCTAAAAAGTTTTTGTAAAATATTTCCGGTGCGCTGCACCTCGTGTATTTTCCTTTTTACCCATATCTACAATTGTCGTCGGTGCTCTGCAAATCAGGCATTTCTAATTTACAATATAGAACGCTTTGAATTATTTTATGGGCACAACGGCATTACCATTTTAACAAGAATGCAACAGTGGTCGTTCCCCGGTACGTAGTTATTTTCCGCTAAATATTATTGAAAACGATGATTATTGGAATAGACCTAGCGGCATTGCCGCGGTAAAATTTGTAACAAAGGATGCTACAATGTTTGTTTCCAGGTGTGTAGCATCGGTGATATTAATTAACAATACTAATAATTGAATTCCCCAAATTCCGATATAATCTTTAGACCTTTTTTATCTGCCTGTTCACACCGGCCTATTATCCTGGCTTCCACGCCAAAAGATTTAGATAATGCTATTAGCTCACCGGCAATTGTTTCAGGTACATACAACTCCATGCGATGTCCCATGTTGAAGACCTTATACATTTCCTCCCATGGGGTTCCGCTCTGTTCGCGGATCATCCGGAAAAGTGGAGGTGCCGGGAACATATTGTCTTTGGTGACATGTAAGCCTTCTACAAAATTCAATACCTTGGTCTGGGCGCCTCCGCTGCAATGGATTATGCCATGAATCTTATCCCGGTAGTTCTTTAAGACCTCTCTGATAACAGGTGCATATGTGCGTGTAGGAGAAAGGATCATTTTGCCTACATCCATACCTCCTATTTCTGTCGGGTCCTGCAGTTGCAATTTCCCGGAATAAATCAAGTCTTCTGGAATGGATGGGTCAAAGCTCTCCGGATATTTTGCAGCCAGGCTTTTGTTCAGCACATCATGGCGCGCTGAAGTGAGCCCATTGCTTCCCATTCCACCATTGTACTCACTTTCGTAGCTGGCCTTTCCAAATGAAGCCAGTCCGACAATGACATCCCCATCCTGTATGGTGTTTTCTATCACTTCTGAACGCTTTATCCTGGCACTGACGGTGGAGTCAACAATGATTGTTCTCACAAGATCACCTACATCCGCAGTTTCACCCCCGGTAGAATAGATGCTAATCCCATGATCACGCAGCTGTTGCAGGAATTCTTCCGTTCCGTTGATGATGGTAGCGATCACTTCCCCGGGGATCAGGTTTTTGTTCCTTCCAATGGTAGAAGAAAGAAGAATGTTTTCATAAGCCCCCACGCAAAGCAGATCATCGGTATTCATCACAATGGCATCCTGGGCAATCCCTTTCCAGACGGAAAGATCCCCCGTTTCTTTCCAGTAGAGATATGCCAGGGAGGATTTAGTACCCGCTCCATCAGCATGCATTATATTACAATATTCATCGTCACCACCGAGAATATCTGGAATGACCTTACAGAATGCATTCGGAAAAATGCCTTTGTCGATCTTGCTGATGGCTTGATGAACATCCTCTTTGCTTGCCGAAACACCGCGTCGGTTATATCGTAAATCCTGTGACATGAGAATATATTTGTGGGGTAAAATTACATAATTTTAAACGGAATTTCAGAATGGCAACATCCAATTTCCCTGTTTACAGAGCTTAATAGCATCTGTTTTACTTGATTTCAGTACACAGATTCCGTAATTTTAAGCTGAATTTTGTTCAATTAAATTTGAATCTGTTTTGAAGTCCCTGATTTCTTTCTTTTTGATCTTTCTTGCAGGTAACATACATGCCCAGGTCTGGATAGAACAAGGTGCTGTCTGGCATTATAATTATGGAAACCTTATGGAGGGTGGCTTTATCAGGATCACCAATGAAAAAGATACCCTCATCAATGGACAGAAATGCGAGCAATTGCAGCCAGTGCAATTCAAGTTTACCTGGGATCAGTATGGAAATATTTATTTTCTTGATTCAATACCCTGGAAATCTGAGTATACCTATACGCATGGTGACACGGTTTTTTACCTGGAGAATGGAAGCTTTTATGTGCTGTATAATTTCGGGGCACAACCCGGCGATAGCTGGGATCTGGGTGTTGAAACCAATTACTGGTCCTGCTCCGATTCCAGGGCAGTGGTGGATAGCATCGGAACTACGATATTGAACGGACAGGAATTGCGATGGATCTCCATCAGCCATACCGAAGGTTCCAGTGTAGCCCTTGATGGAATGGCAATTGAGCGCTTTGGAGCTGCTGAAAATTATCTGTTTCCCGTTGAAAGGAATTGTGATTCCAATATCATCGTTGAATTTAATTCTTATGACTTTAGCTGTTTTCAGGACAATGAATTTCCCTTGATTAACATGACAGATAAGGATTGTGAATTCCTGTTAACTTCAGGTCATAATAATATAGTAGTACAGGAAGTCATGGTTTTTCCTAATCCTACGAAAAACCAAATAAATATCCTTGTACATGGACCTGCAGATATTGAGTTGTTCGATCACAACGGTCTATTATTCATCAGAAGATCCAATCATCAGGGGAAACTTGATATTTCGAAGCTAAGCCGGGGCGTTTATTTTTTGAGGATCATCTTAGATAATCATATATGCATGAAAAAAATAATTAAAGAATAGTGCTATGAGTATCTGATTTTTTCCCGGGGTCTGGGATAAAAGGATAAAGCCCACCATTTGGAAAATTTATATCTTAGATTATTAAAATTGATGAAATGAAGAATCTGAGTCTCTTTACATGGGTCATAAGTGTATTGATCTTTATCTCCTGCAAGTCGAATCTCAATCACAAAGAAACAGCAGATACTTCGAATAATTTCAAATATTTGGAATATTCTATTCCCCAAATGCAGGCTGGCTACCAGGCGGGAGATTATAGCATCGCTGAGGTAACTCAAGCCTACCTGGATCGTATTGACCGTATCGACAAAAATGGACCGGCACTTAATTCGGTCATAGAAATTAATCCCGATGCAATGGTGATTGCCAGGCAACTCGACCATGAACTGCAGGAAGGTAAAATCCGGGGCCCTTTGCATGGCATTCCGGTCCTGCTGAAAGACAACATCGATACCGACGATAAGATGCAGTGTACAGCAGGCTCAAGAGCCTTGCTCGGATCATATCCCCAGCAGGATAGCTGGCTGGCAAAAAAATTGCGCGAGTCAGGTGCTGTGATTCTTGGAAAAACCAATCTGAGTGAATGGGCAAATTTCAGGGGCATGCTTTCTGCCAGCGGCTGGAGCGGGGTTGGGGGGCAGACTCATAATCCCTATGTTTTCGACAGGAATCCCTGTGGATCCAGTTCGGGCTCCGGGGTTGCTGTTTCGGCAAATCTTTGTATGATCGCGATCGGCACCGAAACCAATGGTTCTGTGGTATGTCCCTCATCAGCCAATGGCATCGTCGGCGTAAAACCAACGGTGGGTTTGATCAGCAGGTCAGGCATCATTCCCATTTCTTTTACACAGGATACGCCGGGACCTATGGCGAGAACTGTGGAGGATGCTGCCATTTGCCTGGGGGCAATGACTGGGGTCGATTCAAGCGATAGTAAGACCCTGAATAGTCAGGGAAATTATTTTAAGGATTACACACAGTTTCTTAATGCCGGCGGACTGAAAGATAAAAGGATCGGGCTATATAGAAAACCATTCGGTACTCATTACAAAGTGGATACCCTGATGATGCAGGCAGTGGATCTGATCAAAAGCCAGGGTGCTGAAGTGATAGAGATCGAGAAGATCACAGATTTGAATGTAAATGATTTATCTTTTACCATCATGCTTTATGAATTCAAAGATGGTCTGAACAAATATTTTGCTTCACTTGGGGAAGATGCACCCGTAAAAAGCCTACAGGAAGTAATTGCTTTTAACAGCAATGATTCTGTCGAATTGAAATATTTCGATCAGGAACTCCTGATCATGGCACAGGAAAAAGGAAGCCTGGATGCTGAAGAATATAAGAATGCCCTGCAGGATATGCTGAAGGCGATCCGGGAAGAAGGCATTGACCGGGTGATGAATGAATATAAGCTGGATGCTATCATGGCTCCCACCGGAACACCTGCCTGGAAAACGGATCATGTAAATGGCGATCATTATATGCTTGGGAGCTCTTCACCTGCAGCTATTTCAGGGTATCCCAACATAACAGTGCCCATGGGTTTTGTTGACGGACTTCCTGTTGGAATATCTTTTTTCGGAAGGGCCTGGACTGAGCCGGAATTGTTGGAAATTGCTTTTGCCTTCGAACAGGGGACAAAACACAGGAAGCCTCCCGCCTTTTTTAAAAATTAATTTATACGCTGAAAACTGAAGTTCATGTATTGAAATAGCAGACTACTGCTACTATTTGCTGCATTGCTTCTTGCAAGTTGTAATGCGCAAATCAATGAAGATGAAAATGAGTGCAGGCTTTTCGGATTGCTCTGTTAAGATTGTGAAACAGTCCTGGAATACGCCGACTTGCAAATAAACCATACAGATGCTTTGCCTGGATTTGATGCTAACTCCGCCAAATTGCTAACCAAAGTGAAGATATTTGAGTCTTTCGGTATGAATATTACTGACTACATCGATTGTGTATTATTCGCTGCTTAAAATTAATTCTGTCTGGGCTCGAAGATGATCTGTTTGCTGCCTTCATTAATTTTGAAGTCACCGACCTTATTCATGGTCAGTTTGCCGAGCATCAGCGGGTGACGCAATTTATGATTCACCTTGAATTCTACATCAAAAACGCTTTGATCAGCAATGGTCAGTTCTTCGACCGTGAATATGGCATTGTTGGCGATGGTCCCTCCAGCAAGGATCTCATTGGCATCGCCTTTGAAATCGTTCTTGCTTATTGCTCCTTTTGTCAGCAGTTCCAGGGCTTTATTGAGCGACATGCTGGCCCTGGCATCACGCTGGTATGTAAATTGAACACTGTAGCCGTTTACCGTGCAGATGGCCTGTACCTCACCGGTTGTGGGATCAGTAGTATAAGGGATCTTGATTTCTTCCGGATTGACTACTACATCCACCCCTTTATGTGCCGTCAGATCTTTTTTGGGCTTGGGTACAAAATCTTTGCGCAGTACCCTGAATTCCGTACGCCGGTTCAATTGATGTGCCGCCTCCTTCTCTTCTTCGCTTTCCAGCGCATTCACAAAGTCTTCGGTGATCACCGTGCCTTCTTCAAAAGTATAGCCATCACGTGCTATATCTTTTTTTAGTTCTCTTGGGACCCGCTCACCATAACCTTTTGCCACCAGTCTGTCAGGGTCAATGCCACGCATGATCAGGTAATCCACCACCGACTGGGCACGTTTCTGTGAAAGCACATCATTGTATTCTTCGGATGCCCGGATATCGGTATGCGAGGCCAGTTCGATTACAATGGTCGGGTTGTTGTCGAGTGTCTGTATCAATCCTTGCAGAGAATCCTGGTACTGGGGTTTCAGATCCCATTTTGCCAGATCGTAAAGGATGTCAGGCAAAACAATAGGCTCTTCCGGGATGGGTTGTAGCATGAAGTCCCTTTCCAGTTGCTCGCTTTTATTCAGTCCAACCGTTGTAACCGTCCCTTTCTGGGTGAAATAATTTTCCTTGCTCACAACCACTTCATAGGTGGTATTGGGTTTTACCTGGGATACCCCAAACATATAAACGCCTTTATTGTTGGTGCGGGTGGATACTGAGGTTCCGTCGGAACCGATCAACTCGGTATTGGCTGCTTCGATGAATTGCAGGCTGCGGTCGTCCTTAACCACTCCGGTCAGGGTGAATTCCAGTGGTGGGATGATAAAGGAGTACAGATCATCCGCACCGCGCAGCGAAGCACGATTGGAAGAGAAAAAACCTTTCTCCAGTTCTGGATGGAAAATGATTCCGAAATCATCCATGCTGGAATTTATAGGAACGCCCATATTTACAGGATCACCCCATTTTCCGTCCTCGTCTTCACTGACTTTAAAAATGTCCAGTCCTCCCAGGCCAGGGTGCCCGTCGGAAGCAAAATAGAGTATGCTGTCATTTCTGAGGAAAGGGAACAATTCCTCCCCGGGCGTATTGACTTTGGGTCCCAGGTTCATGGGACGATCAAAAGCTTCCCGCGCACTTTTACGTGTCGCAACCCATATATCATTGCCGCCAAAGCCACCGGGCCTTTCAGCAGAAAAATAAATGATTAACTCATCATTGCTGATGGCGGGGTGGCCGACAACGGCATTGGTGTCGTTGCCCAGCAGCAGCAGCTCAGGGGCTGAAAAACTCCTGCCTGTTCGGCGTGAGGTATAGATCTGGCAACCGCTTATTTCTTTGTCTTCATTCGGACAACGTGTAAAATACAAAGTTGTGAAGTCTGAGTTCATAATGGGCGCTCCTTCGTTTGAACGCGTATTGATTACATCTTCGCCTTCACCGTCGCTGTTGTCAAGCAGCACAGGCTGGCTCCATTCCCCTTTTCGATCAATCCGCGTGATAAACAGATCACTGAAATTCTGATCTGTCCATTCATCCGTATTTTTTCCCGTGGCACCTTCACGGGTAGAAGTAAATATCAGGGCGTTAAATTCACCGCTGGCATAGGCCGGGGAAAAATCAGATTCTCTGGAATTCAATTTTTTCACTTCCTCAACCTGGTGTTTCGAGGGGTTTTCTATCCATTCGATCGCCAGCTCACAGGACTCTACTCCATTGGGTCCCCTTGGATCTTCGGGTACCAATTCAGTGTACTGGGTATAGTATTCCAGGGCTGCTTCATATTGTCCATCGGCTTTCAGTACATCTGCATAATGCAGTAATAATTCGGGCTTGATATTCTCATATCCATCCCGGATCAGCCGTCTGTATTGAACTTCTGCACGGCGAAGGTTATTGGTGAGGCGGTAGCATTCGCCAAGCTGGTAAATGATCCTGTTCTTTTCACTTTCATTGCCTTTGACGCGGGTATAAGCTTTTTTATATCTTTCAATTGCAACAGCATAGCGATAAGTGTTAAATGCATCATCTGCTGCTGCAGCCGGATCTTTCTGGCTGAAGCCGCTGAAAGGCATCATCAATGAAATGAAAAATAAAATTATGAAAGGCCTGGGTTTGTTCATTCTAAATTCCTTTATGATTATTTATCAACGCCTCAATGCAAGATTTATTTGGTCTCAGGATCCGAATTGGAATCCTCTTTTCCTTTATTATCCTTCTTCGGCATCTCAACCTGGTCCTGGTCTTTTGGATGCGCAGGTTCTTTCTTGTCCTCTACCTTAACGGATTCCTCAATCTTACCGGCTTCCTGGTTGATCTCACGCTTGATGCTTTCCGATGCCCTTTTGATCTCATTGATTCCTTTGCCGACTTTCCTGGCAAGTTCTGGAAACTTTGATGGGCCGAAAACCAGGAAGGCGATCACCAGAATGATTAGGATCTCTCCCGAGCTGATATCGAAAAACAAAAGTATTCCTGTCATATGCCCAATTTGATGAAAGCAAATTTAATAAAAAAAGTCCCGCCTGAGCGACGGGACTTTAACGATATATTTTAACACAAATTATTTAACTTATTTCTTTTTGCCGCCCTTTGGCAATTTTTCCTCCCTGGTCTTCACTTTTGATTTGAGAAGATCATAAGCAACGGGGCTTGCATTGAAAAGAGAGGAATAAGTACCGATCAGGATACCCACCAGCAGGGCGAAAGTAAAGCCCCGGATGATCTCACCTCCGAAAACAAAGATGATGATCAAAACCACCAGGGTGGTTCCTGAGGTGTTGATGGTTCTGGATAAGGTGCTGTTCAGGGCATCATTGATATTCTTTTTCATATCCGTTTTCGGGTGGAGATGGAAAAACTCCCTGATACGGTCGAAGATGATCACCGAGTCATTGATGGAATAACCGATGATCGTCAAAATGGCCGCAATGAAAGCCTGGTCGATCTCCATGTTAAAGGGTAGAATGTTATAAAACAGGGAAAACAGCCCAATGGTAATAAGGGAGTCATGGAACAACGCAACAACACCGGCAAGACCAAATTGCCAGCGCTTGAATCGCATGGCAATGTATGCAAAGATCACGATCAGTGCGAAGGTGATGGCCATGATGGCATTGTTCCGGATATCATCCGCGATGGTTGGTCCTACTTTCTGTGAGCTCAAAATACCCACGAGCTTGTTTTCTTCATCCGAATCGGAAACGAAATCTTTATAAACTATGTTCTTGTCTGCATAGAAAGATTTCAGTCCATTGAATAATTTCCTTTGAATGATGGAGTCAACTTCCCTGGCTTCGTTATCAATCAGATACTTTGTTGTTATCTTAACCTGTTTGGAGGGGCCAAAAGTCTTTACCTCCGGAGGGGTGTTGTCAAATTCTGCGGTGAGCGCATCTCGGATCTCCCCTGTTGATACACCTTCATCAAACCTAACAATGTAAGTCCTTCCGCCACTGAAGTCAACACCGAAGTTCAAGCCTCTTACGAAGAGTGAACCAATTCCGAGCAGGATGATTACAGTTGAGAAGATATAAGCACCTTTCCGCATGCTAAGAAAGTCAATATTTACATTGGCAAGGAAATTCTGTGTTTTGCTGTTGGCGAAATTGATTTTTTTATTTTTATCCAGGAAGTAAGTGAATACCAGTCTTGAAATAAAAATGGCCGAAAATAATGAGGTCAGAATACCAATGATCAGCGTGGTAGCAAAACCCTTCACAGGTCCGGAACCAAAGATGAACAATACAATACCCGTTAGCAGTGTGGTAACGTTACCATCGATGATGGCAGAATAAGCATTTTTATATCCATCTGCTATGGCAAGCCGTATACCTTTTCCGGCCCTTACCTCTTCTTTAATACGTTCATAGATGATCACGTTGGCATCCACCGCCATACCCAGTGTAAGAACGATACCGGCGATACCGGGTAATGTGAGCACTGCCTGCAGCGAGGCCAATACACCAAAGAGGAAGAAAATGTTGGTCAGCAGGGCAAGGTCGGCTACCCAGCCAGCTCTGTTGTAATACATTATCATATAAAGGAGTACCAGTGCAAAAGCCAGTACAAATGACCAGAGGCCTGCGGTGATGGCCTCGTGACCCAGTGAAGGGCCAACGACAGCTTCTTCAACGATCCTGGCAGGAGCCGGAAGCTTACCGGCTTTCAGGATATTGGCAAGGTCCTGTGCTTCGTTGATGTCCATACTACCCCCGCTGATCTGTGTTCGTCCGTTCGGGATCTCGCCCTGAACGACCGGGTGTGAATAAACATACTCATCAAGTAAGATGGCGATCTGTCTTCCAATATTCTCGCCTGTGATCCTTTTCCAGGTCCGGGCGCCTTCTGAATTCATGTCGAGACTTACGATCACCTGGCCGTTCTGGTTATAATCCTGGCGGGCGTCAACGATCACATCGCCGCCGAGTGCCGGACTGCCGTCACGGGAGGTAACTTTCAGGGCAACCAGTTCCAGTACATCCGGACGATCGGCCCTGGGTTTAACGGTCCACCTCAGTTTGAGGTCCCTGGGAAAAATATTTTTAACCTTACGCAACAGGTAATTTACACGGGCTGTATCCTTGATGGCCGCAAAGCCTACTGTTGCCCCCTGTCCTGTAACCCATTGTCCCTGCTGGTTTTGATAATAAGCCGGTACCAGGTATGCATACAGGGGGTTTTCTTTTTCATATTCGGCAAAAGACTGGTCGGCCGCTGCTGCTGTATCGGATTCTATCTGGTCGAGCAGGGTGCCTTCCTCTTCTGAAAGGGTATCACCTTCTTCGATCTGTCCGAGGAGGTCTCCTGTGTCTCCGCCTTCGGTTTCTTCGGAGGTCTCTGTCATCTCCAGCTGTAAAGGTTCTTCACCTGCATTAGCAGCATTCTCGTTCATCTGCTTATGCAGTCTTTCCGTTTCAACAACTTTGCGGAGCTTTTCGTTGGCTTCTGTAAAATAAGGTTGCAGCTCACTGAATTCATAGGTTTCCCAGAATTCAAGTTTGGCAGTTCCCTGTAGAAGTTTACGTACCCTTTCAGGATCCTTGATGCCCGGGAGTTCAACCAGGATTCTCCCGGTGGTGGCCAGCTTCTGGATATTGGGCTGGGCTACCCCGAAACGATTGATACGGGTATTCAGGATGTTGAATGCTCTGTCGATGGCATTTTCAGTTTCTTCCCTGATTACTGCCAGTACTTCTTCGTTGGTCGAGTTATAGGTGATCTTATCCCTCAGCTCAACTGTATTGAATACCGATGCCAGTTTGGCATCCGGATCCACTTCATTGAATGACTCACCGAAAAGAGTAATAAAGTCTTCCTGACTGGCTTTCTGTTTCTCATAGGTTCTTTGCAGAGCTTCTTTGAAAACTTCGTTCTGGCTGTTGCCTGAGAGCGCCCTGATGATATCACCCACACGGACTTCCAGGGTAACGTTCATGCCACCCTTGAGGTCCAGGCCCAGGTTGATCTCCCTTTCCTTACAATCCTGGTATGTATATTCCCTTACCAGAATATTGTAAACAACCTCTCCCGACATGGAATCGAGATAATAGCTTTTTCTAGCTCTGGCAATGGAATCGTACAGATAACTCTGCAGGATTTCATCTCCTTCTGACAGGTTCTGGGCAAGGTTCTCAGTTACCTGGTTGTGTGCATAATCATCGGCATCGCTTTCAACTTTACTGGTAAAAAATGTAAAAGAAAGTTGAAAAAGACAGACTGCAGCGAAAACGATTGCAAAAAATTTGATAGCTCCTCTACTCTGCATTTCTTATTTTTTTGTATATTTTACTAAAAATTTTGAGGGTGCAAAAATAGAATAATATTTACAATTTAACAATTTTACTTCAAGAGTTTTATAAATGTTTGAAACCCTCATTTTAACAATAATGAATTATTTTTTTTTAATGGTATTAAAAAAAGCTGGATATTGTTGTGTGAATAAAAAATATTGGTACATTTGCCCGCTTTTTAAAATCCAAAAATTTATGACATAAAGGAAATGAGAATGATAAATTACAGCGACTTACTTCATGAAGGAATTCATGATGCAGCAGCCCAGAATCAACACGGGCTGGTAATAGGTAATCGTATCCCCAAAGATTATTTTATTACAAAAGGAACTGGCGAAAGTGATATCGCCGTCCACGCTGGGTCATACCATCTGGCCCTCAGGGCAGCAGGAATCGAAATGGCAAACATCATGACGTATTCCTCAATCCTGCCTCCCATCGCCAACGAAATTCCCAAACCGGCAAAGATCTCACATGGCGAAGTCATGGAAAGTATTATGGCTGTGGCAACAGGGCACGAAAGTGAACGCCTGAGCGCTGGGATCGTTTTTGGCTGGCTCTACGAAAATGACAGAAAATATGGTGGGCTGGTTTGTGAAAATTTCGGGAACTTTCCGCTGGATGAACTGGAATGGCGTTTGCGTGAGAGTCTTAAAGAATTATACAATGCGGGATACCAGCACATGGAACTGAAAGATACACAGCTTATCACCGAGAGTTTCGTGCCGCAGAAAAGATTTGGTTCGGTAATTGTTTCCCTTTGTTTTACTAATTATTTTTATCCTGTTATTTCACCGGGTAAAAAATAGAATTTAAGAACAATTAAATTCAGGATTATGTATTTTGGAGGAATTCCACAGGAATATTATGCACTCGAAAATAGCAAAGTTGCTATTGTTCCGGTACCCTATGATGGTACCAGTACCTGGGTGAAGGGTTCAGACCGCGGACCGGAAGCTTTGCTTGAAGCCTCAGCCAATATGGAACTTTTTGATATCGAAACCGGTGCAGAGGTCTACAAGATTGGAATTCATACCTGCGAACCCATTTTTGAGAAAAAAAGCCCAGGGGCAATGATTGAGGCTGTGAAGGTAAAATGCGGGGAGATGTTAACCAAGGATAAGTTTGTTGTGACTCTGGGTGGCGAACATTCAATCAGCATTGGGGCGATTTATGCACACCAGGAGAAGTTTAAAGACCTGAGCATTTTGCAGCTCGATGCACATACCGACCTCCGGGAGGAGTACGAAGGCACTCAGTACAACCATGCATGTGTTATGGCTCGTGCCAGGGAAAATTCGCCCATTGTACAGGTTGGGATACGGAGCATGAGCGAAGATGAAGTGATCCATACACCGGAAAATGTGTTTTATGCCCATGAAATGAGAAAGAATTCTGGCTGGATGCAGGAAGCCCTCAACAGGCTGTCAGAGCAGGTTTACCTCACCTGTGACCTGGATGTGTTTGACCCGGCCTACCTGCCTTCTACCGGAACTCTNNCTCCGGAGCCAGGGGGCATGTCCTATTACGAAGTGCTCGACTTCCTGAAATTGGTCATCCGGCATAAAAATCTGATAGGCTTTGATGTGGTGGAATTGTGCCCAAACCCGCAGAATAAAGCTTCTGATTTCCTGGCTGCGAAACTGGTTTATCAATTGCTGGCGTATAAATATTTTTTAAAATAAGATGGTGGATAAACAAAATGAAGCACTGGGAGATCATCTGTTGAATCTACGAAACCTGAGGATCAGCGACGCTGATGCGGTTCAGGAGATCATGGATGAATTATACGGGGATATGATTGATAGCTGGGAATACCAGCACATCAAAACCCTGGTGGATGTCTTCCCCGAAGGCCAGTTCTGCATTGAGGACAAAGGACAGGTGGTTGCTTTTGCTTTGTCAATCATCATCGATAGGGAGATGGTGGATGAAGATCATACCTATGATGAAATTACTGCCAACGATACCTTCGAAACACACAATCCCGCCGGAGACATTTTATATGGTATAGAAGTGGCCATCAGCCCGTCACATCAGGGTATGCGACTGGGCCGAAGACTCTACGATGCCCGCAAGGATCTCTGCGAAAACATGAACCTCAGAAGCATCGTTGCTGGAGGTAGAATGCCCGGCTACAATGAATACAGGAAAGAACTCTCTCCGAAAGATTATATCAAAAAAGTAAAACAGCAGGAGATCCATGATCCGGTATTGAGTTTTCAGCTGAGCAATGATTTTCATGTAAAAAGGATTCTGCCTGATTACCTTCCGGAAGATAAAGACTCACGTTCCTATGCTACCCTCATCGAATGGAACAATATCTATTACAGAAGAAAAAGCAAAAAGGTGGGTCGTACCCGCAATACGGTGAGGATTGGTTTAGTGCAATGGCAGATGAGGCGCGTAAACAGCATGGACTCACTCATGGAAAATGTGGAATTCTTCGTCGATAGTGTAAGTAATTACCAGTCAGATTTTCTGCTCCTTCCGGAATTTTTTAATGCTCCTGTGCTGGCTGAATTCAATGAACTTGAGTCGAAAGAAGCCATTAACAGACTGGCAGACTATACAGAAGAGATTCGTGATCGTTGCCTTAAGCTTGCCGTGGATTACAACATAAACATCATTGCCGGTAGCATGCCACAGATGATTAAAGGACGTCTGCTCAATGTGTCCTATCTTTGCCGCCGCGATGGTACTTACGACTATCAGGCAAAATTGCACATCACCCAGGCAGAAAGTGCTGATTGGGGGATACAGGGCGGTGATATGGTGCACATCTTCAATACAGATGTTGCCAAAATTGGCATACTGATCTGTTATGATGTGGAATTTCCTGAACTGCCCCGACTGATGGCGGAAAAGGGTATGGAGATCCTTTTTGTCCCATTTTCTACGGATATGCAAACCGGCTACCAGCGGGTGCGCATCTGCTCCCAGTCAAGGGCAATAGAGAACGAATGCTTTGTAGCCATTGGAGGCAGTGTGGGCAACCTTCCCAAGGTTTCCAATATGGACCTGCAATTTGCACAATCCGCCATCTTCTCACCTTCCGATTTTGCGTTCCCGCAGAATGCCATCATCGCTGAAGGAACGCTTAACAATGAAATGACCATCATTGCCGATGTTGACCTGAACAGCCTGAAAGAACTCAGAAACTACGGCAGTGTAAATAATCTGAAAGACAGACGAAAAGATCTTTATCAAATCAACTGGAAAAAAAGTATAAAAGAAAATGAATAAAAAAGAAATACTGAGAGAAACCGTTAAACACATCGATATCAAATCATTCGATGCAACTTCCATCATCGAGAGCATGAAAGATATGTCCTTTTCCTCAAGGGATACAGCCATGGCAGCCGATATTTACAAAAGGATGTTGCAGGATGAGGATTGTTCCGTTTTCCTGACCCTGGCCGGGAGTACCAGTGCAGGCGGATGCATGCAGGTGTATGTGGATATGGTGAAAAACAATATGGTCGATGCCATTGTAGCAACCGGTGCATCCATTGTGGATATGGACTTTTTCGAAGCCCTGGGTTTTAAACACTATAAAGGAACGCCCTTTATCGATGATAAGATGTTGAGAAACAATTATGTCGATCGCATTTATGATACTTATATCGATGAAGAGGAATTGCAATTTTGTGATGCGACCATAAAAAAGATCGCCGATGACCTTAAGCCGCGTCCATATTCCTCCCGTGAGTTTATTTCGGAGATGGGAAAATATCTGTCGGAAAATTCAGTTAAAAAGGACTCACTGGTCCAGGTGGCCTACGAAAAAGGAGTGCCGATCTTTTGTCCGGCTTTTTCCGATAGCAGTGCAGGTTTTGGTCTTGTGAAGCATCAGTGGGAAAACCCCGACAAACATGTCAGCATCGATTCTGTTAAGGATTTTCTCGAACTGACTAAAATTAAGATGCAAGCAAAAACGACAGGTTTGTTTATGATCGGCGGCGGAGTTCCTAAAAATTTTGCACAGGATACCGTGGTTTGTGCAGAAGTGCTGGGTGAAGATGTTCCAATGCATAAATACGCTGTGCAGATTACGGTTGCTGATGTTCGCGACGGGGCCTGCTCCAGTTCCACACTCAAGGAAGCTTCTTCCTGGGGAAAAGTGGATACGGTTTTTGAACAAATGGTCTATGCCGAAGCAACAACGGTATTACCTTTGATCATCAGCTATCTTTATCATAATAAATTTCACGAGAACAGGACTGAAAGAAACTGGGTCAAACTTTTTGATTAGATTTTTTATTAAAGTCTGGAAAAAATTTTGATACATTTACGAAGGATTTGATTTATGAGAAAACTAGTTATATTAAATAAACTAACGGACCGGAGCCTGCCTTCCCTTGAGAAGTACTTACAGGATGTCAAGAAGTATGATCTCGTTACAGTCGATGAGGAGATCGATCTGGCGACCAAAATACAAAAGGGAGACAGGGAAGCTTTAGAGAAACTCGTCAAGGCCAACCTTCGTTTTGTGGTGTCTGTAGCCAAACAGTACCAGAATCAGGGGCTTACTCTTTCTGACCTCATCAACGAAGGGAACATAGGCCTGATCGAGGCTGCCACCCGTTTTGATGCTACCAGGGGCTTCAAATTCATCAGTTATGCTGTGTGGTGGATCCGGCAATCCATCATGCAGGCCATTTCAAACAACACCCGCATGATCCGCCTTCCGGTAAACAAGCTTAGCGAGTTGAACAAGATTAAGAATGCCACAACCCATTTGCAGCAAGAACTCGAAAGAGAGCCCACCTTTGAAGAAATTGCCACCAAGCTCTCCCTTTCGGAAAGAGATATCGAACAAAGCCTGGGCAATAAGGTCAATGTGGTATCGGCTGATGCACCCATCAATGATGATGATGGCAGTATCATGGACCTGCTGAACAATGATGAATCGGAAATGCCCGATATGAGCATGCACCGCAATTCACTGAAGGTTGAGATTGAGCGTGCACTTGCCCTGCTTGACCCACGCGATGCAGATATTATCCGCATGTATTACGGACTGAACGGAGAGATGCCCTACACACTCAGTGAGATCGGTGAAGAGTTTGGACTGACACGGGAAAGAGTAAGGCAGATCAAAGAAGCCTCCATAGCAAAAATGAGAAAAATTACAAAAAACAAAGTACTGAACGAATATTTAGATTAATTTCCTTCAATGAACATAGCCTTTATTATGTATCCGTGGGAGGAGGTGGAAGCCAAAACGGATTCCACCCTCCGCCTGGTTTATGAGGCAGCACGGAGAGACCACAAAGTTGCAATTACGTATCCCAACAATTTAACAATCCGTAACAGCATAACCAGTGCGTTTTGCAGGGTGATAAAAAGAATGGATAGGTTCCCGACCAGCGTAACAGCATTTTACAAAAATGTGAAATTTGCTGAAAAGCTCCTGCCCTTATCGGGTTTCGATGCTGTTTTTATGCGATCCAACCCTCCACTGGATAACATCATGCTGAATTTTTTGGATTCGGTGAAAGAAGATACCTTTTTTATCAATAGTGTGGAAGGCCTGAGAATAGCAAATAACAAACTTTATACGGCTGCCTTTTATGACCCGGAGAACAAAGTGATCCCGGGTACCCATGTGTCTAAGAACAAGGAATATCTGAAGCGGGTGATCAATGAATCATCCAAAAACAAAATGATCCTTAAGCCATTGAATGGATATGGCGGACATGGTGTAATCATTCTGGAGAAGAATGCACCCCAGAACGTTAATTCTCTGCTGGATTTCTATATAGATAGCAAGGATGGCAAAGGCAATTATGTGATTATACAGGAATATATTGAAGGCGCTGACATGGGTGATGTGCGGGTGCTGATGCTCAACGGCGAAGCCATAGGTGCCATGAAACGGGTGCCTGCTGCCGACGATATCCGTTCAAATATTCATGCCGGAGGCAAGGAAGTGAAACACAGCCTGAGCAAGGCCGAAAAAATGATCTGCCAGAACATCGGCCCCAAACTGGTTAAAGACGGTTTGTACTTTGTTGGGCTGGATATTATCAATGGAAAACTACTCGAAGTGAACGTGCTGAGTCCTGGCGGAATAGCCAGAATCAACCGTTTGAACCGGACAAAGCTTGAAAAGTTTGTATTGGATTTTGTGGAGGACGTGGTGCATTCGCGGGAGTTTGCCATCAACCGTAAAAAAGAGTTTAAGCGCAAAGTAGCCGATGCAAGTTCTGACAACTGAGCAGATCATTAGCCTCATCGAAAGCAAAACCACTTTCGAGGCCAGTGCAAACGACCATTCGTTCAGCATCAAAATTAATTCATACAAACCTTTTGTTTGTGCTGCTATCCATAACGGCCATCAACTCAGAACTGCCCTGCAAAAGAGGTGCCTGCTGAGTGATTTTGAACGCTGGTACGAAGAAGACCCTCTTACTGCAGATTTTATTGCTGCTTTTCCAATTACCATCATTGCAAACGACTCCAGGTATGAATACGATCTTAACCGTGAGCCGGCAGCCTGTATTTATGATCTGGCCTGGAACAAACCTGTTTGGAAAGAGCCCCTGACAGAGGCTCAGAGGAAATTTAGCCTTCGAAAGCATCGGAACTTCTACCGGGTTGTTCATTGTTTGATCACCAAACTGGAAAGCCTCTTTGGGGCGGCTGTGGTATACGATATTCATTCTTATAATTATAAAAGATACGACTTGCCCATGCCGGTTTTCAACATCGGTGCCGAAAGGATCGATATGAAAAAATTCGGTTTTTATGTCCAGGGCTGGAAAAAGCAATTGTCTACAATTAGGATCCCGAATATTGAGAATGCGGTTGCCATCAATGATATTTTCAAAGGGCATGGCTATTTGTTGAAATACATCATCAGCCATTTTAAAAACACCCTGGTGCTGGCCACAGAGATCAAAAAGATCTATTGCGATGAGAATACCGGGGAACTATACCCTGTTGTAATTGAATCACTCAAAAAGGGTTTTGAACAGATCATCCCTGACCATGCCCTGAAATTTGCCCGCAACAGGACAAATCTCAAGGCTAAGAACAGGACGGTTTTTTTAAACAACCACTGGGACAAATCAATCTATGAGATTGACAAAATGCTTTACAGGATGGTCTGGAATTTCGAGATCCTGAACTTTGTAAACCCCATGAATATTGAACGGGAACGTAAAAAGTTTTTTGCTTCCAGGTTCCGTTATGAACCCCGCTTCAGATATAAACAACTGATCCTGGATCCTTTTGAGTTCAGAAGGAGGTTATACCAGATTCCGGTTGAGAAAATTGAAGACAGTGCGATCCGCGGACTGTACAGGGATGTGATCGATTCATATGCGGATAAAGTTGACATCATTTCTTCTATCGGCAGTGAAAAATTTCTCTACAATTCACTGCGTTATTACGGAAAACCCGATGAAAAGGACCTGGACAATGCCCGCTATCTTCTTCATCTGCCTTCAGTGCCGGAGGTAAACGGACAAGACACAATCTCTGCCAGAGATGCCATTCCATATTTCAAACGCGAACTGGAAAAATATGGGTTTGAATGTCGCATCGATCTTTCCGATCGTATTGTGGCCAAAGCCATTGTGATCAATCACAAAAAACAATTGCTGATCAGGAAAAATGCCCGCTTTACTGAAACAGCCTTAAAGGCTTTGTTTCATCATGAGATTGGTATTCACATGCTCACGACCATGAATTCCCGTGAGCAGAAACTCCAGCTTTTTAATATAGGACTGCCCATCAACGATCTTAGCCAGGAAGGCCTTGCCATCATGGCAGAATATCTTTCGGGAAACATCAGTGTTGAAAGATTAAAAGAATTGGCTGTGCGTGTGCTGGCTGTTAATTACATGTTGAAGGAGCATAGCTTCAGCGAATGTTTCAATTATCTGGTGGAATATTTAGGCGTGACGCCCGACAGGGCATTCGGATTATCTGCCCGCGTATACAGGGGCGGCGGCTTTACCAAGGATTACCTCTACCTGAGAGGATTCAAGGAAGTCCGCCGGATGCATAGTGAACAGATCCGGCTTGATAATCTATTTATCGGTAAGACTTCCATTGCCTACCTGCCGGTGATCAATGAACTGGTTGAGCGCAAGCTGGTTAGTCCGCCGCGGTTTTTACCTTTTGCATTTCTCGAGCCACAACAGGAAAACTCAATTATCAATTATATCATAAGCGGAATTAAATAAAATGGCACGTTTCAAAAAAAACCATCTGCAGGTCCATTTGAACCTGAATGTCAGGGGACTGGCTCCATCAGCAACGCTGGCGATCAATGAGCAGAGCAACAAGCTGATCCGGGAGGGAAAACAGGTATTTAAACTGGGTTTGGGGCAATCCCCTTTTCCTGTTCCGGAAACTGTTGTTGAAGCACTCAGGCAAAATGCCCATCAGAAAGATTATCTCCCTGTTAAAGGATTGCCTGCCTTGAAGGAGGCGATCGCCGGATTTAATAAAAGAACTCAACGCATTGAATCAGATCCTGATGATATTCTGATCGGGCCCGGCTCCAAAGAGCTGATATTCATTTTGCAACTGGTTTATTATGGAGATATTGTGATCCCTACACCAAGCTGGGTTTCTTATTCCCCGCAGGCGCGGATCGTGGGAAGACATGTGAACTGGGTGCCCACAGGTGCGGAAAATGACTACAGGCTCAGCCCGGAAAAGCTTGACCTCATCTGCCGCACGGACCCCGAAAGACCCAGGGTGGTCATCCTGAATTATCCGAGTAATCCCACAGGGTGCACCTATCCAATTGAAAGGCTTAAATTGCTTGCACAGGTTGCCAGGAAATATAATCTTATCCTGATATCTGATGAGATCTATGGTATGATCCATCACAATGGCCAGCATGTTTCCCTGGCCCATTATTATCCTGAAGGCACCATCATTAGCAGCGGATTGAGCAAATGGTGTGGTGCCGGAGGCTGGCGTCTTGGAACATTTTCCTTTCCTCCCAACCTGAAATGGCTGCTCAATGCAATGGCCATTGTTGCCAGTGAAACCTATACGGCTACCAGTGCTCCCATTCAACATGCTGCCATTACTGCGTTTAATGGAAATGAAGAAATCAACGAATATCTTAAGCATTCAAGGAAAGTACTCAAAGGCATCGCCAGGTACCTTGTGAAAGAACTGGAAGGCATGGGCGTGAGTGTACCTCACCCCCAGGGAGCCTTTTATCTTTTCCCGAATTTTGAGAACTACCGTGAGAAGTTGAAAGCCCGGGGAATATATACTTCCGTTGAGTTGAGTTCCCATCTGATTGAGGAAACAGGTGTGGCTATCTTGCCAGGTGCAGATTTCGGACGACAACCGGAAGAACTGACTGCCCGGCTGGCCTATGTGGATTTCGATGGAAGAGCAGCCCTTGAAGCAGCTGAAAGAAGTAATGATGGAAAGCACTTCGATAAGGCCATGGTGAAAGAAAATTGCCCACGCCTTGTAGAGGCCTTTGACCGTATCGGAAACTGGTTAGCGGATTTGTAGGTGACGGGGTATTTTAGTGCAATGGCTTTTTGCAAAGGATTATTCTAAACAGAAAGTGAATTGGCTGGATTTGTGTTTATTGGTTAATTAGCTAATTAGTGAGCTTTCAGCAGTCTGAAGAAATTTTTGTAAAAAAGGAGAGAACGAGCCCAATTCTCTTGTCCCCTGGTTTTCTTGCCCCCAATATGCCTTCTTCGCCTCCACGCCTCTGTAGCCTCTGTCGCCAATATCGCCCAAACCCCTACCTTATCAGCGTCACCGTTCCCATGGCCTGTTCTTCCAGCATTTCTCTTTCACCTATAGATTTCCCATCCCAGACGCTTCCATCCAAAAAGCTGGCCCTGATCTTCCACAGATACACATCCATTGGCAG